>Ga0335070_10004621_pt1 | contig 16128 bp, 12 predicted proteins | sample Lox_Sample_13_FD_206722 | JGI IMG/M metagenome (GOLD analysis project Ga0335070, IMG submission 206722) | Soil microbial communities from Loxahatchee National Wildlife Refuge, Florida, United States - Lox_Sample_1.3 | ecosystem: Environmental > Terrestrial > Soil > Wetlands | place: USA... | reverse complement strand
CTCCGATCGGGATGGCTTCTCCAGCAAGCCCGTCCGGATAGCCCTTGCCGTCCCAGCGTTCGTGATGCGACCGAACGATCGGCACGACCGGATATGGAAAATTGACGCGCTCCAGAATCTCTCCACCAACGATTGGGTGGATCTTCATTTTCTCGAACTCTTCCGGCGAGAGCTTTCCCGGTTTGTTGATGATGTGCTCGGGTACGGCTAGCTTCCCGATGTCGTGCAGTAGCGATGCCGCCCGCAACGCTTCCAGATCATCATTCTCCAGCCCCATTTCTCTTCCGACCTCGACTGCGAAGATGCGCACCCGCTGCAGGTGGTCGTGGGTGGTGTGGTCCTTGGCGTCGATGGCTAAGGCCAACGCCTCAATTGTCCTGAGGTGCAAGGCAGCCATCTCTTCGACGTGTTTCTTCTCGTTTTCAAGCTTCCCTAGATAAAGCCGGTAGGACCGGTACAGAAGGTAGCCGACTGGCACCATCATCGCCGACGCTTGCCATCCGAACTGGCGATTCGACCATGCGACTGCGCACGCCACCACACCACCGACCAGGTAATTCGGCAGGGACCAGAGATAAAACGCTGACCACGTCCGGTTGAGGCGCCGCTCCTCTGTAAGCGAGATCACACCCGCCACCAGCAGTGTATTCACAAGAAAATAAACGAACGATGTAGCCAGCAGACGCAAAGGCAAGTTTGGCCCTAGCAAACCTTCCGAACGGTGAAAGACTTCCTGTGAGGCCTCCATGCTGATGGCAATTTGGCCAAGATTGAAAAGTACATGCACAGCCTCCGCGTGATGACGCCGCCACAAAGACTGGCAGACCGCCGACGTGCAAGCCACCAAAAGTGCCTCGGCCGGCGGTAACTCCACCACAGCCAGCAAGTTCACGATGAGGTTGATCGACAGCGTTCCGCTGACGCCGGGCAGTTCAACCTTGAGTGCGGACGCCACGATTGCCGCCACCAGATAGCCCACGAACTGGACTGTTAACGTCCATGGACACCTTGCCGCCTGGGCAGCCAATATTGCAGTGCCCGCACTCGTTACCAGCGTGACGAAGACGATCGCTCGTGCTTTCATCGGTGAGTCTCTTGCAAAATGGAGTCGTTCAGTTCAGTAGATCCGCAGCTGCGGGGGTTTTAGTACTCACCGTTGATGATGGTTTCGTTCCCCCACATGGCGGAGTTGCCCCACATGGCCGAGTTGCCCCACATGGCGGAATTGCCCCACATGGCGGAGTTGCCCCACATCGCGGAACTGCCCCAAACTGTTGTGCTGCTCGAGGGTGGCGCCCCGGACACAAATTCTGCGGTGCCCCAGACGGTTGACGCGTCCCAAGCGGCTGATGGTTTCACGGCAGCCATTCGGCTCGAATACGCGGCTGCTCCCCACGGAGTTTGAATGTCGGCAACAAAATAAGCATTTCCCGTGGCGCTGTCGTAGGCCGCTACGGGAGATTTTGCCACGCCGCTAGCCCTTTCCGTGTTCATCAGGGCGGCCTGGATATCCAAATAACCCGCACCAACCGTGAAGACGTCGGATTGCACGACGAAAACAGAATCTCCGTCCGTCACGGTGGCGTAGCGGGGGAGTCCCTTATATGCGGTCTTCATCAGTCGTGCCTTAATCTGGTCGGGCGTAAGGGTGGGATCATTCTGAATCATCATGGCGACAGCTCCGCTCACCATGCCCGTGGCCATGCTGGTTCCACTTAACACGAAGTACGCGCTGGTGGTGGATGCGCTACCAGCCGACATGTAGTAATTCAGCGGTACGCGGTTCTGCGGATACTGTGCTTCCAGCCAGGCCGGAGCAGCTAACGAAACCACGCGATTGCCCGGCGCGACAATATCAGGCTTTACGATGTGGTCAATTGCCGTGGGGCCTTTGGCGCTATAGCTGGCCATGATGTCGTCAGCACGGCTTGGAGTTGCTTTGCTGTTGGCCGCTCCCACGGTGATCACGTAAGGATCGTTCCCCGGCGCTTCGATCGTGGCATAGCCCTGCGTTCCGGCTGAATTGTCACGGCCTCCATTGCCCGCCGACACCACTACCACAATTCCCGCCTTCCAGGCCTGTTCTACGGCCTGGCAGAGGGGGTCGAGCTGGTAGCTTTCGAACACAGGCCTTCCGAGGGAAATATTGATCACTCGGATGTTGTAAACAGACTTCAGCTGAATAGCGGCTTGGATCGCCTGGATCACCGCACTCTCGGTGCCTTCACCTTGAGCATTCAACACGCGCAAGCTGACGAAGTTCACGTTCGGGGCGATGCCCTTGATCGTCGTTGTGCATACCATACACGTCGAATCGGCCCCGCTGCCGCCGATGATTCCCGCTACGTGCGTGCCGTGGCCGTAGAGATCGTCTGTTCCGCCGCCGACGAAGTCAGCTTTGTACACGATGCGCGAGGCTCCACCACGCTGAACGTCATCGACTTCGCTAATCCCGCTATCGATGACTGCGACCCCAATTCCGGTGCCGTCTAACCCGAGTCCCCAAGCATAATCGGCCAGAACCGCTGGCGCGGCGTTATTCAGGCTTCCCCGAACCGTCCGATTTGGCGACACATAAGCGACGCGAGGGTCGGCTGCGAGTGCCGCGAGCGAACTGGATGGAACCGTCGCTTGAACGGCGTTAATCACCGACAGGTTCGAAGTGACGATTCCGTAGCGGAATGCCATTTTCTGCGTATCGACCGCCAAGGGTGCGGTGCGATACTGCACAATGACACTTACGAATTGGCTACTCTGGCTTTGGGTCAGCTCCGGTGCGAGCTTGACAACCTGCGCAGCGACAAATCCAGGTATCAGCAGTGTGACGATCAGCAGCAAACGGCCTTTCATGAAGAACCCTCCAAGGTGTTAACCAGCAGCCTTGTGGGTTGCACGCCCTCCTCCAGACGGCTTGTTGTGCTAAGACGCCTCCTTTGAATCGCTTGGCAAAGCGAGCCCAAAACCGCCTGTGCCAGAATGGCACTTCGCGGCACGCGATTGCGCCAAGCTGGCTCATTTTCTCTGGAGTTCTGCTCCAAATGGTCGATGTCCTTATTGTTGGAGCTATTTACATCGTCTGTGCTGATCAGAGAGTAACTCAATTGAGACTCGAGCATGACATCCCGAGCTTCGGTGACGATGTTGTCGCACGCGATCCCATTATGCTGAAGGTGTTGCAGACGGCCCGAGTTCTCGCACGGCACCACTCAGCCGTGTTGATCACAGGTGAGACTGGAAGCGGCAAAGAAGTCATCGCCCGCGTCCTGCATCGCTTCTCCAGCCGAAACAACCGTCCCTGGATCGACGTAAATTGTGCTGCTCTGCCGGAGCATCTCGTAGAGAGCGAATTATTCGGCCACGAACGCGGCGCCTTCAGTGGTGCGGACACAGCAAAGCCAGGAATGTTCGAGCTAGCTAACGGCGGCACGTTGTTCCTCGATGAGATTGGCGAGATTGATCCTCGTGTCCAGGTGAAGCTATTGCGTGTGCTCGATGCTTCAACGTTTTATCGCCTTGGCGGAACTCGAAAGGTCTCGGTCGACGTGCGGATCATCGCCGCCACGAACCGCGATCTGCAAGCCGCCGTCGCTTCAGGGCTTTTTCGCCGTGACCTCTACCACCGCATTACAGAGTTCCATCTCCATGTGCCTCCGTTGCGGGAGCGGCCGTTGGATGTCGCGGCACTCGTCGAATATTTTCTTCGACAAGCGAGTCCCGGCAAGTGCTTTTCCGACGATGCACTGCAGTGTCTTCAGTCATTCGATTGGCCGGGGAACGTGCGTGAATTGCGCAACGCAGTGACAAGAATGGCAGTTGCTGCCGAAGACGAGTCGATAACAGCAGTCGACGTTCGTAAGCATTTGGCCGGGCAATCCGTGCGTAGCTCGCTGGCACACGCTGGGCAAGCGGCCGTACAGTGCACCATAAACGAGATGGAACGTCGCATGATCCTTTCGGCGCTGGAATCTACCGGAGGAAATCAATCGCGCGCTGCCGAACGACTTGGAATTCCGCGTCGAACACTCTGCCGTAAGCTCAACGAGCACCAGATCGGTTTCGGCAGAAGACGTGGCTCTTCAACTCGCAATGCCGACGGAGCCGACAGTACCCGGGTAAAGCTGTCAGTGCCGGTTCGCATTGAGATGGAAGATGGCACGTGCTTCGTCGTCCAGGCTACGGACGTAAGTGCAGGCGGCGTGGGATTGGCTTCCATGCCGACCACGATATCGCCGGGCGACAAGTTACGATTGCAGTTCACTCTTCCAGACTGTCGTCGTGCAATCGAGGCCGGCGCGACCATCGCCTGGCTTCACTCCGACGGGACGGCTGGCGCCCAGTTCCTGTGGGCTCAGCCATCTGAACGCGAGACACTGTTGCGGTGGCTCGCAACTTCTGCGCAGCAGCCAATGGCTGCCACCGACAGAATCCTGTCACACCCAATCCCGGCGTAGGCTGACTTTTGCTGGTGCATCGGATATCGCGCACACGAAAATCGGGCCGCCTCCCCCAGACGGCCCACGTCTCTCCAATACATCAGTTCGCCGAACTAGCAGAGTTTCCGGCGAAGAAAACCAGCTAAGCCCAAGCTTCCGGTACCCAGCAGCATCAGCGTGCCAGGTTCCGGAGCTGCATACAGAAAATCCTGCGCGGTGCCCAGGTTCCCATTCTCCGTCCCCGGAATCGCCTTGTAGACCAACACGTCCGCGTACTCGCCTTGAGTAAACGTCTGGCTCTGCGCCAGGCTCACCAGCGCCTGTGCCTCTGGTGTAAGGTTTGGTGCGCCCTCGAAGAGGTACCACGTCGCCGCATTAACGTTCGAATCAGCACCGTGGTCGGCGACGGCCTTTTCAAACAGAAACGCCAACTCGTAGTACACGCGATCTGCCACTGGATCAAGGCTGCCAACGCTAAACACGTTTGCCTGCCATGTTTCGCCATTCTCAATGTGCTCGTAATAGCTGATGCACATCATCCATTCATTGGGCTGTCCGTTCACGCTTATGTTGTACGGATAGCTGGCGACACCCCAGTAGTTGTCACCTGTCGGAAGCCCGTTGAATTGCATAGCTACTGTCGATGCCACCGCCGGTAACGCGAGGAGTCCAAGTACTAGCAACCAGCACACACCTCTAATAGTTTTCACGCAATTTCACGCCTTTCTGAGCGCGGCCCGTATGTTCCTTGCACTCGGTCACCTCCCGCGCCAATCGTAACCGTCGTGCATCCTTCGACTACACTCGTCTTCCGCCAATCGAACTCGTGGCATGCTTGCCACCAGCCCCTTATGTGGCGTTCTCAGTTCGAAAACACACTTCAACACCAAACCTCCGCGGCTGTTTTAGCTCTTGGTAAACGTGTTTCACATACCCGCGGCCAGATAGTCTGGTTTTCATCTCGTCCCCAGGAATTACGTTCAAGGTCACCGTCACCGTCAGTTCCGCATCCACCGGCGGTAACAGTCGCGACTCGATAAGCGCCCCGTTCCGGCAAACGTTTCGTGTCACGCCACTACCGCCCATTGCTTCTCCGTCTTGTCCGAACCACTTGAACTGAGTCTCTCCTGCGATTGAGTATCTGGTGCTTCTCCTTCGCTCTCCTCCGGATGAAAGGCCCCCGTTGTCACTGCACTTCATCGTCTTTGTCGTAGCACTCGTCATTGCTGGACTCACAGTAGGCCACTCAATTCGCGCCAACAAGAGAACGACATGCTCATCGCGAACCTTCTCTGTTTCGTGAGATCGGTGGATTCAGGCGTCCGGAGCAGGTATTCCGCAGGGCGTGAGAAGAACTTCCATGAGTAGCTCGGGACCGTCGATCAAGCCAGCGACGTCAGGGAGTGCGTACAAATCGATTTCCCAATATGCAGACCGTTACGGCGGCAAGTTGCAGCTGAAAAACCAACCTGCGCGATCCTGCGAGATTCCAGTTGACGCCAGGGTAATTCTTTGAGTTAATTTACGCATTAATTAATTATTTATGAGGTCGAAGAATCAATCTCGCACCGCAGGCAGGCCCCATTACGATCCAAGCCGCAACACGCGGGTGCAGCTACTCAACGCCGCTTCGCAGCTATTCGCCGAACAAGGTGTGGCTGCGACCACATTTGCTGTCATCGCGTCACGAGCGGGCGTCACTCCTGCGATGGTCCACTATCACTTCCGGGACCGTGACGAACTCATCGATGCAGTAGTGGAGGAGCGTCTCGTGCCATTCATCAAGAGCGTCTGGGGCCCCGTCCAACCCGAACAGACTCCAGCCGAGCTGGTGCACGGTCTGGTGCGGCGCCTCCTCACCCAGATCGAGCAGGAGCCATGGGTGCCCTCCACTTGGATGCGCGAGATTCTCAATGAGGGAGGGCTCCTCCGCGAGCGGCTACTGCGTCATCTCCCATTCGACAAGGTGCGGATGCTGGGGCACTCTGTTGGCTTGGCACAACAGCTCGGACGGGCGAATTTGGACGTCGACCCGCTACTGTTTGTGTTCTCCGCACTCGGCTTGGTTATGCTGCACATGGCGACCCTTCGCGTGTGGTCAGAGATATTTCATCGGGAGCCGTCGGGAACTCTAGACTTGGAACGACACATTGTCGCCATCCTCCTTCACGGCCTAGAGCCAAACCGCGAGCCATCCTCATTTCGTCTCCGTCCGAAGCGTACCCAACGGAGGAATGCATGAGTCTCCATGCCTGTTTTCCCCGGCGACTAGCCGTTGCTTTTTCGATTGCCCTGGAACTAGCAGGGACTGCATGCTCAAACCACTACTCAAATGGATACGAAGGGTATGTTGAAGGCAAATACGTCTACGTGGCGTCTCCGCAGGCTGGCCGGTTGGATGAGCTGTCCGTCAGTCGCGGTCAAAGTGTCGAAATTGGAGGCCCGCTTTTTTCCCTGGAACGCGATCCGGAGGCCGCGGTCGCGCTGCAAGCGGAACAACTCTTGCGGGCCGATGTGGCGAGACTTCAGGACATGCGAACCGGTAAGCGCCCGCCCGAGGTTGATACCGTTCGCGCCCAGCTTGCGCAAGCAGAAGCCGAACAGCAGAAGGCGATTGACCTGTTGAAGAGTTACGAGCAGCAGTACGCCGCCGGGGGACTCGCTGAGACAGACCTCATCGTCGCCCGAGCAGCTGTGGAAAGCAATACTGCGGTCGTTCGCCAGTTTCAATACAGCATTGCAGTAGCCGAACTGCCCGGCCGAAGCGAGCAAATCAGCGCACAATCGCAGATCGTCGAGGCCGACCGCGCTGCTTTACGCCAAGCACAGTGGAAGCTGCAACAGAAGCAGGTGAGCGCTCCGCGCAACGGACTAGTGTTTGACACGCTCTACCGTCAAGGGGAGTACGTAAATGCGGGCAGTCCTGTCGTTCAGATTCTCCCGCCTGAGAACATCGAAGTGCGGTTCTTTGTTTCGCAAGCGCTGGTTGGAGGCCTGACAGTGGGCCAGCCCGTTGCGGTGCATTGCGATGGCTGCGGCGCACCGGTACCAGCAAGAATCACATTCATCTCGAATCAGGTCGAGTACACCCCTCCGGTGATTTACAGCAACGAAAATCGGTCGAAATTGGTGATGATGATTATCGCGAAGCCTTCCGTTGAACGCGCCGCGTCGCTTCATCCCGGACAGCCACTCGAGGTGACGCTGCGATGACCGTCCGAGTGACATCCGAGTTCGCAATCGACGTTCAGATGCTGAACAAGCATTTCGGAAACAAGCACGTCGTCAAAAATGTCTCCTTGCGTGTCCGGCGCGGTGAGATTTTCGGGTTCCTCGGACCCAACGGCAGCGGGAAGACCACAACCATTCGCATGATGTGCGGCTTGCTCCGTCCGGATTCCGGAACCGGGACGTGTCTGGGGTTCGACATCCTGAAAGACAGCGGACAGATCAAACGTCGTGTCGGTTATATGACCCAAAGATTTAGCTTCTGGGACGATCTTACCATCGCTGAGAACCTTGACTTCGTCGCCCGAATCTACGAGATCCCTGATCGTCACGAAATCGTGAACAAGACGATTGCCGACTTGGGGCTGACCTCCCGGTCCCGGCAGCTTGCCGGTGAGCTGTCCGGAGGCTGGAAGCAGAGGATGGCTCTTGCGGCGTGCATGCTGCACAGCCCACAGCTGCTCTTGCTCGACGAACCCACTGCCGGAGTCGATCCAAAGGCGCGACGCGACTTTTGGGACGAACTGCAAATCCTCGCCGCCAGCGGAATCTCGGTGCTCGTCAGCACACACTACATGGACGAAGCTTCGCGCTGCCACAAGCTTGCATACATTGCATATGGGACGCTGCTGGCGCAAGGAACAGCCGCCGAAGTCATAGCGCAGCAGGATCTCAGCAGCTGGGCGATCTGCGGAAGCGGCCTAATCCCATTGCAGGACGCACTGCGCGGCCAACCCGGTGTCGACCAGACTGTGATCTTTGGCGACGCAATGCACGTTAGCGGCCGCAATGCCACGGCCCTCGAACATAGCGTCCAAAAGGCCATCGCGGAAAAGCAACTTCGTGCAACACGAATCGACACCGGCCTAGAAGATGTCTTTATTTACATGATGAGTCAGACTGCCGACAACTTTGGAGGCCAGTCATGACCCGCGACAGCGTCTTCTCCGCTGCCCGCTGGTGGAGCATAGTGCGCAAGGAGTTCCTCCAGTTGCGGCGTGACCGCGTCACCTTCGCCATGATCGTGGGAATTCCGATCATTCAAATGGCGCTATTTGGATATGCTATCAACACTGATCCGAAACACCTCGATACGGCAGTAATCAACGCGGACAATACGGACATCACACGCAGCTTTATCTGGGCGATGAAGAACTCCGGCTATTTCAAGTTCGTCGGTGAACTTCCCAACGAGGCCGCCGCGCGCGAGGCGATCGCACGAGGAGAGGTCCTGTTTGTTCTGAACATTCCGGCGGGGTTTACCGGGCAGCTGCTACGAAATGAGAAACCGTCGCTGTTACTCGAGGCGGACGCCACCGATCCTACGGCAGCTGGAAACGCGCTCTATGCGATCAACGGCATCGTTCAGTCAGTAATGCTGAAGGAATTGACCGGCCCCCTGGCCCCTCTTGCGGGCTCGTCCGCTCCCTTCACCGTGAACCTGCACAGGCTCTATAACCCTGACGGCATCACCCAGTACAACGTGGTCCCTGGCCTGATGGGGGTGGTACTCACTTTGACCATGGTGATGATGACAGGCCTCGCCATCACTCGCGAGCGGGAACGCGGCACCATGGAAAACCTCTTGGCGATGCCCGCCACTCCAATAGAAGTGATGACCGGTAAGCTGATTCCATACATTGGTATCGGACTCATCCAGTCAACAATTATCCTGCTGGCGGCACGATTCGTATTTCATGTTCCTTTCTTTGGGAACATCGGTGCTGTCTATCTGGTAGCCCTTTTGTTCGTTGCTGCAAATCTGACAGTAGGCATCACCATGTCCTCAATCGCTCAGAATCAGCTTCAGGCTGTGCAACTTACCGTCTTTTATTTCCTTCCAAATATTCTTGTCTCCGGATTCATGTTTCCGTTTCAGGGCATGCCGAAATGGGCTCAATTCCTCGGGAACCTTCTCCCACTCACATATTTCAATCGCCTCATTCGCGGCATCCTCCTCAAAGGAAACGGATGGGATAACTCCTGGCCCAGCGTTTGGCCGCTCATAGTGTTTACCCTAGTCGTTATGACCGTAGCGGTAAAGACCTATCGACGAACACTGGATTGAGGTTCGACATGAAACGAACTATGCAACATGGACGCGTAATCCCTTTACCGCCGGCGCGCACTGTTTGCTTGAGACTTCTGGGACTGCTTGCAATCGTTTATTCGACTGCATGCACTGTCGGACCCCACTATCGTCCTCCCGCGGCGCCAACAGTGTCGACGTATACCCCCGAGCCTCAGCCGACCGCCACCGCCTCGGCACCTGGGATTGGGGGCGTGGCACAACGTCTCCTGCCCGGCGGTGACGTCCCATCCCACTGGTGGACGCTCTTCCGATCTCCCGAACTCGATAGGCTGGTCCGCGACGCGCTTGCCAACAGCCCCACGGTGGCGCAAGCAGCCATGCGACTCAAACAGGCTCAGGAAGAAGCCAATGCGCGCACTGGCCAAACGAAGTATCCAAAGCTATCCGCTTCCATTTCCGCACAACGCGAGCAGGTTAATCTCGCTACTTTCGGCGTCCCCTTCCCCAGTCCTCCGCCATTCGGTCTACTCAACGGATCCATTGCGGTGTCCTACGCACTGGACGTCTTCGGTGGCAATCGCCGTCTGATCGAAAGCCTCAATGCGCAGGCGGACTACCAGAACTGGCAACTTTATGGCGCCCGGCTCATGTTGGCTGGGAATGTCGTACTCGCTGCAATTCGTCATGCGCAACTTTGGGCGCAAATCGATCTCACACTCCAAATGCTCGCCCTGCAGGAGCAGCAACTGAGCATCGTCGAACGTCGGGTGCGGGCAGGCGGCCTCCCCGCTTTTAGCACCAGCCAACAGCGCACTTTGGTCGAGCAGACCAGGGCGCTGATTCCTCCTCTCGAGCAGCAACTTGATGCGGTTAACCACCAACTGGCCACCCTGATCGGCAAGTCGCCGGCCGAGGCAAATATCGGGGCGATCACATTCGACCAGCTCCAAATTCCGGAAGACTTACCCGTAAGCGTTCCTTCGTCCCTGGTACGACAGCGGCCCGATATCCGCGCCGCTGAAGCGCTTATGCATCAAGCGAGCGCCAACGTGGGCGTAGCCACCGCCGCGCTCTACCCGCAGATCACGCTCGCCGCCAACGCTGGACTCACTGGTACGAGCTTCACCAGCGGCGGAGACGTTTGGAATTTCGGCGCCGCGCTCGCTCAACCGATCTTCAACGGTGGAGCGCTTCGCGCACAAAAGCGCGAGGCCGTCGCAGCCTACGACGAGGCCGAAGCTAACTATCGTCAGGTCGTTCTTCTCGCCTTTGAGCAGGTCGCTGATTCGTTGACGGCAATCGAGCACGATGCGCGCGCTCTGCAAGCTCGCAGCGAAGCTGCTGCACAGGCAGAAGCCACTTTCAGTACAGCGACGCAGCGCTTTTCGGCGGGCGGTATCAGTCAGCTCTCGCTGCTCGACGTCCAACGCCAGTATCTGCAGACCACTCTTGACCGGACGGCGGCCATCGCGGCTCGCTACTCCGACTCAGCATCGTTCTTTCAAGCACTCGGTGGCGGATGGTGGAACGAAGTGCCAGCAAACTATAGCTCAGATCCTGCCACGAGTTCGAAGTATCGTAAGTTATATTACTAGCCTCGCCATCACCACAGTTCAGTCATCGCCTTGATGTCGATGTCACTCAGCTGCTTGGCTGAGCTGTCGGTCGGGTTTGCGCTGGCATAAGCCTTCAAGAACTCGTGAATCGACCGTCCAATCGCTTCCCGGCTTGTCGGTGACTTTGTCAGGCGCACGTCCTGCATTTCCAGAACTCGCAGGATTTCGAGAAACCATTTTGCGCAACTGTCGTAACCGGCGGGCACTCCGAGATAAACTTCACTCTCAGAGCTAGAACTCCTGTTCATCGCCTCGCTTGTACTCAAATAGACGTGCATCACTGTTGTGGGAGCTAGGTTTCGGCGGAGCGTTTCTGCCGCCCGGTCTACATGCTGCTCGTTCTTGCCTAGATACAAATTTATTACCCGAACTGCCTCATTCGCACATTGTTCTTCATCTGCGCCGATCCTCCCCAACCCGATTCCGTCTGGAAAATGGGCAGCGATCCTCGGCCTTCCCGCCCCCGATTCAGCATTGCGGTTGTATATGTTCTCCGTGCGGACCAACTCTTCGCTAGGGGATTCCTGCAAGAACATCGTTGGCACGTCTGGCATTGCGAGTCGTAGTCTGTCCGGATCAACGCCTAGCCCATTCAGTGTTTGCGCCGATGACGAGTTCGACTTGGAATCTATCTGCCGCAGAAATTCCAGCACTTGGGTCACCCCGGTTCCCTGACCTGGGGAATTAGAACTGCCACCTTCGCGTGTACGTGCATTGACCTCCAGCACTCCCAATGTCCAGACGAGAGTGGTCACATAGTCCGCATACGCCCGAGCTGGCATTTCCACGACCACACTCACTTGTTTGCGTTTATCGCCCGTATCAGTCGTGATGTCGGCAATTCTTTCTCGAGTCGCACCCGCTTGTTTTTCGCTGACAACCCGAAACGAGACTTCCGTTCCCTGCGGATACCACTTCCTCCATAGCTCGGCGTCGGATGATGACAGATACAAATTGAACATTTCAAAAGCGCGCGTGGCGTTTTGCAGGCTCTCGCCATCGAGTGCGCTCGCAGCAGTGTTCATTATGAGCCAGCTTCCAACATAGCCAGGCGACGCAGTACTAGCTGAACGCGTCAAGCTTGCCGCATTTGCTGGCTTCACGGCTCCCGGAAGAATTGAGGCGCTGAAGAGTTGCTCAACCTGGTCCTCGCGCAGAATCTGATCCCAGGCCGTGAGCGCTGGATCATCGTCCACTTTCCCATTCTCTGTAACTGCGGTGTCCAAATACTCCTCAATCGACTTTTGCACGGCAGCGACCTTAGCGGCATCGTCAATAATGGGCTTCTCGAGCACCCACAACAGCCGGTTGAACGCAGAGACATAACTGTTGTAGTAACCCTCCGACAGAACCACTGCTTCAAATGTCGGAGTCCGCTGCACAAGCGTCCCGTTTCGCACGCGATAGAAGTACATGACCGTCTGTCCGTTCTCATCGCGAGGCAGTGACAGCCGCAACTGTTGGAGTTCTTCGCCCGCAGCATTCTTAAGGCAGCGATTCATTAAAGCAACGGCGACGTTGACGCTGGTTCTCTGTTCGGCATCAAGCGTTTCGACGTCGTCAGGCCGTTCCACTACCGTACCCGAAAACCGCGCGACGATCCCCGTCGTCACCTCCGTTGCAGGCTTTCGCGGACGTAATATCGAGGGCCCCGCGTTATCTCGCGGATATATCGAGTTCGTCCATGCTCCTGGTCCAGTCTGATACCAGAACAGCTGGCGCTCCCCTTGTATATAGACAGCAGCATCGAGATTCTTGCCGGCAAACTTCCAAACCGCAGCCCAATCCGGCAGGTCGGGATAGTCCGCAGTCAGAGCTTCGGGAGGTAGCTCTCCGCCACCTTGGTAGGGTTTCATGTTCAGGGGATCGTAACTGGGATCGCGCAGCGTCTTCACCACCGCTCCGCGACGTGGCACGAAGCGCTCGCCCTCAACAACGATATCGTTGTTCTTAAAGTGCACCCTAGCGCGATAATTCAACTCGCCTACCAGAATGTCCCGCTTCGGCCACAAATACGGTCCGTCGAATCGAGTCCACTGCTCTTCGAACCTACGCGCGAGCAACGTCGAGTCGCGTTCCTCGTCGCGGGACTCGATCCATGCGGGGTTCCATGTAAGTTGATCATTCGTGAGGTAAACCGGAAACTGTTCCACGTCAAAATCGTGGCCCGACCTTCGAACCCTTACTACGTCCGCCCGTTCCTCATACTCGCCCTTCGTAACGGGTTGGTAAATGTCCCACCCCGGCCGGTAAAGAAGAAAGGCCCGCGTCGCTCCAGGCGGAATCATCACCGGTAGCTGGTGTCGCAATCGCTTGCTGAAGTCTTCCATGTCGGGCAGAACAGGCACTCTGTAGCCCAGCTTTTTTATCTCGGCCTGCCATTTCTGCCACTTATCATCACGCGCGATAAGCTCGACCGTCATGGCATAGAGCTCCAGACTTTCGTGGAATGTCAGCGTCTTCCTGGGTGCTCTGTACTTTACTCCTTTATGGTCGGTTGTCTCCTGTGTCAACCTCGCGACGGCGGTCCGCAACCTTTCTAAACTCCAGCTTGCATAGTCCTCTATGCGAATGTCTGCCAGAAGTTCGTCTCGCAAAGCTCTTAGCTTGCCGGTAACGTCCCGTGGGTCCAACGAACAGATCATAGATATCAGCGGAATCGGGCTGCGTCCCGGATCTTCATTCGAGAAGACTGCATGTATTCGCAGATCGGTCGGATCGCGTGGGCTAAGGCTTGCAGAGCCTTCGTCAATCTTGATTCCCAGGCGCGGGTAATACTTCCAAATGACGTTCCATCCACGGAGCGTCAGCTCGTTTAGCGCTCCAAGTGCCTCGGCGGGGGACTGCGCCCTGCTGTTATAGGCTCCAATCTGCACCGGATTCAGCGATGTTGCACCCCAGGGAACTTCCGGACGCTTTGCATGCTGTGCCTTTTGATCATCGCAAATTACAGGACTTACGCTTGCCAGGGCAATTGTCAGACAGATGGCAACAACCTTCCAATGCCGCACAAATGGGAAACTATCGGCACGTTCAGCCACTCTTCGGTCTCCTAATAGCCTGTCAAGGGCCCCGGGTCACAGCCGGAACTCTAAGGCAGAGCAACAATACGCGAAAACCTGCATTCTAGCCGGTTTCAGATCTCGCCAAGCGATTTTCGCATATTGGTCTGCGAGCACTTCCCATCAGTCAGACTCGTATCCTCGTCTCAGCGAAAGCTTGCTGCGGTTCTCTCCCAAAGCCTCTTCTGCTTCGAAGCCCAGCATCATGGATTCGGCCAAGCGGACACAGCTTCGCGGTACCGAATCTAGGAGTTCACACGTTATGCCATTTGTGTCCCAGTTGGTGAGCTGCGGTACGTGCTGTAATTGGAGTCCGGGGGAGATTGGTGCGGCACGCGCCAGGGTCCACCAACATGAACATCTTCGGTGATGCAGTCATGCAGGCGAGCCAGAGACGCACACCGACACTGTTAAAATGCTCATGAAACCGAGTTTGTTGTTACGTGGCCCTGTAGCTCAGATGGATAGAGCAGCGGTTTCCTAAACCGTTGGTCGGCAGTTCGACTCTGCCCAGGGCCTCCATCCTATCCCACTGAAAGCACGCTAGTTAACGGCAGGGGATGCCGTGGCCTTCCAGTCAGGTGTTGCCACTTCGTTGCCAGATACCATTTCTGGCACTGCTTGTTGCAGTTTTTCCATCGCATCGGTCACTTGGGCAGGAACCGTCTTGATGTAGTACGTGGCCGTCGTGCTGACGTTTGCGTGACGCAGAATCTGCTGAATCACTTTCTCGGGCACACCCAACGCATACAAGTTGCTGCCGAGTCCGCGCCGCGCCGCGTGCCATCCGTGCCACTTTGCAAACTTCTCATTCAGTTTGAAATCGTGCTTGGCTTCTTGGTCCAGTACTCAGGCCGCCGTGAAGCCTGCAACGGCCATTGCGCATGGCTGGGCATCCGCACGGCTCACCTCGACGGTTACGAGCTCCGCAGCGTTTCGCCTTCGAGAAATCACCAGAGGGATTACCATTGCGCAGCTTTCCCCGTCGCTTGTCAGGGGGTATTACCTCAATTTCGATCATTCTCCCCCAGCCCCCTCCCCTGCTGGTGCCGTTGTAACCGCACCAACTACAGCTTGACCGCCAGCATTCACGTGGACATGCTCAACCGTTACCCGCTGCTGCCTGGACTCGCCTCTTAGTCTCTGCATCGTTTCAAGCTGTTCGCCAAAGATGCGCATGAGGCGTGTTGCCCTCAGCACATTCGCATCGACCATCGCAACATACTGGTCCGGAACAGTTGCTTGATGCAAGAACTTCAGCGCGGCTTCGTGAACTGCAATCATCTGAGTAGCAAGCATTGCTTCGATAGGATTCTGAGGCGACAACTCAGAAATACAAGCGATGGCTTTAGAAAGGAGATCGTCGGCATCTTCTTTCGGCCTCGGCCAGACAAGGGCATTCGCGACCTGAATAAAAGTGCGGTTAGCCGCCTCGGTTGTGCGAGTCCCGGTAATCTGCGGGCCTCGGCGTATCAGGCGATCGAGACTCTCTTCACGGGTGTTTGTCTTCGCGATTTTGCCCTGGCTTTGCGGAGGGAGCAGTCGCGTGCTCACTGCTGGCATCGATTTTGAATTAGCTGTTTTGTTTTTCATTCGTCTTTCGGAAAGTATTGCACGTCTAGCGTGATCGTGGAGTGAACCCCTAAATTGAGACACTCGCAACTGGCACACTTTGCAGGGAAAGGAACTGCAAGTGGCAAAGAGACGAGTGGGACGATACCCCAAGGCATTCCGGAAGATGGCAGTGGAGCGGCTGA
>Ga0335070_10004620_pt1 | contig 16129 bp, 11 predicted proteins | sample Lox_Sample_13_FD_206722 | JGI IMG/M metagenome (GOLD analysis project Ga0335070, IMG submission 206722) | Soil microbial communities from Loxahatchee National Wildlife Refuge, Florida, United States - Lox_Sample_1.3 | ecosystem: Environmental > Terrestrial > Soil > Wetlands | place: USA... | reverse complement strand
GCCTGGTACAGGCCTCTCTTGCCCAATTGCGGTTCGCATTTTGGATTCAGACTGATATATTTATTATTGTTTTCGAGAATGTTCACAATGGAGAGGAGCCTTGAGAATGAGTCAGAAAGGTATTCAGGCCGGACAAAACCGAGATTATCTGCAGACGTATGGTATTCCGGATAGCGGCCATGGGGCGTCCTCATGAGGCAGCCGACGGGCAGGTTGAACCCTGGAGAGCAGTATTGACGCTCGTCATAGCCGAAGGGGATAAAGTCAAGTATTTCGAAATCTTTGCATGAATTTCTGAGGACATTGATCACCGCCCTGTCTATCTCCGCATTGCCCTGGCGGCTCCTCTTGTAAGTAAATCTTCCAGAATCACCGAGACAGGCGGCAACGAGGCCGTGTTTTATCCTCGAAACATTCTGCTCGTTCAGGAAAAGCCAGGTTATTGAGCCGATGGTCCCGGGAATGAAGAGAAACCGGTAAGAATGCTTCACAGAAAGCGTGGCGAGATGCTTTCCAAGGAAAACAGAAAGGACGATTCCCGAGAGGTTATCGTTACAGAGCGAGGGATGGCACATATGGGAGGAAAGTAAGACCTCATCTCCTGTTTCCCCCTCGATCAAGTATTCACCATAGGTTAAATGACCGTCTTCGAGGGAGGAATCAATGAAGACTTCATACTCCTCTTCCCCGAGATCCTCGAACTGTTTATGGCTCATGCAGAATGCCCAGTTCTCCTTATAGTATGAGGTCCTGTAGGGGATCCAATCGGGATATCCCGGAAGTGTAAAGAGATGCTGTTTCAACTCGTTGAGGGAGATCTTTTTCTTTACGGGGACACTGTAACTCATTACATGCAAATTGTTCTCTCTGAAATCGATGATCTTTTCACCTCTTGCGTTTCTGACATAGGCATCTCTTATGTTCCATTCCTTGGGTGCAGTCCAGTCAAAGACTTTGGTCCCGGTAGGGACCTCATGAATTGTAAGGGGGATATGCCTGCTGAGAATCTCCAGTGTTTCTCTCACCCCGTTGCCTGTAATGCTTCTGCAGATAGGGTACAGTTCGGACATGAGCTGATGCATATCCTTGCCAGTTGTTTCGGCGTCAGACTTCATCACCATCGTCTGCCCCACCGATCGGTTCATGGCATGAAATCCGGGAACTGCCTGTCTTTCTCAGATATGACAGACGCTTCGGCAGGCCACTGAATTCCGAAAACGGGATCGTTCCACCTGACACCCCGCGCGTGGCCTGCGCTATAGCACTGGGACATCTGGTAAAAGACCTCTGCATTGTCAGTGAGCGTTATGAACCCATGGGCAAAACCCTCGGGGATATAGAACATTCTTCTGTTTCCGGCGTCCAGTTCCACCGATATCCATTCCCTGAATGTCGCTGAATGCGGTCTTAAATCGATAATAACGTCGAATATTGCTCCTCCCGTACATCTGACCAGTTTGGCCTCTTCGAAGGGCGCAGTCTGATAATGCATGCCTCTCAGTGTTCCCTTCTTTGCATTGTACGAAATGTTACATTGGGCCACATTGGTATTGAGTCCATGAGCCTGAAATTCTTTTTGACACCATGTCCTGGCAAAGAAGCCCCGGTCATCGCTTAACGGCTCGGGATCGATAACGTATGCGCCCCTCAGTCTCGTCTCCGTGAAAATCACAATATTCTCACCTCAGGGATGAAGACGACGAATTTCCCTCCCCACTCACGTATGGAAGACATCTGGTCCATGATCTCTTCTTTGAGGTTCCAGGGAAGGATTATAAGATAATCAGGCTTCGCATCCGTGATTCTGTCGGGATGGTAGATAGGGATGTGAGTGCCCGGTAGATAATGGTCCTGTTTGTGGGGGCTCCGGTCTACGGTAAAATCGATGAAATCAGTTCTGATGCCACAGTAAGTCAGGAGGGTGTTTCCCTTAGCCGGAGCGCCGTACGCTGCTATTGACTTTCCGCTCCTCTTTGCCTCAATCATAAACGTAAGGACCTTCCTCTTTGTTTCCTTCACCTTCTCATTGAATGACTGATAACTGTCAAGGCTTGCAAGGCCCGCAGAAGCCTCCTTCTTCCGCAAATCATGTATTTTCCGGTCAACCGGTCTCGATTCATCCTCAGCGTGGCGTGCATAGATGCGCAGTGAACCACCGTGCGTGGGTAGTTCATCCACGTCAAAAAGGGTAAGCCCATGGCTTGCAAATACCTTCTCTACTGAAAGAAGTGACAGATAGGAATAATGTTCGTGATAGATTGTATCGAACTGGTTCTCATCTATGAGACGCATGAGGTGAGGGAATTCCATGGTAATAACGCCTCTCGGCTTTAACACAATCTTCATTCCCGCAACAAAGTCATTGATATCAGGCACATGGGCAAGCACATTATTGCCGAGGAGAAGGTCGGCATGCGTTCCCTGAGCGGCTAATTCCCGGGCAGTCTCCGTTCCGAAGAATTTGACGATTGTCGGGATGCCGGCCTCCTGAGCTGCCTTTGCCACATTCTTTGCAGGTTCGATGCCGAGAACTGGAACGCCCTTCTCTTTGAAATACTGAAGGAGATACCCGTCATTGCTCGCTATCTCAATGACCTGGCTTCGCGAATCAAAGCCGAAGCGATCGACCATGAGGCCCGTGTAGTCTCTTGCATGCCTGAGCCATGACTCGGAATAGGAAGAAAAATATGCATAATCGCTGAAGATCTCTTCCGGAGATTGAACTTCTGGTAGTTGAACGAGATAACATCTGTCACAGACATAGACGCAGAGCGGATAATGGGGTTCCATCTTGCGGAGCTGTTCCTCTTTCAGATAGGAATTCGCCAGAGGCGATACCCCCAGATCCACGAAAACGTGATGTAAAGGAGTCTTGCAGAAACGGCATACATTGTCGGCACTCTTCATCTTTTTCAGGCTTCCTGGCAGTGTGTGGTCCATTCGAGTTTTTCTGTCAGAAGGTTCTTGCTCCTGAGAGATGTCAGGACCTTCAGTCTCATAAATTGAGAATTGCGGAAATCCCTGTCTTTGAAACCCATATCTTCCAGACCGTCCCTCAACTCCTTTATGGTGGTCAGGAGGCCGACCTGCGGCTGGTAATCAGGCGCCAGTTTCTTAAAGAGATCGAAGCTCACTCTGTAGGACCGTTTATCCGGTTGTGCATCCTTGTTGATGGAGACTTCGATACCAGGAATAACCTCAGCTACGGCCGCAGCCAGATCTTTGACCTGATAGTTCCATTCGTTGCTTCCGATATTTATGGCCAGAAAATCTCCTCCGGCAGACGAATCCCTGACTATAGCCCAGTCTATCGCCCTTGCCATGTCTTTTACGTTGATCAACGGTCTCCAGGGGGTCCCGTCGCTGAGGATCGTAATTTTCTTTGAGGCGACGGCGCCTGCAACAAAGTCATTCAGGACCAGATCGAGCCTGAGCCTCTCACTCATCCCGCAGGCTGTTGAGAATCTTAGGCTTGTCACCGTGAAATCCTTGTCGGCAATCTTCTCCAGGTCTTTCTCAGCAAGGGTTTTTGATTTGGCATAGGCTGTAAGCGGATTTAACTCGGAAGTTTCGGTCTTTGCGCCGTCTTCCGCAAAACCGTACATGCTGCAGCTGGAAGCATAAACGAGCCTTTTTACCCCGGCCTTCTTTGCCTTCCTCGCAACTTCTATGGCAGCACGATAATTAATATCATAGGTTGGCTCTTCAAAGGTGTTCCCCATGGGATCATTCGAAATAGCGGCAAGATAGACGACGGCATACACGTCACGAAGGAGATCCTCAGACATGCTTCTCACATCCGCAAAATGCTGCACGTCAACTCTGCACTCCGGGAGGATCTGTGCGTTCGTCAGACAGTTCGCAAAATATCCTGTGTCGAGGCCTATTAACGTAGCCTCGGGACGCGAAATCCTGATTCGTTGTATGACAGATGGACCGATGTAACCCATGTTTCCTGTAATTAATATCTTCATGTCGCCCTCACTGGTCAATTGTTGTATCTCCCTTCCCGGCGCAAAAGTGCACATAGAAAGGACATTCCTCGTGATTCTTCGACCTGCAATATTCTTCTAACTGAAAGGGACTCGGCTTGTAGGTTTCTCCGCCGGCCCTGCATATGACGTCATTGTGGTGTGCCAGCTGAGGGCATTTCATGGCTTCCGATCATCGTTATCGTCATCAGTGGTTCACGTTGAGCATCTCCCTGACCTGCCTGGCTATGGCCGGCGCAGCTGTGAGCCCCGGAGATTCTATGCCGACGAGATTCACGAAACCCGGCAGGTCCTCACTGATAACAAAGTCACGGAAGCCTTCACCAACGCCCTGCAACTTCGGTCTGATGCCGGACATGTCAGGAGAGATGTCCTCTCTGCGAAGGAAGGGGAGGAACTTCACGGCAGAGTCGTAAAAGCGGTCGGCCTTAGCGGCGTCGACCCGGTAATCCTCAACTCTATCGATATAGGTTGCGTCGGGTCCGAGTTTCAGCCGCCCCTGGAGGTCCATGGTCAGGTGAACGCCCAACCCGACATGGTTCTTCTCGGGAACAGGGTAGATGAGCCTCCGCACGATCCCGCTTCTCACATTGTTTATACTGAAATAGTCTCCCTTACAGTAGTGATGGGCGTATGTCCTGCCGGCCAGTCCGGCAATGACGTCTGACTCCAGTCCCGCGGCATTAACAATCATCTCAGTAAGAAGATCAAAGCTTTCTCCCTGCAAGTTTACCGTGCCAACCCGGTAACCTCCGGCGATTCGTTCGATCTCCACAACCTTTGTCCCGCAGACCAGTTCCGCCCCTTTCGTCTTGGCAGTGCTGAGGTAGTAGTCCATGAGGGCATGGGCGCTCATGATACCCGTATCAGGAGAAGAGAGGGCTGCGACGGCCCTGATGTTCGGTTCCATCTCACCGATTTTGCTTCGTTCAATGAAAGAGACTGAAGAAACGCCGTTCTTAAGGGCGTTCTCCATGAGATCTTCGATCTGTCCCGTCTCTGCTTCCGAGGTTGCGATTATCAGTTTGCCGGTCTTCCTGTGAGGAATCTTGTTCTTTAAACACGTCTCATAGAGCATCTCCCTGCCCTCAACGCATAACCGTGCCCTCAGTGAACCCGGCGGGGCGTATATTCCCGCATGAATCACCTCACTGTTTCTTGAACTGATCCCCATGCCATGGGACGTATTCTTTTCCAGGATATATACGTTCCGGTTATGACCGGACAGCTCTGAGGCTATTGCCAGACCGATCACCCCTGCCCCTATGATTGTTATATCAGCGTCCATCAGCTACCAGACGAGCCAGGGAGCCTTCCCCGAGTTCCAGAGCTCCTCGAGAGTATTCTTTTCCTTCAGCGTGTCCATGCATGACCAGAAGCCGTAATGCCGGTACCCCATGAGCTGGCCGTCACGGGAAAGCCGCTCCACAGGGCTCCGTTCCCATATTGTCTGGTCGTCTTCGATATAATCGATAGCCTTGGGGCTGAGCACAAAATAGCCTCCGTTGATCCATCCTTCGGATGATTCGGGTTTCTCATAAAAGGAATTGATCCGGTCGCCGTCAAAGGCGATCCTGCCGAAGCGTGAAGGAGCTCGAACTGTCGACACCGTAGCGATCTTCCCATGGTTCCGATGAAATTCCAGGAGAGCCTTGATATCTATGTCGCTGACACCGTCTCCATAGGTGAACATAAAGGCCTCCTCATTCTCAAGCCATTTTTTAAGTCTCTTAAGCCTCCCTCCGGTCTGAGTATGCAATCCGGTATCGATGATATGGACCTTCCATCTTGGCTGATTGCCGTCGTGTATAATCGTCTTTCCCTGGGTCAGGTCGATGGTGATGTCATTGTTGATAGCATAGAAATTGAGGAAATATTCCTTTATCGACTCAGCCTTATAACCGACTGCTATGAGAAATTCGTTAATGCCGCTGGCAGCATAGATGTTCATGATATGCCATAATATCGGTTTGCCGCCGATCTCGACCATTGGCTTGGGACGGAGGACTGTCTCTTCTGACAACCTCGTGCCGAACCCTCCCGCAAGAATGACCGCCTTCATGAAATCACCTCCTCTTCTTCACTTAAACGAGTGTTACCAAATGATAAGGTTGTTTTGGGTTTAGAGGAGCATCCGCCTGAAAAACGAGATCGCTCATATCTTCAGGTTCCAATTCAATGCTCCGCCCACTGAGTCACATCTGCGTGAATGCAAACCCAGCAGGTATTGGGGCGAGACTGTTGAGACAATCCAACGAAGAGCAATTGTTATGCCGAAGAGGAGACCCTGGGAAAAGACCAGTTGAAGAATTCATGCCTTAGAAACTCCATCTCCTTGAATAATAAACATTTTTGTGCTATATGGGGATCGGGTACGAATGAACAAGGTGTTGGGTGCGAAAGCATGGTCCGCTCAATGTATCTGTTTGCTACATCTGAAAATCTAAGGGTGTTTCCATTGGATACAAGAAAAGGCTGGAAGGCTGAGTAACAATATGGAGGTCTGACAGACAATACTCGGGCACTCTGAGCGATGAAGTGGTAGGCTTTTTGATCAATCCCAGGCAATCATATCCAAGGATACGGAGCGGCAATTCCTCAACATATGTTCTTTGATGAATGGATCCCTTCTGAAAAGGTTTCTACTCGATGGAGATGGGGAATTCATTAAGGCGCTTGTAAAAGGCCTTCCTCGATATGCCCAACATCTTGGCTGCCCTTGATTTGTTCCCTTTGCATGCGGCAAGGGCATCTCTGACCGCCTGCATCTCAAGCTCTTTGAAGGTCTTCATAGTATTTTGAATGACGGGCTGTCTGTTGAGAAAGAGACATTCCTCGGGGAGTTCCTTGAGAGTCACTTTTTCGCCGCGAGCGAGCACGACAGCTCTTTCTATGACATTCTTGAGTTGTCTGACGTTGCCGGGCCAGGAGTAATTCTGGAGCATTCTCATGGCCTGGTCAGACAGGGTAAGCGTCTTCTTTTCCCGCATGCAGGCTTCGTTGAAGAAATCAGAAACGAGGAGTGGCACGTCTTCTTTTCTTTCCCGCAGAGGAGGCACTTTCACTTCTATGACATTTATCCGGTAAAAAAGGTCCTCTCTGAACTTGCCTTCCTGAACTTCCTTCCGTAAGTTCCGGTTCGTAGATGAGATGAGTCTGAAATCGACCTTGACTTTCCTGCTGCTGCCAAGCCTCTCGATTTCCCTTTCCTGAAGGACACGGAGAAGTTTTGCCTGCAGCGAGAGTTCCAGTTCGCCGATCTCATCCAGGAAGATTGTGCCGATACCGGCTTCTTCAAATTTCCCGATCCTCCTTGAAACTGCTCCGGTGAAAGCACCCTTTTCATACCCAAAGAGTTCCGACTCCATGAGTTCTTTTGGTATGGCCCCGCAGTTGACCGCAATGAAAGGAGCTTCCCTTCTCCTGGCAGAGTTGTGAAGGGCCCTTGCAATAAGTTCCTTTCCTGTGCCCGTTTCACCGGAGATAAGGACGGTGCTGTCTGAGTCTTTAACAGCATCGACAGTCTTGAATATTGCCTGCATTGCCTGCGTATTACCGACAATGCGGTATCGCGCATCTTCATGGAGAAAACGTTTCTTCATCTCTTCAAGCTCCCTCTTCAGACAGCGCTGCTCCACTGCCCGCGCAAGGATACCCTTGAGATTTTCGTAATCAGGGGGCTTGATAAAATAGTAGAAGGCTCCCCTCGTCATTGCGGAAACGGCGGACTCAACGGTACCGTAAGCTGTTAAGAAGATAACGGGGATATCAGGATGGTTTTCTATGACGTAGTCAAAGAAATACATACCGTCTTTGCCGGGCAATTTGAGGTCGGTAATGATTGCATCGACATCTTCCCCGCGAACGGTATTGATGGCCCTGTCGACATCAAGAGACGAGACGACATGATAGCCATCCTCCGAGAGTATCGCTGAAAGGACTTTAACGGCGTTCGGCTCGTCATCAACTACCAAGACCTTCCTCTGACAACCGACGTTCCTGTACATATTCATGATCTCTGGTTCTCCCGATAATCCCTTTGTTTACCGGACGCTCGCTCCTGAACAATGAAAAGATATACGGCGATTAAAGCCATGTATCGGCACCCCACACCATAACCAGCACTAGGTGAATTTCGATCCAACCATATAAACACTTGGACCTATGTTCCTGATCCAGCGTACCACGGCTTTCTTTCGACTGACAGGCAACATGAATTGTTTAATCGTGATCGTCTGGTCCTGACTGAGCAGGGCAAAGGCGTAAAAACAGAGCCCCGAATTGCTGATATTCGTCGTCACCCCTCTGTGTGGCGTCTCCTCCGATTCCGTACTCAGGGCATATTCTATGATATTGGGAAAGTCATGACGCACATCGCTTCTTCTTTCGTTATCAGTTATTATCATCTCGACACCTAGTCGTCCTGCAAGGACCCGACAACACCGGGCCCTCGGAATGAGAGGGAGAAGCCCTCAGAGCTGCCTTCTCCCGGCTGTCCGGAGGGAAAATGGTCGCATCAATGAGGACAGTTTCCATGATTTCAGAAGTCGTCATATCTGTTACGCACAATGGAGGATGACGACGCTGAGAGACTGACGGAAGAGTGGTTTCTGAAATTAGGAATGATCTCCTGTAATTTCGGGACTACATGATCAACGGAATAGCCACGGACAATATCTTCCAAGTCTCTCATGTGATTGGCGAGGGACGATGACGAAGGGGCCTCAGGGACCGCTATCATGAGCTTATTGTGCGAGGTCGGGATGATCCTTTCCGTCTCATCAAAGAGATCTTCATAGAGTTTTTCCCCCGGTCTCAGACCCGTAAAGGTTAACTTCACCTCTTTATGGGGGATGAACCCCGAAAGGCGTATGAAGTTCTCAGCAAGATCGACAATCTTTATCGGCTCTCCCATATCGAGGACGAATATCTCGCCTCCGTTTCCCGAGGCGGCAGCGATCAGCACTAACTGAACGGCCTCAGGTATCAGCATAAAAAATCGCTTGATCTCAGGATGGGTGACGGTGAGCGGTCCCCCCTTCTTGAGCTGTTCTTTGAAGATCGGGACGACGCTGCCGTTTGTCCCGAGTACATTACCGAACCGAACTGTGGTAAATTTCGTTCTGCATGAGGAATTCATATTGACTGCCAGAAACTCGGCAACCCGTTTCGTCGCACCCATGATGCTTGTAGGGTTCACCGCTTTGTCTGTCGATATCTGGACGAAGCTTTCAGCACAGTGCCTTGCCGAGGCTTTGAGGAGATTGTACGTTCCAAAAATATTATTCTTTACCGCTTCAATCGGATTATCCTCCATCAGGGGCACATGTTTGAAGGCAGCAGCATGAAAGATGATCTGGGGTTTATGCCGCGAAAAGACATGATCCGTATAAAGGGTGTCCTGCACATCTCCTATGATCGTCGATATGCGGGTGTCCCGCTGCTCAGCCCTGAGCTCAAGATCTACCTCATAGGTGCTGTTTTCGTATCTGTCAAAGAGCACCAAGTGAGACGGGTCGTACTTGAGTATCTGTCGGGAAAGCTCAGATCCGATTGAGCCTCCCGCACCTGTTACGAGAACGCATTTCCCCGAAATAAACTGGCGTACAGACGTTATGTCGGTCTTCACGGGTTCTCTCATGAGAAGATCCTCGAGAGAGATAGGCTTCATATGAGAAATGCTATACTGTTTGCTGAGGAAGGAGAATATTTTCTCCTCGGTGATATACCCGAGTTTGACGAGTTTGGCCCCAAGTCTGCCGCCTTCCTGTTTCTGCAACGCGAGGGCCTCCTGAACCTGCGTCTCTGTCACAAGGTTGGCACTCACAAGACGTTGGCCAAGCTTTGCAGCAATGGAAATGTTGCCGTCAAGGAGATCGTTGATCCCGGGGAGCTTCTTGATCGGAAGATTGAAGGGTTTACAGAGCTCGTAGATCTCTCTGATGATCATCTGCGCATCAGTCGAGACGGAGATTAGGATCTCGTCTGGTCGGTATTTCGTGATAATCTCGGGAAGCATGCTTCGGGGACCGAGTATCGGAACTCCGTGAATCGTCAGTCCCTTCTTGTAGACGTCCTCATCAATAAACCCGATAGGTTCGTATGAGTGGTTCTGGTTATTCCTCATCTCTCTGACGAGCATTTCGCCTGCGTCATTTGCACCCACAACGAGAATTCTTTTATGAGAGGATTCCACTGACATGTATTCCTTGAAGGCCCTGATGAGAAGCCTATTGCCGCCTGAAATGATGAGAAAGAGTAACCAATCGAGGACAAATATTGAGCGAGGATAATCCATGTCTTCTATCACATAGTGAATCGTGACCAGGAAGACGATACTTCCGAGGGTTGTCGATTTCATAATCTTCATGAGGTCACTGATGCTTGCATACCGCCAGAGGCCTTTGTAGAGCCCGGCCACGAAGAAGAACGCAAGCCGTATCGTGAGGAGGACCGGAAGATAAACAACGAACTTGTCGAGATAGTAAGGGGAAATAGCCGAGTCGAAGCGTATGAGGAAGGCAAGATAATTTGCAAGGGTTGCCTGAAGGAGGAAGACGACCGTGACGATAGCACGCCTGTTCTTCACAACACAGTCTCTCATCCCCTGATACATATCAGCGGATATCCACTTTATCATATCATCTCCCTGAACTCATGCTTTTCTCGGCATAGACTTTATTATTGGTGCGATGCCTTTGTAATGGTCTTCAGAATCAGGCGCAGATCGGTGAAAATTGTGTGGTGGTCAACGTAGCCCGAGGAGAGTCTGATCTTCTCGGGCAAAACCTTACGCAGATAGTCATCTTCCCACGTCGTTGACGAGGCGAGAAGGCGTTCCTCGTCAGAGTAGTGTAAGGACGCAGGATCGGTGATTCCTGGCCGCACGGTCAGAAGCTTTTCATAATCTGTCTTGAACTGCTCGACATATTTCTTTATTTCCGGACGCGGACCGACAAGGCTCATCTCCCCCTTTATAACATTGAAGAGCTGCGGCAACTCATCGATCTTATACTTTCTGAGAAATCTACCGATCCTTGTAATGCGCTTGTCGCCTCCTACTGTTATCGGAGCTCCCCGTTGTTCGGCATCTGCCGCCATGGTCCTGAACTTATAAATCCGGAAGGGACGAAAATCCTTTCCGATCCTTTTCTGCCGGAAAAAAACAGGGCCCGGGCTATCGAGCTTTATGAGCACCGCGACGACCACAAAGAGCGGGGAGAGGAGAAGGACCCCGACAAACGAACACGTTATATCAACAAGACGCTTCATTCTCCACCGTCCTGTTCAGCCGCGAAATGAGGTGCTGGTCCAGCCGGGTTTTCTCAACCGGTCTTCGATAGTCCCTGATCACACGCCGAACCGAAGAGACTACCTGATCGACATGCTCATCGGTCATGGAAGGATAGATAGGCAGGGAGATGATCTGCTCATAGGACCGCTCTGATGCCGGGAATTCCGATGGCTTACCGTCAAGGGCGCTCTTATAGTAGGGGTGTCTGTAAAGAGGGATAAAATGGACTGAGGTGCTGATTCCCTCATTCTTCAACTCTTCGATGAAACGGTTCCTCCCTATCTGGAGCATCCGGGAGTCCACTTTTATGACGTAGAGGTGCCATGCGCTGTCTCTGTCGGCCTTGACAGAAGGCGTAGTTATTTCTTCGGATGATGCAAAAGCATTCGTGTATCTCTCAGCAATCTCCTTTCGCCTTTGCCACATCCAGTCGAGTTTCCTGAGCTGAGCGAGACCGAGTGCAGCCTGAATATCGGTCATGTTGTACTTGTATCCCGGCTCTATCACTTCGTAGTACCAGGAACCCTCCCTTGTGTACCGCTTCCAGGCATCCTTCGAAATGCCGTGTAACCTCAGAATCTTCATCCTCTCAGCCCATTCGTCATTCTCAGTGGTCGCCATCCCGCCCTCTCCCGTGGTCAGGGACTTCGTTGCATAGAAACTGAAGCACGTGATATCGCCGAGGGTCCCGACCTTCTGATTTTTGTACAGGGCGGGTACGGCATGTGCGGCATCTTCAATGACCGAGAGGTTGTTTTGTCTAGCAATCGCAAGGATTTCGTCCATATCGCAGGGCTGGCCCGCGTAATGGACGGGAATGATCGCCCGTGTATTCTTTGTTATCTTCTCCTCGATCCTTGATGTGTCAATATTGAATGTCCTGTCGTCAACATCAACAAGAACCGGCTTTGCATTGAAGTACGTGATGACTTCGGCAGTTGCAGTGAATGTTATCGCAGGAACAAGAACCTCATCACCCCTGCCCAGGCCGATGGCCTTCAGGGCAAGATGAAGGGCTGCGGTACAGGAGTTCATCGAGACGGCATTCCTCGATCCGATGTATTCTCTGAACTTCTCTTCGAAAGCCACGGTCTTCGGACCCATGGTAAGCCAGCCCGATCTCAGGGAATCAAGGACTTCGAATACTTCATCTTCAGTTATGTACGGCTTGTGAAATGGAATTTCCATTTTATCTCCTGATACGATCCTGATGAACGGCCTACGGTCTAAAGAGCACATCAACCCAGTAGTTGGCTGAGCTGTAAGTCAGCGTTGGAAAGCCGCCGGCACCATATAAATAAACACCATTTGGCCCATCCTCTCCGTCTTGCAATGCCCGAAGGGGTGTGCTGTAATAGCCGGATGTGGCGAAGTACCCGCCATCCCAGGCATAGCGCCCAACATTCGTATGATATGACGCGACATACGTAGTATTTGCAGTGATCGCAACAGGGGTCGGCAAATTAGCCTGCTGCCAGCCTGAGGCTGTCTCATTGGTGAAGGTAACGCTCGCAAGAAGTGTACCCGTATTCGTCCAGAGATTGCCGATATGAGTGCCGGTATTCCCTGCTCCCTTGTAGAAACGTAATCCCGTTATGTAGCCATTCACATCACTGCGGAACCTAACTCCCACCTCTACAGCATTCGAGTCGTTAACCGATGGGTAGGTCGGTATCGTCGTGTTATCCCAGATGGCGATTTCAGGGCGAGAGGTTATGAACGTCGAGGCAAACTGTGAGGCGAGAGGATTGCCTGCCACGTCCTTCACACCGTCGACCCCTCCTTTGATGATGACGGTATAGGAAGCTGAGGATAACAGCAGACTTGAAGGAGTGAGGATCGCCGTATTCGTTGCGGAATTATAATTTACCGATGCTGATACCAGGGTATTCGATGAGTCGTACAGTCCTACAGTGCTCGGAGTAATCGTTGCGGGATCAATCGGCTCACTGAATGTGACAATCACGTTGGTCGCAACGCTGACATCACTCGAACCGTTAGCAGGCGAAACACCACTGACCGTCGGCGGGATGGAATCACCGGTAAAATTCACCTGGTACGCTCCGGTTGCTGCTGGGAAGATAGCGTACTGGTTGCCCTTTATCATTCCTGTTCTGTACGAAAGGGGGGTTCCATTATGGGTGATGCTGGTAACTGTTTTGCCGACTGCCATGGGAACCATAGCCTCCAGGTTGCGTGCACCGTCTGCAACGGTTATCGTAAACTGAAGTGCGTTCCCCGTCCAGGACAGCGAACTGAAGGATGAAGCGTTACGGCCATCGAGCCATTCCAGCATCTGACGGGCGGAAATAACAGGGACGCCATGAGCCTTGGCAGAGGCGATAATTGCATCGGATCCACTCGATGCGACATCATCCGTATGCATGTTCGCCACAAATACCCCGTAGTACCCTTCGTTTCCGACAGCCTTATCGAGTATCGTGTCAACCGTAAACGGATATGTCTGTCCTGATTCGTCGGTCAACTGCGTGGTCGCCTGGTATACGTCGATCATCGTGCCGTCGGCCGTTGCAAAGCGCATCGGCATTCCTGAGCCGGTGAAGAGACCGGGGCGATCATTCACCCAAGTCGGCGGAAAGAAATAATAGTTTGTATCGAGGCGTATTCCGTGATTGAACTCAACCTGCGGCTCCGTTACGTAATCGCTCCATACGACCCAATGTGTCCTGTTGGAAACAGGAAGTGGGATACTGTAGTAGCGGCTGTAAAACTGACTGAGCTGGGTAGTAAAGAACGATTCTAGAGAAGACGGTGTCCAGTCGGCTTCGTTAGTAGTGACATGCAACGCTACCTCAAAACCTGCAGCTGTATAAGCTGCTGCCTGAGCGTTCGTCATAGGATTATTAGGATAGATGTAGGAGGTGCTCCGGATGCATTCCCAGTCAGGTACAGAACAACCCACTGAACTATTGGCTATGTGGCTGTCAAAGCGGCCGGCAGCCCCTCCGCAGGGATCCTGTCCGTAAGGATCACTGCAACCACTGGCAGTCATCGTCGCATGATCGTCGCCGGTCATAACGACAACAGCTGGCAGTCCGCGAGGGAGGTACCAAAAGCGCGGCAGCGGCTTCCTGTTGAAGTTCATCTGTATGATGAGATTTGCCAGGAGGCGCTGCTGCTCGTCCGCCTGGGGAATAGCGATCTTGTTGAAATCTACCCAGTCAGGAAAGAACAGATCGTCTGAGCGGATCGCATCTGTGCGACCATCCCTCTGCTGCCCGGCCCATAAGGGATTTCCCTGACGCGTATAGACAACCGAGCGGGCCAGATCATAGGTGAACGCAGCTGCCTGGCCGCCGTTTGTGCCCTCACTTCTCAGGGTGACAGCCGGGCTCGAGGCCATCGTTGTGGCGTCCGAGTAAAGTGTCGCTATACTCGAAGCATTGTTCAGCGAATAGCGATCGGCAGTCCCATGGAATTGTATCGTCTCATTAACGATGCCAAAGCCCGGTCCCTTTGAAGTGTCTATCAACATGTAAGCATCCGAGAGCGTTGAACCCATATCGGTTATCCCCAGCAGGCCGGCCAGCTGCTTGTCCGGACGCATAGCAATTAAATGCCCGCCGGCATTTACCCAATCACTGAACATCGCAACCTGGGATGACGTAAGCGGCATCTCGCCGAGGATGACCACATCGTAGGAATCCAGGGTCCCGGCTGAGACTGATGCTATGTCAGCAACAGAGAAGGAGTTGAGGCCTTCGGTCCTGAGAATCTCAGCATAGTAACGACTGAATGGGTTGGAAGGAACAGCTATTATCAAGACGGGTCCGCCCGGACCTGTGTCAGGTGGGGCCCCTGTCGTAAACGACCAGGCATAATCTGTTGCCAATGGATCGCCTGTGACATCAGTCACGCCTCCATTCCCTCCTTTGACCCTGACAGTATATGTTGCCCCGGGCGCAAGGGGTCCGGCCGGATAAAGGAGCGCCGTCTTCGTGGCAGTGTCGTAAGTGACTGAAGCTGAGACGAGGACGCTCAATGAGTTGCGCAACTCAAAAGTACTCACACTGATTGTTGCGGGGTTCATCGCCTCGCTGAAAGTGGCTGAAATATTCGTTCGTATACTGACACCTGAGGCGCTATTTGCCGGTGAAATTGCAATAACGTTCGGTGGGACTGTAGCGGCATACACGACATCGACCCAGTAGTTGACAGAGTTATAGCTCTGGGTTGGAAAGCCACCGGTGCCATACATGTACACGCCGTTCGGTCCGTCTTCGCCATCAGCCAGCGCCCGAAGCGGAGGAGTATTTACGCCTGAGGTGGTAAAGTAATTATTATCGACTGAGTACTGTCCAACCGACGTATGGTATGACGCCACATACGTTGTGTTTGCCCTTATCGCTACTGGGACTTGCAGGGACGCCTCCTGCCAGCCTGAGGCAGTTTCATTGGCAAAAGTGACGCTCGCAAGCAGAGTCCCTGTGCTCGTCCAGAGATTGCCGATGTGTGTGCCGGTATTGGTAGGGCTCTTGTAGAAACGCAGAGCAGTGATAAAGCCATTGGCAGCGCTGCGGAACTTAACTCCCAACTCTACGGCATTCGAGTCATTCGCCGTGATAACGGCTGGTGTCGTTGTGCTATTCCAGATGCTGGTGGAGGCCGTCACTTGAACCGTGGTCGTCGCATTCAGCGATGCAACGACAATCGATACACTGCTGCTTGAACTGAAAGTGATTGTCTTGTTCTCGCTTCCAGCCAACGTCGAATTCCTGTGGCCAACCGATACACTAATACCGTTTCCTGTGTGTTCCAGTAATTCCGTATATCCTGAGGGAGGGGTCTGGGTCGCGCTACCAGAGCCGACATTGGCTACGTA
>Ga0335070_10004618_pt1 | contig 16130 bp, 16 predicted proteins | sample Lox_Sample_13_FD_206722 | JGI IMG/M metagenome (GOLD analysis project Ga0335070, IMG submission 206722) | Soil microbial communities from Loxahatchee National Wildlife Refuge, Florida, United States - Lox_Sample_1.3 | ecosystem: Environmental > Terrestrial > Soil > Wetlands | place: USA... | reverse complement strand
TCACGCGAACGATATTATTCTCGGGCTGCTGGGCGGTGAGCTGACTCGCGCCCGAACCCGCGCCGGTCCGGAAAGCCCAGCTCGCGGGCTTCTTGGCGTCGAACCGCTCGCGCATCAGACGCGCCCAGAGGCGGCGCGTGGCCCGGAACTTCGCAGCTTCCTCGAAGAGGTTGGTGCCCGCGGTGAAGTTGAAGGCAAAGCGCGGAGCGAAGCGGTCGATCGGAATCCCCCGATCCACCGCGGCCTGCACGTAGGCGACCGCGTCCGCCAGCGCGAACGCCACCTCCTGCACCAGGGTCGACCCCGCCTCCCGCATGTGATAGCCGCAGACGTTGATGAAGTTCCAGCGTGGCAGGCGCTCGGCGCAGTACTCGATGATGTCCGTCACCAGCCGGAGCGATGGCCGGGGCGGGAAGATGTAGGTGCCGCGGGCGATGAACTCCTTGAGGATGTCGTTCTGCGTGGTGCCCGAGAGCCGGTCGAGGGCGAGTCCCTGCTGGTCAGCGAGTGCGACGTACATCGCCAGGATCACGGCGGCCGGGGCATTGATCGCGTTGGCGGGGCTGATCTCCGCCAGAGGGATCCCGTCGAACAGAGCTTCGAGATCGCGGAGCGAGTTCACCGGCACGCCGACCTTCCCGACTTCGCCCTGCGCCCGCGGATCGTCCGAGTCGTAGCCGTGCTGTGTGGGCAGGTCGAAGGCGACGTTGATGCCGGTCATGCCTCGCTCGAGCATGTAGCGGAACCGGCGATTCGTCTCCTGGGCGGTCCCGAAGCCGGCATATTGCCGCATCGTCCAGAGCCGCCCCCGGTACATCGAGGGATAGATGCCGCGCGTAAAGGGATACTGGCCGGGGAATCCCAGGTCCCGGAGGTAGTCGAGGCTCTGGTCGGCGAGATCGGCGGGCGTGTGGAGCGCCTGCCCGGAGAGGCTCGGGTCATGCTGGCGCGCCGGCGCGGCATCGGCTCCCGTCGCCGGGCCTGAGGGCGGGAGCTGCTTCTCCCAGTCCTGCCTCGCCTGGCGGATCTCCTCGATCGGCTCCTTGTCGAACATGAGCATCTCCCCGCCGAGATCATAGCAGTTACCGGCCGCCATCACCGGCGCGGGCCGAGCCGCCGGGGCGTCAGCGGCAGTGAGGCAGCACCGCGTCGCCGAAGAGCTTGATCGCCTCCATGATCTTCGCGTGCGGAGGGCCGCCGGAGTGGGCGTGACGCAGGCGGAGGAGAAAGTAGTCCGCGCTCGTGGCGTCCTTCCAGCGATGGAACTCGCGCACGCAGGTCTCGGGATCGCCCAGGATGAGACGGTCGGGGGCGAGGTTCGCCAGCGAGAACTCCGTGCCCGGCGGAATGTTGCGGAACTCGGCCAGACGATTCTGCCAGTAGTACTGGTAGGCGGTCATCACCTCCGGCCCGTACACGGCGTCGGCCTCCGCGCGCGTCCGGGCCACCCACGCGTCGCGCATCATCACCACCCGCGGCGGCCGCCCCGCACCCTTCGCCGCTTCCGTGTAGTCATCGACCTGGCGCATGGCATGCTGGAGGCCGGTGCTGGGTGTGGCCACGAAGGCGTCGGCGAGGACACCCGCCCGCCGCACCGCCGCCGGCACGCTGGCGCCGATCCAGAGCGGCGGCGACGGCTGCTGGAATGGCCGCGGCCGAATCTGCAGATCCTCCAGCGTGTAGTGCTTGCCGCGATGCGAGAACGGCTCCCCGCTCCAGCACTTGCGGATGATCTCGACGCTCTCCTCGAAGCGCTCCGCCCGATCGGCCATCGGCACGTTGAAGGCGCGGAAGTCGGCGGCCTGATAGCCGACTCCCACCCCCAGGATGACTCGTCCCTTCGAGACCAGGTCCAGCGTGATGACGTCCTCCGCCACGCGCACCGGATGGTGCAGCGGCAGCAGGATGACCGACGTGCCCACGTTGAGCCGCCGTGTGTGGGCGGCCACGGCGGTGGCCACGATGAGCGGCGAGGGCAGGAAGCCGTCGCGGTCCTGGTGATGCTCGCCGAAGAAGCACGAGTCGAATCCGCTCGCCTCGGCCAGCTGCGCCTCGGCAATCACCTCGTCGATGGAGCGCTCCAGATGCTCGCCCCGCGGTGGATTGGCAATCGAGCTATAGAGACCGAATTTCATCCGGCGCCTCCGTTGTTCCTCGATGGTTTTCGAATTGCCCGCTCACCGGCGCTTCTCTGTCGCGGGCTCGTAGTCGGCGAGGACGGCTGCATCGCGCGCCGGCGCGGTCGCGCCGTCGCCCATGCATGGTGCATATGCGGAGTGGGGCGCGAGCTGGGCCCTGAGGGCCCTCGCCGCGCCCACCGCCATGCCGACCACCAGCCCGAGCCCGGCGCCGGCCGCTGCTCCGATCCACGCGGACTGTCCCGAGCTTGTCCCCGCCTGGAAAGCATTGGAGAGCCCATCGGCGGCGCCCCGGAGGGCGCCGACGGCCACGCTCGCGATGCCGGAGCCGACAGAGCGCACCCAGAGATCCTCGCCCGCATAGTGGCGCGCGGATTGCGGGCACTCGCCTTCTCGCGCGGGCTCCGCAGATATCTCGGGCGCGACCGGCGCGCTCGCGCACCCGGCGGAGAGCAGCGTGCCCACCAGCGCACCCGCCAGCATCCGACACCGAAAACCCTGGATCATGGCCCCGACAGGGAGGGTCACAGACTTGCCGTGCGTCCGCAAGGGGGCGCACGGACTGAAGGTGCGTTTTGCTGAGGCATCGGGCCGTGGTAGCTTCTGCTCTCTCACGTCGTTCTGGGTACAGCGCCGCGCCCTGAGGGGAAAGGAGTCCAGTCCATGAAAGCGATCCGCGTCTCCGAATACGGCGGCCCCTCCGTTCTGAAGCTCGAGGAGGTGCCGGCGCCCCAGCCGGGGCCGAGCCAGGTCCTCGTGCGCAATCACGCGGTCGGTGTGAACCCGGTGGACACGTACCTACGCTCGAACACCGACAACCGTGGACCCAAGCTGCCCTATACGCCAGGTGCCGACGCGGCGGGCGTGGTGGAGTCGGTCGGCCCCGGAGTGACGGCCGTGAAGGCCGGCGATCGTGTCTATGTGGGCGGCACGGTGAGCGGCGCCTACGCCGAGCTCTGCCTCTGCGATCAGAGCCAGGTGCATCCCTTGCCCGCCAATGCGAGCTACGCGCAGGGCGCGGCGATGAATGTCCCGTACGCCACGGCCTATCACGCGCTCTTCAATCGCGCGCACGCCGAGGCGGGCGAGACCGTCCTCGTCCACGGCGCCAGCGGCGGTGTGGGCATCGCCGCCGTGCAGCTTGCGCGGGCGCGCGGTCTCACCGTGATCGGCACCGCGAGCACCGAGCGGGGCCGGCGCATGGTGCTCGAGCAGGGCGCTCACCATGCGCTCGACCACGGCGCCGCGGGCTATCTCGACGAGTGCGTGCGGCTCACCGGCGGGCAGGGGCCGGCCATCATCATGGAGATGCTGGCGAACGCGAATCTCCAGAAGGACCTGGGCGTCATTGCCATGCGCGGGCGCATCGTCGTCATCGGCAATCGCGGCATGGTCGAGATCAATGCCCGCCTGGCCATGAACAAGGATGCGGCCATCCTGGGCATGGCGCTCAACCACGCGAGCCCATCACAGCTCGCGGGTATCCATGCCGCCCTCGTGGAAGGGCTGCGCAACGGCTCACTGCGCCCGGTGATCGCGCAGGAGCTGCCGCTCGCCCAGGCCGCGCGCAGCCACGAGGTGGTGATGGAGCCGGGTCACCACGGCAAGGTCGTGCTGCTGCCGTGAGGCGGCACCCGCACACGGTGTAACTCAATGGGCGAAACGCGCGTCGATCTCCTGCACCTCCTCGAAGACCTCCGCGACGCCTATCCGGGCGCTGCTGAGGAGACCATTCTCACTGAGATCGTCGCCAACGCGATCGACTCGGGTGCCGGGGCGCTGGCCCTCATCGCGGATACCGGCGAGCGCACGCTTACCATCGTGGACGACGGCGGGGGCATGCGTCGCCGCGACCTCGCCCGCTACCATGACGTGGCCGCGACCACCAAGGTGCGCGGTGAAGGAATCGGGTTCGCCGGGGTAGGGATCAAGATCGGTCTGCTCGTCTCGGACGAAGTGCTGACGGAGACGCGGCGCGGGCGCCACCACGCTGCGACGACCTGGCACCTGTCCTCTCGCCACCGCGCGCCGTGGAAGTGGATCCCGCCTCCGGGTCTCATCGCCGGCCACGGCACGGCCGTGCGGTTGAGACTCAAGAACCCGCTCTCGCCGCTTCTCGACGCCGGCTTCATCGAGGCGGCGCTGCGGCGACACTTCCAGCCCCTGCTCGATCCGGAACTGGCGGAAGCCTTGGCGGAGCACTACCCCCACGGTGTGCTCTTCGTCATCAATGACCGGCGGCTCGAGTCCGAGGCATGGCGGGCGCCGGAGCGCGCGCCCATCGCGGTGCGCCTGCCCCGGAAACGGCGGCCGGCGGCGTCGGGTTATCTGGTGCGCGACCCGCTCCCACTGCCGGAAGAGCGCCGCGGACTCGCTGTCAGCACCTTCGGGAAGGTGATCAAGCGTGGTTGGGAGTGGCTCGGCCTCGCCCCGTCAGCTCCGGACCGGGTCGGCGGACTGATCGAGGTGCCCGCGCTGGCCCAAGCGCTCACGCTCAACAAGGCCGACTTCATCCGGACGGGCCCGCGAGGCGCTGTCTACCTTGCCTACCGCAAGGCGATCCAGGAGAGCGTGGCCCGTCAGCTCGCCGAATGGGGTGACCTCCGTGAGGGAGGTGCCGAGGCGCGCCGGCGCGCGGCGCGGCCCGTGGAGCGTGATCTCGAGACGGTGCTCGTGGACCTCGCCGACGAATTCCCGCTCCTCGCCGCGCTGGTGGAGCGTCGAGCGGGAGGCCAGCGCTCTCTGCCGATGGGTCGAGGCCCCGGCGTGCTCCAGCCTGAAGTCATGCCGGCACAGGCAGGCGCGCCCGCCGCGTCGCTGCCAGACGCGGTGGAGGAGGCGGCGCCGACGGAGGAAACCACAAGGATTGCACCTGGCGTGGCGGAGCCCGCCGCGCCCCCGGCTTCGGCGGCGACTTTGCCCTCGGCGGGCGGCACGCGCCGGCCGGCACGATACGGCCTCAGCATCCAATTCGAGGCGAAACCGGAGGATGCCGAGCTGGCCCGCCTGGTCGAGACGACGATCTGGATCAACGAAGCCCATCCGGCATACCGACGGGCGGTAGCCTCCCGGTCCGAGGGCTACCATGTTGCGCTCGCCACGGCCATGGCTCTGGCGCCGCTGGCGGCGGAGCCGACCAAGGAGCACGCCTTCCTAACGACCTTCCTGGCTGCCTGGGGCGCCGCTCTCGAGCGACGCGGGGCTCGGCGGCGCAAATAGCGTTTGGCCCGCGTCCGTCGGCTAGGCCTTGGTTGGAAGCCGGGCCTGCATCGCTTCCAGCCAAGCCTCGAGGGTTGCCAAATGCCCCGGCAATCTCTTGAAGATCGCTTCGGCGAGGCTCTCATTGTAAGTGTGGGCGGTGAGGTTTCGGTCATCGGCCATTGCGAGGGCCTGCTCGGCTTGAGCGGACTGGAGCAACCCTGTCTCGTGGCAAGCACGGATGGCCGACTTCGGAGACCCAGCCTCGACGCCTTCGACCACCGTGAGGAAGCGTTGAGCGGCTTTCCAGGTCGCCTCGAAGCTGTACTCGAAGCGCTGGATGGCCGCATCCCGCTCGATCTTGCTGGGCGCGGTCCGGACGGCGAGCTCGCGAAGCGTCGCGGCGGCTTGGCGGGCGACGCTCAGGCGCTGCCGGAGTCGATCCACAGTATGCCCTCGCGGCGGACACTGTCCCGAAACTCGGCATCCGTTTCGGCCAAGTCCACCACGTCGACGCGATTGGGGATGGTGCTCTCTTCGAGCACCTCGCGCAGGGAAGCGAGCAGAGCCCGTGGCAACGGCTCCGCCGACTCGATGGCTATGTCGATATCGCTCGTGGGGCGTTGCATGCCGCGAGCCCAGGAGCCAAAGAGATACACATCGGCGGAAGTGCCGTTCAGGACCTGGCAGATGAGCCCCTTGACGCGATCGAGGACCGCGAGATTCGCAGCGGTCGCAGGCGATCTCCGGCTAGCCATGCGGCTATTGTAGCCGGGCGAGTCCTGTCACCGCGCCATCATCTACTCCACGATGCAGGCGAGGCCCAGGCGCCGGCAGGACTAGTCCTGCGTCTTCACCGCGTGAATGGCCTCGAGCACCCTGCGCGCGAGGTCTTCGGTCGTGAAGGGCTTCTGGAGGACATCCAGTCCGGACACGCCCTCGTGGACGATGGTGATCTCGGAGTAGCCGGTCATGTAGAGCACTTTGGTCTCCGAGCGGACGACCTTGACCTGCTGGGCGAGCTCCCAGCCGTTGAGATAAGGCATCACGATGTCGGTGAGGAGCAGATGGATCGGCCCTGGATGTCGCGCGGCGAAGTGGAGAGCCTTGGGCCCGTCGGCCGCGGCCAGCACCGTATAGCCGCGCTCTTTGAGAATCTCGACCGCCAGCGCGCGCACCTCGTCATCGTCTTCCACGACCAGGACAGTCTCGCCGGCAGTCGGGGACGCCGCGGGCTCAGGCCGCGCGCGGGACGCTTCCACAGCCGCCTCCACGTGCGGCAGGTGGATCGTGAACGTCGTGCCCAGCCCTCGTGCGCTCTCGGCGGAGATCATGCCCCCGTGCTGCTCGACGATGCCGTATACCGTCGACAGCCCCAGACCGGTTCCCTGGCCCGGCTCCTTGGTCGTGAAGAAGGGCTCGAAGATCCGCACCCTGGTCGCCTCGTCCATGCCGACGCCGGTATCGCTCACCGTCAGCACGACGTAGCCCCCGGCACGCAGCCCGGGTTTCCGGGCAGCCGTCGCCTCGTCCAGCTCGACATTGGCGGTCTTCACCACGAGCTGCCCGCCCTTCGGCATGGCGTCGCGCGCATTCATCACCAGGTTCAGAATGGCCTGCCCGAGCCGCTCCGGATCGGCGTTGATGGGGGCGACGGCCGGGTCGAGCACCGTGGTCATCGAGATGTGCTCGCTGAGGAGGGGCCGCAGCATCTTTTCCATGTCGGCCACTACGTTGTTGAGGTTGAGGACGCGCCGCTGGGGCATCTGCTTGTGGCCGAGCGCGAGAAGCTGCCTGATGAGCGCAGCGGCGCGATCGGCGGCCGTCACGATGAGCCCGAGCCCGTGCGCGAGCTGCTCGTCGGCCGGCCGACTCCCCAGGAGCATCTGCGCGCGGCCCCTGATGACCGTCAGGAGATTGTTGAAGTCGTGGGCAATGCCGCCTGCGAGCAGCCCCACCGCTTCCATCTTCTGCGTCTGGAAGAGCTGCTCGGTGCGCTGCGCCACCTCCGCCTCGATCCGGCCCGTCTCGGCCCGCAGCGTCTCCGCTTCGACTTCCTTGCGGTAGACCCGGGTGAGCAGCGGGTGCATGACGAGGTAGAGCAGGAGAGCCCCGGCCAGCGAGGCCGTCCAGACGCCGATCCGTCCCCGGTGGATGGTTGCGAACAGGCGCGCCGGAGTCTTGAAAACCTCGACGACGCCCAGGACCCGGCCATCGTCCGAAAGGATCGGGACGTAGATCTCGGCCAGGGGCGTGAAGCCCGGCGACTTGATCTCGACTCCGAGCTTGCCCTCGAGTGCCTCGCGCAGCTCGTTGTTGCCGCGGAGCTGACGACCGATCAGGCGCGATTCGTCGGACCAGAGGACGGTGGCCTGGTTGTCCCATACCTGGGTCCGCACGACTTCTGGGAGGCTGGTGAGCAGGCGGGAGAAGTCCCGGCCCCAGCGCTCTCGCTCCTCCGGCCCGCCCGGGGCCGCGAAGGCGCGCTCGAGCCCCGCCACGCGCGCCTCGCGGCGAACGAGGGCCGCCGTGTTCTCCCACTCCCACTCGGCCGCGGCCCGCGCCAGGAGAGATGAGAGAGCAAAGCCCATGATGACCGCGATCACGGCGACACACCCGAGGCTCAGCAACCCAAAGCGCGAGAAGAGGATCCGCTTCATCGAGCCTCCCTGATCGTGTACGGTCTGGTGGCCCTCCGGGAGCTCGAGTGTCCCCGTCGGCGCCTGCGGAGGTGTCACCTACGCAGGATTGGTGCCAGCCCTGCCGCTCAAAGATGGCCCGGGTAACCGGCCTGAAAGCGCGTGCGGGGGAGGGAGAACCCGTCCGGAGAGGCAGCGCGGACAACACCGCGCGTCACCCACGGTGACCAAAATTGCAGCGTTGCATTGGTCGGTCAGCGAGGTGACCCCCCCGTGACGAGCCATTGCGGTTCCACGCGCGCCTGTCCTATGCTCCCCCTGCCGCCAGGTTCGCTCGATCAAGGGGTTTCTGGCCCGCTACCACCATCAAAGGAGGGAGCTTCCATGGCTATCCAGACCGCTGACGTCATCATGCCCGGCAATGAGAACGCGTTCGAGACGGGTCGGCGTGGGCAGATATCATCGATCGCCGACCTCGACGAGTCCTACCGGTCGCTTCTCGAGAAGACGGTCACGGCGACGCTGGCCACCATCAAGCGGAACGGACTGCCCCAGCTGACGCCTATCTGGGTCGCCCACGACGGCACCCATATCCTCGTGAACACGAAGAAGGGCCGGCTCAAGGACCGGAACATGCGGGAGCGGGCTGACGTGGCCATCCTGTGCGTCAACCCGGAGAATCCGTACCACTGGATGGCGATCAACGGCAAAGTCGTGGAGACGATCGAAGAGACCGACCCCGTCAAGGGCCGCCAGGCGACGGACAACGTGAACGAGATGGCCAAGCGTTACATCAATACGACGCCGTACCCGCTGCGCGATCCGAAAGGCGAAGTGCGCGTGCTCTTCAAGGTGCGGCCCACCTACGTCATGACGTTCGGCCCGCCGCCGGCCGGCTGAGGTCCGGGTGGGGACGGCGAGCCCACAGCGGGCCGCCGTCCCCATGACGGCCACGCACCACCGCCACACCCCACCGCCACACCCCACCGCCACACCCCACCCTCACTCCCCACGAATCGATCGCAGCCTTTCAGAATTGCTCGGTTCTTTGCGCCGGCCGGTCACTGCACGAGAAATCGTGCCGGATCCGAGAGAGCCATGGAACGCTCCCGGCAAGCAGGCGTTAGCAGGGACATGAGGTGCCTGCCGAACACCGCGAGACGACAGAACGGTCCGTCCTGCCCACGGCGCGGAGGGGTCGCGTGGGCTCTGGTCGCTGCCATGGCCGTGCTGGTGGTGCTGGCGACCGCCGGCGCGGATGTTCGAGCCGTGCCCGCTGCGCTGGTGGACATCCAGGACTCGAACTATCTCCCGCCCACTCTCACCGTCCCCGTGGGCACGACAGTGCGCTGGATCAACCACGACGAGGAAACACACACCGTCACCTCACTGACCGGGCTGTTCGGGTCCGCCGGGCTCGACCTCAAAGAGGAGTACGAGTACACGTTCACGGCGCCGGGTGTGTATCCCTACACCTGCGACCTGCATCCGCACATGCGGGGGACCATCGTCGTCAACTAGTCATCGGCACAGGAGGACACCATGGATCGAGTCAATCGTCGCGGGTTTCTCGAATGTATGGCATGGGTCGGGACCGGTGTGGTCTGGACCGCCACGGGGGGCGTCCTCTCCTCGCGGGTCCTGCCGGCCGCGGCGGCCGAGCCCGCCGCCGGGAGCTTCAGCTTTGTCCAGATCAGCGACTCGCACGTGGGGTTCAAGGGCGAGGCCAACAAGGATGCCGCGGCCACGCTCCAGGAAGTGGTCACGAAGATCAACGCGCTGCCGGCTCCGCCGGCCTTCGTCATGCACACCGGGGACCTGACGCATGGCCAGAAGCCGGGCGCGTTCGATACGGTGGCCGAGCTCCTCAAGGGCGTCAAGACCGAGAAAGTCCTCTATATCCCGGGCGAGCACGACGTCTTCGTCGACGGCGGCAAAGAGTTTCTCGGCCGCTACGCCAATGGCGGGCCGGGATGGCAGAGCTTCGACTACAAGGGCGTGCACTTCGTCGCTCTCGTCAACGTGCTCAAGTACAAGGGCGAGCATCTGGGAGCACTCGGGGGCGAACAGATCGCCTGGTTGAAGCAAGACCTGGCCGGGCTGTCGAACAGCGCGCCCGTCGTCGTCTTCGCCCACGTCCCGCTCTGGGCGGTTTACCCGGCGTGGGGCTGGGTCACCGAGGATTCTCAGCAGGCCATGGCGTTGCTCACGCGCTTTGGCTCCGTCACCGTGCTCAACGGACACATTCACCAGGCTCTGCAGAAGGTCGAGGGCAACGTGACCTTCCACACGGCGATGTCCACGGCCTTTCCGCAGCCGGCGCCCGGCGTGGGCGCGGGCCCAGGCCCGATGAAGATTCCGGAGGCCCAGGCACGCCCCATGCTGGGCATGCGGGAGGTGCGCTACGTTGTCGGCACCTCGCCGTTGGCGGTAATCGATTCCACGCTGGCCTGAGAGACGGCGCGCCGCCTACGAACCAGCTTTCTGGCGCATCGTCTTCAGAAGGTCGGCAAACGACGTGCGCTGGAGCAGGTGGCTGAACTGTGTCCGGTAGTTGCCGACGAGGCTGACGCCGTTGACGGAGACGTCGTAGACCACCCAGCGGTCCTGCGCGTGGTAGAGGTGGTACTCGACGTCGACCTGCGAGCCCTTCGGCGTGACCATGCGGGATTGCACGGACGCGCCCTCGCCGTTCACCTGCTCGCCCAGAAAGACGATCCGCTCGCCCGCGTACATCTCGATCTTGCTCATGTACGAGGCGGCGATCAGGTTGGTGAAGAGGCGGACGAACTCGTCCTGGTCCGCCCGGGGGAGCACCTCCCAGCGGTCACCCAGCGAGCGGCGCGCCATCTCCTTGAAGTCGAAGAGGGCCTCGGCGCCCTGCCGGATCTGCGCCCGCCGCTCGGCGGTCGATGCCAGCTTGACCTGCGCCGCGTCGTCGTTTGCGAGGACCCGCTGGACCACGGTCTGGACCGTTTCCGTAGGGCTCGCGGCGAAGGCTGCGCCGGCCGAGGCCAGCAGTGCCACGAGCGTGACGACAAGCGAACATGTCCGAAGTGCACTCATGAGATAGCCTCCTTTGATGCGCTGACGGTACGCCTCTCGCATGAACGAAGGATGAAGGCTACGTCAACGAGTGTGAAGCGGGCTGCCTACCGCTTCTCCTCGTGGCGCAGCTCGCGATGCTCCTCCCGGTGCTCCGCCCGCACCGCTTCGTGGTGCTCCTCCCACCGGCGTCCATACCTGGCCTCCCACCGGGGTGGCGCCTCACGGTGCCAGGGCTTCCACGCCGGCGGCGGCACACGGTAGTAACGCACGGGCACCGCCAGGATCGGTCGCGGGACGAACTCGGGCGCGACCACCGCCCAGGGCCCGTCGTGTCTCGGGCTCACGTACCAGGCGCCTCCCCGGAACACGTAGTACTGATTGCCGTAGAAGAAGAAGTTGGCGGCCACGGACGGCGCATAGAGGACCGGGCTCGACGGCACCGCCACGAGCGGGGGCGGGCTCCCGAGATGGATTCCAATGTCAACGCTGACCTGTGCCGGCGCCACCGTCGCGCACCCAAAGAGGGCGGCGACCACGACCGCGGGTAGAATCACCTTGCGCAGCATGTGCCGATTCCTCCGATACTTCTCGGGCTCAAGGCGTGCGGTCCCCGGGCGAGGCGGGCTTCCCGCCCGCCGGAGCCGCCAGTCGTCAGTAGGACGGCCGGGCCCGCGCGCGTGTTTACGTCGACCGGCATGTCGTGAACGGCAGCTGCGCGGAGGCATATCGATGCGGAAAAAGATTCCGGTGGCAATCTGGGCGCTCGCCTTCATCGCCCTTGCGGGTCCCGTCTTGGCTTCCGATGTCGAGATGTCGCAGGCGGAGGGGCATCCGCGGGATCGCTTTCCTCTGGCGATCTATCTCGCTCCCATCGCCGACGCCAAGCTCGCGGCCGCGGCGCGGCGCGCGGTGGACGATTGGAACTCGGTCTTCAGCGGCGTGCTTGGGCTCACCGCGTTTCGCTCGGTCGCGAGCCCCTCGGCGGCCGCTGTGATCGTGAGGCTCGCATCCACGTCGACTCCGGGAATGATGGGAGTGACCGAGATCGGCGCCGACGCCCGCGGCGTGATCGAGCTCCCGGTCCGCATCACTGTCGTCGAGCCCAGGGTGCGCGGTCAGACGCCGGCCGAGACGCTCCTCTACGAGGTCGTGGCGCATGAGCTGGGCCACGCCCTCGGATTGCCGCACACCGTCGACCCGCGCTCCGTCATGTGCTGCGTCTCGGGCAGCGTCGATTTCAAGGATCCGGCCATGCGAAAGGCGTATGTGGACGCGCGACGCAATCCCGACCTGCACACGGTCGAGGGCCAGCTCCTCGCGCACTACAAGACATTCTGGGGCGGGCGCTAGCTGCGCTCAGGAACCGAGGCGCGGACGCAGTCGATTTCGCTACAATCCCAGCGCCGGGAAACCGGGCACGGGAGTGGGTGCCTCGGGGCTCTCGGTGCTGCACAGCGTCGCGAGGAGCGAATGGTTCTGACGACGGACAGGGGGGAACCATGCCAGACCCGGCGACGACAGACGCCATGTTGAGCGGCAGACTCGGCGACATTCTCAACTTCATATCCGCCGCCGCCGGGCTCGGCACGGCGGCCATGGGCGTGGTGGACGCGAGCAAGGCCTTTGGGGGCGGGCCCTCGAATTTCGGGTTTGGCTGCATCAGGAAGGCCGTAGACCCCTTCTTCTTTCAGGGGCCCGGGGCGCCGACCGTCTTCTTCGGCAAGGCCGAGGCATTGCAGACGCTCAAGGCCAATTGGCTGAACGGCGTAGCCAAGGCGGAGCAGAAGGCGAAGGCCAAGGCCCTCATTCATCTCGGCCTGACGCAGGGCAATGCCGCCGCATTGGCACGCGCCGCCGGAGTGGATGCGGCGAAGCTGACATCGCTGGCCCAGAAGACCGCGGCCGGCACGGCGCCGACTCAGGAGGAGATCAACGTCCTCGGCCAGTTCGACGTCGTTGTCAGCGCCATGCTCGACGCCGCCTATGAGCGCGGGGACCAGATCTATCGAAACGCCTCCAAGGTTCTGGCGCTGCTCGTCGCGACGATACTGGGCGGGATCGGCGGGTGGCTTGTCTTCTGCCCGAAGTCAGACTGCCATTACATCGGGACGTCCGAGTTTTTCCTCTCGCTCCTCGTCGGGCTCAGCGCCACGCCGCTGGCGCCGATAGCGAAGGATCTGGCGACCTCGCTCCAGTCGGCTGTCTCCGCCGTCCGCGCGGTGAAGCGCTGAGCCGGCAATGACGTACTTCCTCAATTTCCGCTCGAGGGGCGTCGGTGGCGCGGTGGTGGATCCCTTCCTGCTCGAAGGCGATGGGACCGCGGTGTCGCCGGCCCTGTCCGTCGTCCCCTGGGAACTCGTCCGGTCGGTCGTCGGCGGGCGGAACCTTCTTTTCGCCGCGCACGGATTCAACGTGTCCTACCAGGATGGCGCGTGCTCCCTCGGATTGCTCGACCGATATCTCGGGCTCGCCCCGGGCAATCTCTTCATCGGCGTCCTCTGGCCGGGGGATTCGTGGCTGCCCATCGTCGACTACCCGTTCGAGGGCGACGTCGCGCTGGACTGCGGCGCGCGCCTGGCGAGCTTTTGCAATACCTGGTGCGGCGGCTCCCAGAGCCTGTCTTTTCTCTCTCACAGCCTCGGCGCGCGCCTGGTGCTCGAGGCGATCGCCCATCTGAGCAGCCGGGCCCAGTCGGTCTGCCTCACCGCGGCGGCGATCAATCGGGATTGCCTGACCGCAGAGTATGCGGGCGCGGCCGCCAACTCCTCGCTCATCTCGATCCTGGCGTCCCACGAGGACCTTGTCCTGAAGCTCGCCTTCACGGTCGGCGATCCGTTCGCCGATCTGCTGCATGACGACCACACTCCTTTCCAGGCGGCGCTCGGTGCCGGCGGGCCGCCGACCCCGGCCCCACCACCGGTTCGCTATCCCTGGCAGATCCCCAACAGCCTTGACTATGGCCACCACGACTACCTGCCGCCCTGCCAGGCGACTACGAACCCGAAGTGGCCGAAGGCCGCCGACTTCATGAAGCGGGCCTTTTTCGGCCAGGTCCAGACCTGGCCGCCGTCATAGAACGCCACGGGCAAGTGGCCGGACGTTCTTGACAAGCCCGCGGCGGCTGGCGCAGTCTCTGGCTCGCCGAATGAGCGGCGCGCGCTCGCGAGGAGCGCAGAAAGCGAGGATGCGATGAGGCAGCCCTGGAGACAGCCGATGCGCCACTGGGCGCTGATTGGGATCGTCGTCACGATGGTCGTGCTCGCCGGGGCAGGGGCGTTCGTGGCCCAGGCGGCCGATCCGATCAAGATCGGCTTCGGCATGGCGCTGACGGGCGGGCTCTCTGCCAACGGCAAGCCGGCGTTGCTGGCCATGCAGATCTGGAAGGACGACGTCAACAAGAAGGGCGGTCTCCTCGGCAGGCAGGTGGAACTGGTGTACTACGACGACCAGACCAACCCGGCCACCGTGCCCGGCATCTACACAAAGCTGCTCGACGTCGACAAGGTGGACCTGGTTACATCTGGCTACGGCACCAACCTCATCGCCCCGCTCCTGCCCATCGCCATGGAGCGGAAGCTCACCGTCATGGGGATGTTCGGGCTCGCCAACAACGAGAAATACCAGTACCCGAACTACTTTCAGATCCAGCCAGCCGGGCCAGATCCACAGACCAGCACGGCCATCGGCTTCTTCGAGCTGGCAGCAAAGCAGAACCCGCGACCGCAGACCGTGGCCATCGTCGGCGCCGACGCCGAGTATCCGCAGAACGCGCTCGTGGGGGCGCGTGACCTGATCAAGAAGTTCGGCTTCAAGACGGTCTACGACAAGACGTATCCGCCCAGTACCGTGGACTACACGCCCATCGTGCGGGCCATCAAGGCCACGAATGCCGACATCGTGTTCGTGGCTTCGTACCCGCCGGACTCGGTCGGCATGCTGCGCGCGGCGCACGAGGTGGGGCTGCAGCCCAAGATATTCGGCGGCGGCATGGTCGGCCTGCAATTCACCAGCGTGATGACGAGCATGGGCCCGATGCTGAACGGCGTCGTGAACTACGATTTCTGGGCGCCCGAGCCGAGCATGCTGGCCTTCCCGGGCATCAAGGAGTTCTTCAAGGAGTACCACGCGCGGGCCGAGAAGGCCGGCGTCGATCCGCTGGGCTACTACCTGCCGCCCTACTCGTACGCCCTGATGCAGGTGCTGGGTCAGGCCGTCGAGGCGACCAAGGGCCTCGATCAGCAGAAGCTGGCCGACTACATCCGCGCCACCGAGTTCAACACCGTGGTCGGCAAGGTGAAGTTCGGCAAGAACGGCGAGTGGGCCAAGGGGCGCACGCTCATGGTCCAGTACCAGAAGGTCCAGGGCACGGGCATCGATCAGTTCCGCGGGCCGGGCAAGAAAGTGGTGCTCTACCCCGACGACCTCAAATCCGGCTCCATCATCTATCCGTACGCGGCGGCGAAGAACTAGTCCGAGCGCTCTCTGTTCTCCTGGGACCTGCTCGCCAACGCGCTGGTCGCCGGCCTGCTGCTCGGGGGCTTCTATGCCGCCGTCAGCCTCGGCGTGTCGCTCATCTTCGGGCTGCTCGACATCGCCAACATCGCGCAGCCCGCCTTCGTGATCCTCGGCTCCTACGCGGCGTATGTGATGAACACCGCCTTCGGCCTCGATCCCATCCTGAGCGGGATCCTCTTCACGCCGGTGTTCTACGTGTTGGGCGCCGTGGTCTACCGCGTCTACTACGAGAGCTTCGAGCGCCGTGGCGACGAGGCCTTACGCGGTCTCGTCTTCTTCTTCGGGCTCCTCTTCATCATGGAGGTCAGCCTCAGCCTGACGTTCGGCGTGGACTACCGACTGGTGCAGACCGCCTACACGAGCAGGTCGATCGAGTTCGGCGGCGTCGGCATCGCCTTCCGCTACCTCGTGCCGTGTATCGTCGGCCTCGCCATGACGCTGGCGCTCTATCTCTTCCTGGGCCGGACCTTCTACGGGCGCGCCATCATGGCGGTGTCCCAGGACCGCCTGGCGCTGCGCCTGATGGGCGCCAATCCCGTCCAGATCAAGACCATCGCGTTCGGCGTCGGCATCGCGGCGGCCAGCCTGGCCG
>Ga0335070_10004617_pt1 | contig 16131 bp, 9 predicted proteins | sample Lox_Sample_13_FD_206722 | JGI IMG/M metagenome (GOLD analysis project Ga0335070, IMG submission 206722) | Soil microbial communities from Loxahatchee National Wildlife Refuge, Florida, United States - Lox_Sample_1.3 | ecosystem: Environmental > Terrestrial > Soil > Wetlands | place: USA: Florida... | reverse complement strand
ATGGCTGGATACTGAAACCGCTCTTTTCGTTCGCTGGGTTAGGGGTTCTGTTGCACCCAACCCTCGCGGATCTGCAGGCAATCCCAAAAGAACAGCGCGGCGACTATGTACTGCAAGAGCGAATGAATTTCGAGCCGATCATTGAAACTCCATTGGGAATGACCAAGGCCGAGATTCGCATCATGTATGTCTGGGAGAACGACCCCGTTCCCGTGATGACCATCATTCGCATGGGTCGCGGCCACATGATGGGCGTCGATCACAATAAGAATATGGAGTGGGTGGGGTCTTCAGCAGGATTCTTGCCAAAGCACGAGTACTGAACGTAAATTCTCTAACCCTTCTCTACGCCATTGTCTGTAGTTCTACGCGCGGCGCAATGCTGCTGAGCACAGCACTCGTGAGACAACGCCAGAGTGGATCCGACTGCCGCGAAAAGCGCGCGCCTGTTCACGGCTGCGTGCGATGAATTCATATGTTTTGTCTCGTATATCCGGAGATGTGATCAGAGAGAGATTAGTTGATGGGTTCGGAAGCGGTCCAGCCTTCTTCGTTGACACGGGTGAGAAGCCAGCTGTGCAGTTCCCTTTGCACGACTGGATGAATCTCGACAAAACTCAAACCCGCTAGGCCACCCGGGCTGGTCCAGGCGAGGTTCGCTTTGCACTCAATCGTAGTGGAGGTTCCCGGCAGAAGAAAATTCACTTCAAAGGTCGATCCATGTTTCAGCGTAACCGACGACTTCAAGGCCACTCCGCCGGAACTGATGTTGGCAACGACAGCCTCGATGGCGGGCCCGCCCTCGTCCAGATCTTTCAAAACAGCGGGAACGTCGACCGTCACACGGAAATAGCGTTGTTGCTGCGCACTGAGCTTGCCAGCGGGCCGTCCTTGGGCATCCAAGCCTGCGGCACGGTATTTATCCAGCTTCCGGCGGAGCGTACGTGTTGAAATCCCCAACTGCAGCGCCGCTTTCTTTTGATTACTTCCGCTCTGCTTCATGGCGCGGAAGATCATGCGCCGTTCCATTTCTTCGAGGTTGCCGTCGAGTGACTTACCTGACACCGACGTTTCAGGCACACCACAAATGACGGCGGGAAGATCCAGAGCCCGAAATTCCCGTTTGCCTTGGCGCGCGTTGACCGCGACTTTGAAGATGACATTCTTCAATTCACGGACGTTGCCCGGCCACGAATAATGCTCGAGTGCATTGATCGCGTCAGGCGTGAAATTCGCGCCAGCACAGTGTTTCTGCAGGAAGTATTCGGCAAGGGCGCTGATATCTTCCACCCGTTCGCGCAAGGGTGGCACCTGCAAATGGAATTGCGCCAGGCGATGATATAGATCACTTCGGAACTTTCCGGCGTTTACTTCCTGTTCCAAGTCCCGGTTCGTAGCGGCGATAACGCGAACATCTACATCCACCTTGCGACTACCGCCGAGGCGATAATACGCGGCTCCGTCGAGGACGCGCAGAAGTTTGGCCTGGATCTTGGGGTCGAGTTCCCCGATTTCATCGAGGAAGATTGATCCGTGATTAGCTACTTCGAAGAGACCTGGTTTAGTGCTGTCCGCTCCACTGAACGCACCTTTTTCATACCCGAACAGCTCGCTTTCTACCAAGTGCTCCGGTAGCGCCGCGCAATTGACGTCGACGAACGGCCTCCCCCGACGCGGGGAGCACTCATGCATGGCACGGGCGACCAGTTCCTTGCCACTTCCTGTTTCTCCGGCGACAAGAACGGCGGCTTCGTGTGCCGCAACCCGCTCTACCATAGCCATCAAGCGCTGCATGGCCTGGCTGCGGATAATGGCCGTGGTGCCGTCGATCAACTGCATGCGCGCAGAGGAGTCCATGGAGGCGGCGATGGATCCGTCTGTCACTGCTGCCGGGATAGACGGACCCGCGCGCTTCAGTATGACGGGAACCACCGAGACTTAGGAAGTTACTTTGGTTACCTGCGTGGAAAGACAGGAGTCCTTCATCGCATGCAAGACGTTACAAGAACGAGACTTCTAGTTCTATCCGAGCACTGAACCTTTCCTACAATCGGTCCGTCTACGAGACCAACGATGCTTATCGCCTACTTATGACGAAGGGACAATTTACTCACTCAGGGTGCGGCTGCGCCCTGAACACGGTCACAACGTTTGATTACCAAAGTTCCGCTCCGAGTCGGGTATTGATTGGCTTTACCCACACGAGTTGGTATCAGTTAGGAGCACAAGTCTGACCAGGGACGGGCGAAGTGTCGAATCGACCACAAACGTGGCGCGAGATGACGGGGTCTGCCAAAGGCTTCATAGCCGTGGTGACGGCTGCGGGAATATGTGTGCTGGCCTGGGGCGCACTGCACTGGTCGACTCGCGACCCGATGAAATTCTTGTGCTACACCGCGGTAGCCCTGTTTGCCTCCCGGCTAAAAGTGCACCTGCCGGGAATCACCGGCACCATGTCGGTGAACTTCCTTTTCATCCTGTTAGGCGTGGTGGAGTTGAGTCTTCCAGAAACGCTGCTGTTAGGGTGCAGCGCAATTTTGATGCAGTGCTTTCACCGCGACAGGCCTCAGCTCGTGCAGGTGGTCTTCAATGTATGCGGGTCAGCATGGGCAATTGCGGCCGCCTACCAGGTCTATTACATCTCGACCTTGCATGGCCAAGTGAGAAATGCCGCTCTGCAGCTAATAGCGGCAGCCACCACATACTTCCTTGCGAACACGGTACCTGTAGCCGCCGTAATTTCTCTTACCGAAGAGAAATCTCTTCTCAAGATTTACTCGGAATTTTATTTCTGGTCTTTCCCGTACTATCTTCTCGGCGCGGGCATTGCCGCGCTCATCCGCTATTTCAGCCAGTCCTTCGACTGGCGGACATCACTCCTCATCCTTCCCGCCGTTTATGTAATCCATCGCTCCTACAATCTATATCTGGGAAAGCTGGAAAATGAAAAACGCCACGTGGAAGAAATGGCCAATCTCCACCTGCGAACGATCGAGGCGCTGGCCCTGGCTATCGAAGCGAAGGATCAGACCACACACGATCACCTGCAGAGGGTGCGCGTGTATGCCATGGAAGTTGCGAAAGAGCTGAAGCTTAGCCACGATGAGATTGAGGCTTTGCAGGCGGCTGCCCTTTTGCACGACATTGGCAAGCTTGCCGTTCCCGAGCACATCATTTCCAAGCCCGGGCGCCTCACCGCGGAAGAATTCGAAAAGATGAAAATCCATCCCGTGGTCGGGGCGGAAATTCTGGAGCGCGTACGTTTCCCGTACCCGGTGGTACCGATCGTCCGAGCTCACCACGAAAAATGGGATGGCAGCGGATATCCGTTTGGTCTAAAGGGAGAAGAGATACCCATCGGTGCCCGCATATTATCGGCTGTCGATTTCCTGGATGCTCTGGCGTCGGACCGCCAATATCGCCGTGCCATGCCGCTGCCTGAGGTGATGAAACGCCTGGAACAGGAGTCGGGCAAAGCTTTCGACCCGAAGATTGTAGCTATCCTGGAACGCCGTTACAGCGACATGGAAAGATTGGTGCAAAGCCGCCATCATCACCACGTAGCCTGGTCGAAATTGTCCACCGACGTGAAGGTCGAGCGCGGGCTGGCGCCGGCCACGGGCTTCGCTCGCAATGCGCCGTCCACGAACGAGGCAACCTTCCTGTCCTCGATTGCTGCCGCACGCCAGGAGGCGCAAGCGTTATTCGAACTGAGCCAGGATCTGGGTGCGTCGTTAAGCTTGGGCGAAACGCTCTCGGTCTTCTCCGTGAAACTTAAGCGGCTCGTTCCCTACGATTCGATTGCTATCTATATTCGCCACGAAGATGAACTCGTGCCGGAACACGTGAACGGTGACAACTTCCGGTTGTTCGCCTCCTTGCGCATTCCCATTGGCGAGGGCCTTTCCGGCTGGGTGGCACAGAACCGGAAACCCATCATTAACGGCAATCCGCTGGTAGAACCCGGATACACGACAAGCGATAAATTCAGTGCTATGCGGTCAGCATTGTCAGTTCCTCTGGAGGGGCTGGATGGGATCGTCGGGGTTCTTACGCTTTACAGGTCCGAGAAAGACGCGTTCACCGCCGACCACCTTCGCATTCTTCTGGCCGTGAGTTCGAAGATGGCGCTGGCCATTGAGAATGCTCTCAAGTATCAGCAGGCCGAGAGTTCTTCCACCACGGATTACCTCACTGGTCTACCGAACGCGCGCTCACTGTTCCTGCAGCTGGATCGCGAACTCTCGCGCTGCAAGCGTACCAAGTCCAGACTCACGGTGATGGTCTGCGACATGGATGGCTTTAAACAGGTGAACGACCGCTTCGGTCACCTTGAGGGGAACCGGGTTTTGAAGCTATTCGCACAAAGCCTCAAGGAAAGCTGCCGCGATTATGACTATGTAGCGCGCATGGGCGGGGACGAGTTCGTGCTGATCGCACCCGGACTGAGCCCAGAGGCTGCGCGCGCGAAAATGCTCCTGTTGCGCGACATGGCCAAGAAAGCCGGTTACGAGGTCTGCCGGGAAGACATCTTGTCTTTAAGCGTGGGCCAGGCTGTATACCCGGACAACGGCCTCGATGCCGAACAACTGCTGGCCGAAGCGGACCGGCGCATGTATCAGGAGAAGCAGCAGCAACCGGGCCGCAAGAATCGCCGCGGTCATCCGCGCATGGTCTGCCGCTTGACCGTGACTCTGCAACCAGCGGAAAGCACTGTCCCGATACTTGGAAATCTGTCCAATCTCAGCTTAACCGGCTGCTATATCGAAACTGCCGCCATCCTGCCGTCGGATACGAAAGTTCGAATCTTCTTCTCCATTGACGACAACACTCTGCAAAGCGAAGGCATGGTGGTGCGCAGCATACCGGGAGCAGGCGTGGGCGTCAGCTTCCTGGAAACTGAGGACCGTACTCGCGCGCACCGCATCCTGGAGCATGTCGAGAACGCGACGAAATTCTACGACCGCCAGCTTGGCTACATCGGCCGAATGGCGTCCATTCCAAAGTAGGAAGCAATTGCGTGCTCTGCTACAACACGTCGCCACGATTCTGATCACCCTTCTGATAGGCGGGTTTCTGGGTGCCAGCCTGGTGCGCTTCAGCCCTGGGTTCGGGGTGGATGAGGCGGAACTGGATCCCCACCGCAGTCCCGGGAGTATCGCAGCCATTCGGCAGGAAAGCGGCGCAAACGAAAATATTGTCGCATTCTATTTTCATTACCTGCAGAGGATGGCGCATGGCGATCTAGGCACCTCGCGTACTCTCAACCGTCCGGTTGCGGAGCTTATTCGCGAGCGCCTTCCGGAGACGATGAAATCAGTCGTCCTTGGGCTGGGAGTGGGATGGGCTCTGGGTTTTGCGCTTGCCATTCCGGCCGTAATGTTACGTTCCAGGCTGGCGGATGTAAGTGCGAGCGCCATCGCGGGTAGCCTGCTATGTGTGCCCGCGGGTGTGTTTGCGCTCATATTCGTGCTCCTGCGGGCTCCCGGCCGTTTCGTCGTCGCTCTCATCATCTTTCCAAAAGTTTTCCGTTTCGCGCGTAATCTCCTCGTACGCAGCGCTGAGCTTCCTCACGTGCTCACCGCCCGCGTCAAGGGGCTAAGCGAGATACGCATCTTTTTCTGGCACATTCTGCCCAGTGTCGGCCCGCAATTGCTCGCGCTCGCGGGCGTGTCTGTGAGCCTCGCGTTCGCCGCCACGATTCCTGTGGAAGTTCTTTGCGACCTGCCGGGCATTGGACAGTTGGCGTGGAACGCTGCGCTGGGTAGGGACCTCTACCTACTGGTGAATCTGACATTGATCGTGACCGTGATAACGCTCATAGCGAACACCACGGCTGACCTTGCAAAGCCACGCCGGAGCGAAGCATGAAAGTCGCGCGCATCGGCGCTATCACACTCCTGCTGCTGGTTGCACTCGCTTCCGTCATCGCTGGTTGCCTGGCCCCATCCGGCTATGCGCGCCAGTTTCGCGATATTCCGGATGCGCCGCCCTCACGGCAACACTGGCTGGGCACAGACGATCTTGGGCGCGATCGCTTCGCACGCGTGCTCTATGGAACGCGCGTTTCCTTGCTGCTCGCTCCGGCGGCGGCCCTGCTCGCGAGTTTCCTGGCTGCACTGATTGGGGGGATTGCCGGATTAGCAGGAGGGCGGTTGCAAACAATCGTGATGGCTGGGACAGATCTCTTCTTGTCCCTGCCATGGTTGTTTCTTCTGATCACCGTGCGGGCTGTTATGCCACTCAACGTGTCGCCGTTGACATCCGTGGTGATCACGTTTGCCATGTTGGGATCTTTGGGCTGGGCCGCCGCCGCCCGGGTCATTTGTGCGGATGCGCGCTCACTTCATAATTCTGATTTCCTGCTGCTCGCGCGCGCTTCGGGCATCAGCGGCTGGCGGCTCGTCTCGCGCCATCTGGTGCCCAACCTGATGCCGGTGATCTATGCGCAATTCTGGCTATCAGTTCCCGTATTCATCCTCACCGAGGCGAACCTTGGAATACTAGGTTTAGGTGTCTCGGAGCCTCTACCGTCCTGGGGCAGCCTACTTCGCGAGTTGGAAAGCTACTCCTCAATATCTTCGAATCCCTGGCAGTTTGTGCCTCTGCTGCTGTTGCTGGCGGTGGTCAGCTGCTTTCATTTGATTGTCGTGGACCGGGAGCTACCCGCATGAAGAGACGTCATTTCGTTTGGCTACTACTCGTTCTGGCAGCACTGTGCTCTGCCGTGGCACAGCCGCCTACGCAACTACGGTTTTGTCTGCGCTCGGAACCGAAGACCTTCAACCCGCTGCTGGTGGAAGAAGATTCATCCGACACGGTGCGTTATCTGACCGGCGGCGTTCTGGTGCGCCTGAATCGCGACAATCAAAAGCTGGAGCCCGGTCTGGCCACGGCATGGAAGGTCAGCAAAGACGGCAGGAGTATCACCTTTCTACTGCGGCGGGGCGTGAAGTTTTCCGACGGAACGCCATTTTCCGCCGAGGACGTTGCCTACACGGTACAGGAGATGATGGATCCAAACCTCCATTCGTCCGTGGGTGACACGTTCCGTTCGGGCGAGGGGAAGACCGAGACCAGAATCGTATCGCCGACCAAGATTGCCATCACTTTTCCGGCGCCAGTCGCCGGATTAGATCGGCTGTTCGATCAGGTCGCGATCATGTCGTCCAACTCGCCGAAGAAGGAAATGGCTGTGCTCGGCCCTTACTACGTGGCGGAAAACAAGGCGGGCTCGTACCTGATGCTGCAGCGCAATCCGAACTACTGGAAACATGATGCTTCGGGTCGGCCGCTGCCGTTTATCGATTCGGTTCGCCTGGATATCCAGCAGAATCGTGACCTCGAGCTCTTGCGCCTGGAACGCGGAGAAATTGATCTCGTCAACTCGATCGACGCTGAGTACTACGAGAAACTAGTAGCTGATAAACCGGCCCTGGCCTACGATGCCGGTCCGTCGCTCGACTCCGAGCACATGTGGTTCAACCAGGTTCCGGCGGCGCCGATCGGCGACTACAAAAAGGCATGGTTCCAATCCACCAACTTTCGCCGAGCTGTGTCCGAATCGATCAATCGCGCCGACCTGGCGCGTATTGTGTTCCGCGGCCATGCGCAGCCAGCGGTCGGCATCGTTTCTCCTGCCAATCAATTCTGGTTCAACAGCAAGTTGCAGCCACATCCTTTCGATCAAAAATCTGCTCTGCAGCGCTTACAACAAGGCGGCTTCCGCATGCAGGATGGCGTGCTGCATGACGGTGCTGGTCACGTGGTGGAATTTTCGATCATCACGAACGCCGGCAACAAATATCGTGAGCGCATGGCCACCATGATCCAGCAAGACCTGGCGGGAGTGGGGATCAAAGTCAACGTAGTCACGTTGGATTTCCCTTCCCTGATCGAGCGCATCACCCGAACCTTCAACTATGAGGCTTGCCTGCTAGGGCTGGTGAACACTGAACTGGATCCAGCGTCGGTTATGAACGTCTGGCTGAGTTCCGCCGAAAATCACCAGTGGAATCCGAGCGAAAAGACTCCGGCCACTGCCTGGGAAGCGGAAATCGACCACTTGATGCGCGCGCAGGCGTCCACCCTCGACGATCACAAACGCAAGCAGTATTTCGACCGCGTGCAGGAGATTGCCTGGGAACAGGAGCCGTTCATTTACCTGGTCACAAAGAATGCCTTGTCGGCCGTTTCGACCTCTGTGGCCAATGCGCATCCGGTCGTACTGCGGCCACAGGTCTTCTGGAACATAGACGAACTCAAGCTGGCACCGGAAGTCGCAGACAAGCGATAACCGATCATCTGCACCGGAATGAGCAAATGCAAACCGCTCTACTGCGAATTCGGATTAGTGCTGACTACGCGAACAAGCCGGGGGTTCTGCAGGATATTTGTCTCGAAATGGGGCGCGGCGAGATTCTCGGCCTCGTAGGCGAAAGCGGCTGCGGCAAAAGCACGCTGTCGCTCGCCATTCTCGGACTGCTCGGGTTGAAGGGCGGACGTGTTAGTGGCGAAATTCATCTTAATGGCCGTGAGCTCTTAAGTCTGGGCGAACGTGAACTTCGCAAATTGCGCGGCAAAGAGCTGGCTCTTGTTCTGCAGAGCCCGATGTCTGCTCTCAACCCTGCTCTGAGGCTGGGGAAACAGTTATCGGAGGCCTGGTACGTTCACCAAAGCGGGACACGCGAGCAATGCGAGGCCGCTATTGCGGCGGCCCTGGAGAATGTCAGCCTGCCCAGCGATAAAGCGTTCTTTAAGCGCTTCCCTTCTCAGATTAGCGTGGGACAGGCTCAACGCGTACTTATCGCGATGAGCATTCTCCACCGCCCGCCCTTGATCATTGCCGACGAGCCCACTAGCGCGCTGGACCTTATCACGCAGTCCGAAATCCTGCAGCTTTTTTCGGACTTAAGCCGCAAGCTGGGTATGAGCATTCTTTATATCTCGCACGACTTGCTCTCGGTTGCGACCATAAGTCAACGAATAGCTGTTATGAACCAGGGGTCCATCATTGAGTGCCGGCCCACTCCGGACATCTTTCGGGATCCAACACATCCCTACACGCGCCAGCTGATCCGGGCCTTACCGGTGATTCCGCAAAGCTTCGCGGCGGCTGTGCTCTGAACAACGCAGGGGCCACCGGAGCAACCAGTTGAGAAATCAGCAACTTACATTTTCTTTGGGTAGTCGCACACAACTGGGACTCGGCCCGCAAAAGGCCAGAACGAGGACAATTTGTCCACTTGGTCATTTTTGATACAAGCCGCAGAAAACAAAGAGAGATACTCCACACCGAGCACAAATCACGCAGACAGTCTGTCCGGTCTCGTGAAGCGGGTGGTCTAACGTAAGTAGCTGAAAAATTGATAGTTATGCACAAAAACGGGTGTGGCAGCCCCCCTGCAATACATCAGTACGAATCGCGGCGTTTGTTTATGAAACAAGGCAGCCCAAACATGAGCCGTCAGCAGAACAAAGCCGTCACCCTTACAGCTCGATTGGCACGCAATTTGACTTTGGCTGCCATTGTGCTAGCCGCGAGTTTCAGCTTTGCCAACAATGGGAACCGACATCGGATTTCGCCGGAGTTGGCCCAGTTCGTAAAGCGCTACCAGAGCGGCGTCGTTTCCAATCAAACGGTCCGGGTCATCGTTCAATTCACGAAGCAGCCTACCACCGACCACGACAAGAAAATGGGTCGGTTCGGTGGCCGGGCGATGCGCAGGCTGGGCATTGTCAAAGCCGGCGTGTACACGATTCCAGTAAGCATGTTGCCGCTGCTGGAAAACGAGTCCGAGATCGTTCACGTTTCGCTCGATCACCCCGTACAACTCACGAGTTCCGATTATTTCGAACAAAGTGTTAAAGGCGACATCGCCCGCAGCTATGGCTGGGATGGAACGGGAGTTGGGGTTGCCATAATTGATAGTGGTATCAGCGATCATCCTGACTTGCACGATCCAGCTACAGGCCGGTCCCGAGTTGTTTACAGCGAGAGCTTTGTACCAGGACTCGATGCCAGTGACGGTTACGGTCACGGGACGCACGTAGCGGGGATCATCGGGGGCAACGGCGTTGCCTCGAACGGTTACATCACCGGTGTGGCCCCGCACGTTAATCTAATTGATTTCCGCGTGCTGGACAGTACCGGGGCAGGTTCGGACTCCTACGTAATCGCCGCCATTCAGCGGGCCATTGCACTAAAAGATACTTACAACATCCGGGTACTTAACCTGTCGCTGGGCCGTCCGGTTTCTGAGTCTTTCACCACAGATCCTTTGTGCCAAGCGGTTGAATCGGCCTGGAAAGCAGGCATCGTGGTAGTCGCTGCCGCCGGCAATATGGGCCGCGACAATGAATTTGGGACGAATGGATATGGCTTAATCGGTGTCCCTGGCGTTGATCCGTATGTCATCACCGTGGGCTCGATGAACACCGTCGGCACGGCGGATACGACCGACGATGTGCTTGCCACCTATTCATCCAAGGGGCCCACGATGATCGATCACATCGTGAAGCCCGACCTCGTGGCACCCGGCAATCAGATTCAATCTTTGATGGCTCCCGGCAACTTTCTTGTGACCGAACTGCCGCAGGCCGCAGTAAACCCGCTCCAGTACGGAAATTTCACCGGAAAAGTTCGGTACATGACTCTGTCGGGTACCAGCATGGCGACTCCAGTTGTGGCCGGTACGGTCGCCCTGCTTCTACAACAGGATCCGACTTCGACTCCGGACGCCATTAAGGCTCGGTTGATGAGAACGGCGTCGAAATCGTTCCCGACGCAATCCGTAATTACTGATCCGGCAACCGGCCAGCAGTTCACAGAAAATTACGACCTCTTTGCGATCGGTGCGGGTTACCTGAACGTGACCGCAGCCTTGAATGATACCGATCCGGTGCAAGGTTCTGCCGTGTCGCCAGTTGCTATGTTCAACTCGGACGGCTCGGTCTCAGTACAGAGTGATCTACGGAGCGTGTTCGGCAGCACGCTGCCGTCAGCAACTTCGGTAATCTGGGGCAATTCTGCCGTGTTTGCGAATTCCGTGGTGTGGGGCAACAGCGTGCTCTGCGGCAACTCCGTGATCTGGGGCAACTCGGTGATCTGGGGTAACAACTCGCTCGCAGCCAACAGCGTGATCTGGGGCAACTCGGTCATCTGGGGCAACTCGGTGATTTGGGGCAATTCCGTAATCTGGGGCAACTCGGTTCTTTCGGGCGACTAGCCAATCATCCTACGGGCATCAAGTAACAGGATTCCTTCAGTCATGAGCACAGTGGCAAACACGAAACAAAATTCGGGATCGGCAAGCGCCACTGTTTTCATCGCTGCTATCGTGATGTGCGCAGCGGCCATGGCAGTGGATGGCTACTTCCGCGCCACCTCCTGGCATTTTTTGGAATTCCCGGGACTGGTACTGGTCAGCACAGTAACTGCTCGCCTGAAGGTGAAACTACCGGGCGTGAACAGCAATATGTCGGTCAGCATGCCGTTTCTGTTCATCGCCATGACGCGGCTGAGCTTGCCGGAAATGTTGATCACTGCAGCTGCCTCGGTATTGACGCAAAGCGTGCCCAAGGCACCGCACAAATTCAATCCGGTGCACGCCCTGTTCAATGTTTCGACGGGTGTTCTGGCGACCGGACTGGGTTGGGAAGCGTTTCATCGCGCCACAGCCGTTCGCGCCAATTCCACGGCGTGCCTGCTTGCGGGCTGCGTCGCCTATCTGTTCGCAAGCACTCTGCCAGTAGCGGGGATCATTTCTCTTACGGATAATCACAAGCCGTTCCACACCTGGTCGGAGATCATGCACCTTTCATTCCCGTACTACGTTGCGAGCGCAGGTTTAGCGTCGATCGCAATGTCGGTTGCAGAAAATACGACCTGGCCGCTGCTGGTGGGAATGTCGCTGGTGACGTTTGTGATGTACAACTCGTATCGCCGTTACTTCGGAATGACTAGCAGTGCCATGCTGAGCCCGGCCAGCACCGAAACGGCGAAAAGCAAGTCTGCCGCTGCCGGTCAATAATTTTCCCGATCTCTCCGTTGTTCAATCTTTACTTCCTGCTACCTTTCCTCGCAGCACAGTTACAGAGGCTTTAGGCAAGCTGAAAACCGTCTGCCCGTCTGCCTGAATCGTGATCGCGACCGGCGCATGATCCGGGTCGGCGTGGCTGTTGGGACCATCGTTAATCCAGACATACTGCTCGCTGCCAAAGGTCACGAACGTCACTGGACCTGAAAAAGAAATCGCACGCGAGTTCTTTGAGTCCTCAAAGGTTATTCGCACGGGTTGAGGGTTATTCTCGTCGCGGTTCACCAGCATGACAGACCAATTCCCATCGGGACGGCGCACTACATAGGACGTGACCAGCACGTTGCCGTCGATATCGTTAACATCCGTGGACGACGGAACCATGTAGTGAGTACCCGAGCGATGCTGCACCCACTCGAGGTTAATCATGTGAGACGCCCAATAGGGAGACGTGTATCCGCGGATATCGTATTTCTCGTCGGCCACAAAGTTTGACCAGGAAGCCCAGCCCAAGCAGGTCTCATGCAGGTCTTGGGGCTGAATGGGAGAATGGTGGAAGGCGGCGCCACCTCCTTCGAAGAACGCCCCGACGTTATCTGCAAGCCAGAGCGCCGCAAAGATAGTGGTCATGGGACCGGTCAGGTTCGCGGCCAGGTGGTTCTCGGTCACCATCAGAGGCACATTTTGGGGCACGCCATCGTCTCGCCATACCTGCAGGACGTGCTTCATCAAATAGGGCTCCACGTACAGACTTTTCCAAGTAATATTGCAAGGCTCGAAGGGATAATGCTCGAAAGAAACAAAAGATAGATCGGCCAGGCGGCCATGACTCTTCAGGTATGCGATGAAGCGACCCATCCAGGAGGTCCGGCCCTGGGCATCGGGCCAGAGACGGATGTCTTCGTTAACACCCTCGAAAATCGGCCCTCCCAGCTTCAGCTTGGGATCCACTTTATGCAGCGCCGTTGCCCACTGTAAATAGAGCGCCGCGTAGTCTTCAGGCATGGCATGCTTGCCGTCAGGCTCTTCGCCCATTTCGATGTAGCCGATGCGATAGCCGCGCTTTTCGATGTAGGCGATCTGTGCCGCGGCGTCTTCCGGCGTTCCGTACAGCATGGTTACGGGAATCATTGCAGGGAGATTGTTGGTGATTCCACTAGTGAAGAAGAGATCGAAACCGGTGTGCTGGTAGCCGCCGCCATCGTGCACGTCCTCAGCCGAATGCCACGGATCGATAGAAGACGCCATGTAGCTGGTGAGTTCTTCAGAAGGGGGCTTCGCGACTTCCGTGAAGGCGCCTGCGGCGTCTACTGTGCCGGCTGCGATCTGCTGCATGGCGTAGCCGACGCAATTGCGTACATCTTGCGCACCATGCTCGTCGCAGGTGTTGGACGACTCCGTCATCAGCACACGCACGTATCCCGTGGAAATGGGAGTATCGCTGAGCTTAAGAGTGACGTTGCCGCCGCGTGCACCTTTAATCATGCCCGACGGAAACACTTTCCATTCACCTTTAGGTCCAGCATCCCAGTCGAGCGCGCGAGTGCCGACCCAGTACTCCACCTGATACGTTGTGGCATAAGGGCTCGCCCATGAAATCTGAACTGCATTAACGGGTTTTTCGGACTGCAGGTCAACCACAACCCATTGCGGATGCAGCGCGTCGCTCTCTCCGGTAAACTTGCTGGTGAGGTAGGGATTGCTTTTCCAATACGTAAGGTTTGGACCTTCCAAGGGACGATCGCCACTGGTGGCAAATCCACGATGGGGCAGCGAGTACGAGAGAATGTAGCGAATCGGCTCCTTCAATTCGGTGCTGCCGGTGAAGTAGCCGCTTTGATGGGCGGCATCGCTCCACGTGCCATTCGCATTCCAGTGCCAGGCAGCGATACGCAGTTCGCTATTATTGCGATACGTGATCGGCCCCCATCCGGCGGAAAGCGACTCTTGGAGGATGTGCGGCGTGAACACCCTATTTATATCGATGCGGGACAATACGTCAATTGAGCTGCCCAGCGCGGCATCCGGATCGAACGAATTGATCACATGGCCGGGTGTAACGTCCACGTGAACGGTGCCCGGCGCGGCGAACTGCGCGAAACCGTACTGCACAACTAATCCGATGCAGACAACGACGAGAAGAAAGGACTTCAGTACCGCAAAGGATGGGGTGTAATTCGTCCCATTCATTCGAGCCTCCAATCGGGCACCGCACATTCCAGTCAGTTCAGTTTTCCACGTACGACCGTCAACGAAGCCGCAGGCAAGGTGTAAACGGTGGCGGCGGTTGAATCAACCGATGTTTTCACCGGTGGATTGTCGGGATCGGCGTAGCCATTTTTACGCGCGGAATGCCACTGGTACTGTTCTTTCCCGAAGCTGATGACGCTCACCTTTTTCGCGAAGGTGTGTTCCTGTTGCTGCTGACCGTTGCGAAACGTAATTCGGACCTGATGAGGGTTGTCATAATCTTTATTGATCAGCATCAGCGACCATTGTTGATCGGGGCGTTCCAGTGCATAGGCCGTCACGAGAGTGTGGCCAAGCGCATCCTTCACATCGCTCGATGCCAGATATTGGTGGTGAGGCAAATCTTTGGGCTCAGCCCACTCTTGCGTGATCATTTGAGCCGACCAGAACTGCGACGTGCGCTGCCGGATCTGATAGTCCTTGTCCACCATGAACATGTGATAGGTGCCCCAACTGTTCGGGCACGCCGGATGCGGCGGTGAGTAAGGCAGATCGTGGTAGTAGTGCGTGGACTGCCCTCCGGCTGACAGGAAGCCCGCGAAAGAATCCGCCAGCCAGAGAGCTCCGAAAATATCCACCGCGGCTTCACCGCCATGATCATTCGTTTCTGTGTCGAGGAGCGGAACGTTGGGGGGCAGGCCATCATCACGCCAAACTTGCATGATATGCCTGATCAACTCCGGCTCCTGGTAGAGTCTCTCCCATGGCGTATCGCAGCCGTCGTACGGGTAATGTTCGAAGGACATGAACGCCAGATCCTGCAATCTGCCGTGCGATTTCAAATAATCAAGGAAACGCCCGAACCATGAGGTACGGCCCTGCTTATCGGCCCAGGCCTTAATATCTTCCGTGACTCCTTGAAACGAGGGCCCGCCGAGCTTCAACGTGGAATCGACACGATGAAGAGCATCCGCAAATTGCAAGTAGAGCGCTCCGTAATCTTCCGGCGTCATGTACTGGCCATCCGCCTCCTCGCCCATCTCGATAAAAGACACCGGATATTTACGGCGCTCGATATAGGTCAGCTGGGCGGCCGCGTCATCGGGAGTGCTGTAGAGCAGCGCAACCGGAATAATGGCCGGCAGCCCGCGCGTAATTCCGCTGGTGAAGAACAGATCGAAGCCGGGCTGATCGCCGGATTCCATACGATCCGGCGCCACATACCGATCGGAGGCATCATGCCAAGGATCCACCGATGAGCAAATCGTCAAAGTTTGCTTCTGGTCGGGAGAGTGTTGCAACAAATCCACGAACTGCCCCTGACGATCGACAGTCCCCAGGTAGAGCTCGCGAATGGTGTAGCCCACGCAATTCCTGCGATCAGCCGAGCCGTGCGTATCGCAGGTGTTTGAGGATTGGGTCATAGCAACGCGTACAAACTTTGTGGTCACGGGCGTGCTCTCCAGCTGAATAGCAGGGGTGCCGCCTTTTCCATCAGTCACGCTGCCCGACGAGAACGTCTTCCACGCGCCCTTGTCCTGCTCGTCCATGGCATCGCCAGTGCCGACCCAGTACTGAACCTCATACGCCCGCGCATAAGGCTCCGCCCAGGCAATGCGAATCGCATTCACCTCGGCAGGCTTTTCCAGCGCAATCACAACCCACTGCGGATGAAGCGAATCGTCTTCGTTTGTAAAAGCCCTGGCGAGATACGGATTGCTCTTCCAGTACGACTGCAGATCTCCATCATCCAGGCGCGAGTAGCCGTCGAACTCCGAGCCGCCGTTGCGGGTAAAGCCGCGATGCCGGAGCTGATATCCGTACGAGTGGCGAATCATCTCCGAGGTGGGATCGGGATCGCCGACGAAATAGCCTTGCCCTTTCGGGTCACTCCACTTCCCTT
>Ga0335070_10004616_pt1 | contig 16134 bp, 9 predicted proteins | sample Lox_Sample_13_FD_206722 | JGI IMG/M metagenome (GOLD analysis project Ga0335070, IMG submission 206722) | Soil microbial communities from Loxahatchee National Wildlife Refuge, Florida, United States - Lox_Sample_1.3 | ecosystem: Environmental > Terrestrial > Soil > Wetlands | place: USA: Florida... | reverse complement strand
GCATCCAGGTACCTGGTCTCGGAGGAGGTCTCGCTCGCGGTTTCCACAATCACGAACTCGCGGGATTTCGAGAGGCTCAGCGAGACCTCGAATCTGACGTCGTTCTCCTGGAAGAGCACGGCGTCGCGCTCCGGAGGCTCGCCGAGGACGTGGCGCATGACCCGGAACGCGCGCACCGTGGCGTCGTTGGCTGCGTAGAAAACGGTCCTGCTGTCCGCGGCCCAGGCGATGTCCCCGGATGTCCCGGGGATGGCGTCCGGGAGCATCTTCCCCGTCGCGAGGTCCTTGAAGAGGATCGTGTACATCCTGTTGCCCATTGTGTCGACCCCGAAGGCCAGGACCCTGTTGTCGGGGCTCACGGTCAGGCCCGTTGTCTTGTAGAGCTTGTGGCCTGCGGCGAGGACGTTCACGTCGAGCATCACCTCCTCGGGGGAACCGGGTGACGGCTTACGCCGGCAGTGAATCGGGTACTCCTTCCCTTCCTCGTATCGGGTGTTGTAGAGGTAGCCGTTGTCCTCCACGGGAAGCGTCTGCTCGTCGGGCACGAGCCGGCCGGCCATCTCCGAGTACAGCTTTGCCTGGAGTTTCTCGGTCGGCTTCATCACGGCTGCTGCATAGGCGTTCTCGGCCTCGAGGTAGGCGACGACGTTGGGGTCGTTCCGGTCGTTCATCCAGAAGTAGTTGTCGACCCTCGTCTCGCCGTGCGTCTCGAGGACCTTGGGGAATTGCGCGGCTTTCGGGGGGGCCACAGCCTGCTTCTGGGGACTCTCCGCCTGGACCCAGGCGGACAGCGCCAGGAGGGGAAGCGCGAGGAAGCTGTTGAGGATACTGCGCCCGCGGGTGCTCTTCGGCATGGCTCTCACCTCCGTCTGCTCGATCCGGCCCTGCTGTCCAGCATCACCAGGGCTCGACGCCCATCTCGGCGATCTTGCCGTCCTTGGTCAGTGCGAGGACGCAAATCACCTGCTCCCGGCTGAAGGTCACAAGGTACCGATAGGAGCGCAGGCCTCCGTCCTCGGTGCGCCAGAGCAGCGCGATGGCGGTCTGCTTGCCAAGGGGCTTGAGGAACTCCGCGGTCTCGTACAGGCCATCTGGCAGGAACTCAGCGGCGAACTCCGGCGTCAGCGCGTCGCCCTTCAGGGAGCCCGCAGCCGTTTCACTGAGGATCTTCCCCACGAGCGTCGTCACCTGAGGTTCCCTGTCCTTGATCGGCTTGGGTTCAGGCAGCTCCAGTTCCGGGTTGCACAGCGTCCCGACACGATACGCGATGCGCTCTACCTGCGCCTGCGCGAGGTTGGCGAACACGACGATCGTCAGAGCGTCGTCGACATATCGCCCGATGTAGGCCTTGAAGCCCTGCCATGAACCCCCGTGCGCGATCAGGCGATGGCCGTCTACTTGCTCCAGCGACCAGCCGAAGCCATAGGGATAGGTGGAGCCGTTGTTGAGCCTCACCGGCGTCCACATCTGAGTGAGAATCGTCTTTTCCAGAAGCTTGTCGGTGCACAGCGCCGCGTCCCACTTTGCCATGTCGAGCGTTGTCAGATAGAGCGCGCCGTCAGCCGTGGTATTGAGCGTCGGGGATACCCAATTCTGGTTCTTCAGCTCTCCCCTCACGAGCCGGTAGCCGGCGGCGCGGTTGGGCACGATGTCGGCCTCGCTGATGATGCGCGCCGTGCTCATCCCCAGCGGCTTGAAGATGCGCTCCTGCAGGAAGTCCCCGTAGAACTGCCCGGTCACACGGTGGATCAGAATGCCCAGCGTCACGTAGCCGAGGTTGCTGTAGCTCCACTTCTCACCCGGCGCAAAGGCCAGCGGAACCTGCATCGCGCGGGCGAGCAGCTCGTCTTCGGTGTAGTCGCGCCGGAAATCGAAGTCCTTGGGGTAGTCGGTCATCCCACCGGTGTGCGACAGCAGACGCCGCACGGTGATGGGTCTCCACGGCTCCGGACTCTCGGGGAGGTACTTCGCGATGCTGTCATCCAGGCCGATTTTGCCCTCCTCGACCAGCATCATCACAGCCGTCGCGGTGAACTGCTTGCCGACCGAGCCGGACTGGAAGACCGTTTCAGGCTTGACCGCCACGTTGAGCTCGACGTTTGCAAGGCCGAACCCTTGCACGTAAACGATCTGACCGGCCCTCACGATCGCCAGGGAGACGCCGGGGATTCGCTGCCTCGTCATCTCCACCTTGACGACCTCGGCCACGCGCTGCGGATCGACGCTGGCCGGCAGCTTCGTAACGGGTTGGGCGCAGCCTCCGACGGCCGAACCGAGCGTCGCCGTGACCGCGGTGACCGCAAGGAGCACCCGGCCAGCCAGAGCCATGCGTGGACTTTGCATCACCACCCTCCGTATCCTCCGCCTCGACCCCGGTAAGGAAGGTGCGCCCGCTCGGCCAATCCAGGATGCGCCCGAGGTCAGAGCTGCACCTCGGCGTACCACCCCTTGTTGACGATCGTGGTCTTGTACGGCTCCGACAGCTTCTGCAGCCGCTCGATGATCTCCTTACAGCGCTTCGTGCTGGCGAGGCGCGGAACGCCGTACAGCGGCCCCTCGTCGTCGATCGTGAAGGGGATCAGCTGGATCTTGCGGAGCTTCTCCTGGTTCATGGTCATCCGCAGCACGACCCCTTCGAAGATGAAATCCGGATCCCTGCGGTCCCAGACCGATACGTTTGTCGGCCGCGCGAGCTCGGTGTCGCGCTGGTGGATGAGATCGATGGGGATCTTGTCGGGGGTCCGGTACTGGTAGATGAAGTTCGCGATGCTGTAGAAGATCGGCTTCCCCTTGTAGATCTCGATCCCGCGCAGCACGTGCGGCCCGGTGCCGATGACCATGTCCGCGCCGGAGTCGATCGCCTTCCGGTACATGATCTCGTCGTTGAGCGGGGTGGTGTCCTGGATCCCGTAGGCGCGGTGGTGGCTGTGGTCGTGGTTGTGGAGGGAGACCATTACGACGTCGTTGTGACGCCTGGCAAGAACGATGTCGTCCTCCATCGCCTCAATGTCGCCCTTGACCGGCCCCTCGACTTCGATGAGCTTCCCATCGGCGCCGGTGGTGAGGATCGTCGCAGGGTTGATCGTCGCCAGGCAGGGCGCGTTCGGGTCGTTGCAGCGGTACTTCTGTGTCCAGTAGCGCATGTAGGAGAGCAGCGCGAACTCCGTCTTCTGACTCTGGACACCCGTCGTGCCCGGCTCGTGCGCCTCGGCCAGCGTGAGCCCTGCTCCGGCGTGCGTGATCTGGGCCCGATCGAGCGCCTTGAGGCAGTCCCTGAGCCCCTCCGGTCCGAAGTCGAGGGCGTGGTTGTTCGCCATGCTCACCATGTTGATGCCGATGGCTGCGACCTCCCAGGCGAACTCGAGAGGCGCCCTGAAGTTGTAGAACGGCCGCTGCGCCTCCGGGTGCTCGTTGATCGAGAACTCGAGGTTCCCGTACGCGATGTCGGCCTCCTGCATGATCCGGAAGAGCTGCTGGTGGACCGGGTCGGCGAGCTTGCTGATCTGCTCGTTGAAGATCATGTCGCCGACGCCGGTGATGATGATGTCGCCGGGCTCCTCCGTGAGCATCGCGGTGACCCGGCCTTCCCAGTCGATCTTCTCGACCGGTTGGGGTGGATGGATCTGCCGGTTGTACACGGACTTGCTCTGGTCCCAGGTCAGCTTCTTCTGCTCGGGCGCCTGGGCGCGAACCCCCGTTGCGAATGCGAGCCCGACGGCCACGAGTATGACCATCCCGACGCTCTTCAAGCACGCCGACTTTCCAGCGATCATGGCAAGCACCTCCCTGTCCTTTCGGCTTCCGCCACGCACGCAGGCATTGTACGTGCTCCCAAACCTATCGAGTCGCCGCGGGTACAGAGATCACGGCTCGTCGGGCCAGGTCGTACGTCTCCCCGGGCAACAGGATCTGGACCCTCAGGTCGTGGACCCCGAGCAGGTCGAGGCCGGTCTCGACCGGCTGCCGGGTGACCTGCGCGCCCTTTGTGTCGAGCACCATCACGCAGCTCCGGCCCATCACCTGGAAAGTGTCGTCCGGGCGAACCCAGATCGCGGTGTCCTCGTCCACGCCCACGCCCAGCAGGTCGGGGTGTGCGAGGATCACCGAGAGGAGCCGGTTGGAGCGCTGCCGGGCGATGAAGTGCTGGTCAACGACCACCCCGCGGAAGAAGCCGAGACCTTGCCAGAGCTCGACGCTGTTGGCCCGGATCACCTTGAAGTCGCCCTCGCCGGTGATCATCGGGTCGCTCTGACACGCCGTCCCGGCCGACGTGCCGCCGATGACCGCGCCGCGGCTGAAGGCGTCCGCGATCGCCGCGCCGACCGGCGTGCCGAGCAGCGCGTTGGTGATGCGAATCTGGTCGCCCCCGCCGAAGAAGACGCCCGTTGCCTTGCGGGCGATCTCGGCGTAGTCAGCGCGCATCGCCTCGGCCTTCCTCTTGATCTCGAGCGCCACGACGTTTGCGCACCCGTACTCCTCCTTGAAGAGCTTCACGTAGTACGAGCCCGTGTCGGGCTCCGTGGACGCGGTCGGGATCGCGACAATCAGGGCTTGCGGACCACCAGCAAGCTCGACGAACTTCCTCATCGCCTCCGGCGGTTTCTCCCCTCCCCCGATCAGCACGAGGTGGCCCCTCGTCGCGGGAGCCTGCGCAATAGCGGCCGCCGCCCAGATCACCACCGCAACCAGCGCAATGAAGCGTCGCATCCATCCCTCCTCGGCGCCGGCGGCGCGTGGTTCGCGCTCCGGCACGGCGAAAAAGCGGGGCGGCCGTTTGGCCGCCCCGATCACAGGCTGACATCACGAATCAGAAACTGAACCGCACGCCGGCGCGGAACTGCCTCGGCTGTTCGATGGCATCCGGGGCGGCGAAGACGGACCTCGGCCCAACCCACGACTCGTCCGAAATGCGGTAGTCACCCCAGCGGTCAGAAGCGTGGCTGAGTACCGTCGAGCTGTTCGTGCAGTTGAAGCACTCGGCCTGCACCGTCAGGTTCATGGCCTTGCCGAGACTGGTGTTCCAGGCGAGGCGTAGGTCGATCAGGTTGCGCTCGGGGAACTTCTCGGTGCCGAGCGGCACCATGTAGATGTAGTTGCCGGTGCTTGCGTTGTAGTCGAGCCCACGGACCCGCACGTACGGCGTCCAGTACTGGCCCGAGAGGTAGGTGTAGAACGCGCTGAGCTGGAAGTTGAGCGGCAGGTCCACCGAGGCGGAGAGCTTGGCCTCCCACTTGTTGGTCGAGTACGTCATCCTGCCGACCAGGTTGGTCTGGCCGTTCTTGTCCGTGTAGGAGGGCTCATAGCCGTAGTCGTTCTCGATGTTCCCCTTGTTGTCCGACCACACGACCGAGGCCCTGAGCTGCCACCCGTCGGCGTAGCGCTTGTCGTAGCGCAGCACGACCGACTTGAAGTCGCGGAATGCCGGGTTATTCTGGGTGAGGACGAACACCGGCTCCGAGAGCAGGTTGTAGACCGGGAGGTCGCCGCCGCCGTAAGGGTTGTTGTGCGCGACGAGTGTCTCGTAGTCGTCGTTGGTGTTCCACATCACCATGAAGCTGCGGAAGTTGCGCTGGATGAGGTCGAGGCCGACCGAACTCACACGCCCGAGCGCCTGCTCGAAAGTGAGCAGCGTCTCGTCGACGTAGGGATGGCTGAGGTCGCCCATGGTGGCGGTGCTGGCCGACACCGGGGTGTCGCAGTCGCTGTAAGACTGCGTGTCGGGATCCCAGTAGCAGTCCTGGTCGGGCACGGAGATGTTCCCCGAGTAGTGGCGGTCCCAGAACCAGGCGACCATCCCGGTGTGGTAGCGGCCCCAGTGCGCCTTCACGACCGTGCGCGCTTCGCCGGTGAGGTCCCACACGAACCCGATGCGCGGATCCCAGTACGTCACCTGGTAGACGTTCTGGTCACCGTGCCCCTCGGCGAACCCGCCGTTGTACTGGCCGAAGCGCAGCCCGACGTTGAGTGTGAACCTGTCGAGCCGCACCGAGTCCTGGGCGTAGGCCGCCCAGCCGTTCCACTTTAGCCATTCGTTGATCTCGCCGTACCCGCGCTCGATGTAGTCGGCGCCGCACGACGGGTCGGCGAGGTATGCTTCCCACGAGTCGCAGTACGAGGAGTCGTCGTAGTAGGTGAAGCCGCCGCTGCGGACATAGTTTTCGGTGACCCAGCCGACCTCGTACTTCGCACCGAACTTGAAAGAGTGCGAGTCGTTGGCGCCGAATAGGGCTTCGGAGAACAGGTTCCAGGACCCGTCGATGCTCTCGAGCCGGCGGAAGTCGAGGCCCGTGAACGGCGAGTTGGCCCAGTAGATACCGGTGTTGGCGTCGTCTATGTGGCCGGGGGTGTCGCCGTTGTACGGCACCTGGTCGTCGCGGCCGTTCATGTACGTGCCCCGGAGGTTGATGTAGTTATTGGCGTTGATGAGCGACTCCCACCCCAGGCTCGCCGTGAAGTTGGGAGCCACCTGCTTGTACGTGGCCTCCTGGTAGGTGTACGCGTCGCTCCCGCGGTTCTGGTTGACCACCTTGTCGTCCTCGGCCATGAGCGAGAGCCGGTTCCCCTCGCTGGCCTGGTACGTGAGCTTCCCGAGGCCCCTGCCGATCCTGCGCTCGGAGGAGCTATAGGCGTTCAACGGGGTTGTCGTGTTCTGCCAGTACTCGCCGGAGAGGAACCACCACAACTTGTCCTCGACGAACTTGCCGCCGAGGCTGAGCGCCAAATCGGAGAACTTGAACGTCTCTTGCGTCCCCTCAGGGTTGTTGTTCGAAACCCAACTCGACGGTTGGTAGTAGTACTCGAGCCCGCCGTGGAAGACGTTGCCTCCCGACTTGGTCACGCCGTTGACGATGCCGCCGGTGTAGCCGCCGTACTCGGCGTCAGCGCCCAACCCACCGACCCGGACCTCCTCCATCCACTGGATGCTGGGCAGGACCCAGTACGAGCCGCCTCCCGGGTCGGAGACATTCACCCCGTCGATGGTGTACGCGTTCTGGCGAGCGGAGTTGCCGCCGTATGCCAGCACGTTGCTCGTCAGCACCGAGGTCGGCTCTGAGTTGACACCAGGTGCCGCGTTGAGGATGAAGTAGAAGTTCCTTGGCAGCGGCTGGCGCTCGACCCACTTGCTGTCGAAGTAGCTCGAGACCTGGTTGCCCACCGCGCTGATGACCGGGGCCTCGGCGCTGACCGTCACCACCTCGGCCACCTTGGCCTGGGGAAGCGTGATGTCGATCCCCAGCTCGCGGCCGATGCTGATCCGCACGTCCTCCTGGCGAACCTTCACGAAACCGGAGAGCTCGGCCTCGAGGACGTACGTCCCGATCGGCAGCGAGGGGAAGCGGTACGCGCCGCGCGCGTCGGTGATCGCCGTCATCTTCCCGGCGATCAGGGCCGTGGAGTACGCGGTCACCGTGACGCCCGGGAGGACGGCTCCCTGCGCGTCCCTGACCACGCCCCGGATGCCGCCCGAGCTGCTGCTCTGCGCGACGGCGGGAGCCGCCAGGGCGAGCAGCATCAGGGCTATCACAGCACCTTGAAGAACCTTTCGCATCATCTCTCCTCCCCGGGCGCCACGGTCATCCAACCCCGGCGCCTCGATCCTGGACCGGAAGCCTGCACGGGCTTGCCACACCGGCCCTGCCAAAACCAGGCGCGCACCCCGCCACGACGGCGTCGCATCGCGCCGATGCTCGCTCATGTCTGCGCCCTCATCCCCGCAACCAGCATCTCTCCCGCGGACTCGATGTGCTTGCGGACCGCGCGCTCGGCGCGATCGGCGTCGCGCGCCGCGAGCGCCGCGACGATCTCTTCGTGCTCGGCGGCATCCGGCTCGTCCCGACCGGGCACGGAGGACACCGCGATCCTCGGGATGCTGTTCCACAGCATCGTGGGGAACGCCGACCACAGCTGCGCGAGCGTCCTCACGATGTACGACCGCCGGCTGGCCGAGAAGATAAGCGCGTGAAAGCGGCGGTTCAGCTCGCGGTATTGCGCCAGATCTTCAGGGGTCTTGCAGAGAAGCATCTCCCCGTGGAGCCGGGCCAGCTCCGCGAGCTCGTCGTCGGTGATGTTCTGGGCAGCCGACCGGGCGGCCATCCCCTCGATGAACGCCCGGCACGTGTAGAGGTCCTCGACGTCCTCGGGCGAGAACTCCACGATCCGGACGCCCCGGTAGGGAGCGTGCTCGACCAACCCCTCGGCGGCGAGCTGCTTGAGCGCCTCGCGCACGGGCATCTGACTGACGCCGTACGCCTGCGCCAGCCTCTCCTGCCGCAGCCACTCGCCCGGCTTGAGACGACCCTCGAGGATGTCCGCGCGCAGACGGTCCGCGACCCAGTGGTGGAGCTGGCGGTGCGAGCGGGGGCTCGGCTCACTTGCCATTGCGACTCGTTATATGTGATCTAATATCTAACTCGGACGAAAATCTACCAGGGCGAATTTCGCAAGTCAAGCCCTGGATTCAGCGTGTTCTTCTCATAGAAGGAGCAGAACTTACGGGCGATGACGGCAGGGCGCCCAGACGGCGCTCACCGGAGCCCCGTCCATGCGGTGACGGCCGGCCACACCAGTACCGACAGCGAGAACACGAAGAACAGCACCTGCAGCTTCCAGTTCCACCTGACCCAGCGCTCGTAGGGGATCTTGGCCAGAGCCAGCGTGCCGACCGTCACGGCCGAGGTCGGGAGGATCATGCTGTTGAAGCCGGCACCGAGCTGGTAGGCGAGCACGAGCGTCTGGCGCGTGATCCCGGAGAGGTCGGCGAGTGGAGCGAGCAGCGGCATCGTGAGCACGGCCTTGGTGGAGCCCGACGGGATAAAGAAATTCAGGATCATCTGCAGCACGTACATCGCCTGCGCGGCCAGCACCCCGCCGAAGTGCGAGGTGACCGACGCCATCCCGTAGAGGATGGTGTCCAGGATGTGGCCGTCCTCGAGGATCACCACGATGCCCCCGGCGAAAGCGACGATCAGCGCGGCGCCCGAAAGGTCCTTCGCACCTGTGATGAACGACTTCGCGAGCTTGTTCGGCCCGAGGCCGCCGGCGAGCCCAGCCAGCACACCCATTGCGAAGAACAGCCCAGCGAACTCCACCATGTACCACTTGTAGACCGTGGAGCCGACGATCAATCCGACCACCGCGCCGAGGAGAACGAGCAGGCACAGTCCGTGCCGCCATGTGAAGACGACCTGTTCCACCTCTGCCTTCTCGATCTCATCGCGGCGCTCGCGGTCGAGGTCGTACATGATGCTGCGGGTGGGGTCGGCCTTGACGCGCGCTGCGTAGATCATCACCCAGACGATGGCGAGCGCGGTCGCGACGACCCAGACGAGGATGCGGTAGTAGATCCCCGAGCCCAGGGGCACCCCCGCGATCGCCTGCGAGATCTGCACCGTGAACGGGTTGAGGAAGCCGGCCGAGAAGCCGACCCCGGCCGCCACGAACGAGAGGCATACCCCAACGATCGAGTCGTAGCCGAGGGCAAGCGCCATCGGAACGAAGATCAGCGCGAACGGGATCGCCTCCTCCGCCATGCCGTACGCGCCCCCGAAGAACGAGAAAACCGTCATCACGATCGGGATGATCAGGTAGCTCCGGTGTCCCAGCAGCCTGACGAGCTGGTGGATGCCGGCCGCGATTGCGCCCGTGTCGTTCAGGATGTTGAATGCGCCGCCGACGATAAATATGAGGCCGATGATCGCCCCCATCCGCAGGAATCCCCGCATCGGTGCAAGGAAGATCGCGGACAGCTGCGGGTTGCTCGGTTCGACGTGGTACGTCCCAGGGAGCACGATCTCGCGCTGCGTGCCGCCGACGTTCTCCTTTTGCCGCTGGTAGCTTCCGCCGGGCAGGATCCAGGTAGCGGCGGCGGCGAGCAGGATCAGGGTGAAGGCGATCACGAAGACGTCGGGGCTCTTCCTGGCCATGGGGGACCCTCCGCGGAACTCGGGCATTATACGGGGACTCTGCGAAAAGCAAGGCGACAGTCGAAAGCGGAGGATCAAGGGCAACGATGACACGTTGGTCCTCGTCCCTTCACCTCTTGTTGTCTACTCTTCCCTGCCTCACTTGAGTCCCTGAGCCTCGAAGAGCTCGGAGAGAACCTGGAAGTAGGAACACGCATACGAGGCGCCGTCACCGCTCACGAAGATCCCGCTGAACCTCACGAAGCCGGCGGGGTCGGGCAGCTCGATCTCGTGCACGAGCTCGGTGTGCCCTGTTCCGAAGTCGTACGCGAAGATCTTTCCGGGAACCTCGGTGGGACTGCACACGTACAGCTTCCCGCCGTCGCTGCTCCACCGGATCGGCACCAGGCCGGGGCTGAGGTCCGTAAGTGGTCGTGGCTCCATCCCGTCGACGGGGTAGATCCAGATTCTCTGGTCGGAGTCGAGAGCGGCGATGTACTTCCCGTCGGGTGAGATCGCAAATTCCAGTCCCGCGCCTTCAGGCGAGATCGGTTTCGGCGTCCCACCCGAAACGTCCTGCACGAAGACCTGGACACCGCGCCCCGGTTCGTGGCCGGCGAAGGCGACGCGCCAGCCGTTGGGGAAGAAGCGCGCCCGCAGGTGGTTGATGGCATCGCTCGTGAAAGGTCGGGCGTCCCCCGCACCGGTTGGCTGAAGGACAAACTGCCGAGGTGTCTCGCCGGGTGACGTGATTGCCCACAGGCCATCCGGGGAAAGCGCGGCCGCGTCTCCATCCCCGAGGCGCAAGGCCGGCGATCCGTCGGTCCTCCTCAGGTAGGCACCGTAGCGCTCGCCCCCGCCCCGGCCCCCCTCCGTGAACAGCACCGTGCGACCGTCTCCGGACAAGTCGCGGATCAGTGAGTAATCGAGCCACGAGAGGTCCCTCACCTTGGTCTCGCCCGGCGCGAGCGCGACCATGCCGCCGCGCCAAGTCTCGCGCACGAACAGAACGTGGCCGTCGGGTGCGACGTCCTGGAGGGTCAGTTCAGCCGGCGCAACGGCGAGCACGCGCTGCTTGCCACCAAGGGAGACCGCACGGAGGTAACGATCCGCTCCGACATCCGAAGCGGCGAACCACACCTCGTCACCGTTGGGCGACCATGCCAGCCCCTGGGCGCTCTTCAACCCTTTGACCAGCGCCTTCACCTTCCCCTTGCGGTTGACAACCGACAGCGAGCCGCCGTCGTCGGTGAACACCGGGTGGTCGAAGAACGCCACCAGGTCACCGCGCGGCGACACGCGAGGGTGGCCGATCCATCCGGCGGTGGAGTACAGCACCTGGTCAACCGGGTACTCGAGGTGGTCCAGGCCATCCCTGAACCTGACCACCGCGAGATCAGCCCCATTCGGGCTCCAGTCGGCCCACTCCACCCCGTCGAGATACGGCCGCGGCTGACCCCCCGCGAGGGGCGCATGGGCAAGTGTCCCGGTCTGGACCCATAGGCCGCGGTAGGTCCGTCCGAGCGCGACCGCCATCTCGCCTTCACGGGAGATGGCGAGGATGTCGGAACTCGGAGGCCACAATGCGCGAGCCTCGGGATTCCCCGGCCTGGTCGAGTAGATCTGGACCGGTTTCCCCACCCCCCCGCCACCGAACACCACGTCCTTTCCTCCGGGCGCATAGCGCGCGGACCAGATCATCCCGCGCTGAAAGGTGAGCTGCTCGAAGCGGGGCGGGGCGACCCTGCCCAGGATCCTTGCGAGCAGTAACCCTGTGGCAAGACCGAGCGCGAGGACCCCGACGAGAATCGCGTAGCGGCGCAAGACCGGAACGGGAACGTGCGGTCGCGGCAGGGCCGCGAGGGGTGTCGGCGGCGTCACCGCGGCGCTGGACATGGCGGTGAGCGTGTCCTCGAGAGCGATCGCCAGGTCGCGCGCCGACTGGAAGCGCTGCTGCGGGTTCTTCTCCAGGCAGTGCCTCACGATGCGGGCCAACTCCGGGGGACACTCCCTGTTCACCTCGACCGGGTCCGTGGGCTCGTCGTCCAGGATCGCGTGGAGGGTCTCCACCTGGTTGTCGCGCCAGAAGGCGCGCTTGCCCGTGAGCATCTCGTAGTAGATCAGCCCGAACGCGAAGATGTCCGACCGGTGGTCCACCGGGTCGCCGCGCACCTGCTCCGGGGACATGTAGCCCGCCGTGCCGACGATCAGCCCTTCCTGCGTGAGGACGGCGGGCCCCGTCCTCTTCTTGGCCTCCCCCTGCACCAGCTTCGCCAAACCGAAGTCGAGGATCTTCACCTGGCCGTCCTTGGTCAGGAAGATGTTCTCGGGCTTCAGGTCGCGGTGAACGAGGCCCATCTCCTTCACCGCCGAGAGCCCGCGGGCAATCTGCAGCGCGATCTCGGTTGCCTTGCGCGGAGCGAGCGCCTTTCCGCGCCGCATGCGCTGGCGCAGCGTCTCGCCCTCGAGCAGCTCCGAGACGACGTAGGGCGAGCCCTTGAACGTTCCGGTGTCGTAGATCGCAGGGATGTTCGGGTGGGCGAGCTGGCCGGCGGCGCGGGCCTCCAGCTCGAACCGCTTCAAGCGCTCGGTGTCGCCGGAGTAGGTGGCGGGCAGCAGCTTGATCGCGACGTCTCGCTGAAGCCGGGGATCCCAGGCCCTGTAGACCTCCCCCATCCCGCCCGAAGCGATGGAACGGACGATCTCGTACGGCCCGACGAGAACCCCGGCTCGCAGCGTCGCCATCTCAGAACAATTCTAAACCCCGTCGATCGGAAGCGACCGTGGCGCGAGGCCCGTCCTGCAGCCCTGCCCGCGGAATTCCGCGGAGTGTGAGATGCGGTCCGACTGTCAGAACCAGAACGGCATCAGCGCGTCGAGGAGGCGGGTCGCGACAAGGCGGTTGCGGCGGGAGATCTCGTCCTTGTGCGGCTGCGGCGGATACGCGGGGTCGGCATCGTGAAGCGTTGCCACATTCCTCCCGCTGAGGCAACTCGCCCATCTTTTCGACCAGACCTCGGGGATCGCGTCGGGAACCGGCAGGTCGTTGACCACGAGGTACAGGATCGCCCACACCCGGGAGGCTGCGTGCGGCGAGTAACCGCCACCAAGGGTGAACAAGATGCGCCCCTCGGTCAGGGAATCGGCCAGTTCGACGATGCGGTGGAACAGCCGCTCGTAGGTCCTAGTAGTGAGAGCGAGGTCCGCGAGCGGGTCGTCGAAGTGAGCATCCGCGCCTGCCTGAACCACAAGGACGTGCGGGCCGAACGCCTCCAGGGCGCGCGGCACGATCTTCTCGAAGATCTCGAGGTAGCTCTCACCTTCAGTGAAGGGTTCCAGCGGGACGTTGATCTTCAGACCGCGACCCATCCCCTCGCCGAGCTCGTGGATCCCACCGGTCCCCGGGAACAGGTACTGGCCGGACTCGTGCAGGCTGATGGTCTGCACCTTGTCATCGGCGTAGAAAACCGCCTGCACGCCGTCGCCGTGATGTACGTCGATGTCGAGGTAGCTCACCCAGAGGCCGCTGGAGGTCAGATGCCTGATCGCCACTGCGAGATCGTTGTAGACGCAGAAGCCCGACGCGCGTGCCGGCTGGGCATGGTGGAGGCCCCCGCCGAAGTTCAGCACGCGGGTCGCGCGACGCTCGCTCAGCAGCCTCGCCCCGGCCAGCGTGCCGCCGACGAGCGTACGGGCCGCGAGATCCATCCCTGGGAAGGCGGGTGTGTCCGGCGTTCCGAGCCCCAGGGCCTCGGGATCGGCGACCTTCTGGCCAGTGGAGAGCGCTTCCACAGCTCGCACGTAGGTTTCGGAATGCACGGTGAGAATGTCCTCGCGCGTCGCGGGAACGGGTTCCTCCCAGCTCAGGTGATGGCCGAGGGCGGCCAGCAGGTCAAACGCCATCTCCACGCGTACCGGGCTGAAGGGGTGCTCGGAGCCGAAGTCGTAGGCGCGGTACGAGGGACTGAAGATCAGCGCCGCCATGGCTTCTCGGGTGGCCAAAGGATCTCGAAGCCGGCTTTCCGCAGTGCATCGGCAAGCGGGCGCGTCTCGAGCGTGTTGACGCGCAGGACCGTGCGGACGCCCCCGCTCCCCTCTGGGTAGGTCAGGACCGAGTGGATGTTGAGCTGACGACCCGAGATGAAAGCCGTCAGCTTGGCAATCTCCCCGGGCCGGTCAGCGAGGCGCAGCTCCAGACGACCCGATGGCTGGTCCACGCCCGTGAGGCGCAGCAGCGCGTCCAGCAGATCGATGCCGGTGATGATTCCGACCAGCGTGTCGTCGTCGAGGACGGGGAGACAGCCGATCTTGAGGGAGCGCATCGTGCGCGCCGCATCCTCCACCGGGTCCATCGGGTGCGCCGTCGTGGGAGGGTGCGACATGGCGTCGCGAACCAGCCCCTTCGGCTGCGAAGGTGCCAGACACAGGGAGCTTGTGGCGCCGTGCACGTCACGATCGGTGATGACTCCGACCAGTCGGCCGTCCTCCATCACCGGGAGGTGGCGGATGTTGCGGGCATGCATGATCTCGCAAACCTCCTCCAGGGTCGCGTCGGGCGCGACGGTGATCACGGCGGTCGTCATGATTTCTCGCACGAGCATCAGATAGCCTCCCCCTGTGAATCCCCCCCGATACATCTCCCTTGCCGCGTCCTGCCTTGATGAATCGCGGCCTAGGCCGGCGGCGTGAACGCCGCTTGCAGATCGCCGCCGAGTGTGGCCCTGAGCTCTTCTGCGGCCGGACCGCGGATTTCCGCGTGCAGCTCGACCAGCCAGGGCACCTCCTCGATCAGTTGCGACAGCCTGCACAGCAGCTCAGCTTCCTTCTCTCCCGGTGACAGACCGACAGCCTCCAGCATCCCCCGCACGTCCTGGTCGGTGAGAGGCGTGATCCGTTCGATCGCCGCGCCCCCCTCCACCTGGAGGACGATGAGTGGCCCGAAATTCGGGTGCGGACGCACCCCCACGTGCACGTGCCTGTCCGCTGCCGGCGCCTCCCCTGCTGCGACGCCGATGCCGAAGCAGGCCAGGATCTCGCCCGTGCGCTCGCCCCCCACCCAGTGCGGCCCTGCCCCCGGCCCGACGCCCGCGAGCGCCGCCTCGACCTTCCCGCGGGCGGCCGAAGCGTCCGCGTCCTCGAACCAGACAAGCCGGCCCGGCGGCTGGCGGCGGTAGGCGGCGTAGGTGACGGCGTGCGCCAGGGCGTGGGCCGCCGCCTCGGGGAAACGGTAGGACGGAAACGCGGTCCTCCGCTCCGAGACGGACGCCCTGGCCTCGAAGGCGAACTTGACCAACCCGGTCGCCCCCATGAGGCACAGCAGGACCGGCTTGGCCGCGCCGGTCGCCTTCTCCGCGCTGATCACGCCTCGCCGGATACCCCGCGCCACCAGCTCGGGGTCGCACTCGCCGACGCACAGGAAGATCGCAATGAGGGCGTCCAGATCGGGGTCCTGGAGGGCACTCTGCACCGCCTTCCGGTAGTCCTCGGCACCCGCGAGCGGCCCGAGGTCCAGCATGCCCGGCTTGGGGACCTCGAGGCCCCGCGCCTCGCAGGCGTCGGCCGTGATCGTGACGACGCCACCCGAGTTGCCCACGATCGCCACGCGGTTTCCGCCCGGAAGGGGTTGATGGGCAAGCAGCACGGCTGCGTCGAAGAGCTCCTCCAACGTATCCACCCGGATCACGCCCGCCTGGCGGAACAGAACGTCAACGTCGACATCGCTCATCGGGGTCGCGCCTATGTGCGAACGCGCGGCCGAGAGACCCGCACGGCTCCTTGCGCTCTTCACGCATAGCACCGGCTTGCGACGCGAGACGCGTCGCGCGACGCGGGCGAAACGGCGGGCGTTGCCGAACGCCTCGAGGTAGAGCATGGCGATGTCGGTGGCGGGGTCCTCCTCCCAGTACTGGAGAAGGTCGTTGCCGGAGACGTCGGCCCGGTTGCCCGCCGAGACGAAGCTCGAGAAACCAAGTCCGCGCTCGGCGGCGTACTGGAGAATGACGATTCCGAGCGCCGCAGAGTGCGAGAAGAAACCGATGCGGCCGAGCGGCGGCAGCTCCGGCGCCAGGCTCGCGTTGAGGCTGATCTCCGGATCCGTGTTGAGCAGGCCGAGGCAGTTCGGCCCAACGAGCCGGGCACCGTGGGATCGGACGACCTCCAACAGTCGGTCCTGGAGCGCGGCCCCCTCGGGGCCGGCTTCGGCGAAACCGGACGTGACCACGATCAGGCCCCG
>Ga0335070_10004615_pt1 | contig 16134 bp, 16 predicted proteins | sample Lox_Sample_13_FD_206722 | JGI IMG/M metagenome (GOLD analysis project Ga0335070, IMG submission 206722) | Soil microbial communities from Loxahatchee National Wildlife Refuge, Florida, United States - Lox_Sample_1.3 | ecosystem: Environmental > Terrestrial > Soil > Wetlands | place: USA... | reverse complement strand
ACCTCCAATACGGCTTACAGGCCAGCGAGATCACCCTGGACAGCCTGCCGGCCGACCTGATCGAACGCTGGCACAGCAAGGACGGCCTGTACCGAGTGCAGATCTTCCCCAAAAAAGACCTGAACGATCTGGAAGACCTGCGTGAATTCATCACCGAGGCCCAGAAGGTCGATCCCAATGTCACCGATCTGCCGGTCACCTATCTGGAATCCATGAACGAAGTCATCAAGGCCTTCGTCGAAGCCTTCAGCATCGCGATGGGCGCGATTACCCTCTTGTTGCTGATCATCCTGCGCAGCATCAAAGATACCCTGCTGGTCCTGTTACCGCTGCTGTTGGCCTCGCTGTTCACCGCCGCGGCGACGGTCATCTTCGACGTGCCGTTCAATTTCGCCAACATCATCGCTCTGCCGCTGCTGTTCGGCCTGGGCGTGGACAGCGGCATCCACATGGCCCACCGGCTGCATTACCTGCATTCCACCGATGAAAACCTGTTCCGCACCAGCGAAGCGCAGGGCGTATTCTACGGCTCGCTGACGACCGTCTGGAGCTTCAGCAGCTTGGCCTTCACCTCCCACAGGGGCACCGCCTCGATGGGGATTCTGCTGGCCGTCGGACTGATGATGACCTTGATCTGCGCCTTGGTGGTGTTGCCCGCCTTCAGTGAATTAAGATTCAGGCGCAAACATTAATTCCCTTGTAAAATCAACCGTTCAATTATTCATTCGAGGTTGTGATGTCCAAGACCATTGCCGAATTGCTCAGGGAACGGGCGGGAGAGAATTTCGATCTGCACGAGCAGCATCTGAACACGCAGATGGTGCGCGTGCTGAAAACCATCGGCTACGACCGCGTCTACACCAAGGCGCGCGGGCCTTATCTTTATGACGACAAGGGCGCTGAATATCTGGATTTGCTGAGCGGCTTCGGCGTCTTCGCCCTGGGACGCAACCATCCCAAGATCGTCCAGGCGCTCAAGGACGTGCTCGACGCCGAACTGCCGGACATGGTGCAGATGGATGTTTCCCTGCTGTCGGGCCTATTGGCGGAAAAAATCCTGGAAAAGTGCCCGCCCAACCTAACCAAGATGTTTTTCTGCAACTCCGGCGCGGAAGCCGTCGAGGCCGCCATCAAGTTCGCCCGCTACACCACCCGGCGCGAGAAAATCGTTTACTGCGAGCACGCCTTCCACGGCCTGACCCTGGGCGCGCTGTCTTTGAACGGCGAGAACGTCTTCCGCGAGGGTTTCGGCCCGCTCTTGCCAGGCTGTGCTGCGGTGCCCTTCAATGACCTGAAGGCACTGGAAAACGCTCTGCGCAACAGGGACGTGGCCGCCTTCATCGTCGAACCGATCCAGGGCAAGGGCGTGAACCTGCCCCAGGACGGCTATCTGCGCGAAGCCCAAGCCCTTTGCAAGAAGTACGGCGCGCTGTTCGTCGCCGACGAAATCCAGACCGGCATCGGGCGCACCGGCAAATTCTGGGCGATCGAGCATTGGGGCGTTGAGCCGGACATGATTCTAATGGCGAAAGCCCTGTCCGGCGGTTTCATACCCGTAGGCGCGGTGGCCATGACCAAGCAGGTGATGGAGGCCGTTTTCAACCGCATGGACCGCGCCGTGGTGCACGGCTCCACCTTCTCCAAGAACAACATGGCGATGGCGGCCGGTATCGCCGCCCTGCAAGTGATCGACGATGAAGGGCTGATCGAGAATGCGGCGCAGATCGGCGGCGAGATCATCGCCGGCCTGCATGCAATGATCCCCAAGTACGACTTCTTCAAGGAAGTGCGCGGCATGGGCCTGATGATCGCCCTGGAATTCGGCTCGCCCGAGGGCCTGCTGCGCAAGGCCGCCTGGACTGGATTGGAAGCTGCCAATAAGGGCCTGTTCAGCCAGACCATCACCATTCCGCTGTTCAAGAACCACCGCATTCTCAGCCAGGTCGCCGGACACGGCATGAACGTGGTGAAACTGCTGCCACCGCTGGTGATCGGTGAAAAAGACCGTGACTGGATTCTCAAGGCCATGGACGAGGTCATCGGCGACACACAGGAAGTGGGCGGCGCGATCCGCGATTTGGGGAAGAACCTCATCAGTCATGCTCTGAAAGCCAAGGCGGGTTAATCGCATTTTTTACCGTAGGGCGGGCTGAAGCCCGACAATCGGGTTGGCGGCCTTAAACACCGCCCATTATCGATATCCATTGACAGACAAGGCGCTTAATTCATGTTCAGATTAACCACTAACAGAACGAGAACCGTGATCGGCTCGATCATGCTCTGCGGCCTGTTATTCGGATCGGCCGCGGAAGTTTCGGCCCACGCCGTGGTCACCGAATCCTCGCTCAAGCACAAGCCCATCGAGGTCAATCAGCCCACCGAAGTGGTGCTTTATTTCAACTCCAACGTGGAGTTGGCCCTGTCACGGGTGTTCCTGGTCAGTAAGGGCGATGTCTACCAGCCGGTCGAAATCGCCAAGGGAAAGAAACCCGGCGAGATGATCATTCATGTCCCTCCCCTCGGCGAAGGCGATTACGCCCTGAAATATAAAGTTTTCGCCGCCGACGGCCATCTCACGGAAGATGTCATCCGATTCAAAGTTTCAACACAGCGGTAACCCATCATGTACATGCAAGGTTTGGCCAATTTCATCGACGACTTCCTCGGCGGGCTCATGCTCATCAGCTACGCCCTGGTGGTCGGCAGCATACTCTGGAGCTTCGTCATTCTGCGCGTCCTCTCCCCGGCCCGAGCAGGCGACTCCATCATTCTGCGCAGCGTCAAAGTGCTCAACATCGGCGCGATCGCCCTCGCAGCGTCCGTGGGCAGCAAGCTGGTCATCAAGGCGGCGGTGCTGGCGTCCACCCTCGGAGACCTGCCGTTCGCCGCCTATGCGAACACCGTACAGTTCAGGGCAGGACTGTTGCGTTTCATCCTGGCACTGGCGTTCATCTGGATGGCCAAGCGTTTGAGCCGAGAACCATCCGAGCGCTCCACCTGGATCATGACGGCCCTGCTCACGGTTCCGCTGGTCGTCAGCGGCGCCTGGCTGGTGCACGCCGTCGGCCGATTCGAGTATCGCGAGCTGCTGATGGTCACGACCGTGGCGCACCAGCTTGCCGCCGCCGTCTGGTTCGGCTGCGTGGCCCAGCTCCTAGGCCTGTGGCGTGCCAGCCGCAAGGACGCCGAAGCGAAAGCGATGTGGCCGCTAGCCATCACGCGCTTCGCCTGGATGGGCGTCAGTTCCGTCGTGCTGCTGCTGGTCACGGGCATTCCGCTGGCATGGACGTATATCGGCAGCTGGGATGGCCTGTTCGGCACCGGCTACGGCAGCCTAGTGGTCACCAAGAGCTGGTTATTGCTGGTCGCACTCGGGTTCGCCTACCTGAACCATCGCGCCGGGCGGCGCTGGCGCCGGCACATCCAATCGTCCGGCCTGACCACCAAGGTTCCCTATTACATCGAGGCGGAAACCTTCGTACTGGTCGGCATCCTCTTCATCGCCGCGACGCTTTCTTCGCAACCGCCGTCGGTGGATATTCCAGACCGCACGGCCACCGTCTCGGAAGTGGTCAACATGTTCATGCCGCGTCTGCCGAAAACTCAATCGCCGACTCACGAAGACCTGCTGGCGGGCGAGGCCGGACGCGTGGCGGTGGTCGACAAGGTACCTTCGGTCGCGGCCACGGAATGGTCGGATTACAACCACAGCATCGCCGGCATCTTCCTGACCGCGATGGGGTTAGTCGCCATGTTGTCCTACATCAGACGATTCGGATGGGCGCAATATTGGCCGCTGGGATTCATAGGCCTTAGCATTTTCCTGTTTTTCCGCAGCGACGCCGAAACCTGGCCTTTGGGGCCAATCGGGTTCTGGCAGAGCACCTTCGGCAACGGCGAAGTGTTCCAGCACCGCATCGCGACCCTCCTCGCTTTCGTGCTGGGCTATATGGAACTGCGAGCGCGCACCGACAACAAAGCCCAAAAGCTGAGGTATCTATTCCCCGTGCTATGCGCGTTCGGGGGCATTCTTTTACTAACCCACGCCCACGCCGAATTCGAATTGAAGAGCGAGTTTCTGATCCAATCCACGCACACGACCATGGGCCTTTTGGCGGTCATCATGGCCAGCGGACGCTGGCTGGAATTGCGGCTGGCAACACCCGGAGGTTATGCGGAAGGCCGGATCGCCGGCTTTATCGGGATCGTGGCGATGTTCATGATCGGCAACATCCTGATGTTTTACCGAGAGCCCTTATTCTGAGGTCTTAAAAGGGAAAACAAAAAGGGCATCTTGCGATGCCCTTTTTTGGGTACTCTCGAATTCACATTCGCAGCTACGTTTGTTTGCTGGCGTAGTCGGTGATTTTCTGGGTTAGCTTGTTCATCAGGCTGTCGAAGCCCTCTCGGTCGATGACGCTGGTGTACTGGGCCTTCTTCAGGGCCAGATCGCTGATGCCGTCGACGATAATGTTGATGATTGCCCATTGTCCACCGGACTGGTTCAGGATGTAAACGAACTTCACCGGCTTTTCTTTCGGTGCGGTCAGCATATATTGCAACGACGCTCGGTTGGACTTCATGCTTTGCTCGGAGTCGTATTTGAACTCCTCCCCGGCATAATCGTTGAACTGAGCGGCATAAGTGGCAATGCTGAGGTCGGTCAGTTTCTGAACAAAGGCTTTTTTCTGCTCCTGATCCAGGTTTTTCCAATGGTTACCGAGCGCGATCTGGGCGATGGCGTCGAACTCATGGGTTTCTTTGACGACCGGCTCCAGCTTCTTGTATCGCCCCTGATACCCCAGCTGTTTGGCGTTCTTCATCACCTCGATCAGCGCGCTGTTCAGCTTGTCGACCGCTTGCCTCGCACCCGCGGCAGATGGTTCTTCCGCCGCGGAAATTTGCGCCAAGCAAAGCAGGAAAACCCCTATGACGAATCGGAAATACATCACTTATCCCCCTGTCTGGTAAATAAAGCGACTATACCATAAACCGGGCCGCCTGCTCTATTTTGTAGGCATGATACAACAATTGGGCGCTATGAAAGCAACAAACGTGGAACTGACCGGCTGAGTTGTCATACCCGTTCCCATCGCTTAGTATCCCAACTGTTTTACTCCCCTTTTTAAAACCGCTCCCCATGTCTGATCACTGCGCCAACCGCTCCATCGAAGACGTTCAAAACAGCCAGGACACGCGCCTCATCAGCATCGATAAGGTCGGCGTCAAGGCCATCCGACACCCGCTGCGGTTCCGCAATCGGGACGGCAGCGCCCAACACACCATCGCCACATTCAACATGTACGTGAATCTGCCGCACGATCAGAAAGGCACGCACATGTCCCGCTTCGTCGAATTGCTGAACGAAGAACTCGAAGAACTGGACATTCACACCTTTGAACGGGTCATCGCCGATATGACCCAATTACTGGAAGCCGAACGAGGATTCATCGAGGCCAGTTTCCCGTTTTTTCTGCGCAAGAAAGCGCCGGTAACCGGCGTACCCAGCCTCATGGACTACGAGGTGACGCTGAACGGGCAATGGACGGAAGACGGTTCGGCGGTTTCGATTAAGGTCGTGGTGCCGGTCACCAGCCTGTGCCCGTGCTCCAAGAAGATTTCGGACTACGGCGCGCACAATCAGCGCTCGCACGTCACGCTCTGCGTGCGGACGCGCCAGCCGGTTTGGGTGGAGGATTTGATCGACCTGGTGGAACGGGAGGCGTCCTGCGAGATCTTCGGCCTGCTAAAACGTGCCGATGAAAAATTCGTCACCGAACGCGCTTACAACAATCCGAAGTTCGTCGAGGACATCGTGAGGGACATCGCCAACGACCTGAACCAGGACGCGCGCATCGTGTACTACAAGATCGAGACGGAAAACTTCGAGTCCATTCATAACCATTCCGCCTACGCTATGATCGAGAAACACAAATCGGCTTAAACCATTCCGCTATCTTCCCGGGAGCCGTGCAGTCGCGCCAACAGGCTCGCTTCGGACAAGGAAAGCCCGAATTCTGTAACCAGATCCTGCGCCTTCGCGCCCTTCCTGAGTTTCTCGATGGCAGCATGATAAGGATGGTTGGCCTGCTCCGACAACTGCAGCGACTCGATCCTCTCCAGGCAAGCCCGCAGCCGCTGATCGTGGTCCATCAGCAAGCGGTCGACATTGACGCCCGCCGCACACACGCCGGCCAGATCGTTCTCCTGTCTGGCCAGGCAACCGGCCAATTCCAGACAGTCCCGCCTAAGCTTCGCATTGGCCCGCATCAGGTTGAACAGGAGCCGGAAGATGAAGAACAAGGCTGCGGCAATTCCTGCCAATGCCCAGTAAAAAATCGAAGTTTCCATCAGGCGTATTCGTCAATATGCTGATCCGGCGGTTGCTCGTCACGTTGTTCCCCCTTATCCCGCGGGGATTGGTCTCGCCCCGGCTGCTTACGGTCCCGTTTCACCTTCTCGACACGAGGTAACGGCTTCGGTTGTTGGATGGGATTGATGTCAGCCACACAATCTCCCTCATGATAGTTACTACCCGTTAATCCGCCCGAGTGACCGAAGCGATCGCCTAGCGAGCGGTTCCATATGGCGTAGCGACCACCGGGGATTTCGCTGGGGAATCAATGCTGTCGATGGGTTGTTCCGGCGGCAGTTTGTAACGGGCGGCAGTTTGTGACTGGAGGATGATCACCACGCGCCGATTCTTATTACGTCCCTCCTCGGTGCCATTATCCGCCAGGGGATGATATTCGCCGTACGCGATCGCGGCCATTCTAGCCGGCTCCACCCCACCCTTCATCAACTGATGCACGACACTCGCTGCGCGGGCCGAGGAAAGTTCCCAGTTGGACGGGAATTCACGAGTATTGATGGGTATATTGTCGGTATGACCTTCCACATGAATCGAGTTGCCGATGGTCTTGAAGATGTCCGTCAATTTATCCAGCATCGGGATGGATTCCAGCGAAAGCACGGCACGGCCACTGGCAAACAAAAAACCGCTTTTCATCTCGATTTCGATCCATGAGCCCTCCCGCTTCACCGCGATCAAATCGTCCTGAATATAAGGGGCCAGAACCTGCTCAAGCTGACTCGCAACCGCTTGCAGTTGCGCCTGGGCCGCTTGGCCATCCTCGCTCTCGATGGGATCCGAATTCGCCGATGGCGGGTTTTCCGCGATGGGAATGCTCGTCAGCAGCTGCCCGCCCTTGAATTCACCTACCTGAATCGGATCCTGCGCTCTCTCCGCCTGCTGCGAAAGTTTCTGCGGATCGGAAAACGCCGCAGTGAGCGAGTTCGACAAGACTCGGTATTTGCCCTCGTTGACGGAAGAAATCGAATACATCACTACGAAAAACGCGAACAACAGGGTGATGAAATCGGCATACGAAACCAGCCAGCGCTCCAGATTTTCATGCTCTTCCTCGGAACGCTTGCGCCTCATCACTTAATCGCCTCGTGAGGCTCATCGATAAACCCGCTGAGCTTCATCTCGATATTCCTGGGATTTTCTCCCTCGGCAATGGAAATGATGCCCTCGAGAATCAGCTCCCGCCCTTCATTGAAGGCATGCGCCTGGGATTTCAACTTGTTCGCTATCGGGATGAACAACAAGTTGGCCATGCCCACGCCATAAATCGTCGCGACAAAGGCCGTCGCGATGCCACTGCCCAACTTGCTGGGATCGGACAAATTCTGCATGACATGAATCAAACCCATCACGGCGCCGATAATACCAACCGTGGGCGAGAAGCCCCCCATCCCCTCCAAGACTTTGGCGGCTTGAATATCGCGCTGTTGCTTGGCGATCATCTCAACCTCCAGACTGCCGCGAATGATCTCCGGCTCGTTGCCGTCCACCAGGAGTTGCAAGCCTTTGCGGGCGAAGGCGTCCTTTTCGCCGGTAACCATAGCCTCAAGCCCCAGAAGACCTTCCCGCCTAGCCAGTGTGCTCCAGCCGACGATTTTTTTGATCTGCTCTTTCTTGTCGATGAACGGGGGCATGAACACCCATTTGAGCGCTTTGACGGCATGCAAAAAAGTCGGCAAGGGTGTTTGCAACAAAACCGCCCCGAGCGTCCCGCCGAATACAATGACGATAGCCGGACCGTTCAACAAGGACGAAAGATGGCCGCCTTCGAGGAAGTTGCCTCCGACGACGGCACCCAGGCCCAGAACGATGCCGATAAAGCTTAAGGGGTCCATAGGCTAAAAATGTAGCGGCTTCCCGTAAGGTTTGCTCGCAGCCGGGCAGGAACAACGAAAACGCCGCGCGGAAGGTCTGGCCTTTTTTCCGATCCGCTTCAGGATCGATCGGGGCGCTTCGACTTCCGCGGCGCCTCCTGCCGGTCTTCATCGGAATCGAGCCAATCGTGCATTCTCGCGCGCAGGCGCAGCATGGCCTGGCTCTGAATCTGACAGACGCGGGATTCGCTGACGCCTAACACCTCGCCGCTCTCACGCAGGTTCAACCCTTCCTCGTAATACAAGGAAATCACCAGCCTTTCCCGCTCGGGCAGGCTCGAAATGGCGTCGGCCAGCGCCTTGGTGAAACCGGCCCTGGTCAGCCGCTCGATGGGGCTGGCCCTGTCATCGGCGCATTCCTCGAAAACCGAATCGCCCCCCCCTTCCATCAGCTCCTCGATGCTGAAGATGCGGCAGCTCAGCGCATCCTGGAGAATCTGATGGTACTCCGACAGCGTGAGCTGCAAATGTTCCGCGACCTCGGCATCGCGGGCGTCACGGCCGGTTTTCGCCTCGATCGCGCGCATCGCCTCGGCCACTTCCCTCGCTTTTTTGTGGACCGAACGCGGCGTCCAGTCATACCGGCGCAACTCGTCCAACATGGCGCCGCGAATGCGGATGCCGGCGTAAGTTTCGAAACTGGCACCCTGGCTTTGATCGTAATGCCTGGCGGCCTCCAGCAGGCCCAGCATGCCGGCCTGGATCAAGTCATCCACCTGAACGCTCGGCGGCAGCCGGCCAATCAGGTGGTAGGCGATACGCTTCACAAGGGGGGCATGCTCCCTGACCAGCCCATCCATGTTGGGCGCTTGCATCGAAGCATACATCGCTATGCCGTTCATAATGCCGCTGTGCTGCTGTACTCGATCATCTTTTCGACAAAAAATTCGACCCGCCCGCTGATTTGATCGGAGACCGGCAAGCCGTCCGCTTTGCGGGCCAAAGCCCGGAATGCCTGCGCCGATCCGCTTTGCGGATAGAGCAGAGTCACCGGCGTTTGCTTCTGCACCGACTTCTTCAGATGGTCGTCCCAGGGAATCGCGCCCAGAAAGTTCAAGGTCACGTCCAGATAGCGATCGGTCACCCTGCACAGCTTGGTGAAAAGCGCCTGCCCTTGCCGGATGTCCTGCACCATATTCGTCAGGATTTGAAAGCGGAAAACGCCGTAATCCCGATTCATCAGCTTGATGAAGGCATAGGCATCGGTCAGGGAGGTCGGTTCATCGCAGACCACCAGGATGATTTCCTGGCAAGCGCGGGCGAAGTTCAACACGCTGCTGGAAATCCCCGCAGCCGTATCGACGATCAACACATCGAGGTCTTCACCGATCTCGCTGAAGGCGCGAACAACGCCGACCTGCTCGGCGGCGGATAATTCGGACATCCGTTGAATTCCCGACGAAGCCGGCACGATTCGAAGCCCCCCCGGACCTTCGACGATGACCTCCTGCAGAGTACGCTCGCCGCTCAGCACATGCGACAGATTGTGCTTGGGCTGCAACCCCAACAGCACGTCCACGTTGGCCAGACCCATGTCTGCGTCCATCAGGACAACGCGTCGGCCCAGCTCACCCAGACAGATGCCGAGATTGACCGAGACGTTGGTTTTGCCGACGCCGCCCTTGCCGCTAGCCACGGCCAACACTCGAACAGGCCTTGACTGGGTCATTTTTCTGATTCCTTCGGCTTGGTCTGGATTATACATTGGCGTGGGCTACCCAGTCTTCGTAAGTAAACGGGCGTTCGCCCGCATCCTCGCCCCCCAGTTCCTCGACGGGGGCGGCGAAACACTTGTGCAATAATAGATGAGTTCTCGCCGGATGCAGGTCTTCCGGCACCTGCTGACCATCGCTGACATAAGCCAAGGGCAGTTGCCGTTCGATGAGGGTGGAAAGGGCCGCCCCAAGATTCGCGGTTTCGTCCAGCTTGGTCAGAATGCAGGCTTTCGGCTCGCAACCGGAAAAAGCCTGAACCGCTTCGCGCAAGGCGCGGGCCTGGCTGGCGGCGGACAGCACCAGATAAGGCTTGATGGCCATGCCGTCCTGACGGAGCATGGAGAGCTGCTCGGCCAGCCGCAAGTCGCGCTGCCCCATGCCGGCCGTATCGATCAACACCAGACGCTTGTCACAAAAACCGGCCAGGATGTTACCCAATTCCTCGGCATGGGCGGCCACCCGTACGGGGACGTCCAGGATGCGTCCGTAGGTGCCCAGCTGCTCATGAGCGCCGATCCGGTAATTGTCGGTGGTGACGAGCGCAATCTGGCGCGGACCATGCTTGAGGCGGAATCTCGCAGCCAGCTTGGCGATCGTGGTCGTTTTCCCGACACCGGTGGGGCCGACCAGTGCCACCACTCCGCCATGGTCCAATAGATGATCTTCGGCGACGGGTAATTGGCTCGCGAGCAGATCCTGACTCCCCTGCAAGGCCAGCGAGAAATCCTCGACGCCGCCGAGACGATGGGCGATCTGAAGGCTCAGTTTCTTCGAGAAGCCGCAGGTGCAGAGCCGGCGAAGCAGGTCCAGGCGGGTAGGCGCCGAGCGCGCCGAGTTCTCCCAAGCGGTTTCGGCGAAATGGGCGTCCAAGGTCCGACGCATCTGACGCAACTCCCGCTGCACGTCCAGCAAGGCCTTGGCTTGACCGAGATCGTCTTCGGTTGCAGCCCGGATGGGGGATGCTCCGGTCTCTTCGGCTCTTTGCGGAGACTTGGGAGCTGAGGGCGGAGCCGATTTGCGCGGTGGTGCGGCAGCGGCCGAGACGGCGACCGGCGGTGAAGCGACGCCGAGCGCCTCGCGAAAAACCTCCTCGGCGCGCCGCTGCGATTCCGAACGCGCGGGAGCGCGCGCCAGCGCAGCGGCAGCCGCGTCATCAGAGGAAATCCCGCCCCCGGCTGCCGGAAGCGGTTCCATCATCGCCCGCTCATCGTAATCGCGAGCGGCGACGATTTCCACCCCGCCATCCACCTTCCGATTGGACAGAATCACAGCGTCCGGCCCCTGTTCCTCCCGGACCATGCGAATGGCCTGTTTGATGTCCGGAGCAAAATACCGCTTGATCTTCATAGTTGCCACCTCATTGGTCTCAACCGCGCTGGCCAATGGTGGCGACCACCTTGACCTGCCGGTCTTCCGGGATCTCGTTGTAAGCCAGGACGTTCAGCCCGGTGATCGTATGCCTTACGAACCGGGCCAACCACGGGCGGACATGCGAGGACACCAAGAGAATCGCCGGATGTCCTTCCATTTCCAGCTTCTGGGTTTTCTCTTCCAGCGCCTTGTGCATTTGCTCCGCCAGTCCCGGTTCGAGACCGGCTGCCTCCTGCCCGGTCGTTTGCAGGATTTTTTGCAATAACTGTTCCAGCTCCGGATCGAACGTGATGACCGCAATTTCTTTTTCTATCCCACTGATTTTCTGGATAATCAGGCGCCCCAACGCGGCCCGCACGACCGCTGTCAATACGCCGGGATCTTGGCTTCTGCCGCCGAACTCCGCCAAAGTTTCGGCGATCGTGCGGACATCCCTGAGCGGAATGTTTTCCTGCAGGAGATTTTGCAGCACCTTGACGACCACATTAAGGGGCAGGGTTTTCGGCACCAGGTCTTCCACCAGTTTTGGCGCCGACTTGGCCAGGGTATCGAGCAACTGCTGCGCCTCTTCGTGGCCAAACAACTGATGGGCATGGGATTGCAACAGATGGCTCAAGTGCGTCGCCGCCACCGTCCCAGGATCGACCACCGTATAACCCAGCGTGATGGCCTGATCCCGCTGCGCCGGATCGACCCAGACGGCTTCCAGGCCGAAGGCGGGATCCTTACCCTCAACGCCTTTGAGCGCGCCGTAAACCCGCCCCGGATTGATTGCCATCAAGCGATCCGGCAGTATCTCCGCCTCACCGACGGTGACGCCGAGCAAGGTGATCCGGTAGGCGTTGGGGGCCAGATCGAGGTTGTCGCGGATATGCACGGGGGGAATCAAAAAGCCCATATCCTGGGAAAGCTTCTTGCGCACCCCTTTGATTTTCGATATCAGCTGACCACCCTGATTCTTGTCCACTAAGGGAATCAGCCGATAACCGACTTCCAGGCCGATCAAATCCACGGGTTGCACGTCGTCCCAGCCCAGTTCCTTGACCTCTGGCGCGGCCGGCTTGGGCGCGATGCGTTCGATTTCCGCGAGCGACTGCGCCTGCTTGCGCTGGGCGATCAGGTAAGAGGACGCGCCCAGCATGCAGGCCAAGGACAAAAACGCGAGATTGGGCATGCCCGGAATCAAGCCCATCATGCCGATCACGCCCGCGCTCAAACCCAGGGGCTTGGGATCGGCGAAGAACTGGGTGCTGAACTGCGCACCGATATCCTGCGTGCTGCTGGACACCCGGGTCACGATGATGGCTGAGCCCACCGACAGCAACAGCGAGGGAATCTGCGCCACCAGACCGTCGCCGATGGTCAACAGGGTGTAATTGTGCAGCGCTTCGGCGAACGGCAAACCGTGCTGGACGATGCCTACGACCAGCCCGCCGATGATGTTGATGAACAGGATCAGGATGCCGGCGACGGCGTCGCCGCGCACGAACTTGCTGGCGCCGTCCATGGAACCGTAGAAGTCGGCCTCGGTCGTCACCTCCAAACGCCTAGCCCGCGCCTCGTCCTGGTTGATGAGGCCGGCATTGAGGTCGGCGTCGATGGCCATCTGCTTGCCGGGCATGGCGTCCAGGGTGAACCGGGCGCTGACCTCAGACACCCGCCCGGCGCCCTTGGTGACAACCACGAAATTGATGACCACCAGGATGATGAACACCACGATGCCCACCGCGTAGTTACCGCCGATGACGAATTCCCCGAACGCCTCGATCACCTTGCCCGCCGCATCGGGCCCTTGGTGTCCTTCGAGCAGCACCACCCGGGAAGAAGCGACGTTCAGGCTCAACCGCAACAGCGTGGCCACCAAGAGTACCGTGGGGAAAACCGCGAAATCCAGCGGGCGCAGGGTGTAAAGCACCACCAGCAGGATCAGCAAGGACAACGCGATATTGAAGGTGAAGAATAAATCGAGCAGGAACGGCGGCAGCGGCAACACCAGCATCGCCATCATCAAGAGGACGACGAGCGGCGCGCCCAGACCGAGCGCGCCCAGGACTTTCAGACGATTCAGGATGGCTGCGGTATTCATGACTATCCGTTACACCGATGACGGAGAATTGGCGTTTGCATAAGAAAGGCAAAAACCGCACCACCATCGGAAGGACCAGTGAACCTATTTGTCCCTATGCCGCAACGATTGAATTAGGACACTCCGCGCAGAACAGCTTCGATCCGCCGGGTCTGGGGTGGTCGCGGCTTAGTCCAATCGACACTTATCCGCCATACGAACCGGCGTCGAAGCCGGTTCGGAATATTCGCCTGCGCACACGGATCAATGCTCATTCGTTGGACGATAAGAGCAACGATCCACGCCGCAACCCCATGCAGCACGTACTTAGTTGTCGAGTCGCAGCCAGGAAAAGGTGGAGGAAGCCGCGAAGCTGTGCCGGATCAACCTCGCCATTCACGACTCGGAAGCGGACATCGCCGAATCGAACACCTACCTACCAAGGCCTACAGCCGGACACCGGGCACTTCGACTTCGTACCGGCCAATCGGGTGCGATGGTTGAGTTTTTTGTCCTCAGCCCTTATATACATGAGCTGCAAAAACATCCCGGTAAACTGAACCATGCCCAAATACGATTATCTTTGCGAAGCCAATGGCCGGATCGTCGAAATCAGCCACTCGATGCAGGAACGCCTTGCTACCTGGGGCGAACTCTGCTCGCGCGCCGGAATGGATCTTGACGGTACGCCTGCGGACTCCCCCTTGAAGAAGCTGATTACCGGCGGCAACGTCGTTCGATCCAGTTCCCTCAAGAATCCCGACCTCCCGCCCTGCCAGACCGGAGCACCATGCTGCGGAGCCAGTAGCTGCGGCCTGAACTGAGTGGTCCTGTAGGCTGTGCCGTACGGGATTGCGTGCCTCTTAGGGAATCTCTGACCAAGCCCTTCGACAGGCCAGGACGCAGGTGACGTGTTGATTCGGTTCGTGGTGAGCTTGTCGAGCCATGAATCGAATCAACCTATTCAGAGCTTCCTTAGTTTCTGCGAGGTGCTTGCGACGAACGAAGATAGCTTCGAAGAATTGAAGTACCACCGTAAGACCAGGCGGCAGCAAGCAGTTACTTATTTCTTGGAGATATTGGATCGCCAAAACATAATCAGACCGATGGCAAATACGATGCCCACAATCAATAGCTCGTATTTCTTAACGTGATCGAGCATCACCTGCAGAGCGTTACCGAATTGATACCCCAAAACTCCGACGACGATTGCCCAAGTCAAGGCGCCTAGGAAATTCAGGATGAAAAATCGGCGCGGGCTCAACCGGCTCGCGCCTATGACGAATGGCGTCACGTTCCTGATCCCGTAGATAAAGCGGAAGCCGATGATGAGGGGGACTTGGTGCCTATGCAGTAAGTCAAAGGCCCTGTCGATTTGGCGCTTCCATCTTCCGTATTTTTCCAGAAACTCGATGCCCTTGGTGCGACCCAAATGGAAAAACGTTTGATCGCCGGCGAAAGTGCCGAGAAAGGCGGCGATGATCACCCAGTGCAAGTCGAGATAACCGACCAGGATCGTCTCGCCCTCCAAAAAGGCGCCGATAAACAAAGCCAGGTAGCCATATTGGACGATCAGCTGTTCTAATGACATCTTAATTGGACCAAATCGAGAACTCGTTACGAATTCCCGCGGCAGGTTTGGACATTTTGATCTTTAGGCATGAAACAGCTTGCGCAAGGTTCGCGCGCAAATTGTCCCGTTTGACCTGCGGTTTGTCCACCTCAAGGGGACCGGTTTCACCGTAGGCGAGGCTACAATTTGACTGTGTCGGTCGCCGGCGCAATGATCAGGCCTTTAAAGGGGGCTTGAGATGATAGTAGGAGAGCACAACAGCGCATCTTCGGCCGAAGCGCCAGTGCCTTATTCGTCGGTGTTCCTGGCAGGACAGGAGAGAGAGGCGCCGCTGAATGCAGTGATAAAGCCGCTATTCCCGCCTTTCAACCTGGGCGCTTTTCCCTGAGCACGAAATACAAGACAGCGGCCACCAAGAGCAGGGGCAAGATGTTTCGCGTGATGAACCACATTGCATTTGGCAGCCTGTTGGTAAACCCCCAAAACCTATCCTTATTTTCCGGGGAATAGTCGTTGGGCAGGAAACAAACCCTATAGGTATAAAAACGGCCATTGAAGGAAAAACAGCGGGCGGTTTCCTTCATGAAAAACTCGCTGTATTGCGATGCGATGGAGTCGTCTCCGTATACGGATTGGAAGACGTGCAAGGCGGCCTTCAAGCGCCCAGACTCGGCCTTGGGATTCTTGGAGAACTCGAATGTGTAGTTATCCCCGGTCTCCACCACGGTATAGGGATATTTCACCCCGTCATACTCATAAATGAATTCGGCTCCAGTCGCCAAGGCTACGGGCTGTAAACCCACCGAAGTCGCCAGCGCGAAAAGCCTTAATACTCTCTTTGTCGTAATTCTCATGAACTTTATTCGGCCCGCGGTCTTATTTTCTCTTGAATATTTTGAATGTCCTACACACCAACCCCGCAGCTTTCTGCTCGCCGCGTAACAAAGCAAGAAATCCTTGGTTTTTTGCCCGGCAAAGCTTAATCCGTTGCGGGGGTCATGTGGGCTCATGGCGTCATCCGTTAGCCGTTTTCGTCAATCGGGAGGAGCAAAATACGGCGGCCGCCGCGCATAGTCAAATATCAGCGGAGTCAGTGGCTAGGTCGTTATTATCGCGAAGAAACACAGCCTTCGAAATCCCGCCATTGAAACCGCCCTACCTAAACA
>Ga0335070_10004614_pt1 | contig 16135 bp, 26 predicted proteins | sample Lox_Sample_13_FD_206722 | JGI IMG/M metagenome (GOLD analysis project Ga0335070, IMG submission 206722) | Soil microbial communities from Loxahatchee National Wildlife Refuge, Florida, United States - Lox_Sample_1.3 | ecosystem: Environmental > Terrestrial > Soil > Wetlands | place: USA... | reverse complement strand
GGCTCGAGTACGATCCGAACCGCACCGCGCACATCGCGCTGGTGCTGTACGCCGACGGCGAGCGCCGCTACATCCTGGCGCCGAAGGGCCTGAAGGCAGGCGACGAAGTGCGCTCGGGGAGCGAATCGCCGATCAAGCCGGGCAATTCGATGGCGCTGCGCCACATCCCGGTCGGCTCGCTGGTGCACAACATCGAGCTCAAGCCCGGCCGTGGCGGCCAGCTGGCGCGCAGCGCCGGCAATTCCGCGCAGTTCGCCTCGCGCGAGGGCACGCACGCGCTGGTGCGCCTCAAGTCCGGCGAGATGCGCAAGGTCCACATCGATTGCCGCGCCACGATCGGCGAGGTCGGCAACGACGAGCACAACCTGCGCACCTACGGCAAGGCGGGCGCGAAGCGCTGGCGCGGCGTGCGCCCGACGGTGCGCGGCCTGGCCATGAACCCGGTCGACCACCCGCACGGTGGCGGCGAGGGCAAGAGCGGCCAGGGCAACCCGCATCCGGTGTCGCCGTGGGGCCTGCAGACCAAGGGCAAGAAGACCCGCCGCAACAAGCGCACCAGCAACATGATCCTGCAGCGGAGGAAGTAGACGTGCCGCGTTCCCTGAAGAAAGGTCCGTTCGTCGACCTGCACCTCGCCAAGAAGGTGCAGCAGGCCGTGGCCAAGAACGATCGCCGCCCGATCAAGACCTGGTCGCGCCGCTCGATGGTGGTGCCCGAGATGGTCGGGCTGACGATCGCGATCCACAACGGCAAGCAGCACCTGCCGGTGCTGATGACCGAAAACATGGTCGGCCACAAGCTCGGCGAGTTCGCCCCGACGCGCATCTTCAAGGCGCACGGCGGCGACCGCAAAGTGGCGACCGCGGAGTAAGCCATGCAGGTTTCAGCAACATTGCGCGACGCGCGCATCTCGCCGCAGAAGTGCCGCCTGGTCGCCGACCTGGTGCGCGGCCAGAGCGTGGGCGGCGCGGTGGCGATGCTCAGGTTCACGCCGAAGAAGGGCGCCGACCTCGTGCTCAAGGTGCTCGAGTCGGCGATCGCCAACGCCGAGCACAACCTCGGCGCCGACATCGACCAGCTCAAGGTCGCGCGCATCGAGATCGACGCCGCGCGCGTCCGCAAGGGTTTCCATGCGCGCGCCAAGGGGCGCGGCAACCGCATCGTGAAGCGCAACAGTCATATCACCGTCCAGGTCAGCGACGGCAGGAAGGACTAACCGATGGGCCAGAAGGTCAATCCGCTGGGCATACGCTTGGGCATCACCCGTGACTGGGTGTCCAAGTGGTATGCGAACAAGAAGCAGTTTCCGCAGCTGGTGCACACCGATTTCCGCGTGCGCGAGTTCCTGAAGAAGAAGCTCGCCGAGGCCTCGGTCAGCCGCATCCAGATCGAGCGCGCCGCGAAGAAGGTGAACATCACCATCCAGACCGCGCGCCCGGGCATCGTCATCGGCAAGAAGGGCGAGGACATCGACAAGCTGCGCGCCGAGACGGCGAAGATGCTGAACCTGCCGGTCGCCGACGTGCGCCTGAACATCGCCGAGATCCGCAAGCCCGAGCTCGATGCGCAGCTGGTCGCCGAGGGCATCGCGCAGCAGATCGAGAAGCGCGTGATGTTCCGGCGCGCCATGAAGCGCGCGGTGATGAGCACGATGCGCAGCGGCGCGCTCGGCATGAAGGTGCGCATGTCCGGCCGGCTCAACGGCGCCGAGATCGCGCGCACCGAGTGGGTGCGCGAGGGCCGCGTGCCGCTGCACACCTTCCGCGCCGACATCGACTACGGCCTGGCCGAGTCGCGCACGACCTACGGCGTCATCGGCGTCAAGGTGTGGATCTTCAAGGGCGAGGTGTTCGACCAGGCCGAGCTCGAGCGCAACGCGCAGGGCGCCGCCGATGCGGCGGCGGCTGCCGCGGCGGGCGCCGCCGGCGCGACGCCTGCGGCTCCGGCTGCGCCGGTGGCGGCACCGGCCGCTGCCCCGGCCGCTGCACCCGCCCCGGCGGCGGGCTGAGGCTACCGACATGCTGCAACCGAAACGTACCAAGTACCGCAAGCAGTTCAAGGGCCGCAACTACGGCCTGGCGACCCGCGGCGCCACCGTGGCCTTCGGCGATTTCGGCCTGAAGGCGACCGAGCGCGCGCGCATGACGGCGCGCGAGATCGAAGCGGCGCGCCGCGCCATGGCGCGCTACGTGAAGCGCGGCGGCCAGATCTGGATCCGGGTGTTCCCCGACGTGCCCATCTCGAAGAAGCCGCTCGAGGTGCGCATGGGCAGCGGCAAGGGCAACGTCGAGTACTGGGTCGCCAAGGTCAAGCCCGGCAAGGTGTTGTTCGAGATGGAAGGCGTCACCGAGGAAATCGCGCGCGAGGCGTTCCGCCTGGCCGGCGCGAAGCTGTCGGTCACGACCTCGTTCGTCAAGCGACAGGTGCGTTGATGAAAGCCAGCGAGATCCGCAAACAGGCCCCGGCCGAGCAGCGCGCGCTGCTGCTGAAGCTGCGCAAGGAACAATTCGCGTTGCGCCTGCAGCGCGCGACCGGTCAGGCGGTGAAGCCCGACCAGTTCGGCAAGGTGCGCCGGAACATTGCCCGGCTGAAGACGGTGCAGCGCGCCACGCGCGGCGCCGCCGCCACTGGAGAGAAACGATGAGCGCTGCAAAGAAATCGCCCGCGAAGGCGGCCGCCGCCGCGGCCGCTCCGGCCGCGGCACCGGCCGCAACCGAGGCGCCGGCGGCGAAGGTCGCCGAGCCGCGTGGTGAGCGCGTGCTCACCGGCCGCGTCGTCAGCGACAAGATGGACAAGACCGTGACCGTGCTGGTCGAGCGCCTCGTGCGCCACGAGAGCTACGGCAAGTTCCTGCGCCGCAGCACCAAGCTGCTGGCGCACGACGAGGACAACCAGGCCCACGAGGGCGACACCGTGACGATCACGCCGTGCCGGCCGCTGTCGCGCCGCAAGTCGTGGAAGCTGCTCGCGGTGGTCGGGAAGGCGTCGTCATGATCCAGATGCGCACGATGCTCAATGCCGCCGACAACAGCGGCGCGCGCACGGTGATGTGCATCAAGGTGCTGGGCGGGAGCCACCGCCGCTACGCGACCGTGGGCGATGTCATCAAGGTCAGCATCAAGGATGCGATCCCGCGCGGCAAGGTGAAGAAGGGCGAGGTGTACGACGCAGTCGTCGTGCGCACGCGCCGCGGCGTGCGGCGCGCCGACGGCTCGCTGATCAAGTTCGACGGCAACGCGGCGGTGCTGCTGACGCCGAAGCTCGAGCCGGTCGGCACGCGCATCTTCGGGCCGGTGACGCGCGAGCTGCGCACGGTGCAGTTCATGAAGATCATTTCGCTCGCGCCCGAGGTGCTGTGATGAGAACCATCCGCAAGGGTGACCAGGTGGTGGTGCTGTCGGGCCGCGACAAGGGCCGGCGCGGCGCCGTGCTGCAGGTGCTGGGCGGCGGCGAGGTGCTGGTCGAGAGCATCAACCGCGTCAAGCGGCACACCAAGCCGAATCCGCAGGCCAACCAGCCCGGCGGCATCATCGAGAAGGAGATGCCGCTGCCGCTCGCCAAGGTGGCGCTGTGGAACGCGGCCGCGAAGAAGGCCGACCGCGTGGGCATCAGGAAGCTGGCCGACGGCAAGAAGGTGCGCTTCTTCAAGTCGAACGGCGAAGTCATCGACGCCTGAAGGCAACGGGCGCAGGTTTAACAGACATGGCAAGACTCCAAGAAATCTACCGCGAGAAGATCGTCCCGCAGCTCAAGGCCGAGCTCGGGCTGAAGAACCCCATGGAAGTGCCGAAGATCACCAAGATCACGGTCAACATGGGCGTCGGCGAGGCCGTGGCCGACCGCAAGCTGATGGATTCGGCGGTCGCCGACCTGACCAAGATCACCGGCCAGAAGCCGCTGATCTGCAAGTCGAAGAAGGCGATCGCCTCGTTCAAGCTGCGCGAGGGCCTGGCGATCGGCTGCAAGGTCACGCTGCGCGGCGCGCGCATGTACGAGTTCCTCGACCGGCTGATCAGCGTGGCGATGCCGCGCATCCGCGACTTCCGCGGCGTCTCGCCGCGCGCCTTCGACGGCCGCGGCAACTACACGCTCGGCGTCAAGGAACAGATCATCTTCCCCGAGATCCAGTACGACGCGATCGACCAGGTGCGCGGCATGGACATCACGATCACGACCACGGCGCGCGACAACGCGCAGGGCCGCGCGTTGCTGACCGCCTTCAACTTCCCGTTCCGCAAGTAAGGGATCTGGCATGGCCAAGACCAACATGATCGAACGCGACAAGCGCCGGGTGCGCGCGGCGAAGAAGTACGCCGCGGTGCGCGCGCAGCTCAAGGAAGCGATCCGCAGCCCCAAGTCCTCGCAGGAGGAGCGCGCCGCCGCGCAGGCGAAGCTGCAGTCGCTCCCGCGCGATGCCAGCCCGACGCGCCAGCGCAACCGTTGCGCGATCACCGGCCGTTCGCGCGGCGTGTACAGCAAGTTCGGGCTGGCGCGCACCAAGATTCGCGAGGTCGCCGCCCGCGGCGAGATTCCCGGGCTCGCCAAGGCGAGCTGGTAGGAGCCATAACGATGAGCATGACCGATCCGGTTGCCGACCTGCTGACCCGCATCCGCAACGGGCAGAGCGCGCGCAAGACCAGCGTGACGATGGCGTCGTCGAAGCTGAAGACCGCCATCCTGCGCGTGCTGAAGAGCGAGGGCTTCATCGCCGATTTCAACATCGACGAGCAGTCGGGCAAGCCGCGCGTGACCGTCGACCTGAAGTACTACGAGGGCCGGCCGGTGATCGACCGGCTCGAGCGCGTCAGCCGCCCGGGGCTGCGCATCTACCGTGGCAAGGAAGACCTGCCGCGCGTGCTCGGCGGCATGGGCACGGTGATCGTCTCGACGCCCAAGGGCGTGATGACCGACCGCGCGGCGCGGGCCATCGGCCAGGGCGGCGAAGTCATCTGCATCGTGGCCTGAGGCGGAACAGCGTAAGCGGAAGAAGCATATGTCCAGAGTCGCAAAACAGATCGTCGAGATTCCCGCCGGCGTGACCGTCACGGTCGGCGCCGATGCGGTCACCGTCAAGGGCGCCAAGGGCGCGCTGTCGCTGGCGCTCGCCGCGGGCGTATCGGTGGCGCAGCAGGACAAGCAGCTGCAGGTGAGTTTCGCCAATCCGGGCGAGGCGCGCATGCGCGCCGGCTCGACGCGCGCGCACCTCGCCAACATGATCAACGGCGTCACCAAGGGGTACGACCGCAAGCTCGACCTGGTCGGCGTCGGCTTCCGCGCCGCGGTCGCCGGCAAGACGCTCAACCTGACGCTGGGCTTCTCGCATCCGGTCGCCTACCCGATTCCCGAGGGCATCACGATCGAGACGCCGAGCCAGACCGAGATCCTCATCAAGGGCGCCGACCGCCAGCGCGTCGGCCAGACCGCGGCCGAGATCCGCGGCATCCGTCCGCCCGAGCCGTACAAGGGCAAGGGCGTGCGTTACTCGGACGAGAAGATTTCCCTCAAGGAAGGGAAGAAGAAGTAATGAACATCACGAAGAAAGAGCGCCGCGCGCGGCGCGCCAGCCAGACCCGCGCGCGCATCCGCGCCTCCGGCACGCCGCGGCTGACCGTGCACCGCACGCCGCGCCACATCTACGCGCAGCTGTTCGCCGCCGACGGCTCGCAGGTGCTGGCCTCGGCCTCGACCGTGCAGAAGGAACTGGCGCAGGGCCTGAAGTACACGGGCAACGTCGAGGCCGCGCGCGCGGTCGGCAAGGCGATCGCCGAGCGCGCCAGGGCGGCGGGCATCGCCAAGGCCGCGTTCGACCGTTCGGGCTTCCAGTACCACGGCCGCGTCAAGGCGCTGGCCGATGCCGCCCGCGAAGCCGGGCTTGAATTCTAGGATTTCGCCAGGACACAGCAGCACATGGCAAGAAACGAAAAGAACCAGAGCGCCGACGACCTGATGGAGAAGCTGGTCGCGGTCAACCGCACGGCCAAGGTCGTCAAGGGCGGCAAGCAGTTCGGCTTCACCGCGCTGACGGTGGTCGGCGACGGCGCCGGCCGCGTCGGCTTCGGCTTCGGCAAGGCGCGCGAAGTGCCGGTGGCGATCTCCAAGGCGATGGCGCACGCGCGCAAGAGCCTGGTGAACGTGAGCCTCGCCAACGACACGCTGCACTACGCGGTCAAGGGCACGCACGGCGCGACGCGCATCTTCATGCAGCCCGCCTCGAGCGGTACCGGCGTGATCGCCGGCGGCGGCATGCGCGCGGTGCTCGAATGCGCCGGCGTGCGCAACGTGCTGGCGAAGAGCTACGGCTCGCGCAACCCGATCAACGTGGTGCGCGCCACCGTCAAGGCGCTGGCGAGCGTGCGCTCGCCGGACGATATCGCCGCCAAGCGCGGCAAGACCCTCGAAGACATCCTCGGGTGAGCACATGGCGAGTGGCGGCAAAGTGAAAGTGACCCTGGTGAAGAGCCTGTACGGGCAGCTCAAGCACATCAGCGCCTCGGTGCGCGGCCTCGGGCTGCGCCGCCGGCACCAGAGCGTCGAGGTCGCCGACACGGCGGAGAACCGCGGCATGATCAACGCGGCCTCCCACATGCTGAAGGTGGAACGGAGCTGACATGCGATTGAATACCATCAAGCCGGTCGAAGGATCGCGCCGTCCGCGCCTGCGCGTGGGCCGCGGCGCCTCGGCCGGGCAGGGCAAGACCTGCGGCCGCGGCGTCAAGGGCCAGCGCGCGCGCAAGGGCGGCTACCACAAGGTCGGCTTCGAGGGCGGCCAGATGCCGCTGCAGCGGCGCATGCCGAAGGTCGGCTTCCGTTCGGCGATCAAGGCGCTGCGCGGCGAAGTGCGACTGCACGAGCTCGCGCTGGTCAAGGCCGACGTGATCGACCTGGCGGCGCTGAAGGCCGCGCAGATCGTCCCGGTGCACGCCGAGAGCGCGAAGGTCGTGCTGTCGGGTGAACTGAAGAAGGCCGTGCACCTCAAGGGCGTCGGTGCCACCAAGGGCGCGCGCGCCGCGATCGAAGCGGCCGGCGGCAAGGTCGAGGCCTGATGGCCACCGGCGCACTCAGCAATCCGACGGCGACCCTCGCCGACGCCAGCCGCAGCGGTGACATCCGCAAGCGGCTGGGCTTCCTGCTGGGCGCGCTGATCGTGTACCGCATCGGCACGTTCATCCAGGTGCCGGGCATCAACCAGGCGGCGGTGCTGCGTTTCTTCACCGACCAGTCGAGCGGCATCCTCGGCGTCGTCAATTCATTCAGCGGCGGCGCGCTGCAGCGCATGTCGATCTTCGCGATGGGCGTGATGCCGTACATCTCGGCCTCGATCATCATCCAGATGCTCGGCATGGTCGTGCCGACGCTGATGGAATACCGCAAGGAAGGCGAGGCCGGGCGGCGCAAGACCACGCAGCTGACGCGCTATGCGACCGTGGGCCTGGCGGTGTTCCAGTCCTTCGGTGCCGCGGTGGCGTTGCAGAACGGCCAGTACGTGCTCAACGGCGGCCCGCAGTGGCTGCTGGTCGCGACCGTGACGATGACCACCGGCACGATGTTCCTGATGTGGCTCGGCGAGCAGATCACCGAGCGCGGCGTCGGCAACGGCATCTCGATGATCATCCTCTCCGGCATCGTCGCCGGGCTCCCGGGCGCGCTCGGCCGCACCTTCGAGTCGGTCAGCAACGGCGAGATGCAGCCGGTGTTCGCGATCTTCCTGGTGGCGATCGTGCTCGGCGTCACCGCGTTCTGCGTGTTCGTCGAGCGCGCGCAGCGGCGCATCGCCGTGCACTACGCCAAGCGCCAGGTCGGCCGGCGGCTGTATGCGGGGCAGAGCAGCCACCTGCCGTTCAAGCTCAACATGTCGGGCGTGATCCCGCCGATCTTCGCCTCCAGCCTGCTGCTGTTCCCGGCCACGATGGCGAGCTTCTTCGCCACCGGCTCCGACAGCAAGTTCAGCCTGGTGCTGCAGCGGATCCAGGCGGCGCTCAACTACGGCCAGCCGCTGCACCTGGTGCTGTACGCGGCGCTGATCCTCGGCTTCACCTTCTTCTACACCGCGCTGGTGTTCAACGCGCGCGAGACCGCCGACAACCTGAAGAAGTCCGGTGCGTTCATCCCCGGCATCCGCCCGGGGCAGCAGACCGGCGAGTACATCGACAAGGTGCTGACGCGCCTGACGCTGTGGGGCGCCGCCTACATCATGGCGGTGTGCCTGCTGCCCGAGGTGCTGGTGTCCTCGCAGGGCGTGCCGTTCCAGTTCGGCGGCACCTCGCTCCTGATCGTGGTGGTGGTGGTCATGGATTTCATGGCGCAGCTGCAGGCGCACACGATGTCCAACCAGTATCCGGGACTCATGAAAAAGGCCAATTTGCTGGGCGCCGGCCGCGGCGCGCAGGGTACAGGTGAGCGATGAAAGTACGTCCGTCAGTGAAGAAGATCTGCAAGAACTGCAAGATCGTGCGCCGTCGCGGCGTCGTCTACGTGATCTGCGTCGAACCGCGCCACAAGCAGCGGCAAGGATAGGGGTAGCAGCATGGCACGCATAGCCGGCATCAACATCCCGATGAACAAGCACATCGGCATCGGGCTAACGCACATCTACGGCATCGGCAAGTCGCGCGCGCTCGATTCCTGCGCGGCCGCCGGCGTCGACCCGACCACCAAGGTCAAGGACCTGACCGAGGCGGAAGTGACGGCGCTCCGTGCGCAGCTGTCGCGCTATCCGCTCGAGGGCGACCTGCGCCGCGAAGTGTCGATGAACATCAAGCGGCTGATGGACCTGGGCACGTGGCGCGGCATGCGGCATCGCAAGGGCCTGCCGGTGCGCGGCCAGCGCACGCGCACCAACGCGCGCACGCGCAAGGGCCCGCGCAAGCAGGCGGTCAAGCTCAATGCGCCGCCCGGAAAAGTGTAAGTGAGGCGATAAACACATGGCTGAACAGAAGACACAGCAACCCGCGGCCGGCGCGGCCGGCGCCCCCGCCGGCGCGGGCGCTGCCGCGGCAACCGGCGCGGCCGCGGCCGGCGGCGCCAAGAAGCCCAAGAAGGCGCGCAAGAACGTGCTCGATGCGATCGCGCACGTGCACGCCTCGTTCAACAACACGATCATCACGATCACCGACCGGCAGGGCAACACGCTGTCGTGGGCGACCTCGGGCGGCTGCGGCTTCCGCGGCTCGCGCAAGAGCACGCCGTTCGCGGCGCAGGTGGCGGCCGAGAAGGCCGGCATCGCCGCGCAGGAGCACGGCGTCAAGACCGTCGAAGTGCGCGTCGGCGGCCCGGGCCCGGGGCGCGAATCCGCGGTGCGCGCGCTGAACGGTTGCGGCCTGAAGATCACCAGCATCGAGGACGTGACGCCGATTCCGCACAACGGCTGCCGTCCGCCGAAGAAGCGGCGCGTCTGAGCGCACGCAAGGAAGAGTACCCATATGGCGCGATATCTCGGTCCGACCTGCAAGCTCGCCCGCCGCGAGGGCACCGACCTGTTCCTCAAGAGCGGCGCGAAGCCGCTCGAGAGCAAGTGCAAGTTCCAGGTGCCGCCCGGCGGCATCAAGAGCGAGCGCCGCCAGCGGCTGTCCGACTACGGCACGCAGCTGCGCGAGAAGCAGAAGCTCCGCCGCATGTACGGCGTGCTCGAGCGGCAGTTCCGCGGCTACTACCAGCAGGCGGCGCGCCGCACCGGCGCGACCGGCGAGCAGTTGCTGAAGCTCCTGGAATCGCGGCTCGACAACGTCGTCTACCGCATGGGCTTCGCCGGCACGCGCGCCGAGGCGCGCCAGCTCGTCAGCCACAAGGCCATCGAGGTGAACGGCGGCATCGTCTCGATCGCTTCGTACCAGTGCAAGCCGGGCGATGTCGTGCAGGTGCGCGAGCGCGCCCGCAAGCAGCTGCGCATCCAGGGCGCGCTGGCCTCGGCGACCCAGGCGGGGCTTCCGGAATGGGTCGAGGTGAACGAGAAGGAATTCCGCGGCGTATTCAAGGCCGTGCCGGCTCGCGAGGACGTGCTCCCCGACGTCAACGAGAACCTGGTGGTCGAGTTGTATTCGAAGTAAGGCAGGACAGCTATGCAATCCTCAGTCAGCGAGTTCCTCAAGCCGCGCGTGGTCAAGGTGCAGCCGGTTGCGCCGCGCCAGGCGCGCGTCGTCATTGAACCGTTCGAGCGCGGCTTCGGCCACACGCTCGGCAATGCGCTGCGGCGCGTGCTGCTCTCGTCCATGCCGGGCGCCGCGATCACCGAAGTGGAGATCGACGGCGTGCTGCACGAGTACACCAGCATCGAGGGCGTGCAGGAAGACGTCGTCGACGTGCTGCTGAACCTCAAGCTCGTGGCGCTGCGCATGCACGCGCGCAGCTCGGCCGAGCTGCGCCTGCACAAGAAGGGCCCGGGCCCGGTGACCGCCGGCGACATCCAGACCGACCACGATGTCGAAGTCGTCAACCCGGAACTGGTGATCGCCAACCTGACGAAGGCCGGCGAGCTGAACATGCAGATGAAGATCGAGCGCGGCCGCGGCTACCGTCCGGCCGTGCAGCGCGTGGCCTTCGAGGAACAGACCCGGCCGATCGGCCGCCTGCTGCTCGATGCCTCGTTCTCGCCGGTGCGCCGCGTGACCTACTCGGTCGAAGCCGCGCGCGTCGAACAGCGCACCGACCTCGACAAGCTGATCATCGACATCGAGACCAACGGCACGATCGAGCCGGAAGAGGCGATCCGCCGCGCCGGCGGCATCCTCAAGGACCAGCTGTCGGTGTTCGTCGACCTGCAGGGCGAAGACGAGGCGGTCGCGAAGATCACCGAGATGCAGTTCGATCCGATCCTGCTGCGACCGGTCGACGAGCTCGAGCTCACGGTGCGCAGCGCGAACTGCCTCAAGGCCGAGAACATCCACTACATCGGCGACCTCGTGCAGCGCACCGAAGTCGAGCTGCTGCGCACGCCGAACCTGGGCAAGAAGTCGCTCACCGAGATCAAGGAAGTGCTGCAGAGCCACGGCCTGATGCTCGGCATGCGGCTCGATGGCTGGCCGCCCGCGAACCTGCGCCGCGACGAAGACAGCGGCTTGATCTGAGAGAATTGCATGCGTCATAAACTCACCGGCCGCCAGCTTTCGCGCAACAGCCCGCACCGGCATGCGCTGTTGCGCAACATGTCGGCCTCGCTCCTGCGGCACGAGACCATCCAGACCACGCTTCCCAAGGCGAAGGAATTGCGCCGCGTGGTCGAGCCGCTGATCACGCTCGGCAAGAACGACTCCGAGGCCAATCGCCGGCTGGCGTTTTCGCGGCTGCGCGACACGGAGGTCGTCACGAAGCTGTTTGCCGATGTCGGTCCGCGTTTCCGCACGCGCCCGGGCGGCTACACGCGCATCCTGCGCATGGTGCCGCGGCCCGGCGACTCGGCGCCGATGGCGCTGATGCAGCTGGTCGATCGCCCGGCGCCGGTGGCCGTCGCGGCTCCGGCCGACGGCGAGGGCAAGCCCAAGCGTCCGGCCAAACCGGCGAAGCCGGCCCCGGCCGCCGACGAGGCCGCGACGAAGGAAGCGCCGGCCAGGGCCGCCAAGCCCGCCAAGGCGGCCAAGTCCGCCAAGGTCGGCGACGACGCGGCTGCCGAGAAGCCCGGGCGCGCCGCACGGAAGCCGGCCGCGGGCAAGACGGCCGGGAAGACGGCCAGGAAGAAGCCGGCCAAGTAGCCAACCAGGCTCGTCCTACAACACCAGCCTCAGGAGCAGACCATGAGCATCGGAGCCGATTTCAAGGAATTTGCGATGAAGGGCAATGTCGTCGACATGGCGGTCGGCGTCATCGTCGGTGCGGCCTTCGGCAAGATCGTGTCCTCGCTGGTCGAAAACGTCATCATGCCGCCGCTGGGCAAGCTGATCGGGGGCATCAATTTCAGCGAAATGGCCACCTCGCTGGGCACCGGCGCCAACGGCAAGGAAGTGCTGCTGAAGTACGGCCTGTTCCTGCAGAGCATCTTCGATTTCATCATCATCGCCTTCGTGCTGTTCCTGGCCATCCGGGGGTTGAACCGGCTCAAGAAGCCCCCGGCCGCGGCCGCACCGGCCGCCCCGCCGCGCCAGGAAGTGTTGCTCGAGGAGATCCGCAACCTGTTGGCGAAGCGCTGAAGCGGCAGCCGCGGGCGCTGTTTTTGGGGCCTTTATTTGCCCAACACCGATTGAATTGCGCTGCGGCTGCTATAGAATCCACGGTCGCGACGGGATGTCGCGATTCAAACTAGTTTGATCGTTGCTTTAACTTCTGATTATCTGGGGATTCATCGATGAACATTAAGCTCGCTCTTGGCGCTGCTGTCGCAGCGTTCGCGCTGGTTGCTTGCAGCAGCCAGGAACCCGCTGCCCCGGCCGCTGCTCCGGCTGCCGATGCGGCTGCTCCTGCCGCCGCTCCTGCTGCCCCGGCCGCTGATGCCGCTGCTCCGGCCGCTGCTCCGGCTGCCGATGCCGCTGCCCCGGCTGCCGCTCCGGCTGCTGCTCCGGCGCCGGCCCCGGCGAAGAACTGATCCAAGCGGTTCTGGCATGAAAGCCCGTGCAGGCCGCGAACCGGTCTGCCCGGGCTTTCGTGTTTTTGAGGCATGAACGACGTGGCATGACCATCAGTGTCCGCGACACCCGCGCGATGCGCGGCGACCGGGTGTGGATTGAATCGATCTACCGCGATTACCTGAATGACCTCGCGCCGCTCGGCACCGGCTTCTTCCCGGCACTGCGCGAGATCGGCCACCGCGAGCCCGACCAGCTGGCCAGCTGGTTCGCCGATTCCAGCGCGCACCTGCTGACGATCCTCAAGGAAGAGCAACCGGTCGGTTTCGCGATGGTGCGCACCGGCGCGCCGCCCGGCGATCGCAGCGCGAGCGATTACTCGATGGCGGAGTTCTTCATCGCGCGCCCGTGGCGCCGGCGCGGCATCGGCCAGGAAGCCGTGCGCCTGATCTTCGACCGCTTCGCGGGCCGCTGGCACATCATGGAATACCTGCGCAACCCGCAGGCCGTGGCCTTCTGGCGCCGCGTAGTCAGCGCCTACACGGCGGGGCATTACCAGGAGCGCGCGCAGAGCGGCGAACTGCACCAGTATTTCGATTCCCGGGCGCGGCGCGGCCGTCCGGGCGCCTGACGCGGGTCGCGCGCGCCGCGCCGGCGCGCTACGCCGACCTGAAGCCGACGCGCTTGTGGCTGCCGTCGCAGTACGGCTTGTTCGCCGACGCGCCGCAGCGGCACAGGTAGGCTTCGGTCACGCGATTGATCGTGCGGCCGGTGCCGCTGACCAGCTCGAGCGCGCCGCTGAACCTGAGCGGGCCATCGGCCTGCGGAGCCACCGTCAGCGCTCCATGGCGCACCGCGAGCGGCTGCGATTCCTTCGTCGGCGGCTCGCCCGTGGCGCTGAAGCCCGCGGCGACATGGCTGCCGTCGCAGAACGGCTTGTTCGCCGAGGCGCCGCAGCGGCACAGCGTGGCGCGCAGCGCCTGTTCGCCGCCGGGGAGCGACAGCTGCGCATGCACCGCGAGCGGCCCGTTCTCGCGCACCCGCAGCGTGTTCACCAGCGGCGCCGCTTCATCCGGCTGGCCATCGTGGCGCGTGCAGGTGATCGCGCCCGAGGGGCAGTTCGCCGCCAGCGCGGCGATCTGCTCGCCGTTCGCGCGCTCCGGGTGGATCCATTCGCCTTCGACATTCGGCACGAACACGTCGGGCCGGTCGAGCACGCAGTGGCGCGAGTGGATGCAGCGCGCGCCGTTGAAATGGATCGTGGCCTGCGGGCCGCGCACGGTTTCGGTCTTTGATGCCACGGGTTACTCCTGTGCCACGGCGGTGATGCGGCGCGTCGGCGCAGTTTACTCCGCGGCCGCCTGGCGCGGCAGCGTCGAGCCGCGCCGCAGGAGCGGGGCCAGGTATTGCCCGGTAATCGAGGCGCGGTTCGCCGCCACCGCCTCGGGCGTGCCTTCCGCGACGATGCGGCCGCCGTGCTCGCCGCCGCCGGGCCCCAGGTCGATGACCCAGTCGGCGGTCTTGATGACATCGAGGTTGTGCTCGATGACGACCATCGTGTTGCCGGCATCGACCAGCTGCTGCAGCACGCCGAGCAGCTGCGCGACGTCGTGGAAATGCAATCCGGTGGTCGGCTCGTCGAGGATGTAGAGCGTGCGGCCGGCGCCGCGCTTGGCCAGCTCGCGCGAGAGCTTGACGCGCTGCGCCTCGCCGCCCGAGAGCGTCGTGGCGCTCTGTCCGAGGCGCACGTACTGCAATCCGACATCGAGCAGCGTGCGCAGGCGGTTCGCGGCCGCCGGTACGCTGGCGAACAGCGCCGCGGCGTCCTCGACGGTGAGCTCGAGCACCTCGTGGATGTTCAGGCCGCGGTATTTCACTTCGAGCGTCTCGCGGTTGTAGCGCCGGCCGCGGCACACGTCGCAGGGTACGTACACGTCGGGCAGGAAGTGCATCTCCACGCGCAGCACGCCGTCGCCCTGGCAGGCTTCGCAGCGTCCGCCGCGCACGTTGAAGCTGAAGCGCCCGGCGTCGTAGCCGCGCGCGCGCGCCTCGGGCACCTGCGCGAACAGCTCGCGGATCACCGTGAACAGCCCGGTATAGGTGGCCGGGTTCGAGCGCGGCGTGCGTCCGATCGGGTTCTGGTCGATCGCAATGACGCGCTCGAAGCGCGCCAGGCCAGTGATCGCGCGGCAGGGCGCCGCGCCGTCCGTGCCGGCATCGTTGTAGTGCGCGGCGGCGTGGCGGAACAGCGTGTCGTTGACCAGCGTGGACTTGCCCGAACCCGACACGCCGGTGATGCAGGTGAACAGCCCCGCCGGGATCGACACATCGAGATCGCGCAGGTTGTTGCCGGTGGCGCCCTCGATGCCGATGCGCACGGCGCTGCGCTTGCGCCGCTCGCGCGGCACCGCGATCGACTCGGTGCCCGCCAGGTACCGGCCGGTGAGCGAGGCCGGATTGGCCTCGATCTCGGCCGGCGTGCCCTGCGCCACCACCTGGCCGCCGTGGATGCCGGCGCCGGGCCCGAGGTCGACGACGTGGTCGGCGCTGCGGATCGCGTCCTCGTCGTGTTCAACCACGATGACGGTGTTGCCGAGGTCGCGCAGCCGGTACAGCGTGCGGAGCAGGCGCTCGTGGTCGCGCTGGTGCAATCCGATCGAGGGCTCGTCGAGGATGTACATGACGCCGGTGAGCCCCGAGCCCACCTGGCTCGCGAGCCGGATGCGCTGCGTCTCGCCGCCCGAGAGCGTGTCGGCGGCGCGATCGAGCCCGAGGTAGTCGAGCCCGACGTCGGCGAGGAAGCGGAGCCGTTCGCGCACCTCGCGCACGATGCGTTCGGCCACCGTGGCGCGCCAGCCGGCGAGCTGCAGCGCGCCGAAGTGCGCGAGCGCCTGGCCAACCGTGCGGCTCGTGACCTGTGCGATGTTGCAGCCGTCGATGAGCACCGCGCGCGCCACGGCATTGAGGCGCGTGCCGCCGCACTCCGGGCAGGGGCGCGTGCCGCGATAGCGCCCGAGCTCCTCGTGCACCGCGCCCGCGGCACTCTCGCGCCAGCGCCGCTCGAGGTTCGGCATGATGCCCTCGAAGGCGTGGCGCCGGCGCTGCGGGCTGCCGCGCGCGTCGAGGTAGCGGAACTCGATCTCGGCGCCTTCGCTCCCGTACAGCAGCCGGGCGCGCACCTCATCCGGCAACTCGTTCCACGGCGTGTCGATGTCGAAGCGGTAGTGCTGCGCCAGCCCCTGCAGCAGCTGGAAGTACTGCTTGTTGTGCCGGTCCCAGCCGCGCACCGCGCCGGCGGCGAGCGAGAGCTGCGGGTGCGAGATGACGCGCTGCGGATCGAAGAACTCCTGCACGCCGAGCCCGTCGCAGGCCGGGCAGGCGCCGGCCGGGTTGTTGAACGAGAACATGCGCGGTTCCGGCGCCGGCACCGCGAAGCCGCACTCGGGACAGGCGTGGCGGTTCGAGAACAGGAGCGGGGCCGGCGCGCCAGCATCGGTGAACACGACGCGCGCCGTGCCGCCGCTGAGCTTCAGCGCGGTCTCGAACGATTCGGCCAGGCGCTGCGCCACCTCCGGCTTGATGCGCACGCGGTCGACGACGGCTTCGATCGTGTGCTTGCGGCGCGCGTCGAGGGCCGGCACCGCATC
>Ga0335070_10004613_pt1 | contig 16140 bp, 16 predicted proteins | sample Lox_Sample_13_FD_206722 | JGI IMG/M metagenome (GOLD analysis project Ga0335070, IMG submission 206722) | Soil microbial communities from Loxahatchee National Wildlife Refuge, Florida, United States - Lox_Sample_1.3 | ecosystem: Environmental > Terrestrial > Soil > Wetlands | place: USA... | reverse complement strand
CAGTTTCCGCTGAACAGGTCAGGCCGAGTCAGGAAAAACAGTTAGACCAGTGGGGTGGAAGATCCGAGGTAGCGAGAAGTGACTTGTCTCTCCGAAAAAAAAGCCGCCCCGTTGGGCGGCTTACTACTCGATGGTGCCGAAGGGGGGACTCGAACCCCCACGGGTCTCCCCACCACCCCCTCAAGATGGCGTGTCTACCAAATTCCACCACTTCGGCAAGAGATTACTGTTTCGCTGCCTCCTTGTCTGGAGCGGGAGCGGCCTTGGCCGGCTCGGGGGCAGAAGCCCCAGGCAGCGGCGCCTTTTCTGTCCCGGGCGCCGGCGCCGTGGCCGCCGGCTGCACGCCCCTCATGATCGAGTCGCTGCCATAGCGCTGCGACCGGTAGGCGAGAGTAAGCGACGTGAGCATAAAGACGATCGCCACGGATGTCGTCAGCCGGTTGAAGAATGTGCTCCCCCCGGTGGAACCGAAAAGCGTCTGGGAAGAACCACCGAAGAGGGCACCAATGTCCGCTCCCCTCCCCTTTTGCAAGAGAACAATGACGATGAGAGCAACACACACCACAATGTGCACCGTGACAAGAACAATCTGCATAATCAGTTTGCCCCCCGAGGTTCATGCCCCTATCGCCGGGACAGCGCGGGAGTATACCTCAATCACTTTTGAAATTCAACAATACGAATAAAGGAGGGACCCTTGAGACTTGCCCCTCCCACCAGGACGCCGTCGATGTCCGGCATTGCCATAAGCGCATCTACATTGTCAGGCTTGACGCTGCCACCATATAATATCCGTATCTGGGTTGCAACGGTTTTGTTGAACCGCTTCACGAGCCTTTCCCGAATAAAGGCGTGGGCCTCCTGGGCCTGCTCGGTGGTGGCAGTGAGGCCAGTGCCGATCGCCCACACCGGCTCGTAGGCGATCACGATCCGGTCGGCCGGGGGCGCCTCGAGCCCGCTCAGGCCACCGCTCAACTGCTCGGCCAAAACGTCCAATGTCTTTCCGCCCTGGCGCTGTTCAATGGTCTCCCCGATGCAGAGAATGGGCGTCAGCCCATGGGCGAAAAGGGCTGCGGCCTTGCGGTTGATCTCCTGATCGGTTTCCTTGAAGTACTGGCGGCGCTCCGAGTGCCCGATGATCCCGTAATGACACCCCACATCCTTGAGCATGGGAGGCGAGATCTCGCCCGTGTACGCCCCCTGCTTCTCCCAATGGCAATTTTGGGCCGCCAGTCTGATCGGGCTCCCCGAGAGGGCCTGCGCCACGGCTGCGAGGGCCGTGAAGGTCGGCGCCACCACCACCTCCCGGTCGTGGAAACGGGTGATCCCTCGTTTCAACTCCTCCACCAGGGCAACGGCCTCGGCCGCGGTGTAGTGCATCTTCCAGTTTCCAGCCATGAGCGGCATACGAATACTCATTCTCACACCTCCCTCTCTCCTCAACGGTGGGATCACGAACGGAGAGATTTGGTCACAGGAGCAAACCCCTGACTTTCTCGATAACGCAGTTCCTCACGCCAATTCCGGAATCCCTCATTGCCTTGCGAACCCTGGGCCGGTCTACCTGCCGCAGGTCTCGAGGGCCCTCACCCCCGGCAGGGTGCGCCCTTCGAGGAGCTCCAGGAAGGCGCCGCCGCCGGTGGAGATGTACGAGACCGCATCCGCCTTCCCTGCCATGTGGACGGCCCGATCCGTATCGCCGCCGCCGACGACGCTCACGGCCGAGCTCTTGGCAACGCTCTCCGCCATGGCCATGGTCCCGCCTTCGAAGCCCTGGGTCTCGAAAGCGCCGAGAGGCCCGTTCCAGATGATGGTTCGCGCCCCTTTCAGCGCCTCGGCAAACTGCTTCCGAGACTCCGGGCCAACGTCGAAAGCGATCCAGCCGGCAGGCACCTTGTCCCGGGCCACCACCTTCGTCGCCACCCCCGCCTCCAGGCGCTCGGCGACAACAAAATCTACCGGGAGGTAGACCTGGACGCCCCGCGCCCGGGCAGCGTCAATCACCTCCACCGCATCCTTCAGGAGATCCTTCTCTACCAGGGAAGCGCCCAGATCCAGTCCCATGCCTTTGAGAAAGGTGTTCGCCATGGCCCCGCCGATGATCATCCGGTCCACCCGGGAGGCGAACTGCTTCAAAATCGGGAGCTTGGTCGACACCTTGGCGCCGCCGAGCACAGCCACGAGTGGCCGTTCCGGCGCCTCCATGATCCGATGGAAGTAGTCGAGCTCCTGCTTCATGAGGAAGCCGGCGGCACAGACGGACACGTACCGGGTCATCCCGTCCACCGAGGCATGGGCTCGGTGGCTGGCCGCAAAGGCGTCGTTGACGTAGACATCGGCCAGGGCTGAAAGAGCTTTAGCGAACCCGGGGTCGTTCTTCTCTTCCTCCGCATGGAACCGGAGGTTCTCCAGCATGAGGACCTCTCCGGCCCTTAGCTTCTCCGCCATCCCTTCCACCTCTGGACCGATGCAGTCGGGAGCGAGCTTGACCGACCGCGCCAGGAGCTTCTCCAGGACCCGAGCCGCGGGCGCAAGGCTCATGGAAGGGTCCGGCTTGCCCTTTGGCCGACCCAGATGAGAGGCGACAACCGTCCGGCCTCCCTCGCCGAGGATGTACCGGAGTGTGGGAAGGACGGCCCGAATGCGATGGTCTTCCGCCACCTCCCCGCTCTCGGTGAGGGGCACGTTGAAATCAACCCGAACGAACACCTTCTTCCCCTCGAGGGGTATCTCGTCGACGCTCCGTACCTTCATCATCTGTTCCTTTCTCGACCGTCACTGCTGGTGCCGAACCGCTGGTGCAAGAGCATTCTCATTTTCACGAAACCGGCTGGCGCCGGACTCCCGCCCCATTACAGGTCGGACCACCGCTTATCCAGATTCATCTCCAGGACCACCGCCGGCTCCCTGAACTCGGAATAGTACCCCGGCCGCTCCCTCACCGCGTGGAAGCCGAGCCCCTCATAGAGGGCACGGGCCGCCTCGTTCGACCTCCGCACCTCGAGCACCGCCACGTGCGCCCCTGCCTCGTAGGCGCGCCCGAGAGCGTAGCGCATGAGCCGCTTGCCAACGCCGCGACGCCGCCAGGCCAGATGGACGGCCACGTTCACCACCTGGATCTCGTCCGCCACTAGCCAAGAGCAGATGTAGCCGATCACCGCCCCGGCCTTCTCCCCGACGCGGGAGCGAGCCAGAAAGAAACGGGCGTAGGGTTTTTCCAGCTCCGCCTCGAAGGCTGCCTGGCTCCAAGGCGCCACAAAGCTCCCGCGCTCGATGACGAGGACCTCGGAGAGGTCCGATTGCTGCGCTGGCTCGATGGTGAGATTGGGATCGTGATGACGGTGATCTTTCACGGGTGGAGAACCCCCCAACAGAATCACGTATCAAAGCCCGCTGGCCGGGCCCTCCACTCCCCCTTCACGCCTCCGTATCCTTGCTCAGGATCTCGCTGGCGAGGGAGATGCTCCGACGCCCGTAGTTCTTGATGAACTGGGCAAGTTCGTCCACCTTTGCCTTCTCCCGGCCCCCGGCAAGCTTGATCAGCATCGGCAGGTTCACCCCGGTGACGACCTCGATCCCTTTCTGGTTCAGGAAGCTCAAGCTCAGGTTGGACGGGGTGCCGCCAAACATGTCGGTGAGGACAATGACCCCGTCCCCCAGATTCACTTCCTCGATCGCCTTGGTCAATTGGCGGCGCAGGTCTTCGACCGGCAGCTGGGGATCGATGGAAAGACCGACGCAGTTCTCGATCTTGCCGACGATGAGCTCCGCCGTTGCGATGAGTTCGGCCGCGAGGCCCCGGTGTGTAACCACCAGCAATCCGATCATGACCATGTCTCCTTGAGGGCACGCACGAAGGACTGGATTTTAGCCTGCTACTCCGCCTCCACGTCCCGGTGGCTTAGGTGAGCCCGGTAGCCCTTTTCTGCGAGGCGCGCAGCGAGCCTCTCGGCCATGACCACCGAGCGATGTTTCCCGCCCGTGCAACCGATGGCGATGGTCAGGTAGCTCTTCCCTTCCCCCCGATAGCGGGGCAGCAGATCGGTCAGCAGAGCCGAGAACTTGTCAAGAAACACCTGGGACTGCTCGTCTTGGAGCACGAAGCGGATGACCTCCTCCCGTCTCCCGTCCAGATCCCTGAGCCCCTCTACGAAGAAGGGGTTGGGCAGAAACCTCACGTCCATGACGATGTCCGCCTCCGCGGGGACGCCGTACTTGAAGCCGAAGGAGAGTACCATCACCTGGAGGGCGTCCTGGTCGGGCGACACAGCGAAGAGTCTCGAGATCATGCGCTTGAGGTCATGGACGTTGGCACTGGAGGTATCAACTACCCGAGTTGCCATATCCTTCAGATCCCGGAGCATCTCGCGCTCGGCTTTGATACCCTCGAGGACGCTTCCCTTACCGGCGAGGGGGTGCTTGCGCCTGGTCTGGCTGAACCGTCGCTGCAGCACATCGTCGGTCGCCTCGAGGAACACAATCTCCAGGTTCGCTCCTCTCCTCCTCAGCTCGCTGAAGATCTTGGAGTAACTCTCCAGGAACCGACGCTCACGGATATCCATCCCGAGAGCGATATGCCAGAGATCCTCCGATGACTCCTCTCTCAGCTTGAGGAAATCAGGGAGCAGCAAGACCGGAAGATTATCCACGCAGAAGTAGCCGAGATCCTCGAAGGCCTTGATGGCCGTGCTCTTCCCCGACCCCGAAAGCCCGGTCACGATCACGATGCGGAGAGTTCCACGCTGAGTCGGCCCGGCCATCGCCCTTCCTCCAGGCTCACCTTCTCCCTGCTGCCGCTCCTTCATCGCGCCCTCTCCGTAACGGTCACCCGAGGCTCCTTGCCCCGTTGCAGGAGCTGCACGGCGAGCTCCACCAGGGTCACGAGGTTCGGTCGACGGATCTGCGCCAGGACAAGGTAAGGAACGGGCACCCCCATGAGATGGAGAACCTCGCCCTTCGCCTCCAGGGGATTCTGATACCCCACCGCCGCGCTCTCCTGCAGGTCCGCCACCAGCCGGATGGGGCCTGCCGCGGCCACCGCCTCGGCTCCGCACACCGAGGCGACCTCGACGAGGCCCAGACCGTAGACGGCCATCCGCTGAGGTCCTGGAGCAAGGGCTCTCCCCCATACCGTTCCCGGTCTCGGGCAGAAAAGCGCCACCGCATCATCGGCAACCAGGGCGTGACCCCTGCGGATGAACTCCAGGGCGGCGTCGGTCTTGCCACTACCGCTGGCGCCGAGGATGAGCACGCCGACGCCCCAGAGGAGCACCATGACCCCGTGAAGGGAGACTTGACCTTCGACCCGGGAAAAGAGTAGATGCTCCAGGGTCGCCTCCGCCGCCGGCTGGGGCTCAGCCGCTCCCAGGAGCACCAACCCGGAAACGGCGCACCGCTGCCGGAGATCGTCGCGTAAGGAGGCCGCGCCAAAGGCGACAACCGCCGAAGGAACATGGCCATGGAGGCGTGCCTGCAACTGCGGTGAGTCGCAGAGCTCTCGAACCTCGTCCGGAGCGAGAGCAAAGATCAGGTTCCGCGGCGGCACTTGGCGCCGCGGCCCTCGGAGCGAGTCGAGCCGGTGCAGGTGCGGCGAGAGCACAGGAGTATCGAGGTCGGCCGGCGACGGCCCCCACAGGAGCTCCAACCCTACGGCGTTTACCAGCTCCCCTATACGGAGAGGCACCGACGCATCCCCCTTCCGCACCTCCTGGGTGAGCATGGCGCCGGAGGCAGGATCGTCTGCGGCGCAAGGCGCATCCGGAGCCGCGACCCCCATTCCCCGGTAGGAAGGCCTCCCGGGCTTTCCACCAGAACCCCGCCCAAAGGTCCGGCCTCCGTCGCCACTGTCAATGCCGCGACTATGCTACTTTGCCGAGCAGACCATCCTGCCCCACACCATTCAATCGCGGCTGGAAGCCGCTCCCACACAAACCCCACTGGCGCCCACTCCGTCGCGACCGCCGGAGCGCCGAGGGCGAGGCACTCCTCCGGCCCTCATCCTCTGAGAGCACGCCACGGGGCGCACCCCAAACAGTCTGGCAATCCTCGCGAGGGAGAGAGAGGAGGCGAGCTGAAGGAGGACGGTGGGTCAGAACTCCTTGTCTTCTTCGTGGATGATGTGGAAAATCTCGTCGGTGTTGTGGGCGTCCATGAGTTTCTTTCGAAACTGGGCGCTTTTCAAAAGCCGCGAGATCTTGGCCAGCGCCCGCAAATGGACACCTGCGGAGTTCTCCGGCGCCACCAGCAGGAAGAAGAGATGGGAGGGCCTCCCGTCCATGGAATCGAAGGCTATACCCTCCAAACTACGCCCGAAGGACAGGATGAGCTCGTCGAGATCTCGTACCTTCCCGTGGGGAATGGCGATGCCGTCCCCGATTCCCGTGCTGCCCAGCCTCTCCCGCTCCAGCAAGACCTCCACTAGGGCCGCCTTGTTGAGACTCGCCTTGTACTGCAGGAGAGCCTCGGTGAGTTCCTCGAGAACCTCTCTCTTGCTATGAGAACGGAGGTTCGGAATGATACACTCCCTATGGAGGATTTCCAGTATCTTCATGGTTCTCTCAGGGATCCCTTCTGGTCGCGTCTCCGCAGCGATCCCCTATTTTCTCCCTGTCGGTCCGCAGTGAGTGACCGGTGCGGCGGAAGGTCGCGCTCGCCGTGGTGAAGCATTATATATGGTGAACAGCAAAGATCAAGTCTATCCCGCAGTCGCGCCGCCGCCCTCCCGCGACCGGCCTGCCTCGCGGCCCCGAGGCTATCAGAGAAAGGGCCCCTTCGCCCGCCTGGACCAAGGGGCCGCTTCCACGCAACTGCCGGCACTGCACTCATCTCAGCTCACAGGCTCGATAAGCCCGTAGTGTCCATCCTTTCGCCGGTAGAGCACATTGATCGTCTTGGTCTTGCTGTTGGTGAAGAACATGAATTCGCTGCGGGCGAGCTCAAGCTGCATCACCGCCTCTTCCACGTCCATGGGCTTGGCATATACCTGCTCGGTCTTGATCACCTGCGGGCTCTCCTCCTCGAGCCCTTCCTCCTCCCCCAAGACGCTCGTCCTAATCTGCCCCCGGGCGCCACCGTCTCCCTTCCGCTGCCTCAGCCTGCGCCGATGCTTCTTGATCTGGGCCTCCAGCTTGTCAATCACCATGTCGATGGCTGAGTACAGGTCGCCGGTCTCCTCGGCGCCGTTGATCACGAGACCGTTCGCGTTAATGGTTACCTCGGCGAGATGCCGGAATTTTTCCACCGACAGCACCACGTGGGCTTCGATGGGATCTTCGACGTACCGTTTGATCCGATGGAGCTTGTCCGTGGCGTAATTTCGCACGGTATCCGAGGGCTCAACTTTCCGAAAGGTAACCGAAACCTGCATCTGTTCCCTCCCCGCCCGGGAGCGTTCCCCCCAGGCTTCCCTGACTGAGATCAACTACGAGATCGCCTTCCGGGGCACCAGCGAAGAATCGGCACCGCTCAACCTCGTTCCCCTTGCTTGAAAGGGGAGAACTTTCCTTTCGGGGTCCCGTTCCCACCCTGGCTTTCGTCACGTCCAGTTCGCGAGATTCGCATGGGCTCAAGGAAGGCGCCGGAGACGTACACCGGCCTAGTGCCTGTAAGGCTCCTGACTTTTCTCCGGGTTTGCGTTCTCTTATGTTCGACCTTCGCGGCGTCTTTTCCGTTTCACTGTCCCCCACACCGGCTGTTTGCGAAGGTTGGATGGCAGGATTCCCAGCAATTCCCGGTACTTCGCAACAGTTCTCCGTGCGATATCGATATTCTCCTCGCGCAACTTTTCCACGATTGTCTTGTCGCTGTAGGGCTTGTGCGGAGACTCGCTCTGAATGATCTGGCGGATCCTCTCCTTGACGCTCTCCGAGGCCACGGCACCGCCGTCCAGGCTGCTGATGGAGGAGTTGAAGAAGTACTTGAGCTCGAACACACCTTGGGGCGTGTGCATGTACTTGTTGGTCGTGACGCGGCTGATGGTGGATTCGTGCATGCTCAGATCTTCGGCCACATCGCGCAGCACCAGAGGACGCAAGTACGCGATACCCCTCTCGAAGAACTCCCGCTGGAACTTGACGATGCTCTCCGCCACCCGGTAAATGGTTCGCTGCCGCTGATGAATACTCTTGATGAGCCACGCCGCCGACCTGAGCTTGTTCTGGATGTATTCCCTCGTCGGCTCCGACACCGACCCGTCCTTGCTCAGTGCTTCGCGGTAGAAGGGGCTCACCCGGAGCTTCGGCAAGCCGTCCTCGTTGAGAACGATGACAAAATCGTCGCCCACCTTGTACACGTAGATGTCGGGGCTGATGTACTGGACCTCTTCCTCGTTGTAGGCCACGCCCGGCTTGGGCTCCAGGTGGGTAATGATGTTGATGGCCGCCTGGATCTCCTGGGGGCTCCTCCCGGTGGCCTTGACGATGGCCTGATAGTTCTTGGTCTCCAGTTCACTCAGGTGATTCTTGATGATATCGACGACCAGGTTGTCGGGGAGGTGGAGGGTTTTCACCTGGAGGAGCAGGCACTCCTGAAGATCCCTTGCCGCCACCCCGGGGGGATCAAAGTCCTGGACCACCGCGAGTACCCGCTCCACAAAGCCTTCGTCGCGGCCGCCCATCTGGGCGATCTCGGCCACCGTCGCCTTGAGGTAGCCATCCATATCGATGTTACCGATGACAAGGGTTCCCACGTCCTTTTCGTCGTCCGAGAGGCGGGAGAGATGTAACTGCCAGAGCAGATGGGCAGTCAGGTCAGGCTTCTTGGTAAGGCGACCTTCCAGCGAGGGCAGCTCGGGACTCACCTCATGCTCGATCGGGACCCGACCGCTGCTGTAAGTGCTGTACTCGCCCAGGTAGGCCTCCCAGTCGAAATCGTCCCGCGGCTTTTCGTCGATCGTGACCTCGGAGAGCTGCTCCTTTTCCCGGCTGAAGGATTCCCCCTCCTCCTCCTCCGGCGATTCCTGCTGTTCCGGCGCCCCCTCGGCCGTCTCCTCGAGGAGAGGATTTTGCTCCAGTTCCTGAGTGATGGTGTCCAGCAGTTCCAGGCGGGAGAGCTGCAGCAGCTTGATGGCCTGCTGCAACTGGGGAGTCATGATCAACTGTTGCGCCAGCTTGAGCTGCTGTCTCAGTTCGATCGCCATAGGTCCTTGCTCTGTCGGCCCCTCGCGCCGTTGTGCATCGTCTCTCGTCGGAAGTTGACTAGTGACTTACCGCTCCGACGTGCCGCTTCTGCGCAAAACCAGCCCGCGTCGGGCAGCCCCCCGCACCCGTTGGCTACAGGCTAAACTCCTCCCCAAGGTAGATCTTGCGTGCGAGCTCGCTCGCCGCGATCTGCGCCGGGTCACCCTCCTCCAGGAGCTTGCCTTGATGGATAATGTAGGCGCGATCGCAGACCTTGAGGGTCTCCCGCACATTGTGATCTGAAATCAGAAGCCCGATGCCCTTTTGCTTCAACTGTCCCAGAATCCGCTGGATGTCGAGGACGGCCAGCGGATCAATGCCGGCGAAAGGTTCGTCCAAAAGCAGGAAACTCGGCCTGGTCACCAGGGCCCGGGTGATCTCGACCCGCCGGCGTTCGCCGCCGGAGAGCGAGTATGCCTTGTTGTCGGCAAGCGGCGTGAGGTTTAACTCGGCGAGAAGCTCCTCGAGCCGGGTCCTTCGTTCCTCCCGCGCGAGCGCCATGGTCTCGAGTATCGCCATGAGGTTCTCTGCCACCGTGAGCTTCCTGAACACTGACGGCTCCTGGGGCAGATAGGTGATGCCCTCCCGCGCCCGCAGGTACATGGGCAGACTACTCACCTCTTTCCCGTCGAGAAAGACCTGGCCCCCGTCCGGACGGACCAGCCCGACGATCATGTAAAAGGCCGTCGTCTTGCCCGCGCCGTTCGGTCCCAAGAGCCCCACGATCTCCCCGCGGTTGACGGTAAGACTCACCTGGTCAACGACACGACGGCTGCGGTAGACCTTCACCAACTCCTGAGCGCTGAGCTTACCCGCCTTGGCCGCCGGTTGCGGGTGGACGTTTTGCTCCTTCTTCACTCTTACTCCCGTCGGTAGGACCCTTGGGGCCGGAACTGTAAATGGTGGCCTGAACTCGCCCGGAAGGGCCGGATTCCACGATGCTCTTCTCGGTGTCCAGAAAAAGGGTGATCCGCTCACCCTGGATCGAGTCCTGGTTGCGCACCACCCGGGGATCGCCGGTAAGGACCACCTTGTTCTCGGCCCGGTAGTACGTGGCCACCTTCCCGGTCGCTACCCGGTCTCCCTGCGTGATCTGGACGTTTCCCTCCACGACGATGTGATCCACAGAACTGTTTCCGAGATCGGAGCCTTTCGCCTCCCCCTGGCTATTGTCTGAGCCTTTCACACCCTCCTGGGTTTTTTCGGAGCCTTTCGCGTTCCCCCGGCTCTTCTCTGAGCCCTTCGCCTCTTCCTGACTCTTCTCAATATAGAAGACCGTCATCTTGTCGCCCCGAACCACGATATCTTTCTGGGTGGCGACCACATGCCCCGAGAATACGATCTGGCGTTGCTGCTGGAACGCCTCCACCTGGTCGCTGGTGATATGGATTGGCTCCTTCTGGTCCGGCTGGGCCGCCTTCTGCTGCTGAGCCCTGCCGGGTGCTGTTCCCAGGGCGACGAAGAACAAGGCGAGAACCGCGGCTACGCCGATCACAAGAGGGGGTCTTGTCACGAGGGATCTCTTCACGCTCATCCTCTCATCCCTGGCTTGGTGCGCCTCTCAGCCTTACGCCTTCCAAGCGGGTGTCGACGCGGCTCAAGACCTTCATGGTGTGCTCCTCGACCTCCAGCTTCGCACCTACTCCATGCAGGGTAAGTCCCTGGCCCACAATCAGCACAGGATCTGGAGTGAAGACGAGGTTCCTGCCGTTATCATAGAACAAGCGAGCGGTGGTCAGCTCGTAGGTGTCGTTGTAGTTCACGTGGACGTTCCCGTGAGCCTCCATGTTCTTGCTCCCATGGTCGATCGAACCTTCGTCGGCAACCAGAGTGATCTTGCCGCCATCATTCTGGAAGAACACTACTGTCACCTTGCTGAGGAAGGTCTGCTGCTGTTGCTCGTAGTGCCGGGCCGTGTCCGCCTCGACGGTGTAGCGGGTGCGGCCCTGGCTCACGTCGCTATACTCCATGTGGTTGATGGTGAGGGAGGAGGTGTCACCGGCGCTCTTGTCCGCCGCCGGCAGCGCCTGGGAGGAGGGCACCGAGCGTTGCTTCAGTGCCACCACGAACAGGACAACGATGCAGACCATGGCCGCCGAAACGACCCAGCGGATACGCGACCAGAACCGATGCTCCATAACCTCTCGCAACCGGAATGACCGGGGGAACTACACAGAATGCTCCATGCAACTTCCATGCACAATCTCTACGGCCTCAGATATACCATAGCCCCTTGGGGCTGTAAAGACCATATTCTGTGGGATAGATCAGGAAAAATTAAAGTAAATTAAAATCTTAAGAACTTCCTCGACGCCCTCCCCCCTCCCGGTCGGACCACGTTTTCTGACCGGTTGCCGAAAAACCTGCGGAGCCCGCGCCGGAAGCGGGATGGTCTGCGGCGCAAGGCGCATCCGGAGCCACTACCTTCCTTCGCCGGCAGAATAGCCTCCCGGGCTTTCCACCAGAACCCCGCCGAAAGGCCCGGCCTCTTTCTCCACTATCAATACTGCGACTATGCGCCTTTGCAGAGCAGGCCATCCTGCCCCACACCGTTCAATCGCGGCTGGAAGTCGCTCCTCTTCATCGTCGTGGAGGCTTCATCCGCTTCCGAGAAACGGGCCCGCCGCCTCCTCCCACCTGCCTTGAGTCTGAAGAATGAGCTCACAGACCTCACGCACCGCCCCCCTTCCCCCGTCCCGGTCAGTGATCACGTGACAGCACGATGCCACCGCCGGGACCGCGCCGGCTGTGGCGACCGCGAGACCGACCCGCTCGAGGATGGGGATGTCCACGATGTCGTCGCCCACATAGGCGACGTCGTCATCGGTGAGACCTTGCTTTATCAGGATTTCCTCGTAGGCGGGGAGCTTGTACAGCGTGCCTTGAACGATCAGCCCGATCCCCAGGTCTTCGGCTCGACGGGCCACCACCCGGGAGTTCCTCCCGCTGATGAAACCCACTTCGATCCCGGCCCGCTGAAGCAGGCGAATGCCGAGCCCGTCCCGGACGTTGAACACCTTGCTCTCCTCCCCGTCGGGGTGTAGGAGGATCCCCCCATCGGTGAGCACCCCGTCCACATCGAGCAGAAGGAGCTTTATCCGGACGACGCGCTCATTGACCTCCTCCGAGCTACGGAGGTAGCGCATGTATTGCCCTCCAGATCTCATGAACCGCTTGTCGCAGAACCGGCCGGGTAGGGGCGCCGGAGGCGGGGTGGTCGGCGCAAAACAAAGCGCGTGCCGTCGCTACGTTCAGAGCGCGACATGCGAGAGATGCAAGCACCTCCACGCATCTTCGCCCCTTGTCGCCCTGCCTCCTTTTTCGCCTCTCTCGCCGCAGGCCCTGCCTGTGTGTTGCCGCGACTACGCGGGCTCGGCGCGTAGATCCCCGGGCCTCATCTGACCAAAGGGCCGTTCAAGGCCGCAGCGGGTCAGCGGCTCAACCTCGAACCGGTGCCCTCATCGTGGGGGGGCCGGACGGCCGCATGGACCCTGAGGAGCGTCCGCACCAGGGGCTCGAGGTCGTGGAGGGCGATGGCGTTCGGTCCGTCGCAGAGGGCGCGATCCGGTTCCTCGTGGATCTCCAGAAACACCCCGTCCACGCCAGCGGCCACCGCGGCCCGCGCCAGTGTGGCCACGAAGCGGCGATCCCCACCCGAGCGCTCTCCTCCTCCCCCCGGAGACTGGACGCTGTGGGTGGCGTCAAAGACCACCAGACCGCACTCCCTCAAGATGGCGAGAGAGCGCATGTCCACCACGAGGTTGTGGTAGCCGAAGAAGGTGCCCCGCTCGGTGAGGATCACCCGGTCGTTCCCGGTAGCCCTGATCTTGGCCGCCACGTGGACCATCTCGGTGGGGGAAAGGAACTGGCCCTTCTTCACGTTCACCGGTTTCCCGGTTGCAGCCGCCGCCGTGATCAGGTCGGTCTGGCGACATAGGAAGGCAGGGATCTGGAGCAGGTCCAGCACCTCGGCCGCCCGGTCCACCTCGGAGACCGCGTGGACGTCCGAGAGCACCGGCAGATGGAACCGTCGGCGGATCTCGCCGAGGATCTCGAGCCCGGCGTCGAGGCCTGGGCCCCGGAAAGAGCGATGGGAGGTACGGTTCGCCTTGTCATAGGAACTCTTGAAAATCACGGGAAGCTGGAGCGTGGCGGCCAGGCCCTTGAGGGCCTCCGCGGCTGTAAAAGCGACTTCGGCGCTTTCCAGTACACAGGGGCCGGCAACGAGAAAAAGCCGGCCGTCGCCGATGGTGGCGTGCTCCAACACGATGGCTGGCATGGCTGACCTCGTGGGGTGACGTTCAGGCCGGGGTGGTCTGCCGGTGCTCCAGGGAGCTCCTGATGAATTCCCGGAAGAGGGGATGGGGGGCCATGGGTCGAGACTTGAACTCGGGATGGAACTGACACCCGAGAAACCAGGGATGATCTTCGAGCTCGACGATCTCCACCAGTTCCTTGTCCGGAGATAGTCCGGTATAGCGGAGGCCCTTCGCGCCGAGCGCCTCCCGGTACTCGTTGTTGAACTCATAGCGGTGTCGGTGCCGTTCGAAGATCTGGCGCTCCCCGTAGGCGGCGTACGCCCTGGAGCCCTCCTCCATGACGCAGGGATAGGCCCCGAGCCGCATGGTACCGCCGAGGTCCGAGTTCTCGTCCCGTCGCTGGATGGCCTTCTTGGCGTAATCGTACCACTCGCGCATGAGGTAGATCACCGGTTGCGGGCAGGCGCGATCGAACTCCATACTGTGGGCCTGGGTAAGACCGGCGACGTGCCTGGCGAACTCCACCACCGCGACCTGCATTCCCAGGCAGATACCGAAGAAGGGAATCCGGTTCTCTCGGGCGTAGCGGACCGCCTTGATCTTGCCCGCGATACCCCGGGCCCCGAAACCGCCCGGCACCAGGATTCCGTCCACTCCGCTCAAGAGAGTCTCGCCGCCCTCCTTCTCCACCTGCTCGGAGTCGATGTACTGCAGCCTCACCCGGCAATCGTTGGCAACCCCCCCATGAACGAGGGCCTCGTTCAGGCTCTTGTACGACTCGCGGAGATCGATGTACTTCCCCACGATTCCGATGGTGACCTCGTGCTTGGGCTGCTTCAGCCGATGGACGAGTTCCTCCCAGGGCTCGAGCCGGGGGGCCCGGGTCCAGATGTTCAGGTATTGAACAATCTTCTCGTCGAGGCCTTCCTGATGAAACTTGAGGGGCACCTCGTAGATGGTCTCGACGTCCTGGGCGGTGATCACCGCCTCCGGCTCCACGTTACAGAAGTGAGCGATCTTGGCCTTGATCGACTTGCTGAGAGGCATCTCGGTGCGGCAGAGAAGGATGTCGGGCTGGATGCCGATGCCGCGGAGCTCTTTCACGCTGTGCTGGGTGGGCTTGGTCTTCACCTCACCGGCCGCCTTGATGTACGGAACCAGGGTGAGGTGAATGTAGATGACATTCTCCTTACCGAGGTCCGATTTCAGTTGCCGGATCGCCTCGAGGAAGGGCTGGCCCTCGATATCGCCCACAGTGCCGCCGACCTCCACAATGGCCACGTCGGCGTCATTGACCACGTTCAGGATGTTCTGCTTGATCTCGTCGGTGATGTGAGGAATCACCTGGACCGTGCCGCCGAGGTAATCACCCCGGCGCTCCTTGGTGATCACCGCATAGTAGACGCTGCCGGAGGTGAAGTTGTTCTTCTTGCCCATCCTGGCGGAGGTGTACCGCTCGTAGTGCCCCAAGTCCAGGTCGGTCTCGGCGCCGTCATCGGTGACGTAGACCTCCCCGTGCTGAAAGGGGTTCATGGTTCCCGGATCCACGTTGATGTAAGGATCCAGTTTCTGGAGGGTGACCCGCAACCCCCGGCTCTCCAAGAGGGCCCCAATGGCGGCTGAGGCAAGTCCTTTCCCGAGCGAGGAGAGCACGCCTCCGGTCACGAAGATGAACTTACGCTTGCTCACAGTCACGCTCTCAGCGTCGGCGGTCCCGTGTAATTCCTACCAGGTTGTTGAGCGACCCCATTTCCGTTCAGAAACCACGCCACATCTCCAGTCGTGGCGGCCGGCTCATGGCGCTTTTCACCACCCTGCCAAAAGCACAAGGCCCCGACGATACGGGGCGCAAAGCCGGCTCAAGTATAGCAGGGAGCCCCCAGATGTCAAGGCAACGGGGGTCGGCGATGGAGTGTCCAATTGCCTTTTTCCCTTGCAATTTCCCATGGCCTATCCTATAGTGGCGACACTGCTGAGTCGGATTTCCGAATGAGCATCGGTGTTCTGGACTTCCGGCAGGGCCTCGGGATTTCACTCTTCCCTTCCGAGACTTCTGTACACATCATCGCTGCGAGAACGGTCCGGCCCTTCCCATCCCTTTCGGGGAGGCGAGAGTTTCGATGCAGCGATTCGCTATCTCTTCCGGGCTAGCGCCGCGAGGGCTGAGGAGGCTTTCTCCCCATGGTTGTGGCTCGACGCATGACCAGGAATCCGGTAACTATCACTCCGAAGGCCTCTATCCAGGAGGCCATCCAGCTCATGAAGCGTCACGCCATCCGGCACCTCCCCGTTGTCGATCAGGAGAAACGGTTGGTGGGCTGGATCAGCGACAGCGATCTCCGTGGCGTCATCATCCCCTCGATGATTGAAGATCTCACCGTGGGAGATGTCATGATCGCCGACCCCATCACTGTCACACCCGATGAGGTCCTCGAGAAGGCGGCCCTCCTCATTACCGAGCACAAGATCGGGGGCCTGCCGGTCCTCGAGAACGGCAAACTGGTCGGCGTCATCACCGTGGTAGATATCCTCGAGGCCTTCATTGACATCATGGGAGTGCTCCGCTCCAGCTCCCGAGTCGATGTCCAGCTCCGGGACTGCGGCGTCGATTTCCACGAGGTCTCTCGGATCATCCGGGAGCACGACGGCGAGATCATCAGCGTCGGCATCCTGAGTGACACGCCTGAGAGGCGCATCTACTCTTT
>Ga0335070_10004612_pt1 | contig 16142 bp, 14 predicted proteins | sample Lox_Sample_13_FD_206722 | JGI IMG/M metagenome (GOLD analysis project Ga0335070, IMG submission 206722) | Soil microbial communities from Loxahatchee National Wildlife Refuge, Florida, United States - Lox_Sample_1.3 | ecosystem: Environmental > Terrestrial > Soil > Wetlands | place: USA... | reverse complement strand
ATAGTCATCGAAGCCACTGCTCGTGAGGCACCCATGCGCACCCTGCTTTCCGCGGCCGCCCTGCTGGTCGCGACCGCCTTCGGCGGCACCGCCCAGGCCAACGACCCGCTGGTCAGCGTCGACTGGCTCAAAGCCAATCTCGGCAAGCCCGGCGTCGTCGTGGTCGACGTGCGCAGCCCGGGCAAGGACGAGCCGGCCGACCTGTTCGAGCGCTCGCACATCCCGGGCGCGGTCCACGCCGACTACGTGACCGCGGGCTGGCGCAAGACCATCGGCGGCGTGCCCGGCATGCTGCCGCCCAAGGCAGATCTCGAGAAGCTGATCGGCGGGCTCGGCATCGACAATCAGAGCCATGTCATCGTCGTGCCGGCCGCGAGCGACTCGACCGAGTTCGGCAACGCGACGCGCGTCTACTGGACCTTCAAGGTCTCGGGCCAAGAGAACGTCTCGATCCTCGACGGCGGCTTCCGCGCCTGGAGCGCCGACCGTTCGGCCCTGCTCGAGGCCGGCCCGAGCGCGCCCAAGGCCAAGACCTTCACGGTCAACCTGCAGCCGAAATATCTGGCGACCGAGGCCGAGGTGAAGCAGGCGCTCAACGATGGCACGCCGCTGATCGACGCGCGCCCCGCCGCGCAATACGAGGGCAAGAGCAAGTCCGACGTGGTCAAGGCGTTCGGCACCCTGCCCCACGCGGTCAATCTCGAGCACTCGAAGCTGGTTTCGGCCGGCTCCGGCAAGTTCGCCTCGGCCGACACGGTGAAGGGCCTGCTCGCCAAGCTCGGCGTCAAGAGCGAGGGCAAGGAGATCACCTTCTGCAACACCGGCCATTGGGCGTCGGTCGCCTGGTTCGCCGCGAGCGAAGTCGCCGGCAACAAGAGCGCCAAGATGTACGACGGCTCCATGGCCGAATGGACGACCGACCCGTCGCTGCCGGTCGAGCGCAAGGCGGAGCCGGTCGCGGCGGAGAAGAAGTAGCGGCGGCCCCTCACCCACGCGCGCTGCGCGCGCGTTGCCCTCTCCCGCCTCGCGGGAGAGGGTGCCGAGCGTAGCGAGGCGGGTGAGGGCCATCGCACAAACACACGAGCCCATGGCCACCCTCGCCACCACCCTGCCGAAACCGGGCGCGCGTCTCGGTGCGATCCAGGCCGCGCCGGTCGCGGCGGCGCTGATCGCACTGCTCGGCGGCGCGGCGCTGATCGCCTATGGCGTCGACGTCCGGCGCGCCGCCCTGCTGCTCATCGGCGGCGGGCTCGGCGTCGCGCTCTATCACGCCGCGTTCGGCTTCACCGGCGGCTGGCGGGCCTTCGTCGCGGACCGGCGCGGCGCCGGGCTGCGCGGCCAGATGCTGCTGCTGGCGCTGGCCACGCTGATCAGCCTGCCGCTCCTGACGCAGGGCACGCTGTTCGGCTGGCCGCTCGCCAGCGCAGTCGCGCCGGTCGGGCTCTCGGTGCTGGTCGGCGCGTTCTTGTTCGGGCTCGGCATGCAGCTGGGCGGCGGCTGCGGCTCGGGCACGCTCTTCACCGTCGGCGGCGGCAACACGCGCATGATCGTGACGCTTCTGTTCTTCATCGCCGGCTCGGTCGTCGGCACGGCGCATCTGCCCTGGTGGCTGGAGCAGCCGTCCTGGGACGGCATCTCGCTCGCCGAGTCGCTCGGCCTCGCGCCGGCGATTGCGCTGCAGCTCGTCCTCTATGGCGCGATCGCCTGGCTGACGCTCGTCGCCGAACGCCGCCGCCACGGGGCGGCCGAGTCGGTGTTCGGCGCCAAGCCCACCGCCGGCTCGCGCTGGCTGAGCGGCCCCTGGCCGCTCGCCGCGGGCGCACTCGCCCTCGCCCTGCTCGGCGCGGTGGCGCTCGCGGTCGCGGGCCATATGTGGTCGATCACCTTCGCCTTCGGCCTGTGGGGCGCCAAGGCGCTCGCCGCGCTCGGCGTGCCGGTCGCGTCGTGGGAGTTCTGGACCTGGCCGTTCCCGTCCAAGGCGCTCGCCGCCGGTGTGTTCGAGGACACGACCTCGGTCATGGATTTCGGCATCATCCTCGGCGCGCTGCTCGCGGCCGGACTCGCCGGGCGCTTCGCGCCGGGCTTCCGCATCCCGCTGCGCTCGCTCGCCGCGGCGGCGGTGGGCGGGGTCCTGATGGGCTACGGCGCGCGGCTCGCCTTCGGCTGCAATATCGGCGCGCTCCTGAGCGGCCTCGCCTCGGGCAGCGTCCATGGCTGGCTGTGGTTCGCCGCCGCCTTCGTCGGCACCATCCTCGGCGTGCGCCTGCGCCCGCTGTTCGGGCTCACCGTCGAGCGGACTCTGTCTTAGCTCAGTCGCTGACCGGCACGCGCGGCAGAGCAGGCAGGCGGAGAGCTTGGCGCGTGCGGCACGAGGCCGCAGCGGCGCTACATCTGGTCGATGCGGAAGCGCACCAGGGCGTTGTCGACCGAGGCCATGGACAGGGCCGCCCATTGCTTGCGCGCCTCGTCATAGCTGGCGAACGGCCCGGCGCGCCGCTCGGCGCCGCCGCCGACGATGGTGCGGAAGCTGGTGTCGGTGTATTCGCCGCCGACCACCCAGAACTGGGTCGCGCCGCGCTTGTCGATGCGGTAGCGCACAAGCGCATTGTCGACCCCGGCCATCGACAGCGCCGCCCATTCGCGGCGCGCCTCGGCATAGGAATGGAACGGGCCGACGCGCTTCTCCTCGGCGCCGATTGCGATCCTGGCGAAACTGGTGTCGGTGTATTCGCCGCCGACCACCCAGTAGCTCTCCGGCATTTTCTGTCCCGCGACTTTCTGTTCCGTGCCCTGCCGCGCACGCTTGCGAAGGAAGGGGCCGATATTGGGAACCGTGTTCATGACAGATATAACCGATGCCGGTTGCGTTCCAGAGAGAGTGGCGCAACAGGGTTAGCAAATCGCTAACGGCCGGCCCGGCGGGCGGCCGGGGGCGCGGCTTGACGGCCGCCGCGGGCCGGGCTCTAACCCTCGCATGCCCTATGCCTCGCTCCGCGAGTTCGTCCAGCGCCTCGAAGCCGACGGCGAGCTCAAGCGCGTCGCGGCGCCGGTCTCGCCCCGTCTGGAGATGACCGAGATCCAGACCCGGCTGCTCGCCGAGGGCGGGCCGGCGGTGCTGTTCGAAAACGTCGTGGGCGAGGACGGGCGGAAATACCCGATGCCCGTGCTGGTCAACCTGTTCGGCACGGTGGAAAGGGTGGCGCGCGGCATGGACCGCACGCCGGCCGAGCTGCGCGAGGTCGGCGAGACGCTCGCCTTCCTGCGCCAGCCCGAGCCGCCGGGCGGTTGGCGCGAGGCGCTCGAGCTGCTGCCGCTGGTACGTCGCGTCCTGGCGATGAAGCCCAAGACGGTGGGACGGGCGCCGTGCCAGGAGGTCGTGCTGACCGGCGCCGACATCGATCTCGGGACACTGCCCATCCAGACCTGCTGGCCGGGCGAGCCGGCGCCGCTCATCACCTGGCCGCTGGTCGTGACCCAGGGTCCCGATCCCGACAGCGACCGCGCCGACGCCTTCAACCTCGGCATCTACCGCATGCAGGTGACCGGGCGGGACACCACGCTGATGCGCTGGCTGCGCCATCGCGGCGGCGCGCAGCATCATGCGCGCTGGCAGAAAGAGAAGCGCGCGCCTCTGCCGGTCGCCGCCGTGATCGGCGCCGATCCGGCGACCATCCTGGCCGCGGTGACGCCGGTGCCCGACACGCTCTCGGAATATCAGTTCGCGGGATTGCTGCGCGGCAAGGCGGTCGAGCTCGTGCCGTGCAAGACCGTGCCGCTCGCGGTGCCGGCCGAGGCCGAGATCGTGCTCGAGGGCCATGTCAGCCTCGACGATTACGGCGACGAGGGGCCCTACGGCGACCACACCGGCTATTACAACGCGGTCGAGAAGTTCCCGGTGTTCACGCTCTCCGCCATCACCATGCGGCGCGATCCCATCTATCTCTCGACCTTCACCGGCCGGCCGCCCGACGAGCCCTCGGTGCTCGGCCAGGCGCTCAACGAGATCTTCGTCCCCCTCCTGCGCCAGCAATTCCCCGAGATCGTCGATTTCTGGCTGCCGCCCGAGGGCTGCTCCTACCGCATCGCCGTGGTCTCGATGAAGAAGGCCTATCCGGGTCACGCCAAGCGCGTGATGATGGCGGTCTGGAGCTATCTGCGCCAGTTCATGTACACGAAATGGGTCATCGTCGTGGACGACGACATCGACGCGCGCGCGTGGCCCGACGTGATGTGGGCGGTCGCGACGCGCATGGACCCGGCGCGCGACATCACCGTCATCGAGAACACGCCGATCGACTATCTCGACTTCGCCTCGCCCGTCTCCGGCCTCGGCTCCAAGATCGGCCTCGACGCCACCGACAAGTGGCCGGGCGAGGTGAGCCGCGCGTGGGGCAAGAAGCTGCGCATGTCCGACGACATCGTCGAGACCGTGACGCGCCGCTGGCCCGAATACGGCCTGCCGGGAAGCGGCAAAAAGATCTGGAAATAGCGCGTGGCGCGAACCGCCTTCGTCACCGGCGCCACCGGCTTCATCGGCCAGAACCTGGTCGAGCAGCTGGCCGCGGCCGGCTGGACCGTCACCGCCTTCCACCGGCCGGGCGCCGTGCTGGGCCTACTCGAGCGGCTGCCGGTCGCGCGCGCCGAGGGCGATCTTCTGGCGCCGCGCGATGTGCGCGCGGCGGTGCCCGAGGGCGTCGACGCGGTGTTCCACGTCGCCGCCGACACCTCGATGTGGCGCGGCCATCGCGTGCGCCAGGCGCGCGTCAACGTCGAGGGCACGCGCAATGTGCTGGCCGCGTCGTTGGGCGCGCGCGCCAAGCGTTTCGTCCATGTCTCGACCTGGGCGACCTACGATCTGAGCCGAGGCGACGTGGACGAAACGTCGCCCCAGATCGGCGGCCGCTCGCCGATCGGCTACGTCAAGACCAAGTACCTGGCCGAGCTGCTCGTGCGCACCGCGGGCGAGCGCGGCCTCGACGCGGTGATCGTCAATCCCGCGCACATCATCGGCCGCTACGACCGGCACAACTGGGCGCGGCTGATCGTGATGGCGGCGACCGGGCGCCTGCCCGGCGTGCCGCCCGGCGCCGGCAGCTTCGCCCACGGTGCGGCGGTCGCCGAGGCGCTGATCGGCGCGGCCGAGCGCGGCCGGCGCGGCGAGAGCTACCTGCTGGGCGGGGCCGACGCGAGCTTCCTCGACGTCGTGCGCGAGGTCGGGCGGCTCGCCGGCCGGCGCGTGCCGCGGCGGACGACGCCCGCGGCGCTGCTGCGTCTGGCTGGCTGGCTCGGCGCCGTTCAGGGCGCCGTGACCGGGCGCGAGCCGCCGGTCACGCCCGAGGGCGTCGCCATGGCGCTCGCCCACGCCCGCATCGTCTCGACCAAGGCCGAGCGCGAGCTGGGCTACAAACCCGCGCCGCTCGCCGCCATGGTCGAGGACGCCTATCGCTGGCTCAAGGCCGAGGGCCTGATCCGCTAGTGGCGGAGCCGCAGTTGCGCCACTATATCGGGCCTATCCCCACGAGGTGGCCATGACCCAAGAAGACGCCCTCACCCTCCTGACCGATCTGATCAAGAAGGCGCGCAAGGCGGGCGCCGACGCCGCCGACGCGGTCTATGTCGAGGGCGTCTCGCTCTCCCATGCTCAGCGCCTGGGCGCGATCGAGAAGCTCGAGCGCTCGGAGGCGCAGGACCTCGGCCTGCGCGTGCTGATCGGCCAGCGCCAGGCCCTCGTGTCGTCGACCGACCACGCCCCCAAGGCGCTCGCCGAGCTGGTCGAGCGCGCCGTCGCCATGGCGCGCGTCGTGCCCGAGGACCCCTATATCGGCCTGGCCGACCCGAAGCTGCTCGCCCGCGACCTGCCCGATCTCGACCTGCTCGACCCGGCCGAGCCGACGCCGGCCGTCCTGATCGAGCGCGCCAAGGCGGCCGAGGACGCGGCGCGCGCGGTCAAGGGCGTGACCAACTCCGAGGGCGCCGAGGCCGGCTGGAGCCGCCGGCTCATCGCGCTCGCCACCTCGGGCGGCTTCGCCGGCGGCTATGCCGCCTCGAGCCACAGCGTCGCCGCCTCGGTCATCGCCGGCGAGGGCCTCGCCATGGAGCGCGACCACGACTGGGCGAGCGCGGTGCACGGTAAGGATCTCGACGATCCGGCGGCGGTCGGCCAACGCGCCGGCGAGAAGGCGGTACGCCGGCTCGGGCCGCGCAAGGCCAAGAGCGCGCGCGTGCCGATCGTCTACGACCCGCGCGTCTCGGGCGGGCTGCTCGGCCACCGGGCGGGCGCGATCACCGGCGCCGCGATCGCGCGCGGCACGAGCTTCCTGCGCGGCAAGATGGACAGCCTGGTGTTCCCCGAGGCGATCACCGTCGTCGACGATCCGCACCGGCAGCGCGGCCTGCGCTCGAAGCCGTTCGACGGCGAAGGCGTCGCCAACGGGCGGCGCGCGGTGATCGACCGCGGCCGGCTCACCACCTGGCTGCTCGACAGCCGCTCGGCGCGCCAGCTGGGCCTGGCCTCGACCGGCCACGCCGCGCGCGGCACGTCCTCGCCGCCCACGCCGTCGGCGACCAATCTCTATCTCGAGCCGGGCGGCGTCACGCCGCGCGAGCTGATGGAGGACATCGCGAGCGGCTTCTACGTCACCGAGCTGATCGGCTTCGGCATCAACGGCATCACCGGCGACTACAGCCGCGGCGCCGCCGGCTTCTGGATCGAGCACGGCGCGCTCGCCTATCCGGTGAGCGAGGTCACGGTCGCCGGCAACCTTCTCGACATGTTCAAGAACCTGAGCGCCGCCAACGACCTGAAATTCCGCTACGGCACCGACGCGCCGACCGTGCGCATCGACGGCATGACGGTGGCGGGGACGTGAAGAAGGATGAGGCCACAGGAGGCGGGGAGACGGGGAGCAGGAATTCTGGCGCTCTGCGCGATTTTTTCTCCCTGCCTCCCCGTCTCCTGTGATTCTTGCTTTTCGCGGCGCCGCGCTCAGGCGTCCGGCATCAACAGATTGAGCCGCTCGCTCGACACGCGGAACTCGGCCGGCGTCTCGCCGACGATGTCGCCGTCGGCCTGGATCGGCTCGCCGGCCGGCGCGGTCACGCGCACGATCTCGGCCGGAACGATCCGCACGTCGCGCAGCCGACTGAGCTGGCCGGTGCCGAGCGCCAGGCCGTAGCGCAACAGGTTCCACCGGCCGGGCCGCTCGAGCAGGCAGACATAGAGCCGCGGATCGTCGAGCCGCGCCTCGGGCGCGCACTGGAAACGACCGCCGTAATAATGGCCCTTGGCGACGACGACCGAGGCGGCCGAGTCCGGCCGGCCGTCGATCTCGAGCGTGAAGCGCACGTCGCGGGGACGCAGCCAAGTGGCGAGCGCGCTCGCCACATAGGCGAGCTTGCCGAGCCGGCGCTTGAGCGCCAGGTCGACCCGGTCGACCGCCTGGGCGTCGTAGCCGAAGCTCGCCATCATGGCGAAGCGGCGCGTGCCGACGGCACCCAAATAAATCGGCCGCGGCCGGCCGTGCGCGATGACCTCGGCGATGCCGCGCGGGTCGTCGGGCAGGCCGATTTCGGCGGCGAGCACGTTGGCGGTGCCGAGCGGGATCAGGCCGAGCACCGCCGAGGTGCCGGCGACCGCATTGATGATCTCGTTGATCGTGCCGTCGCCGCCCGCCGCGACGATGACGTCGTGATTCTCGTCGAGCGCGGCGCGCGCCAGCGTGCCGGCGGCGCCGGCCGCCGCCGTCTCGCGCACCGCGACCGTGCAGCCCGCCATGGTCAGGTGGCGCAGCGTCGCGCCGAACTGGCGGCGCTGGCGGGGACCGGCGACCGGATTGTAGATGACCAGCACCTTGCGGGCCGGCGCCGCGCGCGGCGGCGCCCCGGCCTGGGCGGCGCTCGCCCGGGAACTCGTCGATACCATCGCGGCGCGCGTTTCGGCCAAAATATTACGGATTTATTCTATACAGATTACGAAGGCGCGACAAAACCGACGCAAATATTTCATCGAAACGGTCGAGCAACCGTAAAGCGGTTGATTCAAAACAACGCCCATGAATACGGCACGGCGGCCGGTTCCAAGCACATGAACCTTGCCATATGAACATGGCTATCTCAAGGGATGGCACCCGCCGCTATCGCGCCATCTGGATTTCCGACGTTCATCTTGGCACGCGCGGCTGCAAGGCCGAGTTCCTGCTCGAATTCCTCAAGCACACCGAATCCGACAGCCTCTACCTGGTCGGCGACATCATCGACGGCTGGCGCCTGCGCAAATCCTGGTACTGGGCGCAGAGCCACAACGACGTGATCCAGAAGCTGCTGCGCAAGGCGCGCAAGGGCACGCGCGTGGTCTACGTGCCCGGCAATCACGACGAGCTGCTGCGCGACTATCTCGACCTGCATCTCGGCGGCATCCACGTGGTCGGCGAGGCGATCCACGATATGGCCGACGGCCGCCGCTTTCTGGTGCTGCACGGCGATCAATTCGACAGCGTCGTGCGCTATGCCAAATGGCTCGCCTATCTCGGCGACCGCGCCTATAACGCCGCGCTGGTCATCAACCACTGGCTCAATTTCGCGCGCCGGCATCTCGGCTATCCCTACTGGTCGCTGTCGGCCTATCTGAAGCAGAAGGTCAAGAACGCGGTCGAGTATATCGGCCGCTACGAGCAGGCGGTCGCCGAGGAGGCGCGCCGGCGCCAGGTCGACGGCGTGATCTGCGGCCACATCCACCACGCCGAGATCCGCGACATCGACGGCATCGTCTACTGCAACGACGGCGACTGGGTCGAGAGCTGCACGGCACTGGTCGAGCATCTCGACGGCCGGCTCGAGATCGTCAGCTGGGTCGACCAGCGCGAGGACCGGGTCCTTGCGCACGCCCAATGAGGATCGCGATCGTCTCGGACGCATGGTTTCCCCAGGTCAACGGCGTCGTCCGCACGCTCAGCACGGTCAAGCGCGAGCTCGAGACGCTCGGCCATGAGATTCTCGTCGTCTCGCCCGACAAGTTCGCGACGATTCCCTGCCCGACCTATCCCGAGATCAGGCTCGCGCTCTTGCCGGGGCGGCGCATGGCCGCGCTGCTCGACGACTTCGCGCCTGAGGCGCTGCACATCGCGACCGAGGGCCCGCTCGGCTGGGCCGCGCGCGCGCTGGCGCGGCGGCGCGGCTGGCCGTTCACCACGTCGTTCCACACCAAGTTCCCCGAATATGTCGCGGCGCGCACCGGCCTGCCGGCGTCGTGGGGCTATCGCGTGCTGCGCCTGTTCCACGGCGCGGCGGCCGCGACCATGGTCGCGACGCCCTCGCTCGAGGAAGAATTGCGCGCGCGCGGCTTCGCCAATCTCAAGCGCTGGAGCCGCGGCGTCGACACCGAGCTGTTCCGACCGCGGCCCAAGGACTTCCTCGACGCGCCGCGGCCGATCTACATGTTCGTCGGGCGCGTAGCGGTCGAGAAGAACATCGAGGCGTTTCTCAGGCTCGAGCTCGCCGGCACCAAATACGTCGTCGGCGACGGGCCGTCGATTGCGGCCCTGCGCCAGCGCTATCCAGCCGTGCGCTTCACCGGCTACAAGGAGGGCGAGGAGCTGGCGAGCCATGTCGCCGCCGCCGACGTCTTCGTCTTCCCGAGCCTGACCGACACCTTCGGCCTGGTGCTGCTCGAGGCGTTGGCCTCGGGCGTGCCGGTCGCCGCCTATCCGATCACCGGGCCGCGCGACGTCATCAACGGCCATCCGGTCGGCGCGCTCGACATGGACCTCGGCCGCGCCGCGCGCGCGGCGCTCGGCTGCGCGCCCGAAGCCTGCCGGACCTATGCCCTGGCCTATTCCTGGCGCGCCTCGGCCGAGCAGTTCCTGGGGAACCTGGCGCCGTTCCGCTGAGTCGGCAGGGGCAGGTTCACAGGAGACGGGGAGACGGGGAAGATTAGGAAAATTCGCGCGCAGCGCGACGGTCTTTCCTCCCCTCTCCCCGCCTCCTGTTCCCTTTCCTTTGCGGCCGGCCGCCGTGCTATTGTCCCGGCCGTCCCAACACCAACGAGCGTAGATCCTTGGCCCGTAAGAAGAAAAAAGGCCTGCCCCTGAACCGGGCGACCTGGCCCCTGGTCGCCCGCCTGCTCCGCGATCAGGTCCGCCCCTATATCGGCCACATCGTCTTCTCGTTCGTCTGCATGCTGGTGGTGGCCGGCTGCACGGCGCTGATGGCCAAGCTGATGGAGCCGGTGCTCGACGGCGCCTTCAAGGAGCGCGATTTCGAGAAGCTCTACCTGGTGTGCGGCGTCATCCTGGCGACCTTCGTCGCCAAGGGCCTGGCCAATTACGGCCAGTCGGTGTCGATCAACTATGTCGGCCTGCGCATCGTCGCCGACATCCAGGTCAAGATGTTCGGCCACCTGATCCGGAACGACCTGCAGTTCTTCCACAACAACTCGACCGGCAACCTGATCTCGCGCTTCACGAACGACGTCAACCTGATGCGCGGCACCGTCTCGAACGTCTTGACCGGCCTCGGCAAGGATCTGGTGACGCTGGTGTTCCTGGTCGCGCTCATGTTCTACCAGGACTGGCTGCTCGCCAGCTTGGCGTTCTTCGTGTTCCCGACCGCGGTCCTGCCGATCACGCGCATCGGCCGGCGCATGCGCAAGGTCTCGGCCAACACCCAGGTCGAGATGGGCCGCTTCACCACGCTGCTCGACGAGACCTTCCAGGGCGCGCGCCACGTCAAGGCCTATGGCATGGAGGCCTACGAGACCGGGCGCGCCGCCCAGGTCATCGACCGCATCTTCGCCCTCACCCACAAGGCCCAGAGGACGCGCTCGGCCTCGCACCCGATCATGGAGACGCTCGGCGGGCTCGCGATCATCGCCGTCATGCTCTACGGCGGCTATCAGGTGATCGAGGGCGGCAAGTCGCCGGGCGTGTTCTTCTCGTTCGTCACGGCGCTCTTGCTCGCCTACGAGCCGATGAAGCGCCTGGCCAATCTCAACAGCGACCTGCAGCAGGGCTTGGCCGCGACCGAGCGCGTTTTCGCCATGATCGACGCCAAGCCCATGATCGTCGAGAAGCCGGGCGCCGAGCCGCTGGTCGTACGCCGCGGCGAGATCGCGCTGCGCGGCGTGCATTTCTCCTATATGCCGGGCCAGAAGGCGCTCAACGGCATCAATCTCGTGGTGCCGGCCGGCAAGACCGTGGCGCTCGTCGGCCCGTCGGGCGCCGGCAAGTCGACCATCCTCAACCTGATCCCGCGCTTCTACGACACGACCGAGGGCGCGGTGCTGATCGACGGCCGCGACGTGCGCGACGTGACCCTCGCCTCGCTGCGCGCCAGCATGGGCCTGGTCAGCCAGGAGATCAGCCTGTTCGACGACACGGTGCGCGCCAACATCGCCTACGGACGGCCGGGCGCCAGCGAGGTCGAGATCGTCGAAGCGGCGAAGAACGCCGCGGCGCACGACTTCATCGTCGACCTGCCCAACGGCTACGACACCGAGGTCGGCGGCCGCGGCGTCAAGCTCTCGGGCGGCCAGCGCCAGCGCCTGGCGATCGCCCGCGCCATGCTCAAGAACGCGCCGATCCTCCTGCTCGACGAGGCGACCTCGGCGCTCGACACCGAATCCGAGCGCCAGGTGCAGACCGCGCTCCGGCGGCTGATGTCCGGGCGCACGACGCTCGTCATCGCGCACCGGCTGTCGACCGTGGTCGACGCCGACATCATCTACGTCATCGACAGCGGCCAGGTGCGCGAGAGCGGCACGCACCGCGAGCTCCTGGCCAAGGGCGGCGTCTATGCCGGGCTCTATGCGACGCAGCTCACCGACGATCTCGACCACGAGGCGCTGCCGACCCCGCTTGCGCGGGGGGCGCGCGCCTGAGCCGTGGCCCTCGGCAAGCGCATCACGCGGAGCGGGCTGCTCAGCGCGCTTCTGGCTTGGCTCGCGGCGTGGTACATCCGGATTGTGTTCCAGACCCTGCGGTGGAGCATCAGCGGCGTCGACCAGCTGCGCGCCTGCCATGACCGCGGCCAGGGCTTCATCTTCGCCTTCTGGCACGGGCGCATGATGATGCTACCCGCCGCCTGGCATCAGTCGCGCCGCCTGCACATGCTGATCTCCGACCACCGCGACGGCCGCTTCATCGCGCGCACCATCCGCCATTTCGGCATCGCGACGGTGGTCGGCTCGTCGAGCAAGGGCGGCGCCGCGGCGCTGCGCAGCATCGTCAGGCTGCTCAAGGCCGGGGGCGGCGTCGGCTTCACCCCGGACGGGCCGCGCGGGCCGCGCATGCGCGCGAGCCTCGGCGTCGTCCAGGCCGCGCGGCTCTCGGGCGCGCCTATCTTCCCGACGACCTATTCGACCTCGCGGCGGCGCCTGTTCGCGAGCTGGGACCGATTCCTTCTGCCGCTGCCCTTCGGGCGCGGCGTGCTCCTGGTCGGCGCGCCGATCCGGGTCGCGCCCGACGCCGACCGCCTCGCGCTCGAGCGCGCGCGCGCCGAGGTCGAGGAGCGGCTCAACGCCCTGACCCGCGAGGCCGACCGGCGCTGCGGCTGGCCGCCGATCGAGCCGGCGCCGCTGCCGGCCGAGGCCGAGGCCGCCGAGCTGCGCGCCGCCGCCGGCGGGGGCGCCCGATGATCGCGGCGCTCTATCGCGTGCTCACCGATCTCGCCGGACCGGCGCTGCGCTTCCTGCTGGCGCGCCGCCGCGCGCGCGGCAAGGAGGATCCGGCGCGCATGACCGAGCGCTTCGGCGAGCCCGGCCGCGACCGGCCCCCGGGACCGCTCATCTGGCTGCACGGCGCGAGCGTCGGCGAGGCCCTGTCGGCGCTGCCGCTGATCCAGCGCCTGCTCGAGGAGGATCCGCGGCGGCACGTGCTGGTGACGACCGGCACGGTGACCTCGGCCCGCGTGCTCGCCGAGCGCCTGCCGGCGCGCGCCTTCCACCAGTTCGCGCCGCTCGACCGCGCCGCCTGGGTGCGCCGTTTCCTCGACCACTGGCGCCCCGATCTGGCGCTGTGGATGGAATCGGAGCTATGGCCGATCCTGGTCGGCGAGACGCATCGGCGCGGCATCCCGATGGTGCTGATCAACGGCCGCATGTCGCCGCGCTCCTACGCCGGCTGGCGCTGGGCGCCCGAATTGGCGCGCCAGCTGCTCGGCGGGATGGTGCTGGTGCTGGCCCAGAGCGAGGCCGACCGGATTCGCCTCGAGCGGCTCGGCGCGCCGCGCACCCAGCATCCGGGCAATTTGAAATTCGCGGCGCCGCCGCTGCCGGCCGACGAGGTCGAGCTCAGGCGCCTGCGCCAGGCGATCGGCGCGCGCCCGGTGTGGGTCGCCGCCAGCACGCATCCCGGCGAGGAGGCGCAGATCGCCGCCGCGCACCGCATGCTCAAGGCGCGCCACCCCGACGTCCTGACGATCCTCGTGCCGCGCCACGCCAACCGCGGCCAGGCTCTCGCCGATGAGCTCGCCGGCCTCGGGCTCAAGATCGCCCGGCGCACCGCCCAGCAGCCGATCGAGCCCGCGACCGACATCTATCTCGCCGACACCATGGGCGAGCTCGGCCTGTTCTATCGCCTGGCGCCGATCGCCTTCGTCGGCGGCTCGCTGGTGCCCCATGGCGGCCAGAACCCGCTCGAGCCGGCGCAGCTCGACTGCGCCGTGCTGCACGGCCCGCACGTCACCAATTTCGCGCGCATCGCCCAGACGCTCGACGAGGCCGGGGCGAGCGAGACCGTCAGCGACAGCTCGGCGCTCGCCGAGGCGGTCGCGCGCCTGTTCGACGACGCGGCGCTGCGCGAGCGGCGCGCGGATGCGGCGCGGCAGGTCACGGCGAGCCAGCGCGACGTGCTCGATCACTATATCGAGGCGCTCCGGCCCTATCTCGACCACATCGCGGCCCAGAGCGGCGCGCCGCGCGCGGCCGATGCGACCAAGACACGTGCGCGCGCCTGATTTCTGGCGCCGCCGCACCCCGACCTCGGCGCTGCTCTGGCCGTTCGGCCTTGCCTTCGATCTTGGCGGCCGCCTGCGCGAGGCGCTCAGCGAGCCGTGGCGCGCCCCCATCCCGGTGGTGTGCGTCGGCAATCTGGTGGCGGGCGGTGCCGGCAAGACGCCGGTGGCCCTCGCGCTCGGCGCCTGGTTCGGCGCGCGCGGCCGCAACGTCCATTTCCTGACGCGCGGCTATCGCGGCCGGCTCGCCGGGCCCGTGCAGGTCGATCCGGCACGCCACGATTTCCGCGATGTCGGCGACGAGCCGCTGCTGCTGGCCTCGGTCGCGCCGACCTGGGTGGCGCGCGACCGGCGGCAGGGCGCCGAGGCCGCGGCCGCCGCCGGCGCCGAGCTGATCGTCATGGACGACGGCCTGCAGAACCCCAGCATCGCCAAGACCTTCTCCTTCCTTGTCGTCGACGGCGGCTATGGCTTCGGCAACGGCCGAGTCATGCCGAGCGGCCCGCTGCGCGAGCCCATTGCGCGCGGCGTCGCGCGCGTGCAGGCCGCCGTGCTGATCGGCGACGACCGCACCGGCGCCCGCAAGCGCCTGCCGGCGGCGCTGCCCGTGCTCGGCGCGCGCCTCATGCCCGACGCCGCGGCGCTCGCCCTCGTCGGCAAGCCCGTCGTCGCCTTCGCCGGCATCGGCCGGCCGGAGAAGTTCTTCGAGACGCTGGTCGAGATGGGCTGCACGCTGGTCGAGGGCCTGCCCTTCCCCGACCACCATGTCTATCGCCCGGAGGACGTCATGCTCGCTTGCGAGATGGCGGCAGCCCGCGGCGCCGTGCCGGTGACCACGGCCAAGGACTATGTGCGCCTGCCGGCGGAGGCGCGCGCCATGGTGACGCCGGTCGGGGTGACGCTCGAATGGGAGGATCCGGCCGCGCTCGAGCGGCTATTGGCCGGCCTTTGACTCGGTGGCGGCCGGCTCGGGCGCCGGCATCGGCCCGACCATGAGCTGCGGGTCTACCCGCACCTGATACCAATGCAGGCCCCAGTGCAGATGCGGCCCGGTGGCGCGGCCGGTCGCGCCGACCTGGCCGATGAGCTCGCCCTGTTTGACGCGCTGCCCGACCTTAACCGCGAGCGCGCTCAGATGGATCAGGAGCGACGACACGCCATAGCCGTGATCGATCAGCACGGTGTTGCCGGTGAAGTACATGTCGGGCTGGGCGAGCTTGATCACGCCGTCGGCCGGCGCCACGACGGGCGCGCCCGTGGGTGCCGCGACGTCGACGCCGTAATGCGGCGCGCTCGGCGTGCCGTTCAGGATGCGCTGGCTGCCGAAGATGCCGGAGATGCGCCCCTGGGCCGGCCAGATGAATTTCTGGCGGTAGTATTCCGCCGCGGTCGTGCCGGCGCGCGCCGCGACGATCATCTCGTATTCGCGCTTGATTCGCGGCAGGTCCTTGGGGTCGGGCTCGACCATCTTCTGCGGCAGGCCGTCGACGCGCTGGATGTCCCAGGGCCGCTTCGCTACAGCGAGCGCGCGCGTCTCGCCGGTGCCGTCGCGGTAGACGGCGGCGAGCGTGGCCGTCGCCGGCGCGTCGCGGTCGAGGCCGAAGACGAAGCGCCCGTCGGGCGCGACCGGCACCTGTGCGCCGTCGAGCGTCAGCCGCGCGCCCGGCTCGGTCGCGCCCATGACGAGGGCGCCCTGCTCGACCGGCGTCTCGATGCGCAGGCGCTCGGCGGCCAGCGCGGGCAGTGTGGCGATCATGAGCAACGTCGCACAGCAAATTGCGCCAACTGCGATGGTGACACCCTCACCCGTCCCGCGCTGCGCGCGGGCCCCTCCCCTCTCCCGCCTTGCGGGAGAGGGTGACGCGCACAGCGCGTCGGGTGAGGGCGGGCGGGATCGCACGAGCGCTTTCACAATAACTTTCCCTGCTTGCCGTCGCCTTGCGGCTTGCCCTTCGCCGCCTTCGCCTTCATGGGCTCGGGCTTGGCCGCACCATCCGTGCGCGTGATCTGCGCCTCGGCCGCGCCGTCGCGCAGGCGCAGGCCGACGGCCATGCCGGGCGCGAGCGCGGCGACCGAGGTCACCGGATGGCCGGCGCTGTCGCTGACGAGGGCGAAGCCGCGCTCGAGCACCCGCTCATAGGAATAGCTCTCGAGCAGCGCGCCGGCCTTGTCGAGGCGGCGGTGCAACTCGTCGTATC
>Ga0335070_10004611_pt1 | contig 16143 bp, 12 predicted proteins | sample Lox_Sample_13_FD_206722 | JGI IMG/M metagenome (GOLD analysis project Ga0335070, IMG submission 206722) | Soil microbial communities from Loxahatchee National Wildlife Refuge, Florida, United States - Lox_Sample_1.3 | ecosystem: Environmental > Terrestrial > Soil > Wetlands | place: USA... | reverse complement strand
TTCTCGATGTGCACGGTGACGTGGTGGTATTTGACCGCCAGTTGCTCCATGGGGCTGGGTACGGGCGGGCAGGGATAGATCTGGCGTTGGTCGGCGAAGGGGGTGGCGCAGATTGGCGGCTGGGGAATGATCACCCCGTCGGCGTGAGCGGGAGGGACTATCATCAAGCCGGAAAACAGCAGGGCCAGAATCAAAATCAGGATGTAGCGGGCCTTCATCTCTCACCTCCAGGAACCGGTCCATCGGCGTGGACTCTAGGTTTCTTGCAGGTAAGACGGCGAGGGTGTTCAATTGGTTCCGCCCTGCAATTATTACTGGTTTATTACCGGTCTGGATAGGAGATGGTCATCGTATTTTTCTGGGCCGCGAGCATAAGAGTGAAGGAAGAGCCGGGCTGAATCAGCTCTGCAAAGGTGCCGCGCTCGATGACTTTGCCCTGAGAGAGGACGATGATTTCGTCCATGGCAGCAAGTGTGGTGAGATGGTGGGTGATGAGGAGCAGGCTTTTTCGCATAGACAAATCAAGAATGTTGCAAAGAACCGTTTGGGCGGTCAGAGGGTCGAGGGCAGCGGTTGGCTCGTCGAGGAGGAGCAGGGCCGGGTCACGAAGCAGGGCGCGGGCAAGAGCAACCCGCTGGCGCTGGCCCTGACTGAGGCGCAGACCGCGCTCCCCGACGCGGGTGTATAACCCCTCCGGCAACTCGCAAACCCAATTCTGAAGCTGCGCGGCAGCGAGCGCCGCCTGGATCTGATCTGCAGTAGCCTGGGGACAGCCAAGGCGAAGGTTTTCTTCCAGGCTGGTGTTGAAGAGATACGGGTTGGCTGTGACCAGTCCAAACTGGCAGCGCAGCTCCCCGGGCGAGATCTGGCGAATGTCTTGCCCATTCCAGGCGATCTGGCCCTGGTCGAAATCGCGATAGCGAAGGAGAATCTGGATGAGGGTCGATTTTCCGGAGCCGCTGGGGCCGACGATGGCGATTCGTTTGCCGGGGGGAAGATCGAGGTTGAGATGGTCAATCGCGATGGGCAGGTCGGAATGGTAGCGGAAGGACAAATCGTGGATGGACAGGCCAGAACGAAGGGGGGAGAGTCCTTCATCTTCGCATAGCCAATCAATGAAGACGGCTGGATTGGAAGAATATTTTTCTGACGACTGAACCGCTTCAGTGGAGTGAGGCGGTTTGCCGACCTCGAACAATCTCCTGGCGCTCTGCAAACTAGTCTCGAGGTACTGAGCGGCCTGGGGCAGGGGCTGCACCGCCTCGAAGCTCGCGATCGCGCCCAGATAGAGCATGGCCAGGAAAACACCCTCCATTTGTCCGCTGGAACCCAGAGGAATGACGATGACCAGGACTCCCCAGGCGGTGAGGTGGGCCGCCAGGGTAAATGCAGCCGCGTTGAGCCCGGCGATCCAGCTCATTCTCCTTTGAGCGGACCGGCATGCAGCGTCCAGGTCGCGGAGGCGTTGCGCATGGGAGCCAGCGGCGCCAAAAACCAGCAGATCGGGCAGCCCCTGGACCCCATCGACCAGGGCGGCGTTCAGCGCGGCGCGAGATTCGACAAGCTGCCGTGAGGGAGCCAGGCTGAGGCGGTGGGACAGCAGCGGAAGGGCGACGGCAACGAAGAGCATGCCGGATGCCAGGAGGGATGCCGCGCTCAGGGCGTACCGACCAAAGAAGAGCCAGGCGGCAAGCACACCCAGCAAGGCGACGATGGGCGGCGCTACGGCGCGAACGTAAAACGCCTCCAGAGTCTCGATATCGCCGATCGCGCGGGCGAGCAGATCGCCGCCGCGGTAGTCCTGCAGCCCGGCAGGAGCGATCGGCTCGATGCGCTCGTAGAACCAAACCCGCAGGCGGGTGAGCAGGCGAAAGTTGACCGAATGGGAGACCAGGCGCTCGAGGTAGCGGAATACGGCGCGGCTGAGGCCAAAGAAGCGAACGCCGACGATTGCCACCTGCAGGTCGGCGACCGAGGGGCGAAGCGCCGCGGCCGAGATCAGGTAGGCTGAGGTGGCGATAAGCCCGACTCCCGCGGCAACGGTGGCCAGGCCGGAGAGGACCGACAGGCAGACCTCACCAGCAAATGGCTTGAGGAAGGTAAGCAGGCGCAGAAGGACAGACTTGCGGATCACGGCAGGCCTCCTTCGGACGTAAAAGCGCCGACCATCCGGCAGTAGAGACCGGCCTGGCTGAGCAGATTAGAAGGGGAGCCTGATTCAACGATCCGCCCGCCTTCGAGGACCAGGACCTGGTCCGCGCGGGAGACGGTGCTAAGGCGATGAGCGATGGTCAGGACGGTCCGCCCGGCAGCCAGCGCGCGGGTATCCGCTTCGAGGCTGGCTTCCAGCTCCGGGTCGAGGTTGGCGGTGGGCTCGTCAAGAATAAGGAAGGGAGCATCTTTGAGAAAGGCTCGCGCCAGAGCCAGGCGCTGCGCCTGGCCAGAGCTCAAGCGGGCGCCGTCTTCGCCGATGACTGTCTCGTAAGCGGCAGGAAGAGACCGGATCCACTCATCCAGGTGAGCCGTGCGAGCCGCTGTGCGCAGGTCATCCAGCGCTGCATCCGCCCGGGCGATGCGCAGGTTGGCGGCGATGCTCTCGTGGAAGAGGTGCGGGCGCTGCGGGACCCAGGCAATCCGCTCGCGCCAGGCTTCGATGGGCAGCTCATCCAGGGGCACGCCTGCCGCGGAAATCCAGCCGCTCGTGGGTTGGATGAAGCGGAGGAGCAGGTAAGAAAGGGTCGTCTTGCCAGCGCCGCTTGGCCCAATCAGAGCAATATTCTGGCCGGCCCGGAGGGTCAGGGAGATGTGGTCCAGGGCGGCGAGCTGGTTCCCCGGGTAAGAATATGAAACGCCGTGGAAGGTGATTGGCCAGTTCGATGGGGGGAGGGAAACATGGGCCGGCTCGCGGAGCGTAGCAGGCGCGGGTTGGTCGAGGATGGCAAATACGCGCCGGGCAGCGCTGATCCCGGCCGCGCCGGCATGGAATTTCTGGCCCAGGGCGCGCAGGGGCAGGTAAAACTCGGGGGCGAGGATCAGGATCAACAACGCCTGTTCGAAGGCGATGCCTCCATGGAGCAGGCGCAGGCCGATCTCAACAGCGAGGATGGCGGTGCTCAGGGTGGCGATCAGCTCGAGGACCAGGGCGGAGAGGAAGGTGACGCGCAGCACCTGTAATGTGGCTTCCCGGTACTGCTCCCCCATTCTGGCCAGTGAGGCAGCCTGGTCGCGGCTGCGCCCGAGCTGTTTGAGCGTCTCCAACCCCTGGAGCGTATCAAGGTAATGAGCGCTCAGCTTCCCCAAAAGAGCCCACTGCTTGTGGGTCAGCCCTTCGGCCAGGTTGCCGATGAGAACCATGAAGAAAGGGATCAGCGGGGCCGTGACAAGCATCACAAGCCCGGAGAGCAGATCGAGGGGGAAGACGGTAAACAGGATCGCCAGCGGGATCAGTGCCGCCAGGCCAAGCTGGGGGAGATACTGGCTATAAAAACCTTCAAGGGCTTCGACTCCCTCCTTCAGGGCAACGGTCAGCTCACCCGTCCGCTCGGATTGGGTATAGGCGGGGCCCAGTCGCTGCAGGTGGGCATAGACTACTTCTCGCAGGTGGGATTTGATCCGCGCCGCCATTTTGGGTGCGCTGATTTCAGCGCCCCCGACGCAGAGGGCGCGAAGGAGGATAAAGCCCAGCAGGGTCCAGGCGAGGGGAATGACTCCACTCAACCCGACCCCTTGTAAAAAGGCCAGCGTGATAATCCGGCTCGCCTGGCGCGCCTGGAGAACGGTCAGGAGGGCTCCAAAAGCGCCAAAGGCGACGGTCAGGGCAAGAGCAGCCCACACCGGACCGGCCAGGATGACCAGGCGGGTAATAAGGGAAGACGGTTTAGTAATGGAGTGTTTCTACCTTCTCGCTGACCCGCTTGCGGAAGACCCAGAAGGTCCAGATCTCGTAAGCCAGGACGATGGGGACGAAAATCACGGCGACGATGCTCATCGTGGTAAGGGTGGTGACCCCGGAGGCGCTGTTGTAGATGGTCAGGCTGTTAGCCGGGTTGGGGTTCGAGACGAGTACGCGCGGATAGAGCTGCATGAAGATTGTAGCTACCGAGAGGATGATGGTCAGCGAGGTCATGAGAAAGGCCCAGCCATCGCGCTTCTGGTGGATAAAAAACCCAGCGGTGAGGAGGGCAATCAGTGCGCCGAAGGGAATGGGCCCCGGGTTAACGCCCATCTTGGTGAGGAAATCCGTCTCGAAGTAAGACAGGATCGTATAGAGGACCATGGCGGCCACGGTTGGGATCCACAAGCGGAAAGCGAGCCGGTTGGAATGCTGCTGTAACTCGCCGGTCGTTTTGAGGGATAGGAAGACTGCACCGTGAGCGCTGAAGCCCAGGAAAGAGACCAACCCGCCGACCAGGGCGAAGGGATTGAGCAGGTTCCAGAAACCACCGGCGTAGTAGAGGCGCGAGTCGATCGGCACGCCGCGAACGAAATTGGCGAATGCGACACCCCAGAGGAGAGCGGGCAGCGCGCTGCCGATGAAAAATGCCCAATCCCAGAACGAGCGCCACTTCGGATTTGCATCGAGCGAGCGGAACTCGATCGCGATTCCACGCAGAATCAAGCCGATCAGGATGAGGAGCAGAGGAAGATAAAACCCGCTGAAAAGGGTCGAATACCAGACCGGAAAAGCGGCGAAGATGGCGCCGCCGGCAGTGATCAGCCAGACTTCATTGCCGGACCAGTGCGGTCCGATGGCGTTGAGGATGACCCGCCGGCGGGCATCGCTGGCGCCGAGGATGGGTAGAAGGATCCCCGCACCGTAGTCGAAGCCCTCGAGGATAAAATAACCGGTGAAAAGCACCGCGATCAGGATAAACCATAACGTGTTGAGATCCATGGGCCACCTCCTAGAGGGCAATCGCTTCTACGCTGGTTTCGTCCCTGCTGGGCTCTTGCGGTCCAGCCTTGGCGTATTTGACCAGAAGATAAATATCCGCAGCCATCAAGGCGCCGTAGAGCAAGGTCAGGACGATCAGGCTGGCGAGGACCATGCCGGGTGTCAGGGTAGGCGAGAAAGCCTTTTCAGTCTTCATCAAGCCAAAGACCACCCAGGGCTGGCGCCCAAGCTCGGTCATCATCCAGCCAGTGGTGTTGGCCAGGTAAGGCAGGGCGATGGTAAAGGGGAACCATTTGAGGAAACGGATCTTCTCCGGCCGGGTGTTGCGCGTGGCGTGAAAGAGGCCGTAGGCGGCGAGGAACAGCATGAGGAATCCGGCGCCAACCATCAGGCGGAAGGACAAGTAGGTCACCGCGATCGGCGGGGCATAGTTCCCCGGGCCGTAGGTCTGCTCGTATTCTTTCTGCAGATCGTTGATTCCCTTGACCTCGCCATCCAGGCGGTTATAGGCCAACAGGCTGAGCATTCTGGGGATGCGAATGGCGAAAACGTCACGGTGCTCAGGCTCATTGCCGATCGTGATCAACGAGAAGGAAGCCGGGTTTTCGGTGTTCCAGAGCGCCTCTGCGGAAGCCATTTTCATCGGTTGGGTGCGGACCATCTGTTGAGCCTGGCTGTGGCCGACGAGAATGACCAGAAAGATGGCGATGATCCCAGCGACCGCCCCGATAGTGAAGGAACGGCGGAAGAAATCCACGTTCTGCTTGCGTACCAGGTGATAGGCGCTGATGCCCATCACGAAAAACGCCCCCGTTGTGAACCCGGAGAGAGCCGTGTGTGGGAACTGGACCCAAACGTTGGGGTTAGCGAGCAGCTCGAAGAAATTGGACATCACGGCGCGCCCATTTTCTAGCCTGTAACCGACCGGTTCCTGCATGAAGGAGTTGGCGATGAGGATCCACAGGGAGGAGATATTGACCGCCAGAGCGACCAGCCAGATCGAAAGGAGGTGGACGCCTTTGGAGAGCCTGTTCCAACCAAAGATCCAAACCCCGATGAAGATGGACTCTAGGAAAAAGGCAGTGAGGGCCTCAATCGCAAGGGGGGCGCCGAAGATATCGCCCACGAATCGGGAGTATTCCGACCAGTTCATCCCGAACTCGAATTCCATGACGATCCCGGTCACCACACCCATGGCAAAGTTGATCAGGAAAAGCTTTCCCCAGAATTTCGCCATGGCTTTATAAACCGTCTGACCGCTGTTCACGTAGATGGTTTCCATGACAGCGGTCAGTAATGAGAGCCCCAGGGTGAGGGGGACGAAGAAGAAATGATACACTGCGGTGATTGCGAACTGCCATTGGGATAATGAGAGAACGGTCATAACGGCTCCTTCGCTGGCGAATTTGTGAATATTATAACTATAAAGAGAATAAAAGGCAATAAAAAAGAACGAGAACCGAGAACCGTCAGAATGAGAAAGGAGAGCCGAGAACGGTGAGGAGGGAACGGAGCGCGTCCGAGATCCAATAACCGTGACAGGCCGCCAGGCATGCCAGCAGGCAGGCAGATTTGGCGGGCACGGTTTATTTGTAAGTCTCTTTGGTATAATCTCCACTACACATCCTATCTATTGAATGGCGTCCTTATGCTGGATAAAGTTGCAGGAATTGAAGCACGTTACGAAGAGATCAACCGCGAGCTGGCCGAAGTTGGGGAGGATTACCAGCGCGCCGCAGAGCTGGCCAAGGAGCGGGCAGACATCGAGCCGATCGTGGAGAAAGCCCGCGAGTACCGCCAGACTCTCAAACAACTGGAGGAAGCCCGACAGCTCGTTTTAGAAGATGACGAAGAGATGCGCGGTCTGGCGCAGAGCGATATCGACGCGCTCGAACCGAAGCTGGAAGAACTGGAGGGGGAGATGAAGAGCATGCTCCTGCCGAAAGATCCCCGCGACGAGCGCAATGTAATCGTCGAAATTCGCGCCGGGACCGGGGGCGATGAAGCCGCACTGTTCGCCGCGGACCTATTCCGCATGTACAGCCGCTACGCCGAGCGGCAGAACTGGAAGGTGGAGATCCTGTCGCAAAACGAAACCGGGATTGGCGGATATAAAGAAATCATTTTCATGGTCAAGGGGAAAAGGGCTTACTCAAAGTTAAAGTTTGAATCCGGCGTACACCGGGTTCAGCGCGTCCCAACCACCGAAGCCCAGGGGCGAATCCATACCTCGACCGTTACCGTGGCGGTACTGGCCGAGGTTGAGGAGGTCGATGTCCAGATCCCCGAAGCGGACATCAAGATGGACGTCTACCGCTCAGCCGGGGCGGGCGGCCAAAACGTACAGAAAAACTCGACTGCGGTGCGCATCACGCACAACCCCACAGGGATAGTGGTCGCCTGCCAGGACGAGCGATCGCAACTACAAAACCGGATCCGGGCCATGGCGATCCTCCGCGCGCGGCTGTACGAGATCGAACAGGAGAAACGCCAGCAGGAGCTGGACGAGACGCGCCGTTCGCAGGTTGGGACCGGCGAGCGCTCTGAAAAAATCCGCACCTACAACTTCCCCCAGTCGCGGGTCACCGACCACCGCATCAACGTCTCTTCCTACAATCTTTCCGGGGTCCTGGATGGGGATCTGGACGTGTTCATTGACGAGCTTTCGCTGCGCGATGAAAGCGAGCGGCTGGCACTGACCGGGGTGGACGAGGGTGAAGGTTAAGGAAAATTCTCTGTCCGTTGAAACCCGCCTCTTCGTCCACGTGGGCCGCTGCCTGGCGGAGGCGCGAATCCGCCTCGCGGCGGTGAGCGAAACCGCGGGAATGGATGCGCAGGTGCTCCTTGCCCACGTGCTGAAGCGACCCAAAGCCTGGCTCCTGGCGCATCCCGAGGCGGAGATCACTTCAGAGGAGGAGGGTCTCTTCGTGGATGGCCTGGACAGGCTGGCTGCGGGAACCCCGCTGGCTCACCTGCTGGGCCATTGGGAGTTCTACGGGCTGAATTTTGTCGTTACGCCCGACGTGCTGATCCCCCGCCCGGAGACGGAACTGCTGGTCGATACAGCGCTTGGCTGGCTGCGAGCCCGGCCGGCGCGAAGGCGCGCTGCCGAGGCGGGAACGGGTTCGGGTTGCATCGCCGTGGCTCTGGCGGTGAACCAGCCAGAACTAACAGTTTTCGCCGGAGATCTTTCCCGCGCTGCCCTGGAAGTGGCGCGAACGAACCGGGAACGGCACAACGTACAGGACCGGATGCCCCTGTTCCAGGCGGATCTGTTGAGCTGCCTGAGCGGCCCCTTCGACCTGCTGGCAGCCAATCTACCCTACGTCCCCACCCGAAAGCTGGAGAGCCTACCAGTATCTCACCACGAGCCCACACTTGCCCTGGATGGAGGCGGTGATGGGCTGGCCGTGATCCGGCGCTTCCTGCAGGATGCACGGCGGTTGCTGGCGGCTGGCGGTCTGGCTCTGGCGGAGATTGAGGCCGGGCAGGGACCCGCAGCGATCCGCACGGCGCGGGCTGCGTTTCCAGCCGCCGCAATCACGATCCAAAAAGACCTGGCGGGCAACGACCGCCTTCTACGGATCGATGCTTCACCTTCTTAGAGGGCAAGATGGAAACCCAGACATTATTGATGACAGATCCTACAGCCAAGGATCGGGCTATCAAAACCATCCGGCAAGGCGGGTTGGTCGTATTCCCAACAGATACAGTCTACGGTGTGGCAGCCGACGTGCGCTCGAGCGCGGCGATCGAACGCCTGTTCGAAGCCAAGGGACGAGACGCCTCGAAAGCCATCCCGGTATTGCTCGGCGCACCCGAGCAGCTTGACCAGGTCTCTCCTGGAGCGGGAGAGATGGCATATCGCCTGGCCCGGTTCTTCTGGCCGGGTCCACTGACCCTGGTCATTCCGCGTAACGAAGACCTACCCCAGGTCCTATCCCCGGGACCGACGGTTGGGGTGCGCATGCCAGACCATGAGTTCACCTTGAGCCTGCTGCGCAGCGTGGGTCCTCTGGCGACAACCTCAGCCAACCGCTCGAGTGAGCCCAATCCACTTACCGCTCAGGACGCCTTAGAGCAGCTCAAAGGCCGCGTGGAACTGGTGATCGACGGCGGTCCCTGCCCGGGCGGCCTGCCGTCTACGGTGGTGGACTGCACCGGCGAAGAACCGGTCATTTTGCGTCCCGGCCCTATTTCACTGGAGGATCTCCTCTCCAGCCTGGGCTGACGAGGATTTTCTCATCCATCCCTTATTTTGAATTCATGCATTCCTAACGATTGGGAGATATCATAAGAATGCATTCTCCTTAAACCTCCCTGGCAGGGCTGGAGCCCCCTTCCAGGGAGGTTTTATATTAACCAGGGGAAACGATCCAACCAGCAAAGGAAAGATGGCTTTGAGGAACTGCCTGAGCCAGAGCGGTCATTTTTCCGGTTTGCCGATTTAACAGGCATATTTCCGGATTTTGAGAGCCTGCCTGTTGGACTACGATCCATGCCCGATCGGGCGACCAACCCAGAAGACTCAAATCTTCCTCTACCGGAATCGGGTCGGATTTCAGCGAGGCGATATCGAGCTGCTCGAACGTTTTGGAGGAAAATCCAGGTGGGTTGGCGATGAGAAGCTGGCTGCTGTCGCTGGACCACAGCGCAGTGAAAGAGGGTGAGCTGCCAGTGGAAGATTCGCTGAGCAGGGGCTGAAACCCGGTGCCGTCCAGGTCTACCAGGGCGAGGACCGCCTGTGCGGATTGGTTGTATTCGATGAGCAGCTTTTTGCCGTCTGGCGAGAGTGTCAGCGTGCGGATATTCTGCCCTTCAGGCAGCGCCATCTCGCGGTCGATCTTGCCGGATGTCGGATTCCATCCACGAACGGACCACTGCCCCTCCATATTTATCATCCCCAGATAAAACCGGCCATCCATGGATGCCCAGCCAAGTGGGAGAAGATCCCGTGCGCTATCCATGGCGACCATCAGCCGGGATTCTCCGTTGGAAAGGTCGGTTTGCCAGAGCTCGAAGCGCAGCGCTGCTCCGGGATTGGCAGATGCTCCGATTTCGGCCTTTTTCCCGTACACGAAAGATCGCGAATCATTTGACCAAGAACCCAGGAATGTGACGCGGGAAGCGATCGAGCGTGGCTTTGCTCCTGCCAGGTCGACCAGCCAGAGAGTGCCTTCATATTCACGTGAGGAGTCCGCGGGGATCTGAAGAACGGCAATCTGGGTGCCATCCGGGGAAACCTTGCTGGAAAGTGGCTTTCCCGTCTTATGAGCCAGAGAAATGATTTTCTGCGGTTGGGAAGGATGCCCGACTGCCAGGGCCCACAGGGTGGTTGATTTCAGAGAAGGATCTGTTTCCGCGTAGACCACATTCAAACCGGCCTGAACCGGCTTCCGGCTGTGGGCAGGCTGTTCGAAAGGATGGGATACCTGCGGCGGCGTTACCGGTGTGGCTATGGTTCGATCGGGATTTGCAAGCTTAATCCCGATCGGGATAAAAATCAGGATGACGAGGATGAGAAGCGCGGCCAAAAAACAGCCGCGAAGCGAGCTGCCTTGGGTCTTCATCCAAAAAATTATAACCTGTTTCATGGTAAGATTAGCTATCCGGATTTGAGGATGGTTGAAGTCAACGCAGCCTTCGAATTCGCAGTCTCCCCGGAACAGGGCGCCTGGATCCTGAGCGGTAATTTCGGCTGCATCCGGTCCTGCCTGGGAATCTCCGGCTCGGTGGGAGGGAGAAAATTTCAATCTTCTTCGAAGGTATGGCACCTGAAACAGACGGTCGCTGACGATCATGGACTCCCGGCAGCGATCGACGGGCCAAACCAGCAGGTTACGCTGGAAGGGCGGATGGAGGATGAGCACGATTTGCAGATCGAAATCCGCTTTATCCTCGCCCTGGAAAAGCGCTTCTTGCTCTGGATGGTGAGAATCCAAAACCAGGGCTCCGCTCCTTTATTTCTAGACGAGATTGAAATGCTCAACGCAGGGGCTTTTCCGGGTAGTCGGATCGAGATCCCCGGTCCGCCGGAAGAGGCAGCTTTTTTCTCTAACGGCTGGCAATCCTGGTCAGGTACCCGCACATACGGCGCGGGAGAACGAGCACGAATTTCGCGCCTGGGTTGGCTGGAAGGAGCGATGTGGTTCAATCCGACGACGCCGCGACCGCGCGACCGGGGGCATTTCGGGGGAGACTTTTTCGGGGTGGTCGGGAACCGGGGGTCCCACCGAGGATTGCTGCTGGGGTTTCTCTCCCAAAAGCGGCATTTTGGATCTCTCGAAGCCCGCCTTCAGAAGGAGCTGGTGGTGCAGATGTGGGCCAGCGGAGATGGAGCGCGCGTGGACCCGGGAGCGGTGGTCGAGACCGATTGGGCAGTTTGCGCCCCGCTTCAACTGGATAGTCCGGATCCGCTGGGGGTCTATCTCGAGGCGGTAGCACGCGAACATGGGATCGTTGCGGCCGGGCCGGCCCCGGTAGGCTGGTGTTCCTGGTACCAGTTTTACACGAAGGTGACCGCTGCACGGATCCTGAACAATGTAGCGAGCATGAAAGCCGTCGAACCGTTCCTGCCGCTGGACCTGGTCCAGATTGACGATGGGTTTGAGAGTCAGGTCGGGGACTGGTTCTCCTTCCGGGAGACCTTTCCAGAAGGCGTCACGCCGCTGGCCAGGGCGATCCGTGAGGCAGGGAAAACGCCCGGGCTGTGGCTGGCGCCATTCATCGTCCATCCGCAGGCCAGAATCGTCCAGGAGCACCCGGACTGGCTGCTGCGCAACCCGCGAGGACAGCCCGTGCATGCCGGATTTAACTGGGACGCCTTCACAACCGCGCTCGACCTGACTCATCCTGCTGCGATGGAACACGTCTGCCGGGTAGTGTCTACTGCCGCCCACCGGTGGGGTTTCCCCTATCTCAAGCTCGATTTTCTGTACGCGGCCGCCCTGCCGGGCCGGCGCCACGATCCAACCCGTAACCGCGCGCAGACGCTCCGCGCTGCCCTGGAGAATATCCGGGAAGCAGCGGGGCCCAAGACGACCTTGTTGGGTTGTGGAGTTCCCCTGGGCCCGGCCCTGGGCCTGTTTGAGGCGATGCGCATCAGTACGGACGTCAGCGGGGAATGGACGCCGCCGTACCGCCACGTCAGGTCATTCTTTTCCACCGAACCTAACATGCCCTGCGCGAGAAACGCGCTGCAGAACACCATTACCCGGGCGGCGCTTCACCGGCGGTGGTGGATCAACGACCCGGACTGCCTGCTCGTCCGGCCGGACTGCGAGTTGAGTTTGGCCGAGATCCAGACGATGGCGACCGTGATGGCGCTGACCGGCGGATCGCTGCTGCTCTCGGACAACCTGCCGGGTGTTCCAGCGGAACGCCTGCACCTGGCGGCGAACTTGCTGCCGTTGATCGACCGCAGGGCAATGGTCCTGGATTGGTTTGACTCGGGCCAACCGCATTGTTTACGCCTGGACCTGACGGGACCGGCAGGGGATTGGACGCTGATTGCCTGGATCAACTGGGAGGATGGGCCAAGGACAGTGTTTTTGGATCTCGGCGATTACCACCTGGGAAAAGGCGCCTATTATGCCCGTTCATACTGGGGCCGGGAGACTTTTCTGGTCTCGGAAGGGAAAACGCCGGCACTGGATGTGGCCGCTCACGGGGTGATCTTATTGGCAGTCCGAAAAGCTTACCCGAACCAGGCGCAGTACCTGGGGAGCGATCTGCACATTTCCCAGGGATTGGAGCTGGCTGCATGGGTTCGGGAGGGGGACTGCCAACGGGTCAGGTGGGTTTTGCCGCGAACGATTCATGGAGAAGCAATGTTCAGCCTGCCCAGGCCGCCCAGTTCGGCGTGGCTGGATGGAAAGCCGGTGGAGTGCTTACCGGTTAGCCAGGGGGTTTTCCGATGCGAGGTGGCGTTCGATCGCTCGGCGGAGATGGAAATCTGGTTCGAAAAAAGATAATATCGGCCTTCCCGATCCATTCGAAAGAAGATCCTGAGGGTTTCTAAAACCCTCAGGGTCCAGATTTTCAGACGGACCGTTCGTCAGCTTGAGGCAGGCGGGTTGGAGGAGGCCGGGGGAACGGCCATTTCTTTGTTTTTACGGCTGTTGCGCCAGCGGCGAACGCCAAGCCAGATGAGCCGGAGCGGGATGTAGATGATGATGGCAACGGGCAGGACGAGGAGAACCAGATAGATCGCCACTCCAACGAGGAATTTCAAGGTAGCGATCAGCGCCTGAACCGCGTCGCGGGCAACCCCTACAGGCTGCCAGGAGCCAATGGAGACCGGGGCGACCGATTCCTCCGCTTTCAACTGGACGGTGATCGCCGACATGGCGGCTGATTCCTCGTAGTATTTGATCTGGCCCTGGAGGACTTCAATCTGCTCGCGGACCTGGGTGAGCTGGTTGAAGATATTCATCACATCTTCAGGTCGTGTGGCGGAGGCCATGATCTCGCGCAACTGGGCCTCGGCAGCCTGCTGGTTCTTCAGGCGTGATTGCAGGTCGGTGTACTGTTGGGTGACATCCTCTCCGGTGACGCTCTCGATGAGCACATCGGTGCGAGCATCTTTGACCTGACGCTTGATCTCGCTCAGCGCGTCATTCAGCTTCGCGGCGGGAACGCGCATGGTGATGCTGGCCTCAGGGATTTCGCGGCCGTCATCGGTGCGGGTTTTGTAAGAATTGGAGGTGACTACGTACCCCTCCAGGCGATTCGCCATCTGGGAAATCGCGTCGAGCGACGCTGGAGGGTCGGGGACGACGATGGTGAGGTTGGCGGTCTTGACCACCAGGCGCTCGATCGCAGCAGCGTTGGCGCCGGACCCGGACTTCGACGGGGCGCCGGGTGCGGCTTCCTGCGGGAGGTTGGAATCAACAGATTTTCCAAGAGACTGGCTTAAAGGGGGCGGGGCAGCGGGCGCCCCGGGAGCCGGGGTCGCCTGTGCGGCCGAGCAAGCCGATAGTACCAGGGCGAGCAAAATGACAATACCATTCCAGGCTTTCTTCATTTTCTACCTTCTTTCTACTGCGATGTCGGCTCTGTTTTCTACAACCTGGACGTTCAATTCAACAAAAAGTTCCGCTCCGTGGCGGAACTCGTGGTTTACCAGCCCTCGGCAAGGCGAATGGCATGCCGAGCGGGAAGACCCGCGGCCAGGATCCGCTTCTGGACCTGGGCGACATCGTAATTGACCCGTCGGTAGCTCCAGGTGTTCGTCTCGGGATCGAAAATGGCATACGAGGCGCGTGGATCGCGGTCCCGCGGCTGGCCCACCGACCCGGGATTAATGATCGCGCGCGGGGTAAGCTGGATCCGGGTTTCGGATTTGGGGATGGCCAGGTGAACGCTGGCCGGGCTGTGGGCGTCGGTGTAGACCACGGGCAGGTGGGTGTGGCCGACAAAGCAAAAATCGGTGTCGAAATGGGAAAAATTATAGCGAGCGACGCGGGTATCGAGGATGTACTCCCAGACCGGGTTACGCGGACTGCCGTGGGTTAAAGTGACCTGCCCGACGACGATCCGCTCGGGCAGGTCACGTAAAAAGGCCATACTTTCGGCAGTCAGCTCGGTCTGCATCCACTTTACGGAGAGCTTGGCCTCAGTGTTGAAGGTTTCCACGTCGATCTCACCCAAGGCGGCGGCGTCGTGGTTGCCGACCAGGCAGATGAGGTTTCTCAACCCGCGCACGCGGGCAATACATTCGTTTGGATCCGGACCGTATCCCACCAGATCACCCAGGCACCAGACAGCATCAACAGGTCCAGCATCTTCGAGGACAGCGTCTAGAGCGGTCAGGTTAGCGTGGATGTCAGAAATCACCATTACAGGCATGCGGGGCTGCCTCATCGAAAAAATTTTGATCAATTATACTCAATAAAAGGCTGGCGTCTCTAGGGCAGGAAGAACTGCACCTGCCAGTTGGAAGTGTCCTGCTTCACAGTGGAGTTGGTGCCCATCACGTGGATCCAGCTATTCCCCGGCTTAAGCTCGAACGGTTTACCATTGCTGGTGAAAAACTGCATCGGCTTATTGGCCCCAACCGATTTCCAGATGCCTTCGTAAGCCTGGCCATCCCGGAAGAATATGGCCTTCTGCCCGGCCTGGTTATTGGTGATCATGATGTCGTGAAGAGTGGGGGCGTATTCGACATACATGGCAAAAATCATAATTACGTTGGAAAAGGCCAGTTGCTTATCCGTGTTGCGGTCGGTCAGCGCGATCATGGGACTGTTGGCGTTCGTGTCGCCGGGGTCCGTCCAGCGCAGGTACGTAGCAGTCGAGGGATCATAACGCCATTCCTCGCGAGTAAAGCTACTGAAGAGGACCATCACGTCGTTAGCTGATTTGCCTCCCTGGGGTGGAACTGAATTGAAGCTCATCCCTTCCAGGTGAGGGCGCTGATTGCCTATGGCACGGCTGGCAGCCAACTCGGTAAACTTGGCAGTATTGGCAAAGACGCTGATCACCGTGTTATGACCATCGTCGCAGATAGCAGCGCAGTTAATTCCCCCAGGGACGAAGGCGCGGTTGCCAAGCGTGCCGATGATTTTGTTGTACACTTTTATATCAGCGTAAGCAAACCCTAACAAACCCTGGTACATGGGAACCAGTTGGGCGTCCACGTAACGACCGGAGCGGATTGGTCCGACCTTGTCCGAATTCTGACCGTAATACAAAGCCAGGAAACGGTTTTCTCCAACACCCATGAAGTAATCAAAAACGATGTCCGCGGCCGAGAGACCGGCATGAGGTCGCCCGGTCGCAGGGAAGTTGGATACTTTGATCATCAGGGGGCTGCGGTCGAGCAGTTTCGGATCGGACACGACCAGGCCGGTCAGCGGATCGACATTCGCGGGATAATTTCCCGGGCCGAAGGCGAACGGCGTGGTGGTTGGGATCACCGTAGCAGTCGATGTGGCGGTTGGACTTGGTACCGGCGTATCGGTGGCAGGCGGGAAGGGAGTGTTAGTCGGCATGGCGGTGATGGTCTCACCCGCCGATATGGCGATCTGGGTTTGTTGATTAGGGGCTGGAGAGGCCGCGGGTTGGCAGGCAACCAGGCCGATACAAACGGCCAGCAAGGAGGTTAACAAGCGGAAAGAAACGCCTTTGGTCATGGATGGTATCCTTATCGAAATATGGACCCACAGATTTCCGTGGTCAGTCAGAGAGAAGTATCAATTGGCAAGGTTGGAGAGCAGATTGGATCCCCCTCTGATTATAAACCGAGA
>Ga0335070_10004610_pt1 | contig 16143 bp, 10 predicted proteins | sample Lox_Sample_13_FD_206722 | JGI IMG/M metagenome (GOLD analysis project Ga0335070, IMG submission 206722) | Soil microbial communities from Loxahatchee National Wildlife Refuge, Florida, United States - Lox_Sample_1.3 | ecosystem: Environmental > Terrestrial > Soil > Wetlands | place: USA... | reverse complement strand
ACCGGCGCCGTCGGCCGACGAAGCCTACGAGACGGCCTCGGCGGAGCCGGCGCGCCCGGTGGACCCGGCGCGGGTCGCGGACGCCCCGGCGCCGCCGCAGAAGCCCGCGCCCGCACCTGCTCCGCCGGCGGTCCCGGCCAGGCCGGCGCCGCCCGCTCCCGCACCCCGCATGGCCCGGGCGGAGACGCCCGCGGTGGCTGCGGCGCCGGCGCCCGCGGTTCGCACGCCGCCCGTCTCTGCGCCGCCGCCCGCCGTCGCCGCGGCGCCGCCCCCGCACGGCGTCGCGGTGCAGGTGGGCGCGTTCTCCGATCGGCACGTAGCGGACGCCCTGGTCTCGCGGCTTCGCGTCGCGGGCTTTCAGGCCTACGTCGCCGCTGCCGATGGAAGCGCCTGGCGCGTGAGGGTGGGCCCGTTCGCGGACCGCGCGCGCGCGGAGCAGGCGGCGGGCCGGCTGAAGCAGCAGCAGGAGCTGCCCACGTGGATCCTCGAGGAGACCGGCGGTCGATGAGCAGGGGCGACAGGCGATGCCGCGGCCGTGGCTGGTGACCGGCTGTCGGGGCCAGCTCGGCAGCGCGCTGTGTGATCTGCTCCGGGCCCGCCAGGTGCCCTTCGCGGGCCTCGCCCACGCCGAGGTCGACATCGCGGACGCCGGGGCCGTCCGCGCACTGCTCTCGGCGCGAGGTCCGGCGGGCATCCTCAACGCCGCGGGGTTCACACACGTCGATCGCTGCGAGCGCGAGCCCGCGCTCGCGGCGCGGGGCAACGCGGAGGGACCCGCCGTCCTGGCCGCGGCCTGCCGCGAGGCGGGGGCTCGCCTCGTGCACGTCTCGACCGACTATGTCTTCCCGGGCGATGCGGCGCGGCCCTATCGCGAGGACGACCCGACCGGCCCCCGCTCGGTCTACGGCCGGACCAAGCTCGACGGCGAGCGCGCGGTGCTGGCCTCGGCGCACGCCTTCCTGGTCGTGCGCACGAGCTGGGTCTTCGGCCGCGGACGCAACTTCCTCGCGGCGATCCTCGACCAGGCCGTGAAGCGCAGGCGGGGCGAGGCCTCCGGTCCCCTGCGCGTGGTGGCCGATCAGACGGGCCGCCCGACCTACGCGGCCGACCTGGCGGCCGGAATCTGGCGGCTGGTCGAACTGGGCGCGGCCGGCCTCTACCATCTCGCGAACGAGGGCGTGGCCACCTGGTGGGACCTGGCCCGCCTCTGCCTCGACGAGGCGGGGTGCCGCGACCTCGAGGTCCTGAAGATCTCGAGCAGCGAGCTCCCCCCCGGCGCGCCGCGCCCGGCGTGGTCGGTGCTCGACACGTCGAAGGCCGCGTCGCAGGGAGTCGCGCTGCGCCACTACGAAGCAGCCGTGCAAGCGTATCTACACTCGGAGGAGTCTCCGCTGCGGGGACCCGCCTGGGAGGGAATCCATTGAGCTCGAATCGTCCCCTGCGGCGCATCCTCGTCACGGGCGGAGCCGGCTTCATCGGCTCCCACCTCTGCCGCCGCCTGCTCGGCGAAGGCTGCCAGGTGCTGGCGTACGACAACCTGCTCACGGGCCGCGTCGAGAACATCGCGGACCTGCTGGGCCACGAGCGCTTCTCGTTCCTCCACTACGACGTGACCAACTACCTGCACGTGGACGGAGCCCTCGACGCGATCCTCCACTTCGCATCGCCGGCCTCACCGGCGGATTTCGAGCGCCTGCCGATCCAGATCCTCAAGGTGGGGTCGCTCGGCACCCACAAGGCGCTCGGGCTCGCCAAGGCGAAGGGCGCGCGCTTCCTGCTGGCGAGCACGTCCGAGTGCTACGGCGACCCCGAGGTGAATCCGCAGCCCGAGACCTACTGGGGGCACGTGAATCCGATCGGCATCCGCGGCGTGTACGACGAGGCCAAGCGCTTCGCCGAAGCGATGACCATGGCGTACCACCGCCACCACGGCGTCGACGCCCGCATCGTGCGCATCTTCAACACCTTCGGGCCGCGCATGCAGGTCGACGACGGCCGCGCCATCCCGAACTTCTTCCGCCAGGCGCTGCGCGGGGAGGACGTGACGCTGTTCGGCGACGGCTCGCAGACGCGCTCGTTCTGCTACGTCGACGACCTCGTCGAGGGCATCTGGCGCCTGCTCCGCTCGGACCACGTCGGCCCGGTCAACATCGGCAATCCGCAGGAGATGTCGCTGCGGCAGATGGCCGAGACCATCATCGAGCTGTGCCGGAGCCGCAGCCGCCTGGTGAGCCGGCCGCTGCCTCCCGACGACCCGAAGGTGCGTCGGCCGGACATCGGCCTGGCGCGGCGCGTGCTCGGCTGGGAGCCGCGCGTCCCCGTGCGCGAGGGCCTCGAGCGCACGCGCGACTACTTCCGGAGCGAGCTGGCCCTGCGGGAGTCTTCCGGCGCGTGAGCGACAGCTCCCACATCCGCAACTTCTGCATCATCGCGCACATCGACCACGGCAAGAGCACGCTGGCCGATCGCCTGCTGGACGCCACGCATACTGTCCCCGAGCGCGAGCGCCGCGAGCAGTTCCTCGACAAGATGGATCTCGAGCGCGAGCGCGGGATCACGATCAAGGCGCAGACCGTGCGCATGCTCTACACCGCGCGCGACGGCCAGGAGTACGTGCTCAACCTGATCGACACCCCCGGGCACGTGGACTTCTCGTACGAGGTCTCGCGCGCGCTGGCCGCCTGCGAGGGCGCGATCCTCGTGGTCGACGCGTCCCAGGGCATCGAAGCGCAGACGCTCGCCAACGCCTACCTCGCCGTCGACGCCGGACTCGAGATCATCCCGGTCGTCAACAAGATCGACCTGCCCGCGGCGGATCCCGACCGGGTCGCGCAGGAGATCGAAGAGGTGGTCGGGCTCGACGCGGCCGACGTGCTGCCCGTCTCCGCGAAGGAGGGCACCGGCATCGAGGCGCTGCTCGAGCGCATCGTCGAAGCGGTGCCGCCGCCGAAGGGCGACCCCGCCGCGCCGCCGCGCGCGCTGGTCTTCGATTCCTGGTTCGACCCCTACGTCGGCGCGATCATGCTGGTGCGCGTCGTCGACGGCCGGCTCGAGCGCGGCCAGCGCATCCGCATGATGGCCAAGGGGACGGAGCGCGACGTGCAGGCGCTGCACGTGATCGACCCGCATCCTCGCGTCGTCCCCGGGCTCGAAGCGGGCGAGGTGGGGATGGTGGTCGCGGGCATCAAGACGCTGGCCGAGGTGCGCATCGGCGACACGCTGACCGACGCGCGCAGGCCCGCCGCCGCCGCGCTGGCCGGCTTCCGCGAGAGCAAGCCCATGGTGTTCGCGGGGCTCTATCCCGTGAACCCCGACGACTACGAGAACCTCAAGGTCGCGCTCGAGAAGCTCCAGCTCAACGACGCCTCGCTGGTGTACGAGCCCGAGACCAGCGCGGCGCTGGGCTTCGGCTTCCGCTGCGGCTTCCTCGGCTTCCTGCACTCGGAGATCGTGCAGGAGCGGCTCGAGCGCGAGTACAACCTCGACCTCATCTCCACCGCGCCGACGGTGCGCTACCGCGTCGTGCTGCGCTCCGGGGAGACGAAGGAGATCGAGACGCCGGCGGCGCTGCCCGACGCCGCGGAGATCGATCACATCGAGGAGCCGCTGATCTCCGCGACGATCCACGTGCCGCCCGAGTACGTCGGCGCCATCCTGGCGCTGTGCCAGGAGCGGCGCGGCGTGCAGCGCGAGATGCACCACCACGGCTCGCGCGTGCAGGTGCGCTACGACCTGCCGCTGGCCGAGGTCGTGCTGGACTTCCACGACCGCATCAAGGGGGCCTCGCGGGGCTACGGCTCCTTCGACTACGAGCTGATCGGCTACCGCACGGCCGATCTCGTGAAGCTCGACGTGCTGGTGAACGGCGACCCGGTGGACGCGCTCTCGCTGATCGTGCACCGCGAGAAGGCCTTCCAGCGCGGCACGGATCTGGCGCGCAAGCTGAAGGAGTTCATCCCGCGGCAGATGTACGAGGTGGCGATCCAGGCCGCGATCGGCAGCAAGGTCATCGCGCGGACCAACGTGCGCGCGCTGCGCAAGAACGTGACCGCCAAGTGCTACGGCGGCGACATCAGCCGGAAGCGCAAGCTCCTCGAGAAGCAGAAGGAAGGCAAGCGGCGCATGAAGCGGGTGGGGCGCGTGGAGATCCCTCAGGAGGCCTTCCTGGCGGCGCTGCGGCTGGACGAGGACTGAGGCAGGCGGCGGCCCGGCGAAGGCAGAACGGCGTTTCGGCGAGCCGCGACCTCCCTTCTCCCTTGGCGCCGGTCCGCGCGCGCCACTATGCTCCGCCGACCGCTCTTTTAATTCCGTCCTGCGAGGCGGAGAAAGCGCAGAAGTGAAGCCCGAAGGCGCTCCCAGCGACGCGCGAGGCGCGTCGCAACCCGGTCCCCCGAACGCGCGCGACGTCCGCCGCGCGACGCAGGAGGGTGTCGTTGCGGGCGCGACGCGCACCCTGCTCGACGATTCAGGCATCCGCCGCTCGCTGATGCGCATCGCGCACGAGATCGTCGAGCGCGTCGAGGATCCCGCGCGCCTGTACCTGGTCGCGATCCCGAACGGCGGCATTCCCCTGGCGCGCCAGCTCGCGCTGAACCTGCGCCAGATCGCGGATCTGGTCGTCCCGGTCGGCGTGCTCGACACGACGCTGTACCGCGACGACCTGATGACCACCTCCGCGCGCCCGGCGCTGCGCCGCACCGAGATGCCGTCGGCGGTCGACGACCACGTCGTGATCCTGGTCGACGACGTCGTGAAGACCGGCCGCACGATCCGCGCGGCCATGGACGCGCTGATGGATTTCGGGCGCCCCAAGGCGGTGCAGGTGGTGGGGCTCGTGGACCGCGGGCACCGCGAGCTGCCCATCAAGATCGACTACGTCGGCAAGAACGTTCCGACCCACTCGGACGACGAGGTGCGGCTGCAGCCGCCGCTCCACGGGCAGCCGGAGGAGCTCGAGGTCGTCGTGGTGGCTCGCGCGCGCGGCGAAGCGGGCGCGGCAGGGGAGGGCTCCGCATGATCGGCCGCGATCTGCTCGGCATCGAGGATCTCGAGCGCGACGACATCGTGCGCATCCTCGACACCGCGGAGCACATGGTCGAGATCGGCGAGCGCGCGGTGAAGAAGGTCCCGACGCTGCGCGGCCGCACCATCGTGAACCTCTTCTTCGAGTCCTCGACGCGCACGCGCGCCTCCTTCGAGATCGCGGGCAAGCGCCTCTCGGCGGACGTCGTGAACTTCTCGCCCTCGAGCTCGAGCCTGAAGAAGGCCGAGAGCATTCTCGACACGGCGCGCACACTCGACGCCATGGATCCCGACGCGGTGGTGGTGCGGCACGCCGTCGCGGGCGTCCCGAAGCGCATCGCCGACGTGCTCGCCGCGCCGGTGATCAACGCCGGCGACGGCGCCCACGAGCACCCGACCCAGGCCCTGCTCGACTGCTTCACCGTGCGCCGGGAGAAGGGGCGCCTCGACGGCCTCACGGTGGCGATCGTCGGCGACATCCTGCACAGCCGCGTCGCGCGCTCGGACATCTACGCCTTCTCGAAGCTCGGCGCCGAGGTGCGCGTGGCGGCGCCGCCGACCATGATCCCGCACGGGATCGAGACGCTCGGCGTCAAGGCCTACACGTCGCTGCGCGAGGCGCTCGACGGCGCCGACGTCGTGATGGCGCTGCGCATCCAGACCGAGCGGCTCACGGGCGCCTACTTCCCGAGCGTGCGCGAGTACAGCGCCACCTTCGGGATCGACCGCGCCAAGCTGCGCTTCGCCAAGGACGACGCGATCGTGATGCACCCCGGGCCCGTGAACCGCGGCGTCGAGCTGTCCCACGACCTCGCCGACCATCGCCCCAGCGTGATCCTCGACCAGGTCCGCAACGGCGTCGCCCTGCGCATGGCGGTGCTCTACCTGTTCGCCGGCCGCCCGGGCGCGGTGCGCCGCGTCCGGACCCTTCCCGACGCGCCCCTGGGGATGTGACGGTGAGTCGGATCCTGATTCGCGGGGGGCGCATCCTCGATCCGCAGAGCGGTCGCGACGAGCGCGCCGACCTCCTGATCGAGGACGGCCGCGTCGCGGCGCTCGGCCAGGGCCTTCCGGTCGAGGGCGCTCAGCTACTCGATGCGGCGGGGCGCTGGGTGGTGCCGGGCTTCGTGGACATGCACAGCCATCTGCGCGAGCCGGGGCAGGAGTACAAGGAGGACATCGGGTCCGGCGGTCGCGCGGCGGTCGCCGGCGGCTTCACGGCGGTGGCCTGCATGGCCAACACGCACCCCGTCAACGACGACCCGGCAATGACCGACTACATCCTCGACCGCGCCCGCCACGACTCGCCGGCGCGCGTCTACCCGGTGGCCGCCGCGACGAAGGGCTTGAAGGGCGAGGTGATGACCGAGATGGCGGCGCTGGTGCAGGCCGGCGCCGTGGCCTTCAGCGACGACGGTAAGACGATCATGGACAGCGGCGTGATGCGCCGCGTGCTCGAGTACTCGACCCTGGTGGGCGTGCCGGTGATCACCCACGCCGAGGACCGCACGCTGGTTGGCGACGGCGTGCTGAACGAGGGGCCGGTCGCCACGCGCCTCGGGCTGCCCGGCAACCCCGCCATCGCGGAGGTCGTGCACGTGGCCCGCGACCTCGCGCTCGCCGAGTTCACGAGCGCGCACCTCCACGTCGCGCACGTCTCGACCGCACAGGCCGTGGAGCTGATCCGCCGCGCGCGGGAGCGCGGCGTGAACGCAACCGCCGAGGTCGCGCCCCATCACCTCGTGCTCACCGACGAGGCGGCGCAGGGCTACGACACGAACGCCAAGGTGGCTCCGCCGCTGCGCTCCGTCGCCGATCGCGACGCCTGCCGCGCGGGCCTCGCCGACGGCACCCTCGATGCGATCGCGACGGATCACGCGCCGCACGCCCAGCACGAGAAGGAGCTCGACTTCACCGAGGCCCCGCCCGGGATGATCGGCTTCGAGACCGCCGCGGCGGTGACCCTCGAGCTGGTGCGCGCGGGCCTGCTCTCGCCCCTCGAGTGGGTGCGCCGCCTGTCGACGAATCCGGCGCGCATCCTGGCCCGGCCCGGCGGCAGCCTGGCGCAGGGCGCCCTCGCCGACGTGACGCTGGTGGATCCGGAGCGGGTCTGGCGCTACGACCCGGCCAAGGGCTTCTCGAAGTCGCGCAACTCGCCGTGGGCGGGCGCCGAGCTCACCGGACGCGTGGTCGCGACGCTGGTGGGAGGACGACTGGTGTTCGATGTGGAGCGCGGGGTGCTGGTGTGAGCCGAACCGGTCCCGCGCTGCCGCCGCCGGCGCTCCTCGTGCTCGCCGACGGCACCACCTATCGGGGGGCGGCCTTCGGCGCCTCGGCGGTGATGGCCGGCGAGGTGTGCTTCAACACCAGCATCACCGGATACCAGGAGATCCTCACGGATCCCTCCTACGCCGGTCAGATCGTCGCGATGACCTACACGCAGATCGGGAACGTCGGCGTGAACCGCGAAGACGAGGAGTCGCGGCGCCCCTTCCTGTCGGGCTTCATCGTGAAGGAGCTCTGCCGCGAGCCCTCGAGCTGGCGAGCGGAGGGCTCGCTCGACGCATATCTGCGTCGCCACGGCATCCCAGGCCTCGCAGGCATCGACACGCGCGCGCTGGTGCGCCGGATCCGCGACGCGGGCGCGCAGCAGGCCGTGCTCTCGACGGACCCCGAGCAGCAGGACGCCGAGCGGCTTCTGGCGCGCGCGCGCAGCGCGCCCTCGCTCGACGGCCGCGACCTGGCGGCCGACGTGACCTGCGACGCTCGCTACCGCTGGGACGAAGGTCGCTGGCGCGGCATCAGCGGGCAGGTGCCGAGGCCGGCGCGGCCCGAGCCTCGCTACCGCGTGGTCGCGATGGACTTCGGCATCAAGCGCAACATCCTGCGTCTGCTCGTCGAGCAGGGCTTCGAGGTGACCGTGGTGCCGTCGCGGACGACGGCGCAGGAGATCCTGGCGCTGCAGCCGCAGGCGCTCTTCCTCTCCAACGGGCCGGGCGATCCGGCGGGGGTGCAGGGGATCCGCGAGACGGTGCGCGCGCTCGCGGACCGCCTGCCGATCTTCGGCATCTGTCTCGGCCACCAGATCCTGGGCCTCGCGCTCGGGGGCGAGACGCGCAAGCTCAAGTTCGGCCACCACGGCGGCAACCAGCCGGGGCAGGACCTCCTGACGAAGAAGGTGGCGATCTGCGCGGAGAACCACGGCTACGCCGTGGACGCCGAGAGCCTGCGCGCGGCGGGCGAGCCCGTGCGGATCACGCACATCAATCTCAACGACGACACCGTCGAGGGTCTGGCCCACGAGACGCGGCCGATCTTCTCGGTGCAGTACCACCCCGAGGCCTCCCCGGGGCCTCACGACGCCAGCTACTTCTTCGCGCGCTTCCGCGAGATGGTCGCGCGCCACGTGGCGGGCGAGCGGGTCAGCGGCGCGCAGATCGCGAGCGGCGGATCCGGAGCCTAGACGTGCCGCGCAGAACCGACATCGAGACGATCCTCGTGATCGGGGCCGGCCCGATCGTGATCGGCCAGGCCTGCGAGTTCGACTACTCCGGCTCGCAGGGCTGCAAGGCGCTGCGCGAGGAGGGCTACCGGGTCGTCCTCGTGAACTCGAATCCCGCCACCATCATGACGGACCCCGAGTTCGCGCACCGCACCTACGTCGAGCCGATGACCGTGGCGAGCCTCGAGAAGATCATCGAGCGAGAGCGCCCCGACGTGATCCTGCCGACGCTGGGCGGCCAGACGGCGCTGAATCTCACCGTCGCGCTCGCCGAGGCCGGCGTGCTGGGCCGCTACCGCGTCGGCCTGATCGGCGCGCAGCTCGAGTCGATCCACAAGGCCGAGGACCGCAACCTGTTCCGCGCCGCGATGGAGCGCATCGGCCTCAAGCTTCCGCGCTCGGGCTACGTGCGGAACCTCGACGACGCGCGCCGCGTGCTCGAGGTGACGGGGCTGCCCGCCATCATCCGGCCCTCCTTCACGCTCGGCGGCACGGGCGGCTCGGTGGCCTGGCGCGCGGAGCAGTACGAGTCGCTGGTCGGCTGGGCGCTCGACCAGTCGCCGCGCCACACCTGCCTGGTCGAGCAGAGCGTGCTCGGCTGGAAGGAGTACGAGCTCGAGGTGATGCGCGACGGCGCCGACAACGTCGTGATCATCTGCTCGATCGAGAACTTCGATCCGATGGGCGTCCACACCGGCGACTCGATCACGGTGGCGCCCGCCCAGACGCTCACCGATCGCGAGTACCAGGAGATGCGCGACGCCGCGATCGCGATCATCCGCGAGATCGGCGTCGATACGGGCGGCTCGAACATCCAGTTCGCCGTGAACCCCGCCGACGGCGCCATGGTGGTGATCGAGATGAACCCGCGCGTGTCGCGCTCCTCGGCGCTGGCGTCGAAGGCCACCGGGTTCCCGATCGCGAAGATCGCCGCGAAGCTGGCGGTCGGCTACACGCTCGACGAGATCCGCAACGACATCACGCGCGAGACGCCGGCCTCCTTCGAGCCCTCGATCGACTACGTGGTGACGAAGGTGCCGCGCTTCACCTTCGAGAAGTTTCCCGGCGTCGACAACGAGCTCACGACGCAGATGAAGTCGGTGGGCGAGGTGATGGCGATCGGGCGCACCTTCAAGGAGAGCTTCCAGAAGGCGCTGCGCTCGCTCGAGATCGGACACGCGGGCCTCGAGGCGCCGGAGCTCCCGGAAGGGCAGGCCGGCCTCGACGCGCTGTGGGCGCAGATCGAGGTGCCGCGGCCCGGGCGTCCCTGGGCGCTGGCGGAGGCGCTTCGCCGCGGCGTCTCCGTCGAGGAGCTGCACCGCCGCTCCTGGATCGACCCGTGGTTCCTGCGCAACCTCGCAGAGATCGTCCTTCTCGAGAAGGGCCTCGCGCTCGCCTCGGGCGAGGAGGATCGCGCCGCGTGGCTGCGCACGGCCAAGCGCAGCGGCTTCTCCGATCAGCGCCTCGCCGCGCTGTGGGGGACGACCGAGGACGCCGTGCGCGCGCTGCGCCTGCGCCAGGGCGTGCGCCCGGTCTACAAGCGCGTCGACACCTGCGCGGCCGAGTTCGAGGCGCACACGCCCTATCTCTACTCGACCTACGAGGACGAGTGCGAGGCGCGGCCGAGCCAGCGGCGCAAGATCATGATCCTCGGCGGCGGCCCGAACCGCATCGGTCAGGGCATCGAGTTCGACTACTGCTGCGTGCACGCGGCCTATGCGCTGCGCGAGGCGGGCTTCGAGACGATCATGGTGAACTGCAACCCCGAGACCGTCTCGACGGACTACGACACCAGCGATCGCCTCTACTTCGAGCCGCTGACGCTCGAGGACCTGCTCGAGATCGTCCACCGCGAGAAGCCCGAGGGCGTGATCGTGCAGTTCGGCGGGCAGACGCCGCTCAAGCTCGCCGTGCCGCTCGAGCGCGCCGGCGTGCCGATCCTCGGCACCTCGCCGGATGCCATCGACCGCGCGGAGGACCGCGAGCGCTTCGAGGCGCTGCTCGAGGAGCTCGACCTGAAGCGTCCGCCGGCGGGCATCGCGCGCAGCCCCGCGGAGGCCGAGGCCGTGGCGGCGCGGCTCGGCTACCCCGTGCTGCTGCGGCCGTCCTACGTGCTCGGCGGGCGGGCCATGGAGATCGTGCACGACGTGACCTCGCTGCGCGCGTACATGCGCTACGCGGTGAAGGCCTCGCCGGAGCGCCCGGTGCTCGTGGACCGCTTCCTCTCCGACGCCACGGAGGTCGACGTCGACGCCATCTCGGACGGCAGGCTCGTGGTGATCGGCGGGATCATGGAGCACATCGAGCAGGCCGGCGTCCACTCGGGCGACAGCGCCTGCTCGCTGCCGCCTTACTCGCTCGAGAAGCCGGTGATCGCCGAGATCGCCGATGCCACGCGGCGCCTCGCGCTGGCGCTCGGCGTGCGCGGGCTCATGAACGTGCAGTACGCGGTGAAGGACGGGCGCGTCTACGTGCTGGAGGTCAACCCGCGCGCCTCGCGCACGGTGCCCTTCGTCTCGAAGGCGATCGGGCGCCCGCTCGCGAAGCTGGCGGCGCGCGTGATGGCGGGCGCGACGCTCGACGAGCTCGGCTTCACGGAGGAGATCTGGCCGCGCCACTTCTCGGTGAAGGAGGCCGTCTTCCCGTTCGTGAAGTTCCCCGGTGCGGACACGCTGCTCGGCCCCGAGATGAAGAGCACGGGCGAGGTGATGGGCATCGACTCGGACTTCGGGCGCGCCTACGCCAAGGCGCAGATCCAGGCCGGCAACTCGCTGCCCGAGCGGGGCAGCGTGCTGGTGTCGGTGCGCGAAGAGGATCGCCTGGCGATCGGCGCCGCGGTGCGCGAGCTGGCCGACCTCGGCTTCCGAGTGCTCGCCACGCCGGGAACCGCGCGCTCGCTGGCCGTCGCGGGAGTCGCCGCCGAGGTCGTGCCGAAGGTGGGCCGCGCGGGCGAGGGCGAGCTCGACACGGTCGGGCGAATCCGCGCCGGCGACGTCGATCTCGTGATCAACACCGTGGAGAGCGATCCGGCCGCCGCGCGCGACTCCGCGTCGCTGCGGCGAAGCGCGCTCTTGCGCGGGGTGCCGTACTTCACGACGGCGGCCGGCGCGCGCGCCGCGGTGGGCGCCATCCGCGCCCTGCGCAAGGGCTCGATCGGCGTGCGCTCGCTGCAGGAGATCCACGGCCTCTGATGCCCCTCGACGCTCGCACCCCCGTGCTCGTGGGCGCCGGCGTGGCGTCGCAGCGCCAGGCGGATCCGGCGCAGGCTCTCGAGCCCGCGGCGCTGATGGCGCTCGCCCTCGAGCGCGCGGGCGACGACGCCGGGAATCGCGACCTGCTCGCCGACGCGGACCTCGTCGCGGTGCCGCGCGGCTTCTGGCAGTACGCCGATCCCGGGCGCCTCGTCGCGCAGGCGCTGCGCGCGTCGCACGCCCGCACGCTGCTCGCGGAGATCGGCGTGCTGCAGACGACGCTGTTCGCGGAGGCCGTGCGCGCGATCCGCGAGGGAGCGGACGTCGTGCTGGTGACCGGCGGCGAGGCGCGCTTCCGCGCGCAGCGCGCCCGCGCCGCGGGGCGGCCCGAGGCGCTCACCGAGCAGCCGTCCGGCACGGCGCCGGATCGCGTGCTGCGTCCGGCTGCCGACATCATCCATCCGGTCGAGATCGCGCGTGGCCTCGCGGTGCCGGTCGCCCAGTACGCGCTGATCGAGAACGCGCTGCGCGCCGAGCGGGGCCAGTCGCTCGCCGAGCACCGCCGCGAGCTGGCGGCGTTCTGGGCGGGCTTCGGGCGCGTCGCCGCGGCGAATCCGCACGCCTGGAACCGCGAGCCCCCCGACGCGGAGGCGCTGGCGGACCCCGCGCGCAACCCGCTGCTGGCCTTCCCGTACGGAAAGCACCACTGCTCGCAGTGGAACGTGGACCAGGCGGCGGGCCTCGTCTTCTGCTCGGCCGGGCGCGCGCGCCGGGCCGGGATCCCCGAATCGCGCTGGATCTTTCCTCGCGCCGTGGCCGAGTCGAACTTCATGCGCCCGCTGGTGGCGCGGACATCGCTCCAGGGCTCGCCGGGCTTCGCCCTCGCCGGACGGCGCGCGCTGGCGCTCGCGGCCCTCGGCGCTGCGGAGATCGACCTGCTCGAGCTGTACAGCTGTTTTCCGTCTGCGGTGCGCGTACAGCAGCGCGAGCTCCACCTCGATCGGGGCGCGACGCCCAGCGTCACGGGCGGCATGGCCTTTGCCGGCGGTCCCCTCAACAACTTCGTGCTGCAGGCCCTGGCGCGGCTCGCCGAGCGACTCCGGAAGGGGGGCGGCCACGCGCTGCTCAGTGCCGTGTCGGGCATGCTGACGAAGCAGGGCGTCTCCCTCTGGTCGACACAGCCCGGCCCGGACGCGTGCGGCCTCGCGGACGTGAGCGCCGAGGCGGAGGCGGCCGAGCCGGCGCGCCGCGTGGAGGACGCGGGCGAGGGGGCGGGCACGCTGGCCGGCTACACCGTGGCCTGCGAGCAGGGCGCGCCGGTGCGGACGATCGCCATCGTCGACCTCGCCGGCGGGGCGCGCACCGTCGCCGCGAGCGACGCCCCGGACCTCGCCCGCACGGCCACCGAGGAGGAGCTCGGCGGCGTGCCGGTGCGCGTCCTGCGCGGCGGGCAGCTCGTCGTCTAGGCTGAGGGCTCCGGTCCCCGGCAAGGAGAGCCAGCGTGGCGTCGAGTGCGGGTCTGGAGGCGCTGGCGGCCGTCCTGCGACCGCTCGAGTTCGCGGCTCGCGACGACTTCGCCCACCTGGAGCGGGTGCGCGATCTCGAGCGCAGCGTGCGCATCGCGGCCGAGACGGCGCAGCGCGCGGCGCTGCCCCGCGAGCTGCGCAAGGTGCTCGGCGAGATCGCCGCCGCCTTCGCGCACCCGCTCGACGCGCAGTCGCGCCGCAGCGCGACGCAGCGCGCACTGCGCCGGCTCGCGCCCTTCGCGAGCCCCGAGTACGCCGAGCGCGCGCTCGCCGCGTCGCCGGCGTGTCTGCCCGGCGTGGGCCCGAAGCGCGCCGAGACGCTGATCCGCCGCGGGCTCGACTCGGTGCAGGCGCTGCTCTTCCACCTGCCGAGTCGCTACGACGACCGCCGCGCCCTCGCGAAGATCGGCGCGCTCGAGGTGGGGCGCCGCGCGACCTTCACGGGGCGCGTGCTCGGCTGCGGCTTCGCGAGCTGGCACGGCGGGCGCGGGCGGGGAGGGCGGATGTTCGAGGCGGTGCTCGGCGACGACACGGGCACCGTGACCCTGAAGTGGTTTCGAGGAGGAGAGGCGATCGCCCGCGTGGTGCAGAAGGATGCGCTGCTCGTCGTGACGGGCCTGGTGAAGCGCTACCGCTTCTCGAAGGAGCTGCAGCACCCCGAGGTCGAGCGGCTCGAGAGCGGCTCGGAGCACGAGGCTGTCGCGGCGCGCGCGCAGATCGTCCCGGACTACGCCGCGCCGGAGGGCGTGCACCCGCGCGGACTGCGCCGCGCGGTCCAGGGCGCCGTGTCCGACTACGCGGACCTCGTGCCGGGCTGGCTGCCGGACCGGCTGGTCCGGGCGCGCGTCCTTCCGTCGCCGTCGGATGCGCTGCGCGCGATCCACGCGCCGGAGGCGTCGGCCGATGTGGAGGCCCTGTGCGCGCGGCGCACGCCCGCCCACGAGCGGCTCATCCTCGAGGAGCTGTACCTGCTGGAGCTGGGCCTCGCGCTGCGGCGCGAGCGCGGCGCGCGCGCGCCGGGCATCCCGATCTCCGGCGACGGTCCGCGTACCCGCGCGGCGCTGCGCGCGCTGCCCTTCGACCTCACCGGGGCGCAGCACCGCGTCTGGCGCGAGCTGCGCGACGACCTCTCGAGGCCGCACCCCATGCACCGCCTGCTCGAGGGCGAGGTGGGCAGCGGCAAGACGGTGCTCGCCTACCTCGCCGCGGTCGCCTGCGCCGAGTCGGGACACCAGACGGCGTTGATGGCGCCGACCGAGCTGCTGGCGGAGCAGCACCACCGCACGCTCACCCGGCTCGCCGAAGGTCACGCGGCGGATCCCCTGCGCATCGAGCGTCTCACCGCATCCACCCCGCGCACGCACGCGGACGCCGTGCGCGCGGAGCTCGCTACCGGCGGCGTCGATCTCGTGGTCGGCACGCACGCCCTGCTCGAGGCGGGCGTGACGTTCCGCAGCCTCGGCCTCGTCGTGGTGGACGAGCAGCACCGCTTCGGGGTCCTGCAGCGCGCGGCGCTCGGCGGCAAGGCGCCCGTCGAGCCGCACACGCTGGTCATGACCGCGACGCCGATCCCGAGGACGCTGGCGCTCACCCTGTATGGCGACCTCGACCTCTCGGTGCTGGACGAGCTGCCGCCCGGGCGCCAGCCCGCGCGCACGCTGCTGTTCCGCGAGGGCGAGGGCCGTCAGGTGGCGGAGCTGCTGCGCCAGACGGTGGCGCGCGGCGAGCAGGTCTACGTCGTGTATCCGCTGGTCGAGGAGTCGGAGAAGTCGGACCTGCGCGCGGCGACCGAGTCGGCCGAGCGCATCCGGGCGAGCTTTCCCGACCTGCGCGTCGACCTCGTGCACGGGCGCCTCGACGCGGCGTCGCGAGCAGCTGCGATGGCTCGCTTCGAGTCCGGCGCGACGCAGGTGCTGGTCTCGACCACCGTGGTGGAGGTCGGCGTGGACGTCGCCAACGCCACGCTGATGATCGTCGAGCACGCCGAGCGCTTCGGCCTCGCCCAGCTCCATCAGCTGCGCGGGCGGGTGGGGCGAGGGTCGAAGCCCGGCACCTGCGCGCTGGTGGCGCGCGGGGTCACGGAGGGCAGCGAGGCGCGCCTCGCCGCGCTGCTCGAGACGCACGACGGCTTCGAGATCGCCGAGGCCGACCTGCGGATCCGCGGACCCGGCGAGTTCCTCGGCACGCGACAGCACGGGCGCCTCCCGGATCTACGCATCGCGGACCTGGCGCGCGACGCGAAGCTCGTCGCCGTGGCGCGCAAGGCGGCGCTGGACGCCGTGCGCCGCGATCCGGGCCTCTCGCGCGAGCCCGATCTCGCGCGCGCCGTGCGCGCTCGCTGGGGGCCGCGCCTGGCCCTGGCGGACGTGGGATAGCCCGCCGATGGGAGAGCTGCCCGCCGTCGAGCCGCTGCCGCCGCGGGCGCCCGGTCGCGTGCCGTGGGTGCGCTCGGGCGCGGCGCTGCTGCGCGACCCGACCGCCTTCTTCGCGCGCTCGCGCGAACGCCACGGCGACACGTTCCTGGTCGATGCCTTCGGCTACCGACTCTTCTGCGTGTTCTCGCCCGCGGGCGTGCGTGCGCTCTACGCGCTGCCGGAGCGGGAGGCGAGCTTCGGGCTCGCCACGTACGAGCTGGTGATGCGCCACAAGCTGCCCCTCGAGCTGGTCGCCGGGCGCCGCGCGCGGCCGCACGACCTGTTCGGCAGCCAGGAGGTGGAGAGCTACCTCGGGCACCTCGAGGAAGCCGTCGCACGCCAGATCGGCGAGCTCGGGGCCTCGGGGCGGTTCGAGGTCTTCGGCTTCGCGCGCCGCCTCGGTCACCGCCTGGGGCTCGCCTGCTGGGCCGGCGCCGAGGCCGCGTCCCCCGAGCGGCTGGATCGGCTCATCCCGCTCTTCGACCGCC
>Ga0335070_10004609_pt1 | contig 16143 bp, 10 predicted proteins | sample Lox_Sample_13_FD_206722 | JGI IMG/M metagenome (GOLD analysis project Ga0335070, IMG submission 206722) | Soil microbial communities from Loxahatchee National Wildlife Refuge, Florida, United States - Lox_Sample_1.3 | ecosystem: Environmental > Terrestrial > Soil > Wetlands | place: USA... | reverse complement strand
ACCGGATCGGAATGCCGGCGGTTTTTCGCGGCGTGGCCGTGATGCTCTGGCTTTGGGCCGCGGTGTTCGCATTCACCGCACGGAATGCGCCGCTTCGAACAGCGCCGGGCGGGGCGCGGGCAATGCTCGAAGTGCTCTTACACGAGAAGCTCTCGTGGCTTCTGGCCGCATTCTATTTTCTTACCTTTGGCGGCTTCGTGGCCTTCTCCATATACTTGCCGACCCTGCTCCGGGACGAGTTTCACCTGGCCGCCGCCGATGCCGGTTTCCGCGCCGCCGGTTTCGTGGTGCTGGCCACTGCGGTACGTCCGCTCGGCGGCTGGCTATCGGACCGTATTGGCGGTGCCCGCGTCCTGGCAGCGGTTTTCTCCGCCATGGCGCCGTTTGCGATGCTGTTGGCCTGGCCGGCAATCCTCCCGTTCAGTGTGGGAGCGCTCGGCTGTGCCGCATTGCTCGGTCTGGGGAATGGCGCGGTATTCAAGCTCGTGCCGCAGTACTTCTCGGGCCAGACCGCGACGGTAACCGGATTGGTGGGAGCCATGGGCGGGCTCGGCGGGTTCTTCCCTCCCATCCTGCTTGCCTTCTTCCGCAATCGGCTGGGAGCCCTCTGGCCGGGGTTCTTATTGCTTGCCTTTTGCTCACTGGTTTTATGGTGGGCCAATCATCGCGTCTTTGTGCCCCGCCAGCAGAATATGGAATTGGCGCTGCCGCCGGATTTCCGGCGCACCGCCGATCGCCTCCGGGCCGGGGCCTGGGCCACGCTTTGGACGGGCCTCCTGATTGCCGCCATCGTGGTGGGATCCCGCAACCTGGCGTACTTCGACCCGGCCCTGGTCATCTACACTTTTGCGGTCGTGTTCGCTACTTGGGGCGTGGTGTACCACTACAACGTTTGGCTGGAAAAACCGCCCACGCGCGTTTACTGGGATCGAGGCTGGGAGCTTTTCCGGAGCCGGGGAGTCCTGCGTAGCCTCGTCCGCGTGGGATCGCTCGCGCTCACGCACCTGGCGGCGCAGCGGTTCATCGCCCGCCGCTCCAGACTCCGCTGGTGGATGCACCAGTGCCTGTTCTGGGGCTGTCTGACCGGGGTGGCGATCACGTTTCCACTGGTCTTCGGGTGGATTCACTTTCGCAGCGCGCCCAACGACCAGTTCACGTATGTCATCTACCTGTTCGGATTTCCGGCCGGCGCCTTCCACCTGAAAACCGTCGGCGCGTGGCTCTTGTTTCATGGCCTGGATGTTTCCGCGGCGCTCGTGCTGGCAGGCATCGCGCTTTCTCTTTGGCGGCGCATGACGGAAGAGGGCGCTCGCACCGTCCAGCACTTCGGAATGGATTTCCTGCCGCTGATCCTGTTATTCGCGATCTCGGTGACAGGCCTTGCTCTCACCGTGTCCGAAGAGTGGCTGCGCGGCGCCGGCTATAGCTTTCTGGCGATTCTGCACGCGATCACGGTTATCGGGGCGCTGCTCTATTTGCCGTTCGGCAAGTTCTTTCATATTTTTCAGCGGCCGGCGCAGCTCGGCGTCAAGCTGTACCAGGAGGCCGGCCAGAGGGAGGAGGGCGCCGCCTGTGCGCGGTGCGGCGAGCGGTTCGCCTCGCGAATGCATATTGACGATCTGCGGGCGGTCCTGCCGCGCCTCGGTTTCGACTACCGGGTCCCCGGACCCGCCGGGTATTGGCAGGAACTCTGCCCGGCCTGCAAACGCAAGACACTGTCGGTCGCACAAATGCGCTTGAAGGAGGAGGCTCGTGGCTAAGCCGCCGGTTCCGCTGGACGACCTGAATCGCCGCTTCGGCCCTCATCTGAACTACGTTCCGCACGGAGGATGGCAGGATGAATCGCGGAATCCAGCCGAGCGTCTGGTCAAGACACACTGTTGCTTCTGCGGCCAGCAGTGCGGGATTCAACTGAAGGTCCGCGACAATCGGGTCATCGGGTTCGAGCCGTGGGAAGACTTCCCTTACAACCGCGGGATGCTGTGCCCGAAGGGTGTAAAGAGGTACTTGCAGGGCAACCACCCGGACCGCCTGCTGAACCCGCTGATGCGGACGGCGAACGGGTTTCAGCCGGCCGGATGGGACGAGGCGCTGGAATTCACCGCCCGGCGCCTGCGGGAGCTTCAAGACCGTTATGGCCGCGATGCCGTAGCGGTATATGGCGGCGCGTCGCTGACTACCGAGAAATCCTACCTGCTGGGCAAGTTCGCCCGCGTGGCGCTGGGAACCCGCCACATCGACTACAACGGCCGGTTATGCATGGTTTCCGCCGGCACCGCGTACAAAGGCGCCTTTGGCGTGGACCGCGCGCCGAATCCCTGGAGCGACATCCCAAAGGCGGAAGTGGTCATGGTTGTGGGAGCGAATATCGGAGAATGCGCGCCCATCACGACCGACTACATCTGGCGCGCCCGCGACAACGGGGCGAAGCTGATCGTGGCCGATCCCCGGTTTACGCCGATCGCGCGGAATGCCGACCTGTACCTTCCTGTGCGTCCCGGCACGGACCTCGCTCTGCTGATGGCCATTCTGCACGTCATCCTTCGCGATGGCCTCACCGACCAGACATTCATCGCGGAGCACACGGCCGGATTTGAAAAAACCGCGGCGTCGGTCGAACCGTGGAATCCGCGGCGTGCGGCGGAAGTGGCCGGTGTCGCGCCCGAGGCGATCGAGCGGGCCGCGCACTGGATCGGCGGGTCCCGACGTGTGATGATCCTGCACGCGCGCGGATTGGAACACCAGTCCAAAGGCGTCGAGAACTGTGAAGCCGTGGTTGCGATCGCCATGGCGACGGGCAATATCGGCCGCGAAGGCGCCGGCTGCGTGATGGTGACCGGCCAGGGTAACGGGCAGGGCGGCCGCGAGCACGGGCAGAAGTGCGACCAACTGCCGGGCCAGCGAAGCCTGGCCGACCCGGCGGCGCGGGAGCATGTGGCAGGCGTCTGGGGCATCGCGCCGGAAGATCTCCCGCAGCCAGGCTACTCCGCGGTGGAGATCATGAACGCCATTCACAGCGGCGAAATCAAAGGGCTGCTCTCCATCTGTTTCAACCCGCTGGTCTCTCTGCCGGACGCCAACTTCACGCGCGACGCCCTGGAACGCCTCGAGTTTTTCGGCGTGATCGATTTTTTTCTTTCAGAGACCGCGATGCATGCGGATGTCGTGCTGGCGGGCAGCCTGCAGGAAGAAGAGGAGGGCGTCGGCGCGAACGTCGAGGGGCGCGTCATCCATATTCAGAAGGCCGTGGATCCGCCTGGCAACGCGCGCGCCGATTCCGAAATTATCTGCGAGCTGGCGCGGCGCCTCGGACGCGGCCGGTATTTTCCGTATCGCGAGCCGCGCGAGATCTTTGAGGAGCTGCGGTTGGCTTCACGCGGCGGCATCGCCGATTACTACGGCATCACCTACCAGAAGATCGACGAGAACCAGGGCGTATTCTGGCCGTGTCCGTCGCCCGATCATCCCGGCACACCTCGTCTTTTCGAGGGCGGGCGGTTCTTTCACACCGATGGCAAAGCCCACTTCATGAGCCTGGAATGGCGGGACTCCGGCGACCCCGTGGATGGCGGCTTCCCGATCTATCTGACGACGGGCCGCGTCGTAAGCCAATACCTTTCCGGCACGCAGACGCGGCGCATCGGGGCGTTGGTGGACCAATACCCGGAGCCCAAGCTGGAGATTCATCCGCGGCTGGCAGGGCAATATGGGATCAAGAGCGGCGATTGGGTCACGATCACCACCAGGAGGGACACAATCACGCTCCAGGCGATGGTGGTCCGCACCATCCGGCCGGATACGGTCTTCATCCCGTATCACTGGCCGCGCGACCGAAGCGCCAACCGCCTGACACACCGTACGCTCGATCCGCGCAGCAAAATTCCCGAGTTCAAAGTCTCGGCATGCCGCGTGGAGAAGGCAGCCGCGCCTCCCGAGTGGGCGCGCACCCGGGCGCCAGAGTTGGTCCAGGGAGGCCGCGGCTGATGCACGGGATGGAATTCTACGTAGATCCGTCGCGTTGCATTGGCTGCCAGGCTTGTCTGAAGGCCTGCGAGGAATGCGAAACGCACCGCGGCGTCTCCATGATCAATTTCGACTTCGTGGACCGTCAGGAGACCGTTGCCACGGCCGCCTACGTCTGCTGGCACTGCGACAACCCGACGTGCGCACAAGTGTGCCCGGCCGATGCCATCAAGAAGTACGAGGACGGAATCGTCGGTTCGTCGCTGAAGCCGCGCTGCATCGCGTGCTCCAACTGCGTGCTGGCCTGCCCCTTCGGCATCCCCAAGCTCGTTCCCGAATACGAACAGATGATGAAGTGCGACATGTGTTACGACCGGACTTCGGTGGGCAAGCGCCCGATGTGCGCCACGGTCTGCCCCAGCCAGGCTTTGGCCTACGTCACGCCCGAAACCATCGCGGCCTCGCGCCGTGAAAAGCCGGTCAACACATTCTGGTTCGGAAATCAGAAGATCACGACGAAGGTGTACATGATGGCCCCGGCCGAGGCTGACGCCGTCTCCATCGACGTGGCCGATTATACATGGGAGGGAGACTATGAAGCTGTTCCGCAAGCCCTCTAGCGCACCGTTGTGGCAGGACGAATTCCCGGTTTTCACTGCCGACGAACGATACGTGAACCGGCGCCAGCTCACTAAATTTCTGACACTCACCAGTTTCGCGATGTTGGTGGGGAATCTCTGGGTTCTCCTGCGATCTCTGATGTACCGCTCGCATCGTGAAGCGCCGCTGGTAGTGGCATCGACTGCCGAGGTTCCCGTCGGCGGCGTGAAGCTCTTCTCGTATCCGACCGCCAAAGACCCGTGCATTCTGGTCCGGACCGCAGCCGAGTCGTATCTGGCGTACAGCCAGGTTTGTCCCCACCTATCGTGCGTGGTCTATTACTCGAAGGAGCGCAACCGGCTGGAGTGCCCATGCCATCAGGGTGTTTTTTCAATCCAGGATGGTTCCGTCATCCAGGGTCCGCCGCAGCGCCCCTTGCCGAGAATCGCGCTGGAGCGAAGAGAGGGCCAACTGGTGGCGGTCCGTGTGGAACAGGGAGGCGCATGAATACGAAGCCTTCGCAGGAGCGCGGGCTCACCGCCCTGGACGGCGCCATGGCCCTGATTGTGGTGCTGCTGATTGTACAGATCTGGCTGCTCTCGGCAACGCTGGAATCGTACCTGGCTGGAAATCTCGATGCGGCGATACCAGGCGCGATCCTTTCGGGGATCCTGTTCCTCGCGTGTTTTGGCCTCTACCTGTTCGTGGATCGTGTGGATTCCGAGGTTCGCAAGGGCTGAGGAAAGATCCTGGCGATTGCCGGAACATCGCGCTTGTGCCTGCGTATGAATCAGAAGAGACAGCCATGTGGCTCCTGATTCAGGACCTCCGTTACGGCCTGCGCATGCTGGCCAGGAATCCGGGCTTCACCGCGGTGGCGGTGATTGCCCTGGCGCTCGGAATTGGCGCCAATACGGCAATTTTCAGCGTGGTCAACGGCGTGCTTCTCGAGCCGCTGCCTTACCATGACCCCGAACGCCTGGTGCGGCTCAGCGAGACCTCGCCGGACTTCAGCACTATGTCCGTGGCATATCCGAATTACCTGGATTGGAAAGACCAGGGCCGCAGCTTTGACGGACTGGCCTCGGTCCGGTGGGAAGACTACGACCTCACCGCAAGCGGCCAACCCGAGCACCTGAACGGCAAGATGGTGTCGGCCAATTTCTTCCGCGTGCTGGGAATCAACCCCACGCTGGGGAGGGATTTTGATCCCCAGGCGGACCGCCTCGGCGCCGCACCGGTGATCCTGATCAGCGGCGGCCTCTGGAGCCGGAGGTTTGGATCGAACCCGGCGGTGATCGGCACGCAACTGAGGCTCAGCGGCCGGAGCTACACCGTCGCTGGCGTGATCCCGGCGGGCTTTCAGTTCGAAGGCAAGGCCGACATTTACACGCTCCTGGAACAGTGGGACGATCTGCTGGCCCGGTCGCGCGAAATGCACCCGGGTATGTACGTGGTGGGCCGTCTTAAACCGGGCGTGACGCCAGACCAGGCGCAAGCGGAAATGACCGCCATCGCCGCCGGCCTGGCCGAAGCCTATCCCAAGTCCAACGCGAAGCACGGCGTCAAAATATCGCCGCTGGCAAACACAATCGTCGGCAACGTCCGGCCCACGCTGCTGGTTCTGCTGGGTGCGGTGGTATTCGTGCTGCTGATCGCGTGTGCCAACGTGGCCAACCTGCAATTGGCCCGCTTCACCACGCGCCAGAAGGAGATCGCCATCCGCTCGGCGATCGGCGCCGGACGCGGGCGCACGGTCCGGCAACTGCTCACCGAGAGCCTGGCGCTGGCGCTCGCCGGCGGCGTCGCCGGAGCGGCGCTGGCGCGCTGGGGCACGCAGGCGGCGCTGGCGGCTGTGCCGGGCGGACTGCCGCGCATGGAGAACATCGCGGTCGACGGGCGCGTGCTCGCCTTCACCCTGGGCGTCTCGCTTCTGACCGGCATCATTTTCGGACTGGCGCCGGCGCTCCACGTCTCCGCCACGGATCTGCACGAGACCTTGAAGGAGGGCAGCCGCGGTTCGTCGACCGGGCACCGAAGGCTGCGCGACCTGCTGGTGGCGTCGGAAGTGGCGGCCGCGCTGGTGCTGCTGGCGGGAGCCGGCTTGATGCTGCGCACCATGTGGAGCCTCTCCCACGCCAATCCGGGATTCGACGCCGGCCACGTCCTGACCTTTTCCGCGGGCCTGTCGCCGGCCAATACCAGCACGAGCGCCCGCATCCTTCAGACCCTCGGCCAGACGGTGGACCGCATCCAGAGTGTGCCCGGGGTGACGCACGCCGCAGTGTCCACGTTGATTCCGCTGGCCGGCAACGACAACGAAATGCCCTTCTACGTGAACGGACGGCCGCGCCCGACATCGCAGGGCGACATGTCCTGGGCGTTGTTGTACACCACGAGCCCCGGCTACCTCAAGGCCATGGGCATCCCGCTCCTGCGCGGCCGTTACATCGAGGAGCGCGATATGCGCCGCGGCTCCCACGTGGCCGTGATCGACGAGGTGCTGGCGCGCACAATATTCCCGGGCGAGGACCCGCTGGGGAGGAGTCTCGTGATCGCGGACCTGAGCGGCGCTCTCGGGCCCGAGGCCTCCGTGCCGATGGAGATCGTGGGCATCGCCGGCCACGTGAGCCACTGGGGACTGGACAGCGATGCCACGGCCAGGGTCCGCAGCCAGCTTTACCTGCCGCTCTCCCAGATTCCGGATCAGTTCATGAAGGGCATGGCCGAATCCAGTATCTTCGTGGTGCGCACGGCGAGCGATCCGCTGGCGGCATTGCCCGCGGTGCGCTCGGCGGTTCTGGAGACCGGCGGGGACCGGCCCGTTTACGGAGCGCGGGCCATGGACCGTATCGTCTCGGATTCCATGGCGGACCGGCGCCTGTCGATGTTGCTGCTGGGGATCTTCGCGGGGCTGGCGCTGCTCTTGGCCGCCGTCGGGATCTACGGGGTGATCAGTTACGCCGTAGCGCAGCGCACGCGCGAGATCGGCATTCGCATCGCGCTGGGCGCGGGTCAGGCCGAGGTGATGAAAGTGGTGGTTGCGCAGGGCATGGTTCCGGTTTTGTCCGGCTTGGCGATCGGACTGGCGGCTTCGATGGGGCTCACCCGGCTCATGACGGGAATGCTATACGGAGTCCGCGCCGCCGACCCGGCAACGTTTCTCGCGGTAGGACTGGTGTTAGCGGGGGTGGCGCTCGCGGCCACGCTGGTGCCTGCGCGCCGAGCGCTCAGGATCGCGCCTGTCGAGGCTTTGCGGACCGAATAGCCTAGTGCTGTTCGGAACTGGTTGTCGAACTCGTTGTAGAGCTAGTTGCGCCGCTGGGGGCGCCATCGCTGGCAACGAGTGCGCTGTTGGCGGAACCCCATACAGCCTGAATTCCGCCCGAAAAATGAATGAAGATCGCAACTGCGATTAACGCCACCAAGGCCGTGAGCAGGCAGTATTCAGCCAAATCCTGCCCACGCTCCTCGGTGCGAAAGGCCCTAACCACTAATCGGAACATTCTTCGCGAACCAAACCCAAAACCAGTTTAGGACTGTACAGTACGTTATCGCTAGCTTCTCTTTTGTTATGGATCTGAAGGGGTTACACGAAAGCAAGGGGCGATACCATGCGGATTTGCGGGTGCCGGTCGATAAGTCAGAACGTGGAGGAACATGTCGCCGACGACAACCTTTGGAGCCACGGTGTGGGAGCTGCCGCCCCTGATCCTGCACCCATTCAATGAACGGGTCTCGCCATCGGCCCTATTGGACAACTCGAAGGCCGCGCTCATGCTCGCGGGCCTGATTCCCAGCGACGGGAGCGACGCCGATGAACTCAAGCGCCGGTTGCTCGGCGGACGGTACAGCGAGCTGCGCATGCTTTTTTTCCTGGGAAAGGATGTGCTCCGTTGGATCGATCAATGTGCCGATTGGGCGGAACGTATCCCAGAACTTGCCGCCGCGGGAGAAGTGCGGCGGCAGAGTTTCGCCGGGCTCCTGATCGGCTGCCCGCCGGCGCTGGTGCGGGACAAGCTGCTGCGATGGGGAGTCTCGGACTATTCGTCAATCTTCGCGCGCGCCATCGGCATCAACGCGGTTTTCGCGGATCCGCCGCCGTGCGGGCTGCTGGCGGAGGAATTTCTGCGCGGCTACCACCGCTACGCGGACTATTTGTATCGCTGCTACATGGACTCGCAGCCGCACCTGACCATCACGTCGGCGAACTTCCGCTTCGATCTGTACGCTTCCGGCGAATACTCGCGCATGCTGGAAGCGCAGTGGGGAGAAGGCTAGGCGCGGCAGCATGGTCTGATGAGCAGGCGGGCAGCGCCCCGCGTTAAAATAGGCGCGTTATGCCATTTCCCCGCCTGCTCGTTGTCCGCCAGAAGTTTCCCGACCGCAAGATTCCCGATGTCGCCGCCGAAGTGCGCGCGCAGCTCGGTGCCAGCGGATTCGCCGGCCGGCTGAAACCCGGAGCGCGGGTCGCGATCGGCGTAGGCAGCCGCGGCATCCACAATATCGCCACGATTGTGCGCAATGTGGTGGACTACTGGAAATCGCAGGGCATGCATCCTTTTATCTTCCCAGCCATGGGAAGCCACGGCGCGGCGTCGGCTGAAGGGCAGGCGGACGTGCTGGCCCACTATGGGATCACGGAAGCCAGCATGGGCTGTCCACTGATCAGCCAGCTCGAGGTGGTCTCGCTCGGCAAGACCGCGGAAGGCATTGAAGCGTTCATGGACAAGATGGCCCACCAGAGCGACGGCGTGATGCTGGTGGGCCGGGTGAAGTGGCACACCGATTTCGCCGGCAAGATCGAGAGCGGCCTGTTCAAAATGATGGCCATCGGGCTGGGCAAATTCGCCGGTGCGCAGCGCTATCACTCGTACGCATATCGCGGGATGGGGCTGGAAGGCGTGATCCGCAGCGTGGGGCGGCAGGTGCTCCAATCGGGCAAGATTCTGGGCGGACTGGCGATCCTGGAAGACGCCAATCACAATACCGCCAAGCTGGACGCAGTGCCGGTCGAGGTGATGGAGCAGCGCGAGGAAGAGAACCTGACGCTGGTGAAGTCGTGGATGGCGAAGATCCCGTTCGATCTCGATATTCTGGTGATGGACGAGATCGGCAAGAATATTTCGGGTGCGGGGATGGACACCAAGGTGGCTAATCGCGGGGTGAATGGCGAGTACAATCCCTGGCCCAACACACCAAAGTTCCAACGCATCTTCGTGCGCAATTTGAGCGAGCACACCTACAACAGCGCGGTGGGCATGGGCATGGCCGACGTGGTCACGGACCGGCTGGTGAACCGCATCAACTGGGAGCCGACCTGGATCAATTCGCTGACCGCCAATACGCCCGCGGCCATCCGCACGCCGATTCACTTCCCCACCGACCGTGAATGCCTGGAGCGCGTGGCGCCCACGGTCGGGCGACATGATCTGGGCGAAGTGACCTACGGCTGGATCCGCAACACTATGGAACTCGGGCGTCTGGCGGTGAGCGAGAATATGCGCGCCGCGGTCGAAGAGAACGCGGCGCTCGAGCTGGAAGCCGCAATCGACTTCGAGTTTGACGGCCAGGGCAATCTGATCAGCCCGTTCGTCCCGATGGAAGAAGCCGCCGGCGTACACTGACGCGCTCCTGCTGATTCCCCAATAAGGCCAAAAAGGTATTCCCCTCCACAACGGCGTTGATTCGCGGTACTATAAATCACGCTGTAACGAATTCGCTTTGGGGGATTTATGAGAAGAGTGCTCGGCTTGTGCCTGCTGGCGCTGACCAGCGGGCTGATTCTCTGTGCACAAGACATTACGGGCAGTATCGGAGGAACGATCCTGGACCCGAGCGGCGCCGCGGTGCCGAACGCCAAAATCACGATCACGAATTCGGACCGCAACCAGGTGGTCCGCACTATCAATACCGACAGCACCGGGTCCTATTCGGTGCCGTACATCCCGGTTGGCATCTACGCGATCAAGGTCGAAGCCTCCGGCTTCAAGACGCAGGAACGCACCGGCGTGGTACTCAACGTATCAGACGACCTGCGCATCAATATCAAACTGGAGGTCGGAGCCACCAGTGAGACCGTGGAGGTGAGAGCCGATGCGGCGGCGGTGGAACTTGGCACGCCGGCGAGCGCCACCACGATCGAGGGCCGGCAGCTTACCGAGCTGAGTCTCGCGGCGCGCAACTACGAGCAGTTGATGGCGCTGATGCCGGGCGTGGCGCCGAATGCGTACGACGAGCTCTACGTGGGCAACACCGCTCCCGGCGGCGCGACCAACACCATCCCGTTCTCCGTGAACGGTGCGCGCAACTCGTCCAACAATTGGACCGTGGACGGTGCCGACAACGTGGACCGGGGCAGCAACCAGACGCTCCAGACCTACCCGAGCGTGGACGCGATCCAGCAGTTTAAAGTCGAGCGCAGCCTGTATACGGCCGATGCCGGACGCGCCGGCGGCGGCCAGATCAACGTGGTCACCAAGGGCGGCGCCAGCCAGTTCCATGGCAGCGTTTACGAATTTTTCCGCAACGACATATTGAACGCCAACACCTGGAGCAACAACGCCAACAAGGTAAACCTGTACGACAGCGCCAGCCCGTTCAATAACTGCAGCACCAACTTCACCAGCACCTGCTATGCGCGTATCCCGCCGGTGCGCTGGAACGATTACGGGTTCACCATCGGCGGCCCGGTGATTTTCCCCGGCTACAACAAGAACCGGAACAAGACCTTCTTTTTCTATTCGCAGGAGTGGCGCAAAATCATCACCTACGCCACGTTCAATCCCACGCTGCCGACCACGGGCATGCTGACGGGCCAGATGCTGCAGCCGGTTTGCATCACGACTACCACGGGCTGCCCGGCGGGTTCCACGCCGGTGACGCAGATTCCCGCCAATCTGATCAACCCTAACTCGGCGGCCTACATCAAGGACATTTTCGGCAAATTGCCCCTGCTCAGCGGCAGCACCACGGTGACCACCACGTCCGGCTTCTACCCGGTGAAGAGCGTGTTCAACAGCCGGCAGGAAATGCTGCGCGTCGATCACAGCTTCGGCGAACGGTTCAACGTGTGGGGCCGCATGACGATCGACGACATTCCGACACAGGAGCCTGGCGGTCTGTTCCTGGGAACCAACGTGCCGGGAACGGGCAATACCAACACCAATTCACCGGGACGCGGTGTGGTGGCTCATGCCGTCAATATCATCCGGCCGTCGCTCATCAGCGATGCCGGGTTCAACTTTTCGCAGAGCGCGATCCTGACCACGCCCACGGGGCTTACCGCCAAGGGCAACAGCCCGGACATCAACCCCAAGGAGCCGTTCGCCAACCCGCTGGGTGTGGTGCCGACGCTCACCGTGTCGGGCATGTCGAGCATCATCGGCAACGGGCCCTATGTCGACTACAACCGCAACTACGCCTGGTTCGACAACCTGACCTGGATCCGGGGCCGGCACACGGCGAAGTTCGGTTATCAGGGCAACCGCTATAACAAGACCGAGAACGCCAACGGGAATGCGACCGGAACTTTCGCCTTCTCGAACGCCGGCGCTCCCACAGGCACTTCCAGTTTTCAGCAGGCGTGGGCCAATTTCCTGCTGGGTAACGTCGGCACGTTCACCCAGAACTCCATGGACGTGACTCCTGATATCTGGGCCTGGCAGCACGAGGTGTACGCGCAGGACGATTTCAAAGTGAGCGCGCGCCTGACCCTTTACGCGGGCGTGCGCTGGTCCTACTTCGGGCAGCCCACGGAAACCAACGGAATATTAAGCAACTTCTCTCCTTCGGCCTACAGTCCCGCCGCGGCCCCCAAGATCGATCCCACCACCGGCAACGTGATCCCCGGCACTGCCAACTGGCAGACCAACGGGATCATCATCGCCGGCAAGAATTCGCCTTATGGGAGCAAGATCGCCAACGACAGTTGGAAAGATTTCGCCCCGCGCGTCGGCCTGGCGTGGGATCCCTTCGGCGACAGTAAGACCTCGATCCGCGCGGGGTATGGGATTTACTACGACTCCACGCTGTTCGGCATCTACGAGCAGAACATCTTCGTCAATCCGCCGTATGTTGCCAGCGTGACTTACACCAACGCGGGCTTCAACGACGTGACCTCGGGTACGCCGGGCAACAGCGCTCTCGGGCCGAATGGCACGGCAGTCCTGGCGCCGCGCTCCACGCAACTGCCCGCCAGGGTTCCCTACACCCAGCAGTGGAGCTTCAACATCCAGCGCCAGCTTCCCACGGGGGCGGTGCTGGAGGTCGGCTATTTCGGATCCAAAGGTACGCACCTGCTTGGCGCGGTGGATATGAACCAGGCGCCCACGGGAACGGCGCTGGCGGCGGGGCTGAAGAACACCACCGGCGCGCCGGGAACCGCCAACGGTCCCGGAACGACGGTGTTCACTTCGTCCGACTGGCCGCGCATCAACGCCGTCCGGCCGTTCCTTGGCTTCAACGCCTTCACCGGGATCGAATCGGCGTTCGACTCCAATTACCACTCCCTGCAAATTCACTTCAAGAAGAACTTCGGCGCGGCCGGTTTGCTGGACTTCGCCTATACGTATTCCAAGGTCCTGACCGACAATCCTTCCGACCGCAGCAACGCGCCCCAGAACAGCTACAACTGGCACGACACCGAGTACAGCCTGGCCGCGTTCAACCGGAAGCAGGTCTTTACTCTGAACTACGTGTACAACCTGCCGTTCTTCAAGACCGGCAGGAGCGTCCAGCATATGCTGCTGGGCGGCTGGCAGCTTTCCGGCATTCTCACGGCCTATACGGGCCAGCCCCAGAGAATCACCACCTCCGGTGTCGACCCGGCGGGCTCGGGTATCGGGAACGGCGGTCCGTCCAGCATCCGGCCGGACCTGATTTGCGATCCGAACAAGAACGCGCCGCACCAGTATGCCGCTTCGATCCAGAGCACCGGGTTGAGCTGGTTCAATACGGCGTGTTTCGCAGCCGTGCCTCAGGGCGTGGTGCGGGCAGGCAACGAGAGCCCGTTTGTGACCATCGGGCCGGGGTTCTTCAACCTGGACGCGTCCATCATGAAGAACTTCAATCTCAGCAAGGAAGGCCGCTTCAAACTCCAGATGCGCGGCGAATCCTTCAACACGCTGAACTGGGTGAACCCGAACGGGTTCGCCAGCCTCAACAACACGGCCACGAATTTTGGCCAGATCAGCAGCTTCCGGGCGGCGCGCCGCATTCAAGTGGGCGCCAAGATCACGTTCTGATCTTCACCCGATTCCCAGGGGCCGGATGATGCCCAGCGCGACGCAGGTCATCACCAGCCCCACGCACGTAATCATCGCGGCCGATACCACGGGCAGCAGCCGAAAGGTCCTGCTGCCCGTTACTTTTTGACTGGCAGGCAGCAGGTGGGCCGCGAACAGCACCGCGGCGCCGATCCCGATCAGCACCGTCGCCAGGCCCGCGCTGAATCCCACCAGCAGGATCAGTCCGAGCCCGACACGGCCGAGTGAAATCGAGCTGAGAATTAGCACCAGCGCCGAAGGGCACGGAACCAGGCCGCCGCTCGCCCCAAGTGCGATCAGCGAGCCCATCGTGATTTCGCCTTCCGGCACGTGGCTGTGCCCGCCCGGGCCATGATGGTGGTGGTGGCCGTGCCCGCTTAGTCTGCGGAAAAACAATGTCGCCCCGACCCAGACGATGCTCAGCCCCGAAATCGCGCCCAGCACCGGAAACAGGCGTTCCGGGAGCACATATTTCGAAAGGAACAGGGTGACAAATCCCAGGAAGAAAACGCTGATCGTGTGGGTGAACGTGACCATGGCGCCCAGGAAGGCCGCGTGCCGCAGCGTCCCGCGCGACCCCACCAGGTAGGCCGCCACGATGGTTTTCCCGTGCCCCGGCGAAAGCGCGTGAATCGCGCCCAATCCGAACGCGACTGCCATCCCGATCAGTGTGAGCCCCCACCCGATCTCGTCGCGATGCAGCAATCGCGACAAGTAATCTCCCCGCACTACCGTACCTTGCGGCGCGGTCTGTGGGGCTAGTGGGGCGAAGGATCGTTTGATGTCGTCCACCCGCGGGGCCACACTGGAAACGGGCGCCTCCGCCCTCACCACATATTCCGCCCTGAGATCCTGCGGCGGGGCAATCATCGGGTCCTGCGGGTAGGCCGTCAGCTCGCGGCTGCGATCCTCGCCGCCCGGCAAGACAACTTCCTTCCACCCCGCCCGCCCCTCGTAGTTACGGTCTTCATACCGAAGCTTCCCCGCCCCCTCAATCTTGAGATCCGCCGCAATGCGCGCGACCGGCATGTTGCCCGCGCCGTCCGCGATCGTAATCTCGGCCTTTTCCACGCGCACCGCAACTGCTCGCCCGCTGATCATGACCGCCAGCTTGGATGCCCACTCCCTTGCCTGTTCCCTCGCTTTCCGCTGCGGATCGGCGCCCGCGCCCCAATCCTGCATCAATTCAAAGGTTGGAATCTCCGCGAGATCGAGCACATACCGGATCCGCACCCCTCCCGGGACCGGCGTAAACCGCGCATAATGATTCACGCTGAAATTCCCCATGGGATGCGCCGCTGCCGCTGCCGCGCAAAATAGCCAAGCTGAAGCCTGACGCCTGATGCCTGATGCCTTCGTACCCATTTGACTGGTATACGGACGCTGGTGCGAGAATGGATCTATAGGGATGCCTGGAAAAATCCTGATCGCTCTGCTTTTCTTCGCGGGCACGCCCCAGTTCCACCTCCGCGACACCCAGGGTGCCGTGCACACGCCGTCGGAGTGGGCTGCCGGGAAGGCCGTCGTACTCTTCTTCGTGACCATCGATTGCCCTATCGGGAACAGCTACGTCCCCGAGATGAACCGGATCCGCGATGCCTACGCGGCCCGCGGCGTCGCCGTCTACGCCGTGCAGGCCGACCCGACGGTACGCGAGGCCGACGTCGCCAGGTACGCCAGGGACTACCACTACAGCTTCCCGCTGCTGCTCGATCCGCAGCAGATTTTGGTCCGCCACGTGGGCGCCACCATCACGCCGCAGGCCGCGATTCTTTCGCCGGACGGCAGGCTGCTGTACCTGGGACCGATCGACAACCGGGTAGTCGACTTTGGGAAGGCGCGTCCGCAGGCGACCGAAGCCTACGTCCGCGAGGATCTGGATGCCGTGCTGGCCGGGCGGCCGGTTCCGGTGGCCGCGCAGCACAGCGTCGGCTGCTCCATCCCGAAGGCCACAAAATGAATCTTGTTCCCGTCCTGCTGCTGCTCGCATCCGACCCGCAGGAAGTAAAGCTGCTCCCCGAAGGCCCTGGAAAGGACGCGGTAGTCAAGGTCTGCCTCGAATGCCACGGCGTGGCCAATTTCCGGAAGGTCCGCAAGGATGCCGACGAGTGGAGCGACTCGGTAAGCGACATGGTTGACCGCGGCGCCAAGGCGACGTCTGCCGAGGTGGAGGCTATCGTCGGCTACATGCTGAAGAATTTCGGCAAGGACGCCAAGGTGCAGATGAACAGCGCGCCGCTGGAAGAAATCAAGGTCGTGCTCGGCTTCTCGGTGCCCGAGGCCAACGCCATCGTCACTTATCGCGACCAGAATG
>Ga0335070_10004608_pt1 | contig 16144 bp, 22 predicted proteins | sample Lox_Sample_13_FD_206722 | JGI IMG/M metagenome (GOLD analysis project Ga0335070, IMG submission 206722) | Soil microbial communities from Loxahatchee National Wildlife Refuge, Florida, United States - Lox_Sample_1.3 | ecosystem: Environmental > Terrestrial > Soil > Wetlands | place: USA... | reverse complement strand
CGATGCGTAGGGCGCGAGCAATCACGAGAGCATCCTCCGGCCGAGGCGCTTCCAGGAAGCGCTTGTTCCATAGCGCGTGTGTACCGAATTCCTGGAACGCCTGGCGGTACAGGCTCACGAAATCCACAGGTTGTGTAGTTTGATCGTTCATTTTAGTCTTTAAAGTTTGGGGACATTAAAGACCAACCAGTGCGTCTCCACGCCCCTTCATGGTTCTAACACGCGAAGAGATCAGCTTCAAAGCGGCATTGAGCTGGCAGCATCCCAGGGGATTACAAAATATGACCGGAGGAGGACGTGCACATCACTAGTTTGCGCAAGGTCGGCGGCTCGATTATGTTGGCCGTTCCGCCGGCGCTGCTCGATACTCTGCGCTTGCAGCCGGGCGCGAAGGTCGGCCTGGCCATCGAAAACGGCCGGCTCGTCGTGGAGCCTCAACACCGGCCGCGATATACGCTCGATGAGTTGCCGGCGCAATGCAATCCGAAGGGTCTGCACAGCAAGCAGGAACGCGAATGGCTTGACGCCAAGCCCGTAGGCGGCGAGCTGATCTGATCAAGCGCGGTGAGATCTGGCTGGTCGGACTTGACCCCACACGGACATAGGCAGCAGGGCCGTCCGATCCTGATCGTATCACCGGAGCCATTCAACCACGTAACGAAAGTGCCCGTGGTTGTCCCTGTCACCAGCGGAGAGGGAATTTCGCGCGCACAGCTGGTTTTGCCGTGACGCTCGCTGAGGCCGGAACCACAACGACAGGTATTGTCCGCTGTGATTAGCCCCGCGCACTCGATTTCGGCGCGCGGGGCGGCAAGAAACTGGAAAGCGTTCCCGATGCGATTATCAATGAGGTGCTGGCGAAGCTCGCACCGATTTTTGAGTAGGCCCGCCGCTTTCGGGAATGCAGGAGGGAGTTTCAGACATCGGGGCGGCGACTATTCACGGTGCCGAAGCCCGTCGCATCTGACATCAAAAACTGGCTGAAAGTACTTTTTATCCCGGCGCGAACACTACGGCCACAGCAAGATCGTGAAGTTCCCTGTCATACTTGAGGGCGGAGCTGGATCCGAATCATTTTCCCGATCGCAAGGACAAGCTTATCAACACGTTCGCCCATTTGGCGGAAGCGTTCATCGGTTTCACGGAACCGCTCAGCGGTTTCCTGAAAGCGCCTATCCGTCTCGTGGGCTAGTTTATCGATGCGAGCATCGGTTTCACGAAACCGCTCAGCTACTTGATCGAAGCCGCGGCGCGTTTCGGTTGCCAACTCTGCGATCAACTTTTGCAGCGATACTTGGTCTTCCGCGAGGATTTCCACGACCTTTTCCAAGCGGTCTATTCGTTCTCCGTGTGTCTTTGCGGGCACGCCCACATTATGACATGGCCATTTTTGGGCTGCGAACGGTAAGACTAGCATTGGTCTACTGAATCGGTGGCTACCGTACCTCGACGTAAGAATCGGGCGTCTTGCTTGTTTCGCGCCTGTACGTCCAGCATGTCTCAGCGCCGACGCAGATCCCCATAGTGCCCGGTCGAAAATTCCTCAGCCCCTTGGGCAGGTGGTGCTAATCCGGCTCCGGAAGGCAGAGGGTGGCCTCCACCTGCTACCTACCGGTAGGCCAGTCTGATTATTGGTGTGTAATATGGTTAAGCTACAGATATGGAAGCGACGCGGAAAATCACCGTCGAGGTACCACCAGATCTGTTGGAAAAAGCTCAAAAGGCCACGGCCAGCGGCGTCACCCAGACGGTCCGAGCAGGCTTACAACTGGTTGCGGCATCTCAGGCCTGCGCCCGGCTGCGCGAATTCCGGGGAAAGGTTCGATTCACGCAGACCTTGGCCGAGCTGAAGGACTACCGATGATTGCCGTCGATGCCAGCACTTGGATCGCGTTCTTTCAAGGAGATTCCGGCGAAGACGTGGAGTTGCTTGACCGCGCGCTCGAGGATCGCCACGTGCTGCTGGTGCCTGTGGTGCTGACTGAGATGTTGATCCGAATCTTGCCTCAGAGGTCAGGCGCGATGCGAGTGAAGGTTTTGTCAAAGCGCCGCAAAGCCCGCCTTGGCGACGCTCTCATCGCCCAGAGCTGCATCGACCAGGGTATTCCTCTGCTGACGCGAGACCGGGATTTTCAGGCGTTCGCCGACGCTGCCGGCCTTGATCTCGTGGTGAACTGACTGACTCTCCGGGCCCGGGGTGTTTTTAGGATCGCCCTTCTATCTGTGTTTACCTATAGAGGTTTTGCTGTATAACTGCCTGTGACACTGGCCTTGCTGAGCCAAGCAGTATCCACGCCTCCCTCAGCCGAGTTCTAAAATATCCCGCGCCCCTTGTTCAACTGCATCCAGGTGCTGGCGGGAAAGTGTGCCCATGCATCGATCCAGCCGTTCTTTGGAAACAGCGCGAATCTGATCGGTCACGGCAACTACCTCGCGGCCGCCGCACTGGACAGGCACAAGAAGCGGCGGACTGGCTTGCGGGGAACTCGATAACGGAACGACGACGATGGTTCGCCGGCGCTCGTTGATAATATTGCTGGAAAGAACGAGACAGGGTCTGGTTTTCGCGATTTCCGATCCTAATGCGGGATCGAGCCGGACCCACCAGACTTCACCGCGTCGGGGCAATGTTCCAGGGCTCCTCGACCAAATCGCCTTGGTCAATCAGTGAGTCCCATTCTCTCTCGATGGCAAGGACGTCGGTACTGTTGTTGGCAACTTCGCATGCCCGAGCCATTCGCTCTTCGCGTTCGTGGAGTTTGGCCGCGATTGCCTCGGCGACATAGGTGGACCGATCGCGAGGCACTTGACGAACGAATTCGGCCGCCAATCCCTCTGGAATCGTGAAGGTCATCTTCCGGGTGGCCATATTACCATACTACCATATATTGACCATATATATATACTCTCGCTTAGTCTGACAGGTAGAGAGTCGAGCTCTCCGTCGGGGCATGGAGATAGCCCCCCTACTTGAAACCGATGCGTATCCCAAGGATGGCCTGTCCCAGGTGAATCGGCGCGTTGTGCTCGATCTATTTCCCTCAATTTCGATCTGTTTGCCGTAATGTGGTTCCCCGTAGGGATTGTCGTATTGATTCATAGCCCTTGAAATCAGTAGATTAGACGGTTGCGGAACACATGGCAAAAGAAGTGCTCGCCTTGCGCCAGGAGGTGCCGAGGTATTATGGGTGGGATTGTGCGTAGCGTGAGGACCACCTTGTTGGTCGCAGTCGCACTGGTGGTGATCCCAAGTCTTCACGCGGACATATTTGGCGTGACCTTCGACAACACGATGGGGGCTCAAACTCTTGTCGGCGGCCCAAGTACACTGGGGTGGGAGTTCACCCTGAGCGGTAGCATCCAGGTCAACGACTTGGCGTTTTACGACGATGGCGGAAACGGTCTCGCGGATAGCCACGAATTGGGACTTTGGGACTCGAATGGAACCCTGCTTGCCAGCGGAACCGTTCTGGCGGGTACCGCATCGCCGTTGGTCAATCAGTGGCGCGAAATTGCTGTCTCGCCTGTGCAATTGGGTCCAGGAAACTATTTCATTGGCGCATTATTTCTGGACGGCAATGATCCGGTGTGGTCCCCGCCTCTCGCGCAGCTGACGCTGACAGGGTTCGCCTCCGCCCCAGGTGTCACCTTCGATCAGGCGACCCTTGCCGCCGGATCCACCCTGTCCAACCCGAGTACTCCCGTCGGCAGCTCCGGCTACTTCGGCGCGAATTTTGTATTTAGTCCAGTCCCAGAGCCCGGCTCGATACTCCTCTTGATTACCGTGGTGGCTGGGGTGTTCGTCGCTGTGCGAAGAACCGCCCCTGCGCGTTGACGGGCTGGGGTTTCGAACTTGCAGACTGTGCAGGGCTGTCGCCGTCGAGGTGGCATTTCGGAGCATGCTTTACGGTCTGAGATTTCAAGTGTCAGGTCCGAGGCATGTCGGGTCGCGGGCGCCATAGCAGGTGCCGCCGTGAGATGACGAAAGTCGCCGCTGGGCGGACTTCGGCCCGCTACCCTGGCTCTCAGTCGCCCAGGAATCTAACTGGCTTTAGCCGGTACTCGTTCAGGCAGTTCGCAGCACCTAAGCTGTATTGGCGGGTATACAGCTTAGTGTATTAGAGGCTAAGACTTCTCCTGCCTTCTGTTTTAAGCCATGCCTCTGGGCTACTCGGGCAGGTAGAAGCTGGAGCTCTCGGTTGGCCGCGCGTGCAAATACCGGCCCGTGGTCGAGACCGACGCGTGCCCGAGTGTCGCTTGTACCAGGTGAATCGGAGCGTGGCGGTCAAGGGCGTGGCTGGCATGGGCATGGCGCATCCAATGTGGTGACACCTTCTGTTCCAGGCCGGCCCTCCTGGCAGCCGCATAGACAATTCGCCGCACTTGGGATGCGTCTAGCTCTCCGCCGCCCTTGCGGCTCGCGAAAATGGGATTTGCCGCCCTGGCGTCGCCTTTGATGGATAGGAGCTCCTGCCACATCCTTGACTTAAGGAGGATGCTTCGGGTCTTGCCTCCTTTGCCGAACACGGTGATCTGTCCGCCCTCGTTCCGCGGCAGTGCATCGCACCACTTCAGGCTGCGAACCTCGCTGACTCGAACGCCGGAGACGTAGAGGAGTTTCAATAGAACCCGATCCCGCCCCGCCGGTGCCGCGTCAATCAGCTTGGCTATCTGGCTCTCGTCCAAAATGCGTTGCGAAAGACCATCGCGGTTCGGCCGCATCTGGATCGCTGCGCCGACATTGAACGGTGTGTAGCCGGTATCCTGGGCGAAGGAAAGGAGCGATTTCAGTGCTGTTAGAGCCCTGTTCTGGCTCGCAGGTTTGAGACTTCCCTGCCCCAGGTGCTCCATCCAAGTTTTCAGATCCGGCAAGGTCACCAAGGCAAGCGGCTTCTGGATGAACGCCAAGAAACGCCTGGCTTCGGCGGCATAAGCTCGCCGTGTGTGGGCGCTCGTCTTCATGGATAGCCAGAGATCAACCAGTCCAGCATCCTGGGCGCCGTCCTGAATTGGCGGAAGCCCTGGGGAAACCGCCAACACCAGCTCGTTCATAGTCCGCGTTATGCCTGTTTTGCTCATGACCCCAGCAAAATCGGCAACCGGTTCGCGACACCCGCCCTCGTGTGACGCTCCACGGCTCCCCTCGGCGACCGCAGCCGCGATCGGGATGCGGTCATTCGAATCCCCGCCCATCTCCAGCCGTCTGGTCCCACGTCTGGCGCTCCTGCTCCTCCTCATCCCACGCATCTGGATCCCTTCGGAGTGCGGCGAAAGCGGCATCCGCTTCTTCGAGAAACTTCTCGCGGTCAATAGGCCTGTTTCACCACACTCTCCACGCGCTGCTCTGCTTTCCTTATTGCATCAGATTCATCGATCAGCCTCTGTTTTAGATTATGCATGATATATGTCATTATCGTGCATTCATTTGCAGTACTCATCGTCGGCCTGCCAGCTCGGGACCGCCAGGGATTTTTCCAGTTCTGCACAAGTGTGCGGTAACATGGTTAATCGTAGTCGAGTAGGAAGGCGTACCGGAAGGCGCGCTTTTTCAAGTAATTCCTGGGAGGTTCAGGATGCCAGCAAAGCCCCGATGGTGGGCACAAATCCCTGAGATTCTTCAACGCCTGGAGGCTTTTCAGATTTTGTGGTTAGACCGGAGCTCCATCGAGCAAGTGTTCGGGGTAAGGCGCCGGCGCGCCATCGAGCTTCTCAACGCGTTTGGGGGCTTCCAATCCGGACGGACCTTTCTGGTTGAGCGCCAGGTGGTGGTGCGGAATCTTCGGCAAATCCTGGAGCGGGGAGATTTCCATTGGGAACGCCGCCGCCGAACCCGGTTGTGCGAGGCGCTGACCGCAGCCAGACAGGACATTCAAGCCCGGCAGGTGTCTATTCCCGCGCTGACCCCCTCCCTTGCCCTGCCGGATGGCGTGCGCGTAACCCCTGGCAGCATGGTCATCGAGTTCCACACCGTCCAGGATCTCTTGACCAAGTTCTATGCCATCTCACAAGCCGCAGCGCGGGATTTTGAGGCCTTTCAGAGGGCTGTCGAGCTGGGGACGCAGAAAACCAGTTAGCTGGTTTACTGTGTTACTGTCATACAGAACTGTGTGCTACACTTATTGATGTGGGGTTACGCAATATCACCTTCAGTCTGCCGGCTGATCTGATCCGGCAGGCCAAAGTCTACGCTGCCGAGCACGACACAACGGTGAACGCGTTGATACGGGAGTTGTTGCAGGAAAAAGTGGATGCCGAGGCCCGTGCTCGCGCTGCCGTTGAACGTTTTCTGGCTATCGCCGAAGCTGGACCTTATTCCTCGATCGATCCTGGGTCGATACGCCGCGAAGACCTCCATGAACGGTGGTAAGGCGTTTTTCGACACCAACGTGCTGCTCTATATGTATGCAGGCGATCCCGCAAAACGGAAACGAGCGCTGGAGCTTTATCGGGAACACGACCCTGGGCGCCTCCTCATCAGCACACAAGTGGTTCAGGAGTTCTACGCCGCAGGATCCCGAAAACTCGTCATTCCGCGCCGCGAGTTGCGCGAGGCTACGACCGCGCTCTTAAACTGGCCACTCGTCGTAGTCAGCCCGACCCACATCGCGGCCGCTATGGAAATTATAGAGCGCTACAGGATTTCGTTTTGGGATGGTTTGATCCTTGCAGCCGCCGAATCGGCAGGCGCAGGAATCTTATATACCGAAGATCTGAATCACGGACAGCAGTATGGGCCGGTCTTGGCCCTGAATCCCTTTCGGCCGTCCTCTGTATAAGCGTTAAGGCATTTTGCTGTATTAGCTCCAACCCTGCGTCCTGTTTTTCCCTGTTATACATTCGGGAAGAGAAAAAGGCGCCCCTTTTATCCCTGGCGCGCAGACTCTGCGTAATCTTGTGGTATAAGTGGTACAAGATGGATACGACAGTACGCAATCTCGACGAGCAGGCTTATCGGGCGCTCCGGGCCCGCGCCGTGATCGAGGGCCGCACCGTCGGCGAGTTGATCAGCGAAGCAATCCGAGGCTATCTTGGGCGCTGCGCGGTAAGGCCCGGAAAAACAAGCCTGCGGGCGCTACGTCCAGAACCGTACCCAGAGGGGAACGAACGGCTGAGCGCTGAGATAGACGCCGTCGTTTACGGCGCGCAGCGGTGATCGTCCTCGACTCAAGCTTCATCGTTGGTTTCCATAACGCACGCGATGCGCACCACAACTCGGCCGTCACCTTGATGGACCGTTTCCTCAAAGGAGAGTGGGGCCGGGGTCTGTTACTCGAATATGTTTTTCTGGAAGTGAGCACGGTTCTGCTGGTCCGCCGAAACCTCGGGGTGGCGGCCCGCGTCGGCACATTGCTGCTCGACGCCGATGAACTTGATTTCGTACCGTGTTCCGATCTCTTCTCGGACGCATTTCAGATATTTACGCATCAAGTGGGCTCAAGGCTCAGTTTTGCAGACGCAGCACTCGCGCATGTTGCACAAGAGCGCGCCGACGGCCTAGTGCTAACATTTGATGAGGAATTCGGCAGGCTTCCGGGAATCAGGGTTCCCGCCTGCAACTCGTCCGCATGACAGATTGGCCCGCAGTAACCCACCCGATTCAATACAATCCCGGGAGGCTGTCGTGGATCTCCCCCATCGGGAACGACGAGAGGCATCTATCACGTCATTATGCTGGTGTGGTGTATAAACGTAACGCTGTATTAAATCCAACCCCTCAAACGGTACCAGGCTAAACCCAGCACCTCGTGCAGTGTCTCCTCGTTGCCTTTCAGGCCTTTCCAGTCAGGGAGGAGTTCTTCCGACAGCGGCCCCCACTGCCGTAATCGGCAAGGCGCCGCCGTCACCTCGATGTCCTCCTTCCGCGAGCAGGCAGATGCCAGGATCATGCTGCGGCCGTCTACCACCAGGGCGACTCTTTGGAACCCGTGCCGCCGAAGGATTTCCGCGGCGAACAACGCGTTCTCGTGGGTGTTGCGGGACCGATCCTCGGTCCAAATCATGCCTTCGGGAACACCACCGCGTCCGAGCAACTCCCGCATGGCATCGGAAAACGGCGGCCTTCCCACATCAGACGCACCTCCGCATGCAAGCACCGGGAGAGGATGATTCCGATAAATCCAGGCAGCATATTCGCAGCGCTCAATTGTGTTCTGATTCGCTTGTGCGTACGGCCGCTCGAAAACCGGCGGTTCCACCCCGCTTGAGAAGACTACGATCGCTTGAATCTCGGCCGGTGTGTTAGTGGCGGCGGGGTGAGGGGCCATTCTGGCGGGACCAGGGCGGGCCACGGCGCGAGCAGTCGGTGGCGGTGACAGGGAGCCGCCACGAGGGACCTGGAAAGCTGTCCTGCAAATCCCTGCAACGTGGTTTTTGGGGAGGCCTATTCCTGGCTGAAATATTCGCGCCACGGCGCGAACATGCGAGTCGCGCTAGACACAGCAGCCACGCGGGGAGCATGACGCACCCCAACGAAGCCACGTAGGTATCGGGCGCGGGATCGGTTTTTGGGTTGACCTATTTCCGGCAGGAATAGGCGGGATGCTTCCCAACTGGTTTCAAAGAGAAGGGATGCAGGAAACGAGCTCCGGGCCGGCGCCAGGTCTTTGAGCTAGAGTGTTGATTCTCAACGGAAGCGGTTTATAGCGGCCCGGAGAGGAGTGGATTCCTCTCCAGGGCCTGAGCTTCTGGGAGCATTCACCTCCCATGGGCCCTTCTCCCGAGAATCTTACACCCCAAGCGCCAGTGGCCCGCCGGCGGAGTGGCGCTTTCCGATCCCGGCGATGTTTGCTGAAGGGATGCGAACGGCGCTTCCACCCCGCACACGCGCGGCAGCGCTATTGCAGCGAAGAGTGCCGGGCGCCGGCGCGCGAGTGGTCGGAGTGGAAAGCCCAGCAGGCCTACCGCGCCACGGCGGCAGGCAAACAGAAGCGCAACGGGCAGAGCCGGCGCTACCGGAAGCGCGTCAAAGAACGAAAACCGCCTGAGAAAGAGGCCGTTCCAGAGGCCGCGAGGGTCATCCCTAGGGATTTTTTTCGCCGGTTGCTGCGACCGGCCAGGCTGCTACGAATGCTTCGTGCGCTCGCCGCGGTCACCGCTGCAACGGTTCTGCTCGCCGGCCTGCCGGCGCGCCGTGGAGCGCGTGTGGGAGCGCGAGAGGCGCTGGCGGCGAAGACACGCCTGGCGCCGCCGTTTTCCGGGAGGGCGGCCCCGGGCGCGGCAGCCATGAGCGTCGGAGACTGGCCGAGATGAGCTTGACATATTGATTGACTCCCGCCAGCGCGCGTACATTCAGCCTGTGCTGCGCTGGGCCGACGAAAATGTGCTCGAGCTGGAATGCCGGGAGATCGGCGAACACTACGGCCGTTATCGTCTCCACCTGCCGGAAGCGGAACGGGCGATGGCGCGCTCGCTGGAGCGCTACGGGCAGTTGTCGCCCATCGTCGTCTGCCGGCGTCAGGAACGCTACGAGCTGATCGACGGGTTCAAGCGGCTGGGCGCGGCGCGCACCCTGGCGCAGATGTCGCGTCTTTCGGCCCGGCTGCTGGAGGCTGATGAGCGCACCGCCAAGGCGGCCATCTACGGGTTGAACCGCGCCGGGGGCCGCACACGGGAGTTGGAAGAGGCGTGGATCATTCAGGCGCTGGTGCGGGAAGACGGCATGAGCCAGGTGGAAGTGGCGGAGTTGTTGGGGCGCCACAAGAGCTGGGTGTGCCGGCGGCTGGCGCTGATCGAGCGCTTGGGCCCCACGGCGCGGGATGAGTTGCGCGTGGGGCTATTATCGCCCACCGCCGCACGGCAGATCGTGCGGTTGCCGGAGGGCAACCAGGCGGAAGTCTTGGAATCCATCCGGCGCGAAGCGCTCTCCGGCGCCGAGTTGGCCGGGGTGGTGGACCTGTGGTTGGGCTGCGCCGAACGGAGCCAGCGAGAGTACCTCCTCAGGCATCCACGGGAGGCGTTGTCACAGGCCAACGGAGCTCTCCCCGCGGTGCACGATCCACGTCTGAGCGAAGACGGGAACAAGGTCTGGAAGCGCGTGGGGCTGCTGCTGGATGTGCTGGGCCGCATGGAGGTGTGGCTGGCGCACCATGGCCGCACGGGCCTGACGCCCGAGGATCACGTGATCCTGATTCCCCGTTTCCAACGGCTGGCGCGCGACGCCAGATCGGTGGCCGCGCTCAGCCAGGACTTCATCGGCGAGTTGGAGCAGGCATGAACGAGTCTACGCGCAATGAGATCGTCCGGCTGCACTATGGCGGCGCTTCGCAGCGCCGCATTGCCCGACTGCTGGGCGTCGACCGCAAGAGCGTGGCCCGCGCGCTGGTGGCGCACGAAAACCGTCGCACGGGCGCCGCGGATAAGGAGCGCCCGCCGCGGCCCAGCCTACTGGACCCCTTCGCCGATCACATCACGCAACTGCTGGAACGTTACCCCAACCTCACCGCGGTGCGCCTGCACGAAGAGTTGCGCCGGATGGGTTTCCAGGGCCGCTACACCATCGTCCGCGAGCGGCTGCGCGCGCTCCGCCCACACGCGCCGAAGCCGCCCGTGCGGCGCTTCGAGACGGCTCCAGGGGTGCAGGCCCAGATGGATTATTCCCCCTACGAGATCGACTTCACCGCCGAAGGCCGTCGCCGCGTGCATGCCTTCAGCTACATCCTGGCGTACTCACGCCGTCAGTACGTCCGGTTTGTGGAGAAGCAGGACTTCGCCACCACCATCCGCGAGCACGTCCGCGCCTTTGAATACCTTGGCGGCCTGGCCGCTACCTGTCTCTACGACAACATGAAAGTCGTAGTGACCGGCTATGACGGAGACCAGCCGATTTATAACACCCGCTTCCTGGCTTTCGCCACGCATTATGGTTTTCAGCCCTGGGCTTGCCGCCCGCACCGGCCCCAAACGGAGGGTAAGATTGAGCGCCCGTTTTCCTATGTCTCCCAGAATCTGCTCAACCGCCGCACGTTCACTTCCCTGGAGCACCTCAATGAAGTCACGGCGCAGTGGCTGGCGCACACCGCCGATGTGCGTTTTCACCACGAGATCAAAGGCCGGCCCATTGACCGCTTCCAGGAAGAGAAACCCCATCTGCTGAGCTTGCCCGCGCGGCCCTACGACACGGCCCAGGTCTTGTACCGCACGGTGAACAGCGAAGGCCACGTGATGTACCGGCAGAACTTCTATTCCGTGCCTTGGCAGCGAATCGGCGAACTGCTGCCGCTGCGCATCACTGAGAAGGAACTGATCGTTTATGGCCCTGACATTCGGGAGATCGCCCGCCATGAACTGTATCCTTCCGGGACCACGGGCGAGAAGCATAGCCTGCCGGAACATGCGCCGGGGCGCGATGCCCACCAGAAATGCGCGCTGCTGAAGGAGCGCTTCGCCGAGTTCGGGCCGGACGGGGTTCTGTTCTTCGAGGAACTGATCCGCACCCGACGCTGCGGCAAAGACGAGGCCGCGCGCGTGCTGGGGCTGCTGGCCACGTACCACCGCGACGACCTGGCGCGGGCGCTGGAGCGCGCCGCCCGCTACCGCGCCTTCTCCTGGAGCGCGGTGGAACGGATTTTGGCGGCGCAGGCGCGTCCGCGATCGGTGTGGGAGTCCCTGGGGGCCGAAGCCCAAGAACAGCTCGACGAGATCTTCCGGCAGGCTCCCTTGGAGACTCGGCCGGCGGCGGAGTATCAGCGGCTGCTGGAAGAAACGGCGAGGGACGATGAAACCGAAGACGGTAAAGACAACGACGACGACAGCGGCGGTCACGACCCCACTGCGTGACCAGTGCTTGAGCCACTGCGCCACGCTGGGAATTCCGCTGGAGTCCGCCACGCTGGATGAACTACTGAGCCGGGCGGAACGAGAAAACCTGCCCCACCTGCGCTTCCTGGATCTGCTGCTGGGCGAGCAGGCCAATGCCCGCCGCGAGCGCGGCGTGGCCCGTCGGATTCGCGAAGCCCACTTTGCGGAACTGAAAACTCTGGAGGGGTTCGACTGGCAGTTCAACCCCAAAGCCTTCGATCGCGTGCAGATCGAAGAACTGGCCACCGGCGACTTCATCCGCCGCCGGGCCAACCTGGTGCTGGTGGGCTGGAGCGGGATCGGGAAGAGTCACATCATCCAGGCGGTGGGACAGAAAGCTTGCGTGCACGGGCACCGCGTTCTCTACCGTACTTCGGCCGAACTGCTCGCCGACCTGACCGCTTCGCTCGCGGACAAAACCCTGCCCGCACGCCTGCGCCGCTACGCCAGCCCCGATCTGTTGATTATCGATGAGTTCGGGTTCGATCGGATCGAGCGGACGGAGTGTCCGGAGTCGGCGCATCTGCTCTACAAGATCATAGCCGCACGCAATCAAAAACGCTCGACCGCGGTGGTGACCAACGTGGACTTTGACAAGTGGGGAGAGTATCTGCCCGACGGTCCGCTGGCCATGGCCTTCCTGGACCGGTTGGTCGAGCGAGCCATCGTTCTCAGGGTCAAAGGCAAATCGTACCGCGCCTGGCTGGCCGAACAAGCAGAGAAAAACGCGAAGAAAAGCTCGGAGTAAACCGACGCGCCCTACGCGATTCGCTTCTGTGCGCTCTGCCCGAGGTCATCGCGTAACCGAACCGCTGGCCCCTTTCCCCCCGCCACAATGGACCCTGTTCTCGCCGCCAGCGACACCGGTGCTTTGAATGGCCGCACCGGATACTGGCCTTCCAGCGGACGCGAAAACAGCCACTCCGCAGCGGGCGAAATGATCACGAACAGTCCGATCACACCTGAGGCCGCTACCCATCTGCGTTTTCGTAGCGTGCCCACCAGCGCGATCAGCGACAAGAGTAAAACCAGGGGTTGCAAGTTCGTCATGAAGGCATCACCGCGTCAAGCACGCTCCGTTCCGGCAAACATTTTCGCCCGCGGCTGTTTTTGCCGCCAAAGAGGGCCCTACGCGCAGGTACGGAGCTTCGGGCGCGGTTCTCCGTACTCGCGCGTAAACGGCCCGGTTCACGGCAGAGCTAGGGTGACATCCGTGCGCGCGAAACAACTCCTCTTGAAGAGCAGAGCTTCTCCCGTCGCTTTCGCCAGCGCGTGTGCGAACCAGTCACTGAAGTTCAGTTGTGCTGGGTGCGCGCTGTCTTTGCCGATATTCCAGTATGCCTCGCGCGCAATTTGTGCCTGGGCTTCGCTGACCGGTTCGATACTGGATTCTGCTTTGCGGAGCAGCTCGTCCAAACGCCGGCTCGCGATGGGATCCCGACTTCCATTGATCATGATGGCAGTCTCGAGAAAGTTGGTAGCAGAGATTCGCCGGATGGGAGTTTCGGCGATGGCACCGGCACGGTTCGCGGCTTCAAGTTCGTCGCCGGACTCGACAGAACGAAACGGCTCTTTCAACGCTGACGCGCAGTCTCGCCCAGTATCCATAACGCGCTCGGCAAGCCCCGCAGTTCGGCCCTGCTGGAGCCGGTTCAGCCTTTGGCCTACCGCTTCCGTTGTGTGCACCAAGTGCTCGGTCTCCAGGTTCTTGATGTTCAAACCCATTGGTTATCGACCCGTCACGGTATTTTTCTACCAGCACGGCTATTTACCGCAACTTCAGACCGCATCTATACTGGTTTGCTGTATTTCTGTATTAGCAGATCGAGGGCTTCCTGTACCAGGTCCGACTTGTCCGGCCGTTTTCCGGTCCGGCGGCGCTCCTGGAGCTGGATTTCTTCGAGATGCATTACCTGTTCCGGCCGGACGTAGAGCGTCACCTTCTCCAGCTTCTTGGGGGATTCGAGGATTGGGCCGGCGCCAGCCTCGGGCCCCTCGCCCAAGATGGCATCGATTCCGCGGCGGTCCTGGTTCCGGCGATCACTTAACGAGATTCGTTTGCTCATATCTCCGTTACCTCCCGTGCCAGCTCCTTGTACGCCTCGGAGACGGGCGACGCCGGCGCAAAACGGTGAATCGACTGGGCCGCGACCTGCGCGTCCGCAATCTTGATGGTTTGCGGTATTACCGTTTTGCAGACTTGCTGCCCGTATGTGTTCCGAAGCTCCTCCAGCACCTCCCGGGTATGGATGGTCCGGCCATCCACCATGGTTGGCACGATGCCTCTGATCCGGAGATCCGGATTAATCCGGGCTTTGACTTTCTGAATGGTCGTGAAGAGCAGATCCAAGCCGCGCAAGGCGAAGTACTGTGTCTGGACCGGGATGAGGACGTCTGTGGCTGCCGTCAAAGCATTCAGGGTCAGCAAACCCAGGGAGGGAGGGCAATCGATCAGGACAAAATCATATTCCTGAGCAGTCGAACTCAACTTCTCGGCAAGGATCCTCTCCCGTCCGGGTTCACTAGTGAGCTCGATTTCCGCCGCGGCAAGATCGATATTTGCAGGTATGAGATCCATTCCCATTGCAGTGTGGCGGATGATGGCGGTGATCGGCAGGCTGCTATTCCGCAATACATCATAGATGGTCTGGGAAATCGCTGGTGGATTCTCGCCAAGGCCCGCCGTTAAAGCGCCTTGCGGGTCGAGATCCACCACCAGAACCCGTTTGCCGGTGTCGGCCAACGCCGAACCAATATTAATCACGGTGGTTGTTTTCCCCACACCACCTTTCTGCTGCGCGATCGCGTAGATTCGACTCACCGACCTCCTTTAACCGCATGACAATATACCAGTAAGCCATCTGCACCGCAACACAGCTTCCTCGGGGAACTCGCCCCGTACCTCAACGTAACGCGGCTTCTCTCCAACAGATTTCACGCCGATACAAATACGGTTATCACCCATAGAAAACAAAGTACTTAATTGGAAAGAGCCACAATCTACCCATTCCGCCTTGAACCCGTACTTCAACGTAAGCGTGCCGTATCCCCACGGAAGCTTTGCCGTACTTGATCGTAACCACAACCGTACGCCACAATATTCCCTCCCGTACCTCCCCGTAACGAATTCGACTATAACTGGTTATTTTTCATGCTGTTTCAGTCCTTCACAGGTTTTCTGATCTGTTTTCCAAGTGCTTTCCATGACAACAATCCCATGTATTCTTGTTTTACAGCCTCTTCTGTGGCACTATGCTCAATTCGGCTGCAATGCGCTACCGCTTTCAAAATCAACTCCAAACCTCCCTACTGGCACTGGAAGCCCCTCCTGCGAAGCGGGAAATTGTCCGCGTTGAGAAGAATCTCAACACATTCGGGTACTTTACACCGTCCAGCAAACGGCTCAAGGTTCCTTCCAAGAGTGTCATCTTGCAGGTCCGCACAGACGACGGACGCCGCATCGAAGCCAAGGCTACGATCTTTCCGGCTGCCGAACTGGGTCTGCCTACCACTGCCGACCAGGACAAATACTTCGCCTTCCAAAAGATCATTGAACGCATCCGCAACCAACAGGGCGTCATCACCAATCCGGTTCGTTTTTCTTCGGCGTCCCTACTGGAGATCCTCGGCAAGACCGACGGCGGCAAGAATTACCGCGAGATTTGGGAATGGCTCCGCCGGATGACGCTCACCGGTATCGAATCCGAAGGCGTGGTGTATTTCGCGGGACGCAAGAAGTATGCCCGCGACCTGTTCCATGTTTTCCAACGGTCGGTTGCCATGGGAGAGGTAATGGAAAACGGAACCGTTGCGGAGGAAAACTATGTTTGGTTGAGCGACTGGCAACTGGAGAACCTCAACAACCGCCACACGCTTCCGATCGACTACGACCTCTACCGCACGCTTCAACTTCACATCGCCAAGGCTCTCGTCCCGCTGCTTCAGATCTGGTTTTACGCCAGCCGGAAAGACCAGAAGGTGGAGAAGAGATATTCCGATCTCTGCTCGCTCCTCGGGCTGCAGCAGTTCAAATCACCTTCACGAATCAAGCAACAGATCGGTCCCAGCCTGGACGAACTCCATACCAAGCAACTCGTGTCTTCCTGGGAACTCCTTCCGACTATCGATCAGACCGACTATAAACTCGTGATGTATGCAGGGCAGGCTTTTGTCGGCCGTTCCGACCTGCGCCTCGGGGGTGGGGAAGCGCCGGCACTGGTGAACCCGCAACATAACGAAATCCTGCAAGCACTCGTGCAGCGCGGTGTCAGACAGGACCGCGCCCGCAACGTGATCCTGGATCTGCCGGACGACCAGGCAGTGATGGACCAGATCGAGTGGGGCGACG
>Ga0335070_10004607_pt1 | contig 16144 bp, 11 predicted proteins | sample Lox_Sample_13_FD_206722 | JGI IMG/M metagenome (GOLD analysis project Ga0335070, IMG submission 206722) | Soil microbial communities from Loxahatchee National Wildlife Refuge, Florida, United States - Lox_Sample_1.3 | ecosystem: Environmental > Terrestrial > Soil > Wetlands | place: USA... | reverse complement strand
AGAGTTTATCGCGGCCGGCGGTTTTTTTCAAGGAAAGAACGGCGCAGCCGGGGCGGCGGACAGCCAAGCGTTTTTATGGTAAGATTTGGCGGGATGAGCTGCCGAAAAGGATTCCTCGCGGCCGCCGGGATCGCCGGCGTCCTGCTCGTCCTGGCCCTCGCCTCGTGCCGCCCGGGAACGAATCGGACCGGCGCCGCCCGTGACTTCAACGTCGTCCTCATCACCCTGGACACGACTCGGGCCGACCGCCTCGGCTGCTACGGGTGCAAGGACATCGCGACGCCGACGATCGACCGCCTGGCCGCCCGCGGCGTGCGCTTCGAGCGATGCTACGCCCAGACGCCGATGACCCTGCCCTCCCACACGACGCTCATGACCGGGACCCTGCCCCTCTACCACGGCGTCCGGGACAACGGCGGCTTCCTCGTCCCCCAGAAGCTCGTGACCATGGCGGAGCTCTTCAAGGGCCGGGGGTACGAGACCGGGGCCTTCGTCGCCGCCTACGTCCTCGATTCCAAGTGGGGCCTGAACAAGGGCTTCGACACCTACTACGACAACTTCGACCTGAACAAGTTCCAGCGCGTCTCGCTCGATTCCGTCGAGCGGCCGGCGAACGAGGTCATGGACCGGGTCCTGCCGTGGCTCGAGGCGAGGAAGGGCAAGCGCTTCTTCACCTGGGTCCACCTCTACGACCCCCATTCGCCCTACAAGCCGCCGCCGCCTTATGACAAGATGTATGCGGCCCAGCCCTACCTCGGCGAGATCGCCTTCGCCGATTCGCAGATCGACCGGCTGTGGCGGTTCCTCGAAACGAACGGGCTCCTCGACCGGACACTGGTCGTCTTCGCCGGCGACCACGGCGAGAGCCTGGGCGAGCACGAGGAAAAGACCCACGGCTTCTTCGTCTACCAGGCGGCCCTGCACGTCCCGCTCATCATCGCCGCCCCCTTCCCGGCGCTCCGGGGACGCGTTTCCTCCGAGGTCGTCGGGCTCGTCGACGTCCTGCCGACCGTCTGTGAGATGGCCGGACTCGCGGTCCCGGCCGAGGTCCAGGGCAAGAGCCTCGTCGCGGCGTTCGACCGGCGGCGCCCGGCGGGAGCGGACTTCGTCTACAGCGAGACCTATTATCCCCGGTTCCATTTCGGCTGGTCGGACCTCAAGTGCGTCCAGGACCGCCGCCACAAGCTCATCCTAGCTCCGGTGCCCGAGCTCTACGACGTCGTCGAGGACCCCGGCGAGACCCGGAACCTCGTCTACGAGAAGAAGAAGGTCTACGAGGACATGCGCGCCGCGGCCGAGGCCTTCATCCGGCGGGCGGAGAGGAACGCCTACGGGATGGACGCCTCGAAGGTCGACGCGGAGACGCGGGAGAAGCTCGCGGCGCTCGGCTACGTCGGCGCCTTCACCGACCCGGCCAAGCTTCGGGGCAAGGCCCTGGCCAACCCCCGGGAGAAGATCGGCGTCTTCAACCAGCTCTCCGAGGCGCGGGAGCTCGGCATGAACGGCAAGCCGGAAGAGGCCATCCGCATGATCCGGGCCATCATCGCCTCCGACCCCGACATCACCGACGCCTACTTCTCGATCGGCAGTCTCTATGCCCAGGAAGAGAAGTACGGCGAGGCCGCCGGTTATTTCAAACAGGTCCTCGACCGGAAGCCCGACGAGGCCTTCGCCGCCATCAACATCACGCGCATCTACGAGAAGATGGGCCGGTTCGCCGAGGCGGAGGCCTTCGCCCGCGATTATCTCGCCAAGGGCTTCGAGGAGCCCGAGTTGACGTACCTCGTCGGGCGGATGGCGTTCCTCCAAAAGAAGTACGACGAGGCCGTGCCCTATCTTGAGAAATGCCTCGCGCTCAGGACCGAGACGGCCGGGGCGCACGACATGCTCGCCGCCATCGACATCGCCCGGAACGACTTCGCCCGCGCCGGGGAGAACCTGCGGCAGGCCCTCGAGGCGAACCCGCGGCTGGCCAACGCCCACTACAAGCTCGGCTGGATCGCCGAGAAGCAGGGGCGGCTCGCGGACGCCGAGGCCGAATACCTCAAGGAGATCGACATCACGCCCAGGCACTTCAAGGCCCTCTACAACCTGGCCCGGATCTACCATGCGACGGGCCGGCCTGACAAGGAACGGGAAGCGCTGGAGAGGTGCCTGGAGGCCGATCCGAAGTTCGCGCTGACCTATTTCTACCTCGCCCGGCTCGACCTCGACCGGGGCGAGGGCTACGAGAAGGGGATCGAACTCGTCCGCAAGGGGATCGACCTCGGGCCGGCGCCGGCGGAGCTCGCCTTCGGCTATTCCCTGCTGGCCGAGCTTTACAGGCGCACCGGGGACCAAGCCCGGGCGCGCGAGTTCGCCGAGCGGGCCCGGGCGCTGGCCGCGGGGAGCGGCAGGGGCCGCTAGCGAGATGAAAACGACATCGGCGAGGGCCCGGTGAGATCCCGCAAACTCCCCCTCCTGGCCGCGGCCGCGGTCGTGCTGGCCGGCGGGGCGGCGGCCCTCTTCGTCCTGCGCCCGGCGGGCGGGCCGTCGCCGGCCGTCCGGCTCCGGGACCCGAACGTCATCCTCGTCACTCTGGACACGACCCGGGCCGACGGCCTGTCCTGCTACGGGAACACGAACGTCCGGACGCCGACGGTCGACGCCTTCGCCGCACGGGGCGTGCGCTTCGAAAGATGCTACACCCAGACGCCGCTGACCCTTCCCGCCCACACGACCCTGATGAGCGGGACCCTGCCCCTCTTCCACGGCGTCCGGGACAACGGCGGGTTCTTCGTCCCCCAGAAGCTCCCCACCATGGCCGGCCTCTTCAAGGAGAAGGGCTACGAAACGGGGGCCTTCGTCGGGGCCTGGGTCCTCGACTCCAAGTGGGGCCTCAACCGCGGCTTCGACACCTACTTCGACGATTTCGACCTGAGCCGCTTCCAGACGATCTCGTTCGACACGGTCCGGAGGCCGGCCAACGAGGTCCTGGACGCCGCCCTGCCGTGGCTCGAGGCGAGGAAGGACAAGCGCTTCTTCGCCTGGATCCACCTCTACGACCCCCACTCTCCCTACCAGCTGCCGCCGCCGTTCGACCGCGAGTACGCCGGCCGCCCCTACCTCGGCGCCATCGCCTTCGCCGACGCGCAACTCGGGCGCTTGCACCGCTTCCTCGAATCGAACGGGCTCCTGAGGACGACCGTCGTCATCATCGCCGGCGACCACGGCGAGAGCCTGGGCGAGCACGGGGAGGCGACTCACGGCTTCTTCATCTATCAGTCCGTGCTCCGCGTCCCGCTCATCATCGCGGCGCCCTTGCCCAAGCTCCGGGGCCGCGTCTGCTCCGAGGCCGTCGGCCTCGTCGACGTCCTGCCGACGGTCTGCGAGCTCGTCGGCCTGAACGTGCCAAACGACGTCCAGAGTCGAAGCCTCGTCCCGGCCCTCTCCGGCGGCCGGCGGGGGGGACAAGGCCTGGTCTACAGCGAGACCTACTACCCCCGTTTCCATTACGGCTGGTCGGACCTCAAGGGCGTTCAGGACGGACGCACCAAGCTGATCCTGGCCCCAACGCCGGAGCTCTACGACGTCGCCGCCGACCCGGGCGAAACGCGGAACCTCGTCTACGAGCGGAAGAAGGTCTACGAGGACATGCGCGCCGCGGCCGAGTCCCTCATCGCCGGGGCCGGCCGGAACGCCTTCGCCTCGGGCCCGACCAAGGTCGACGCGGCGACCCGGGAGCGGCTGGCCGCCCTCGGCTACGTCGGCTCGTTCACCGATCCCGGCAAGACCGTCGGCCGGCCGGGGGCCGACCCCAAGGACAAGATCGCCGTCTACAACGGGCTCGCCCGGGCCCGAGAGGCCGGCCTCGCCGGCCGGCCCGACGAGGCCATCCGGATCGTCCGGGATATCCTCGCCGCCGACCCGGAGGCCACGGCCGCCGCGTACGACATCCTCGGCGCGAGCGACATGGCCAAGAACGATCTTGCGGGGGCGGCGGAGAATTTCCGCAAGGCTCTCGGCCTCGACCCCGAGCTCATGAACGCCCATTACCGGCTCGGCTGGATTGCCGAGAAGCAGGGGCGGCTCGGGGACGCGGAAGCCGAGTACCTCAAGGAGATCGACATCATGCCCGGCCACTTCAAGGCCCTCTACAACCTGGCCCGGGTCTACCATGCGACAGGCCGGCCCGACAAGGAACGGGGGACGCTCGAGAAGTGCCTGGAGGCCGATCCGAAGTTCGCGCTGACTTATTTCTACATCGCCCGGCTCGACCTCGAGCGGGGCGAGGGCTATGAGAAGGGGATCGAGCTCGCCCGCAAGGGGGTCGACCTCAGGCCGGCGCCGGCGGAGCTCGCCTTGGGGTATTCCCTGCTGGCCGCGCTCTACAAGCGCACGGGCGACGAGGCCCGCGCCCGCGAGTGCGCGGAGAAGGCCCGGGCGCTGAGCGGCGGCGCGGACCGGCGCTGAGCGGCGGCGCGGACCGGCGCCGCGCGCGAAAAAGTTTCCCGACGAAAGCGCTTGCATTCGCCGCCGCCGCGTTCTAAACTTGGAATCCCGGTCATGAGATTCGTCGCCGACCTGCATATACACTCCAAGTTTTCGAGGGCCACGTCGCGGGACATGGTCCTCGACACGCTCGCCTACTGGGCCAAGGTCAAGGGCCTCCGCCTCCTCGCCACCGGCGACTTCACGCACCCGGAGTGGCTCTTCCTGATGAAGGAGAAGCTCAAGCCGTCCGGCAACGGCTTCTTCGAATTCAAGGCCGCCGTCCAGCCCCCCGACGACCCGCAGCTGCGGAGCGTCCCCTTCTCGCCCAAGGACGTCTCCTTCATCCTCTCGACGGAGCTGAGCTTCATCTATTCGAAGGGGGGGAAGGTCCGCAAGATCCACGTCATGCTCCTCGCCCCGGACTTCGAGTCGGTCGAGCGGGTCAACGCCCGGCTCTCGGCCGTGGGCAACCTCCGCTCCGACGGGCGGCCCATCCTCGGCCTGGACGTCCGGCTCTTCTGCCGGATGATCGCCGAGACCTGCCCGCGCTGCGTCGTCATCCCCTCGCACATCTGGACGCCGTGGTTCTCGCTGTTCGGCGCCAACTCGGGTTTCGACTCGATCGAGGAGTGCTTCGAGGAGATGACTCCGATGATCTTCGCCCTGGAGACGGGGCTGTCGTCCGACCCGCCCATGAACTGGCGCCTCTCCGCCCTCGACCGCTTCGCCCTCGTCTCGAACTCCGACGCCCATTCGCCGTCGAAGCTCGGCCGCGAGGCCAACGTCTTCGACGCGGAGTTCAGCTACCGGGGCCTCATGGACGCCCTGCGCGGCCGCGACCCCGGCCGGTTCCTGCGCACGATCGAGTTCTTCCCCGAGGAGGGGAAATACCATTACGACGGCCACCGCAAGTGCGGCGTCGTCCTTTCGCCGCGCGAGAGCATGAGCGTCTCCGATCTCTGCCCGAAGTGCGGCAAGCCGCTGACGGTCGGCGTCCTTCACCGCGTCGAGGCCCTGGCCGACCGGGATCCCGGCGTCGGGGCGGCCGGCCGCATCCCGTTCCTGAACCTCATCCCCCTCAACGAGATCATCGCCGAGGCCGTGGGCCGGACGCCGGAGTCCCAGGCCGTCTCGGAGCTCTACTTCCGCTTCGTCCGCGAGTTCGGCGACGAGTTCTCCATCCTGACCGAGGTCCCGGTGGCCGAGCTCGCCCGCATCGCCCCGGACCGCGTCGCCCACGGCGTCGACCGGATGCGGCAGGGCCGGGTCCGCATCGTGCCCGGCCACGACGGCGAGTACGGGCTCATCCGGCTCTTCGACGACGGCCCGGCCGAAGAGCAGGCCGCCGCCCAGCTCACCTTGTTCTGACCGGGCGGGGGGCGTTCTCGAGCGACCTCCATCATCGGGGCGAAGGGACCGTCGCCCTTTCCTTGACAACCCTCACCCGCCCCCCTATATTAGTAGGGAAAAGAGCAAGGCATGGAAATCGAGATGAAGGTCAAGGGTCTCGTTGTAGACCCCATCTCGAAGATGCCCATCGTCGTCTTGGAAGACCCCCAGAACGAGAAGATCCTGCCCATATGGATCGGGGTCTTCGAAGCCAACGCCATCGCCCTGACCATCGAGAACGTCCCAACGCCCCGCCCGATGACCCACGACCTCCTCAAGAATTTCCTGGAGAAGCTCGGCATCGCCATCGAGAAGATCGTCGTCAACGACGTCCGGAACAATACCTTCTACGCCCTCATCCACTGCCGCCAGGACGACCGAGTCCTCATCATCGACTCGCGGCCCTCGGACGCCATCGCCCTGGCCCTGCGCGTGAGCTCGCCGATCTTTGTCGAGGACGACGTCGTCCGCAAGGCCCACAGCCTGAAGTTCGAGGACAACATGGACGCCTCCGAGAAGCTCCGGAAGTGGCTCGAAGGCCTCAGTCCCGACGACTTCGGCAAGTACAAGATGTGACCCCGGGGTCAGGTCCTGAGCCGGAAGAGGAGCAGGACCCCCGCCAGCCCGAACATCAGGTCGGCCGCCCACGCCGCGAGGAACGGCGGCAGGACTCCCGTGTAGCCGAGGCTTCGGAAGATCGCGAACGTCCCCCAGTAGCCGAAGGCCAGGGCGACGCTCAGGCCGACGCCGACGAGAGTCCCCTTACGGCCCATGGTGAATCCGAGGGGGACGGCCAGGAGGGTCATGATCAGGGCAGCCAGCGGGAAGGCGACCTTGGCCGCCAGGTCGACCCGGTACCGCGTCGCCTCGAAACCCATGGCCCGGACTTCCGAGGCGTATCGCCGGAGCTCGCCGTAGGTCATCTGCTCGGGCTCCTTTCCCTCCCTGACGAACCAGCCCCGGCTCTCGCCGGCGGCCAGGACCCAGGCATCCCGGAGGGCGAACGGCAGGGCCGCGCCGCGCCGGAAATCGCGGGTCCAGCCGCGCCGGAGCTCGACTCCGCCGGGAACGAGGACGCCCGTCTCGGCGTAGGCCCGCGCCGCCAGGGACCAGGCCGCCGTGTCGAGGTCGAAGACCGACAGCCGGCTGAAGGCCGAGGAGCCGGGGTCCGAAAACTCGTAGTGATAGACCCGGTCTCCACGGCGGCCGACGATCCAGTGCCGGTTGAGGGTGCTGTACTTGCGCCCCGGCCGGTCGATGATCCGGTTCCAGGTCTCCTCGGCCCGCAGGCCGGCCGCCGGGGCCAGGCGCTCCTCGACGAGGAAGGCGGCGCCGCTGACGGCCGCGGCCATGACGAGGACGGGCAGGACCGCGCGATAAAGACTGATGCCGGAGGCTTTGAGGGCCGTGGCCTCGTTCGTCCGGACGAGGACGCCGACGACGAGCAGGGCCGTGGCCAGGGCTGCGACGGGGAGGACCGCGGTGAGGAATTCCGGGACGCGGAACCAGACGTGGCGGAGGAGGAGGCCGAGGGGCTTGCCGTGCCGGTGGAGGATATCGAGCCGCTCGAAGAAGGCGGCGAGCGCCGCCGCGGCCAGGAGCCAGGCCAGCGAGAGGGAGAGGACGGCCAGGTACCTGCGGGAGAGGTAGCGGTCGAGGATGTTCGGGAAGCGCAGCGGCAGTCGCGGCGCGCGGAAAGCCCGGCGGCGCGGTTGCGGCGGGCCGGCCCGATGTTCGAGCCGGCGAAGGGCGCCGGCGAGCCGGGACAGGACCGCAGAGGCGCTCTCGGTCCGGAAGATGAGGGCGATGGCCGCGACGGCGAGGAGGAGGTCGGGCCCCCACATGGCGAGCCAGGGCGCGAGCTTGCCGTCCATGGCCAGCTTCTCGCCCGTCGTGATGAGAACGTAATAAAGGAGGATGACGCCCAGGCTCAGGGACAGGCCGCCGGTCCGGCCGCTGCGGCCGGCGGCGAGCCCGAGCGGCAGGCCCAGCAGGACGAAGACGAGGCAGGCGAAGGGCAGGGCGAACTTCTTGTGGATCTCGACGAGGTGGGCCCGGAATTCCCGGAGCTTCTGCCCGGCGAGAAGGACGGCGGCCTGGGAGCCGGGCGCCCGGAGCCGCTTCCCTTCGAGGCCGGCGAGCTCGCCCCGGATGACGCGGACGTCGCGGAGGAGCTCGACAATGTCCTTCTCACGGACGCGCTTCTCGCTCGTCACCGGCGGGAAAAGGTTCTCGACGTCGATCTCCTCCTCGAAGCGGTCGAAGGCGGTGACGCTGTACGTTGAGGACTCGGCCGGGTCGCCTGAATGGATGACGCCGTCGCGGAGCTCCAGGGTCGCCCGTTTCTGCTCGGGGTAGAGCTCGAGCCTTCCCGCCCGGGCCATGACGACGCGGGGCGCTCGGGAGTCCTTGCCGAGGTAGGCGAAGACGTTCTCCCAGCCTTTTTCCCGGTCGACGTTCTGGACGTAGAGGACGACCCCTGGGATGGTCTCGTTGAATTCCATGGGGTTGACGCGGAGTCCCGCCCTGGCCAGGACGGACCCCGTCATGGCCTGGACCCAGCGGAAGTTGGCGCGGGGGGCCAGGACGAGCGTGAGCGCCGAGGCGAGGAGCCAGCCGGCGACGCCGAAGGCGAGGAGCGGCCGGACGAACCGCCGCGGGCCGACGCCGAGCGTCGCGAAGGCGGCGACCTCGGAGTCGGCGGAGAGGCGGGCCAGGCCCCCGAGGATGCCGGCCAGGACGGCCATGGGCACGGCGAAGGCGAGGAGGGAGGGGACGAGGAGGACGAACAGCCGCGCCGCCAGGCCGGCCGGGACGCCCTTGTCGATCAGGAGCTCGGCCAGGATAAGGACCTGGTTCATGAGCAGCACGAAGGTCGTGACGAGGAGCCCGGCGAAAAAGGGCGGGACGACCTCCTTGAGGACATAGCGATCGAAGACCTTCAGCATGGACGCTTTAACTATAGCATAAGAAGAGGCCGGGTCCCCGGCAGTGGCAAAGAAGGGGTCAAGCCTACAGAATACAGGTTTTCACCGCGAAGCAATCACAGACCGGCAGTCCTCCGGAAAAGTCTGTAATCTGTAGACTTGACCCCATAAAAAAGCCCCGGACGGCGGGGCCGTCCGGGGCTGGTGGCGCTTGGCCAGGGACTGTCCCCGGAGGGGGGACTGTCCTTCTCGGCGCTCAGTACATGTCGCCGCCCGGAGGGGTGGGATACTTCGAGTGCTTCTCCTCCTCCGGCAGCTCGGCGATCATGCCCTCGGTCGTCAGCAGCAGGCCGGCGATCGAGGAGGCGTTCTGCAGGGCGATCCGGACGACCTTCGTCGGGTCGAGGATGCCCGCCTTGATCATGTCCTCGTACTTCTCGGCCAGGGCGTTGAAACCGACGTCGGCCTTGGCCTCCTTGACCTTCTCCACGACCACGGAGCCCTCGAAGCCCGCGTTGGACGCGATCTGGCGCAGCGGCTCCTCGATGGAGCGCCTGACGATGCTGACGCCGATCTGCATGTCGCCCTCGAGCTGGAGCTTATCGAGCGCTTTCTGGGAACGGAGCAGGGCGACGCCGCCGCCGGGCACGATGCCCTCCTCGACGGCCGCCTTGGTCGCATGCATGGCGTCCTCGACCCGGGCCTTCTTCTCCTTGAGCTCGGTCTCGGTGGCCGCGCCGACCTTGATCAGGGCGACGCCGCCGACCATCTTGGCCAGCCGCTCCTGGAGCTTCTCGCGGTCGTAGTCGGAGGTCGTCTCGTCGATCTGGACCCGGATCTGCTTGATCCTCGCCTGGACGTCGCTCGCCTTGCCCAGGCCCTCGACGATCGTCGTGTTGTCCTTGTCGATGACGACCTTCTTGGCCTGGCCGAGCCAGTCGATGCCGACGTTCTCGAGCTTGACGCCGATGTCCTCGGTGATGACCCGCCCGCCCGTCAGGATGGCGATGTCCTCGAGCATGGCCTTGCGCCGGTCGCCGAAGCCGGGGGCCTTGACGGCGGCGCACAGGAACGTGCCCTTGAGCTTGTTGACGACGAGGGTCGCCAGGGCCTCGCCCTCGACCTCCTCGGCCACGACGACCAGGGGCCGGCCGGACCGGGCGACGTTCTCAAGCAGGGGCAGGAGCTCCCGCAGGTTGCTGATCTTCTTCTCGTGGAGCAGGATGAGGACGTTCTCGAGGACGCACTCCATCCGCTCGGGGTCGGTCACGAAATAGGGGGAGAGGTAGCCGCGGTCGAACTGCATGCCCTCGACGATCTCCATGGTCGTCTCCAGGCCCTTGGCTTCCTCGACGGTGATGACGCCGTCCTTGCCGACCTTGTCCATGGCCTCGGCGATGATCTTGCCGATGCTCAGGTCGTTGTTGGCCGAGATGGCGCCGACCTGGGCGATCATCTCGCCGCTGACGTCGCGGCTCATCTTCTTGAGCTCGCCGACGACCTCTTCGACGGCCTTATCGATGCCCTTCTTGATGAGGGTCGGGTTCGATCCGGCCGTGACGTGACGCAGGCCCTCGCCGTAGATAGCCTGAGCCAGGACCGTCGCGGTCGTCGTGCCGTCGCCCGCGACGTCGGACGTCTTCGAGGCGACTTCCTTGACCAGCTGGGCGCCCATGTTCTCCCAGGGGTCCTTGAGCTCGACTTCCTTGGCCACGGTGACGCCATCCTTGGTGCTCGTGGGGGAGCCGAACTTCTTATCGAGGACGATGTTCTTGCCGCGAGGGCCGAGGGTCGCCTTGACGATGTTGCTCAGGATATTGACCCCTTTGAGCAGGCCCTGCCGCGCCTCATCTCCGGATACGATCTGCTTTGCCATGATGTCTCCTTACTTCTCGATGACCGCCAGGACTTCTTCCTCGCGGACGATGACCAGTTCCTCGCCGTCGACCGTGACCTCGGTGCCGCTGTACTTGCCGATGAGCACCCGGTCACCCTTCTTGACGACGAGCGGGATAGTCTTCCCTTCGTCGTTGACCTTGCCCTTGCCGACTTCCTTGACCTCGGCCTCCTGGGGCTTTTCCTTGGCCGTGTCCGGGATGATGATCCCGCCCCTCTTGACTTCCTGTTCCTCGAGCCGTTTGAGGAGCACTCTGTCATACAATGGATGGACCTTCATAAGAACCTCCTTTGTGGTGATATTAGCAATCAAAAAAACTGAGTGCTAATAGTATACAAAAGCGGGGGGATTTGTCAAGAGGCAGGCGCGTAGAAACTAGCAGTCTCGACCGTCGACTGCTAAATCTTCTTCTTGATCTTGAGGGCCTTGGCCCGGTTCTGCAGGGTGTTCCTGTGGATGCCGAGGGCCTTGGCCATCTTGGTCTTGTTGCCCTCGTACTTCTTGGCCGTCTGCTCGAAGAAGACCTTCTCGAACTCGCGGAGGACGTCCTTGAGGCGGAGCTCCTTCTCGACCATCTCCCGGGTTACGGCCTCCAGCTTCTGGTGTATGTTGAGCTCGCTATATTTTCTCTCCATCTTTCCCTCCGCCCTTCCCTCCGCTCCTGCGGATCTCCTGGTACGACCGGATGAACTTGTCCTTGAGGTCCTGGGGAACGAGGTTGACCGCGGCCTTCGTCACGCCGACGCAAAACGGCGCCAGCCGCGACTCCCCGAGGGCCGTGGGGGCGACGTGGAAGGCCGCCAGGGCGAAAGCGATGACGCCGCAGATGAGAACGGCCGTGACCAGGCCGAACAGCCCGCCCAGGGCACGGTTGGCCAGGGCCAGCGGCCCCTTCATGACCTTCGAAACGAGGAAGCCGAGCAGGGCCCCCGCGGCCAGGACCGCGAAAAAGATTGCCAGGAAGCCCAGGAAATTGCTGACGAGCCGGTCGTGGATGAACTTCGCGAAGACCTCGGCCGTGCCCTCGTAGTACAGGGCGGCCAGGACGAAGCCGAGGATGACCGCGGCCAGCCCGATGACCTGCCTGACGAAGCCCCTGATGATCCCCGCCGCCGCCGTCCCGGCCAGGATGATGATGAAGATGAAATCGACCCAGTTCAAGCCGCCCCCCCCTTCCGCCGCCTCAGCCGCTCGACCATGCCGTAGTCCCCTTCGGCTAAGGCTCCGAACTGGACATGCGGCTTGATCCGGCCGTGGAAGTCCGAACCGGCCGTGGCGACCAGGTCGAAATCTTCGGCCATGGCCCGGTAGAGCCCGACTTGCTCGGGCGTGTGGTACGACGTGTAGACCTCGAGCCCGGCCAGGCCGTTCGCCCGCAGGGCGCGCGCATCGTCCCGGGTCGTCCGCTGAAAATAGGCGCCGGGGTGGGACAGGACGGGCACACCGCCCGCGGCCGGCGCCTCGGCCAGGGCATCAAGGAGGCCGACGAACCGCTTGGGGACATAAGCCGGCTTGCCCTCGGTGAAAAACTCCCTATAGAAAAAGTAGGGTCCCGCCCCGCGGTTTTCCTCCCGATAGAAGAACTCCAGGACGGGGTTCCGCGCGTTCTCGGGCTTGTCGAGGAGGATCTGGGCGATCTTGACGCCGAGGGGCGGCGTGCCGTTGGTCCGCTCACGCACGTCCTCCCAGGAGATGGCGAACCCGAGGCGGCGGAGCTTCTCGACCCGCTCCATGGCTTCCTCGGTCCGGCTCCGCTCCTGGCGCGCGACAAGGGCCGCGACGGCGGGGCTTTCCCAGTCGACGAAGGGGAGAAGGAGATGGAACTCCCGGCCGTCATAGAGCGTCGTCAGCTCGAGTCCCGGGATGACCTCGACCCCGGCCGCCCGGCCGAGCTCCAACGCCTCGGGATAGGCGGCGACGGTGTCGTGGTCGGCGATGGACATGGCCCGCAGCCCCTTCTCCCGGGCGAAGCCGACCAGCTCGGCCGGCGAGAAATCGCCGTCGCAGCTCCGGTTGGAGTGGACGTGGAGGTCGACCCGGCCGTTCATGCGAGGTCGTCGTGGCCGGTGAGGAGCCGGTAGATCTCCAGGTACTTCTCGGAGGTCTTGGTCACGATCGCCTCGGGCAGAAGCGGCGGCGGCGAGTTCTTGTCCCAGCCGGTCGTCTCGAGGTAGTCCCGGACGAACTGCTTGTCCAGGCTCGGCTGGCCCTTGCCCGGCTCATAGGAGGCCAGGGGCCAGAAGCGGGACGAATCCGGGGTGAAGATCTCGTCGACGAGGACGAGCTCGTCGCCGGCCAGGCCGAACTCGAACTTCGTGTCGGCGATGATGATCCCCTTGGAAATGGCGTAGAGGGCGGCCTTCTGGTAGAGCTCGAGGCTGACCTTGCGGATCTTCTTCGCCAGCGCCGGGCCGACCCGCTTCTCGACGTCCTTGAAGGAGATGTTCTCGTCGTGCCCCTGCTCGGCCTTGGTCGAGGGGGTGAAGATCGGTTTCTCGAGCCGGGCGGACTCGGCCAGACCCCTGGGGATCTTGACGCCGCTGATCTTGCCGGTGGCCTGATATTCCTTCCAGCCCGAGCCCGCGAGGTAGCCTCGGACGACGCACTCGACCGGCACGACGTTCGTCCGCCGGACGAGCATGGAGCGCTTGTCGAGGATGTCGCGGAACGGCTGGAGCGCGGCCGGATACTGGGAGACGTCGGCCGAGAGGAGGTGGTTCGGGCAGGACAGGGCGACGAAATCGAACCAGAACTTCGAGAGCTGCGTCAGGACCTTGCCCTTGAAGGGGATGAGCGAGCGGAGGACCCAGTCGAAGGCGGAGATGCGGTCCGTGGCCACGATCAGAAGCTTGTCGTCGACCTCGTAGACGTTGCGGACCTTGCCCTTCTTCCAGAGCGGGAGACCCGGCAGTTCGACATCACCGATCGGACGTTCCATGGGGGTCCTCCTTTGACCCGTCAAGGATAGCGAAATCACCCCTAAAAAGCAACCGGAGCGGTCCGAAGTCAAGACCGCCCTAATCCGAGGGAAGTCCGAGAATCGAGCGCCCGATGAGAGCATGGGCGAACCCAAGGACGAGGACAGGGAGCAAAGCTAAGAAAGCCGCCAAGCAACAATGGCCTTGTCGCCGAAGGGAGCCCTGTTCCCTATGACAAGGAAAAGCCATTGCGGAACCGAGAGTGATCATAAGCGCGGAAGCCGGGTCGCAGTGGCTGCAGGCGTCCGCGGTCCAGATGGCGCCGGGCTTTACGCCGAGGCCCTCGAGCAGCCAGGCGTTGGCGGCGCGGCGGTTCTCCTGGCCCCAGCCGGTCCGGCCAAAGCCGTGGACGGGCCCGCTATCAAGACGCCCGGACGGCCAGACAGTCGAGGACCTGGCGATTGGCCGCGAACGTCGAGCTCGACTTCAGCAGGATGCGGTAGCCGGCCAAGTCCAGGTCGCTGCCCTGGGCAATGAGATCGGACAGGCCGGGGACTTTTTCCAGGTCGTCCACCAGTTCCTTGTCTTGGGAGAGGACGATGTCCCGTCCGCTTTCGAGCTTCAGCAGGGTGAATGGAATGAGCTGGAACGCCGGCCGCGCTTTTCCGGCCTCTGGCGCCGTCAGGGCCGAGGCGACCATGGCGTGCTTCGCCTCGAGCTTGATCATCCGGGCCTTGGCCTCGGGCACGGCCGCATCCAGGGCGATGCCGACCCAATCCAGGAGTTTGTGCCGGACGGTGTTCAGGTCCGCGGCGGCGATGATCTCGTCGATGCCGCCCGTCGTCTTGATGGCCTTGGCCAGCCCGGAGACCTCCTTGAGATAGGCGTTCCGTTGGGAATCGGGGATGTAGTACATGATGACCAGATGGACTCTCTTCCCGTCCGGCGCGCCGTAGTCGATCCCCGATGGAGACCAGCCGACTGCGCAGAGGAGATCGCCCTCCCGAGCCACCCTGACATGCGGGCAAGCAACGCCGTTCCCCAAGCCGCTGTTGGCCACCTTTTCCCTGGCCTTGACCCCGCTGACGATGTCCTCGGCCGAACCGATATCGGGGATGGCCTCGATGAGGAGGGCCAGGTACTCCAGGGCCTCGTCCTTCGTCCCTTCGGGCAGTTCGACCAGCCGGCCCTCTTCGAGGGCCGTGAGCAGGCTTTTCATGATCAGACGGCTCCGTACTTTTTATAGAACCACGTCTTCATGGCATTGGTCAAGATCGAATAGGCCACCAGGAAGCCCGCGATCCAGGCCCAATAGACCGCGGGCAGGGGGACGAACCCGAAGGCCGAGGCGAGGGGCGAATACGGGAGAAAGGCCGCCAGGGCCATGACCGACAGCGTTGTCAGGGTCATGGGCGTGCTCGCCCGGCTCTGGATAAGGGGGATCTTGTCCGTGCGGATGATATGGACGATCAAGGTCTGGGTGAGGAGGGATTCGACGAACCAACCCGTGTGGAACAGGCTCTCGTAATAGATTTTCATGGCCGGCGACGTGGACGTCAGGCTGAAGTCCCGGCAGTGGAAGAAGAACAACATCAGGGCGAAGGTGGCGTAGTCGAAGACCGAGCTCATCGGCCCGATGCATATCATGAACTTCCGGATGAGGCCGATATTCCAGCGGCGGGGCCGGCGCAACTGCTCATCATCCACCCGGTCGGAGGGAATAGCGGTTTGGGAGAGGTCATAGAGGAAGTTGTTGACCAGGACCTGGAGCGGCGCCATCGGCAGGAACGGCAGCAGGGCGCTGCCCCCGACGACGCTGAACATATTGCCGAAGTTCGAGCTGGCGCCCATCTTGATGTACTTGACGATATTGCAGAAGATCCGTCGGCCCTCGGCGATGCCGTCGTTGAGGACCGTCAAGCTCTTTTCGAGCAGGATGATGTCGGCGGATTCCCGGGCCACATCGACGGCCGTGTCCACGGAGATGCCGACATCGGCGGCCTTCATGGCCGGGGCGTCATTGATCCCGTCGCCCAGGAAGCCGACGACGTGTCCTCCTCTCTTCAGGGCCCGGATGATCTGCTCCTTGTCGGAAGGCGTCAGCCGGGCGAAGACGTCGGCCGTGCCGGCGAGCTCGCAAAGCGCGCCGTCGTCGAGGCCTTCCAGATCCCGGCTGGTGACGATCCGACCGACGGCCAGTCCGACATCCTGGCAGGTCTTTCGGGTCACGAGTTCGTTGTCTCCCGTCAGGATCTTCACCGCCACCCCCGCCTCCCGGAGCGCCTTCAGGGACCGAGCGGCGCTGTCCTTGGGCGGGTCGAAGAAGGCGACGTAGCCGAGCAGGATGAGGTCGGCCTCGTCGGCGGCCGAGAAGACCTCCTTGTCCCTGGGGAACTCCCTGTAGGCGATGGCCAGGACGCGGTAGCCCTGGCGGCCGAGGGATTCGTATTCCTCGAGGAGATCGTTCTTGAGGACATCGATGAGGGGGTAGACCTCGTCGTCGACCTGGTATCGGCCGCAGCTGTCGAAGATGCTCTCCA
>Ga0335070_10004606_pt1 | contig 16147 bp, 19 predicted proteins | sample Lox_Sample_13_FD_206722 | JGI IMG/M metagenome (GOLD analysis project Ga0335070, IMG submission 206722) | Soil microbial communities from Loxahatchee National Wildlife Refuge, Florida, United States - Lox_Sample_1.3 | ecosystem: Environmental > Terrestrial > Soil > Wetlands | place: USA... | reverse complement strand
CGGCGCAGTTCTTCGCCTTGCTTTGCTGCTGTATTGGGAGGCAGGAACACCGCGTCGTCACAGAGAATCGTCAGATAGGTGGACATGTTCCCGTGCTGCATCGAGGCCGCTTCCTGATCGGCGACGGCGATGATCTTCTCTATCTCGGAGGATGAGGCTGTCATGGTTTGTTCTCCTCGGGTTGCGCCCGGCACTTCCGTTCACATGAAACCCTGCCGAGCTTCGCTCGGCTGGACGGGCGAGACGCCCGTCCCCACATTGCCAGTTCTAGCGTTCTACGAATTTCCCGAACATCTTATGCGGGTCGATGGCGACGAACAAACCACGGCCGCGGGCGAGCACTTCACCTTTCTGATTGAGGATCTCGCCCATGTTCACGTGGTGGCGGCCTTTCACGCTCACCTCGCGCGATTCGACACGCAGCGGCTGGTTCAGCGGCACCGGCTTCAGGTAGTTCACGGTGATCTCCGCCGTCACCGCAACCACGTGGCGCAGCTTATTCACTTTGCCCATGGCTTCGTCGAGGATGGTGGCGATGATGCCGCCGTGGCAGTGTCCGGGAGGGCCGGTGTAGCGCTTGCCTAGGCGGAAACGGCAGACGAAGCAGTCGCGCTCTTCGTCGTAGGTGAAGCGCAGGCGCATGCCGTCGGGATTATTTTTGCCGCAGGCGAAGCAGTAGTTCTTCTGCAGGCGGACGTACCGGGTGTCGTGCCCGCGGGCGTGTCTCTTGGTAGCCATCGGGGAGATTCTATCGTGAGTGGTGGACGCAACACCTCGAGGTCATCCGGAGCGGGGATATCAAGGTCGAGGAAGGCGTAGGAGGTGGATAGCAGGGTATTAGACTCCCAGACGCATCTCGATCTTGATCCTGTTGTTCTTATCGGCTTTCTTGGAGACTGTGATGGTTCCAATCACGGACTGCCATCCATTCATCGTCGCCTTGAAGTGTGCAATTCATCCTAGGAATTGTCTCGGGGGTAGGGGCCCTTCGACTCCGCGAGGTCTCGCGCCTCGCGCGCAGACCTCGCTCCGCTCAGGGTGACAGACCTGAGGATTAGTCGTAGTACTCCAGCCCTAGGTGCGTGATCAGTTCTTCGCCTTTCAAGTGGCGCAGCGTGTTCTTCAGCTTCATCAGCTGGATGAACAAATCGTGCTCGGGATAGAGGCCCGGCGCGGTCATCGGCGATTTGAAGTAAAAGCTCAGCCACTCCTGGATACCCAGGCGGCGAAGCTCGGGAGTACGCTGAGCCAGGTCGAGGAAGAGCACGAGGTCGAGCACGATAGGCGCGGCGAGGATCGAGTCGCGACAGAGGAAATCGACCTTGATCTGCATCGGATAGCCAAGCCAGCCGAAGATGTCGATGTTGTCCCAACCCTCTTTGTTATCACCGCGCGGTGGGTAATAGTTAATGCGAACCTTGTGGAAGATGTTGCCGTAGAGATCGGGATAGAGCTGCGGTTGCAGGATGTGCTCCAGTAAACCCAGTTTCGACTCTTCCTTGGTCTTGAAGGAGCCCGGATCGTCAAGCACCTCGCCGTCGCGGTTGCCGAGAATGTTGGTTGAATACCAGCCCTTCAGGCCGAGCAGCCGGGCCTTGAAGGCAGGCGCCAGCACCGACTTCATCAGCGTCTGGCCCGTCTTGAAATCCTTGCCGCAGATGGGAAGCTCCCGCTCGTGCGCCAGCTCGTACATGGCTGGGATGTCCACGGTCAGATTCGGCGCGCCGTTGGCGAACGGCACACCTTCCATCAGCGAGGCGTAGGCGTACACCATCGAAGGTGCGATGGAGTCGTCATTTTCGTGCAGCGCTTTTTCGAAGGCCTTCATGCTCTGGTGAGCGGCGGTCGGCTCGATGAAGGTCTCGGTCGAGGCGCACCACATGGTGATCAGCCGGGCGGCGCCGCTGGATTTGCGGAAGTCGCGGATGTCCTGGCGCAATTGCTCGGCCAGATCCATCTTGTTCTTGCCCTTCTTGACGTTCGGCCCGTCGATCTTCTTGACGTAGTTGTGATCGAAGACGGCCTTCTGCGGCTTGACCGACTCGAGCCGCGTCTTGACCTGGTCGAGCAGACCGCGTTCGAGAACACCGGCCTTGGTGGCGGCGGTGTACATGTCGTCCTCGAAGATGTCCCAGCCGGTGAAGACGAGGTCGTTGAGATCGGCGAGCGGGACAAATTCCTTGATCTTGGGCGAGCGGCACTCGGTGCGTTTACCTAGCCGGACGGTACCCATCTGGGTGAGCGAGCCGATCGGGGGCGCGATCCCCTTGCGCACGGCTTCGACGCCGGCGACAAACGTGGTCGCGACCGCACCCATGCCGGGGATCATCACACCGAGTTTGCCACTGGCGGGCTGAATGGCACTGCTGTGCCGGGAACTAACTGACTCTACTTCCACACGTTTCGCCTTTTGCGGTTGTCTCTTCGCTGACTGCTTCCGGGTCGCCATGTTTTTGGGTTGCTTCCTTGTAGGAACTCTGAGATGTGTGCAAACGGATTATGTTCTCGTATCCGGCAGGACTTTGCAAACCCGCGCACTCAAATGCTCAGAACGCGGATCTAACGGCGCTACGACGGCATTGTTCGGCGAAGGAAGCCGATGCCGACCTTCGAAGTTGGGTCCTAGCGGTGAGGTGTGCAATCCAAGGGGAGACGCGGCAAGCTGCGTCTCTACGGCTACGAACGACGAACGGCAAGGTTCCCGCTATCGCGCCGTCGTAGTGAGGAACAAGGTCAACAGCCCCAAAAGAATCAGCGCGGCGATCAACGAAAACGCCGAGTGCATCGGGTGAAAATGGAAGTAGGGGTTGCGCGCGTGACGATTGCGGAAGAGCATGGCAGCCTCCTTGTTTCGAGGTGCTCGACCTATATCTATTATCCCACCGAAGGCAAGGGGAGAGTGGTGACGGAGGGTCTAACGTCGCTTCGCTTTTGCCCAGGGCGGACCCCGGCTGGTTGGGCCTTCGGCCTCGCTCAGGGCGGGCTTGGGGACGCCTGCCGCTCCGCTCACTTCCCTTCCAGATCGACGATTTTGATCGGCAGATCCCAATGCGCCAGCAGGATTTCGAACCGGCGTTGCTCCTCTTTCTGATAAGCAGCCTGATCGGGAAAGAGCTGCTTTTTCAGGGCGTCTTCCTCGAAAGGCTCGTTGGCCAAGGTCGCATTCTTGAAAACGATGGTCACGCGGAAGTCCCAGCGGCCGTCTTCGGTGGTGTGATAGCGCGGCTCGTCCATCCAGACCTTGAGCAGGCGGCCCATCTCAACCTGCTTCTTCAGGACCGGGTAGTGGTTCTTCTTGAACAGTTGCAGGAACTCGTCGGCGTAGCCCCACTTGGCCTTGTAGTAGTACTCGACGACGAAAGGTTTGCCGGAGGTGTCGGCGGTTTGCGCCGGCAGAGTTGCCGGAAACAGGAAAGGCGCGAGGAGGAGCAAGAAGCGCAGTCTCATCATGGTTGGTCTCCGAGGGAAAGATTGTCGCACGAAGCGCGGCGGCAGTGGCGCTATTTGCAGGGGCGGGCAGAAATGCTCGCCCTATACATAGGTTCGCTCAACACAAAGACCCGCCCCGCACCTTTGCTAGAATCGAGTGTGGCTGCTGATTCCATCCGCCTGCTTGCCGTTGATGTCGACGGTACCCTACTTAATCCTCAATTCCAGATTTCCGAGGCCGATTTGGCAGCGCTACGGCAAGCACATAGGGAAGGGATCGAAGTGATTCTCGTCACTGGCAGGCGGCACGCGTTTGCCCTGCCGATCGCGCAGCAGCTTGGGTTTGACCTCTGGCTGGTCTGCTCCAACGGAGCCATCACCCGTTCGCTTTCCGGCGAGACTTTCCACCGCGATCTGCTTCCCGAGCAGACCTGCCGCGACCTGTGCGCCGCCATGCAAGAGTTCCGGGGGCAGACCGTTCTTACCTTCGATAAGGATGGCCGTGGCGCAATCGTGGTCGAAACGCTCCAGCATCTGGAAGGCAGCATCCAACGCTGGCTGGAGAAGAACATGGATTACGTGGAGCTGGTCGTTCCGATTGAAAAATCATTGACGACGGATCCGGTGCAGGCCATGTTCTGTGGTCCGGTGGCGCTAATGCAGGAGGCGCTGAAGACGCTGGGCAGTTGCGGCCTGCCAATCACAGTCCTGCGCACCGAGTACCAGGGGCGTGATCTCTCGATAGTGGACGTGCTCAACGCCGGATGTTCCAAGGGGCACGCACTGGAGCGGTGGGCCAGCTATCGGGGGATCCCGCGCGAACAGGTCATGGCCATTGGTGATAACTACAACGACATCGAGATGCTTGCCTACGCCGGGCGGTCTTTTATCATGAAGAATGCATCGAAAGACTTGCACGGGCGTGGATGGACTCTGACGCGTTCGAACGCGGAAAGCGGCGTGGCAGCAGCAATCGAACACGTCCTGCATGGGACCGCGCTTGAGACGGCCGTAGCGGGTACGGAATGAAGGGGATCAAACCAACAAGGATGGAATGGCGGGTTCACCTTTTAGTTGCCGCTTTTGCGCTTATTTCTTATTCTGCGGGCGCTGCGGATCTGGCGCGGCTGCGCAACGGGTTCAGCATCCGCCACGTGCACCGGCAGGTGATTGGAGAAAACACACGGCTCTTCCTCAGCGGCGACGACTCCAGCTACGTGGACGTGCCATCGGCGGAAATTGAAGGCTTCGAGAAGGACTTGTCTCCTCCGCCGACGCCGAGTTTGTCGGCGGCCACACCGGCGAATCCTTTCGATCTCAGCCAGACTGTGAATTCGGCCAGCGCCACGTATCATCTGGATCCAGACCTGGTGAACAGCGTGATTCACGCGGAGAGCGGTTTCAGTTCAGGCGCGGTTTCACGCAAGGGCGCGAAAGGACTGATGCAGTTGATGCCGGGCACGGCCGAGAAATTGGGTGTAACCAATCCCTTTGACCCGGAAGCCAACGTGGGTGGCGGAACCCGCTACCTGCGGCAACTCCTGGAGCGTTACAACTTCGATCTGGTGAAGGCGCTGGCGGCCTACAATGCAGGCCCGCAAAAGGTGGAGCAGTATCAAGGAGTGCCGCCTTTTCGCGAGACGCGGGCGTACGTGACAAAGGTGGTCCGGGATTACAACCGCAAGAAGATTGCGCAGGAAAAGCCAGCGGCTGCGACGACGAAGCAAAGCAAACCTCCCACGACGAAATCGTCAGCGCCACGGCCTACAAAGCCAACTGAGGCAAGGAACGTCTCACAGCATTGACCTAGCTTCGGCTAGATCCATTCTGCAGTTTACGTTGACCCTGCTGGCACTCTCATTTACCTTCGAGTGGGGCGTGCGTGCCATTACTGCGCCTGCCCCACGTACAGCACGGAATGAAGAAGCAAAAATACGCTATCTATGGCGTGGCGGTCGTGATCCTGGCGGTGCTGGTGTATCTGCAGTTCCGCACGTGGCAAAACTTTGATTGGGTTCTCTTCCTCCGAACTCACCCGCGGCATTGGTCTCATATCGCGCATGGGGTGGCTCTGATTTATCTGGCGTATGGGGTGCGCGCGATCCGCTGGAAATTGTTCCTCAAGCCGGTGCGTCCTCAGGCGAAAGCGATAACCCTGGTAGGTCCAACCGTAGTCGGATTTGCCGGGCTGGCCCTGCTGGGCCGGCCTGGAGAGCTGATCCGTCCCTATCTCATCGCACGCAAACAGGACCTACCCTTCTCGTCACAACTGGCAGTCTGGGCAGTGGAACGGATCTTTGACATCGGTGCCTATGCCGTCCTGCTGGTGGGAGCGATCTTTTTCGCTGCAGGTCCGCGAGCACTGAAACCCTTCTACGGATACTTTCAGCGGGGTGGCTTCCTTCTGCTCGGTTTGGTCTTTGCCATGGTTTTGGGAGCAATCGCAGTGCACTCCAAGGGAGAAGGGATCGCCAACTGGGTTGAACAGAGATTCTCTCACTTGTCCGCCAGCTTCAGCCACAAGGTCGCCATGCGCGTACGCGAGTTTCGCAGCGGTCTGAACACCATCCACGGACCGTGGTCTCTGCTCGGCGTAACTGCCCTATCACTTCTAATGTGGTTCATGATCATCGTGGCCTACCAGGAAGTCGCCCACTCTTACGGGGTAGAAAGGCTGGATATCCAGCGATCGCAGGTTCTCGTTTTGATGGGTGCAAGCATGATCGGTTCACTTGTTCAGCTACCTGGCATCGGAGGCGGCTCCCAAGTGGCCACCATCGCAACCCTGGAAAAAGTCTTCGCTGTGTCCAAGGAACTGGCTGCAAGCTGCGGCATTATGCTCTGGCTGGTGACGTTTGTGGCGGTGGTACCGGTCGGGCTGGCGGTGGCGCATCACGAAAGGCTCTCGCTGCGCAAGCTCTCCGAGGAGAGCGCGGAAGCGGAGGAAGCGGAGCCAGCCCTTAACCATTGAGAGATTGAGTCATTGATTCAATTCGGAATGTGCCGCAATGATTCAGTCTCCCAATGGCTCAATGTCCCAATCCCCCTGCTACAATTAGCCGTACTCGAGAGCCGATCCATACGTTATGAAGTGCCCTTTCTGCGGGTCTGAAAACGACAAGGTAGTGGATTCGCGCGAGAGCAAGGAAGCGGATTCGATCCGGCGGCGCCGCGAATGTCTCAAGTGCGGGAAGCGGTTTACCACCTACGAACGCATCGACGAAATCCCCTACATGGTGGTGAAAAAAGACGGACGGCGGGAGCGCTTCGACCGTCAGAAGGTGCTGAACGGCCTGATGCGAGCCTGCGAGAAACGCCCGGTGCCGATCAGCAGGCTGGAACAAATCGTAAATGAGGCCGAAGCCTTCGTGATTGAGTCACCCGAGCGCGAGCGCAGAACCAGCGAACTCGGGGAACTCATTATGAACCGGCTGCGGCGCTACGACAAGGTTGCGTACGTGCGCTTTGCCTCGGTTTATCTCGATTTCAAAGATGTGCAGGAGTTCATGACCGAGCTGAAGGATCTGCTGAAGACAAGGGAAGCAGCTGAGCCGAAGGTGAAGGCAGTCAAGAATTGAGTCATTGAATCCTTGAGACATCGGGTCATTGGTTGGAACTATTGACCGAGCCCGGCATTCTGCGTGCGCAGAGAACGCAGAACCTGCTAAAGAAGCAAACGAACTTGTCGCAATTTTCGGAGCCTCTCTTCGCACATCGAAAAACAGCGGTTCTCAATGATTCAGTGATTCAATGTCTCAATGATTCAATCCCATAAAGTCACTCTCATTCCCGGCGACGGCATCGGCCCGGAAGTCACGCAGGCGACCCTCCGCATTCTCGAGGCCACCGGCCTCAAGTTCGAATGGGAGACATTCGCTGCAGGCGCCGAGGCCTACGAGAAATACAAGGAATACATCCCGAAGGAACTCACGGAATCGATCGAGCGAACACGAGTCGGGTTGAAGGGACCTGTCACCACGCCGATTGGTGGTGGGTTTTCCAGCATCAACGTTGAGCTGCGCAAGCGCTTTGAATTGTTCGCCAACTTCCGCCCGATCCGCAACCTGCCGCATCTGCCGACGCGGTACCCCGATGTGGACCTGATCATCTTTCGTGAGAACACGGAGGGGCTCTACTCCGGGATCGAACATGAAGTCGTGCCCGGGGTCGTCGAAAGCCTGAAGATCATCACCGAGAAAGCGTCCACGCGAATCTCCCGCTTCGCTTTTGAGTATGCGCGCAAGAACAAGCGCAAGAAGATTCACTGCATTCACAAAGCCAACATCATGAAGATGTCGGACGGCTTGTTTCTGCGATGCTCGCGCAACGTGGCCAAGGAGTATCCGGAGATCACCTACGGCGAGCATATCGTCGACAACACTTGCATGCAGTTGGTGATGAATCCGTACCAGTACGACATTCTGCTGCTGGAGAATCTGTACGGAGACATTGTTTCCGACCTTGCCGCGGGCCTGGTCGGCGGATTGGGGCTGGTGCCGGGCGCGAATTTCGGGCACGAATGCGCCATCTTCGAGGCGGTGCACGGTTCGGCGCCCGACATTGCGGGAAAGAACATGGCCAACCCCACGGCAGTGCTGCGGTCAGGACTGCTGATGCTGCAGCACCTCGGCGAGCATGCCGCAGCAAACAGGATCGACGAGGCGCTGGAGCGGGTGTACCGGGACCGCACCAAGCTCACCCACGACGTAGGTGGCACGGCAGGAACATCAGAGTTCGCCGATGCAGTCATTGCCGCGATGGAGACCCAACCATCCGCATCCTCAACGTAGAGACGCAGCTTGGCGCGTCTCAGCCGCGGCCCATGCTTTGCGGATAAGAGACGGGGCCAAGCCTCGTCTCTGCCGTTCTGTTAAAATGGCGTGTTTGTGAGTCGAAGACAATGCGGTCTGAGCACCGCATCATCGGTTTCGCCGTGGGGACCAAGCTGAAGGCCGTCGCTCTTCCATATCATCGCGGGCTGCACCGCTTTGCCACTTTCACTGCCTGCGTCACGCTGGTGCTGATTGTTGCTGGAGCATTAGTGACCAGCAACGACGCCGGGCTGTCGGTTCCGGACTGGCCCACTAGCTTCGGATCATTTTTCAAGATGCCGCGCATGGTTGGCGGCGTGAAATACGAGCACGGACACCGCATGGTAGCGGAGTTTGTAGGACTGCTGACCATCGTTTTGGCGATCTGGACCTGGCGCGCCGAGAAGCGCCGCTGGCTGCGTTGGCTCGGCCTGGCCGCGCTCGGGACTGTGATCGTGCAGGGGATTCTGGGCGGGATCACAGTATTGACCTATCTGCCGCCGGCGGTTTCGAGCGCGCACGCGGCGCTGGCGCAGACTTTCTTCTGTATTGCCGTGGTGATTGCGGTATTCACCGCCCGACGTTGGGTGGAAGAGCACCCGCAGGTTGAACTGGATGTCCGGCGCCCCACGTTGTTCACCCTCACCTTGCTTTCCATCTTTGTGCTTTACGTGCAACTTATTCTGGGCGCGATGTTCCGCCACAAGGGTCTAAGCTGGTGGCCGCACGTGGTCCACGCCGCGGTGGTGGCGATTGTGCTTTCGTGGACGGCGATTCGCGCGATTTCGGTGTACCCGCATATTGAGGCCGTGCGGCGCCCTGCCATTACCATGCTCGGTCTGATGGTGGCGCAGTTGTGCCTAGGATTCCTCGCCTTCATTACGCGGGTCATGTGGGGTCAGGACGCAGCGCAACCCGAACTGCCGATGATCATCTCGACTGTTGTCCACGTGGCGGTCGGAGCCTTGCTCCTGTCTACCGCCGTCATCCTCGCCATTCAAGTCTGGCGCCACGTTCCCGTTTCGTTTGAGGAGCGAGTCTCCAGCCGCGAGCACAAACCGGTGCCTGCATGAGTGTTACGTCGCCGGGCTCTGCAGTTCGTCACAACCGATTCCTCTCCTTGCTGCGCGACTACACAGAACTCACCAAGCTGCGAGTCACGACCTTGATTGTGATGACCGCCTGGTGCGGATTCTATTTTGGTGCCCTGAAGGGCGGCGTCTCTTCCCTTTCCTGGAGCTTGCTGCATGCTCTGCTTGGGATTGGATTCGTTTCGGGCGGCACGGCGGCCCTGAACGAAGTCATGGAGCACGAGGTCGACGCTCGGATGCGGCGTACTGCGCGCCGTCCGTTGCCCTCAGGACGCATGAGCGTGCTTCATGGAACGATCGCCGGTGTGTTGCTGACCGTGGGCGGTGCTTTCTATCTCGCGTTCACGACCAATGCGTTGACTGGCCTGCTGGCGCTCGCCACAGCGTTCGTTTATCTAGCCGCCTACACGCCGTTGAAGCGCGTCAGCCCGATCTGTACGTTTGTGGGAGCGTTTCCCGGAGCGATGCCGGGTGTCCTGGGCTGGGTGGCCGCGCGCGGACGCGTGGAGTTGGGCGCGCTGGTCATGTTCGCCATTGTGTTTTTCTGGCAGTTTCCGCATTTCTATTCCATCGCGTGGTTGTATCGCGAAGATTACGCGGCGGGAGAAATTCAGATGCTGCCGGTGCTGGAAGAAAAAGGCGCCGTGACGGGCCGTCAGATTCTGCTCTACTCGCTGGGCCTGATTTTCGCCAGCCTGGCTCCCGTGTTTCTGGGAATGTCGGGGAGATTGTATCTGTCCGGGGCCGCCGTAATGGGGATCGCCTTCTGCGTGTTTGGCGCGCGGCTCGCCCGGCTGGGCTTGCCGATGAACTCACCACGAGCGAAGCAGCGGGCCCGCCAACTGCTTCAGGCCAGCGTGGTTTATCTTCCACTGTTGTTCGCTCTCATGATGATGAATCCCGGGAACCGCGTACAATAGGCTGTGGCTGCAAAATCGGAGATGTTTGATTTCACTGCTTCGGAACAGCTCGTCGAGCAGGCCGAGCCGGTGATTTCCGTGCGCGATCTGGTCCACCGCTACCAGGACCGGACGGCCCTCGACAAGGTCTCCTTTGAAGTATGCCCAGCGGAGTTGTTCGGGCTCCTCGGGCCGAACGGCAGCGGCAAGACCACACTATTTCGCATTCTCTCCACTCTGATCGTTCCCAGCTCCGGCTCGGCGCAGATTGGGCGCCTGGACGTGGTGCGCGATCCCGGAATTGTTCGGCGGCATATCGGAGTCGTGTTTCAGGCGCAGAGCGTCGATCCCAAGCTGACTGCGTACGAGAACTTGTGGCACCAGGGACACCTTTATGGGTTGCGCGGCCCCACGCTGAAAACTCGCATCGAAGAGATCCTGCGGCGAGTAGGGCTGCTGGATCGCGCCCGGGACCGGGTGGAGACCTTTTCTGGTGGAATGCAGCGCCGGATTGAACTGGCGAAAGGTCTGCTGCACCATCCGGAGGTGCTGCTGCTCGATGAGCCGACCACCGGGCTTGATCCCGGAGCGCGGCGTGACTTGTGGCAATATCTGCAGATTCTGCGCGACCGAGAACATGTGTCCGTGATCGTGACCACACATCTGATGGAAGAAGCGGAGCGCTGTGACCGCCTGGCGATCTTGAATGAAGGGAAAATGGTCGCACTGGGAACGCCTGCGGAACTGACGCGAGAGATCGGTGGCGACGTGATCCTGTTGGAAGCACGCGATCCTCAGCGGCTGGCGAAACAGATTCGTGCTCGTTTCCATGTGGAGACCAGCGTGATGGACTCACAGGTTCGGCTGGAGATCGAACACGGGCATCGCTTCGTGCCCGACGCGGTGGAGGCGTTTCCCGGCGAGATCCAGGCATCGAGGGTAAGCAAGCCAACACTGGAGGATGTGTTCATCCATCGCACCGGCCACCGGTTCTGGAGCGAGGAAGAGGAGACGGCGTCGGAGGAGAGAAAGAACCAAGCAAAGAAAAAACACTGAGAATCTGTATTTGCAATTTCAGGCCATGCGCTTCTTCAGATCGCTAATCGTAGGTCACAACTGTCGGCAGGAGGCATGGAGGGCCCAGAAAATGAAGAGATACAAGCTATATGGGAAGGACGACGCCACGCCGGTGATGACATTCCAGGCTAAGGGACACGTGCGGGATCTGGGATTAACGAACACAATCAGCCTGTACGGCGTGTCCGCTAAAGACCAGAGCGAAATTGACAAATATGTTTCTCCCTCCGTTCAGCCGCCGAACGAAAGGAGAGGCCGACTATATAAAATACTGCCCAAAGCACCTGATATCTATACCCAGCTTGCAGAAAAAACGACCATTGGCGATGTCGTAAAGTTCAAGAGAGCTGCCATTGGTCAGGTCGAAGATGAGGTTTCTAGACTGGTAAGTGATGCAGAGTACAAATACTTTCTGCAAAAGATTCGCCTATACGATCAGAAAGCGAAGGAATTTGGTTCCCGGTACGGGTATCGCTGGTGTTATTGGACGCTGGCGGACGACGGCTTGATCCGTTTTGGTCAGTTTGCTCTGCTTTTGTCCGATAGCGACCTTCTAGCGATGCTTACCGAGGCGCGCAGCAAGGGATGGCCCATTTGACTGCAATCGCTCTCCATTCCACTGGCGCTGGTCTGCCTGCGTTCACGCTCTGGTGGCGGGAAGTGGTGCGCTTCTACCGGCAGCGGGCGCGGGTTGTAGGAGTCATTCTTTCTCCGCTGCTGCTTTGGATCGTCATTGGATCGGGTTTCGGGACTTCCTTCTGCTCCGGGCAAGCGACCGGACAGCAGCACTATCTCGACTATTTCTATCCCGGCGCGCTGGTCATGATCGTGTTGTTCACTGCCATTTTCACCATGATGTCCGTTATCGAAGACCGGAACGAAGGCTTCTTGCTGTCGGTACTGGTGGCGCCAGTGCCGCGCACCGCCATTGTTCTGGGCAAGGTGCTCGGGGGAACGACGCTCGCTGCGCTGCAGGGCTTGGTTTTTCTCGTGTTCGCCCCGCTGGTTGGCGTTCACCTGACTCTGGGATCGTTCGGCCTGATCGTGTTGACGGTGTTTCTCGTGTCGTTCGCGCTCACCGCTCTTGGTTTCGCCATCGCCTGGCCGATGGATTCCACCCAGGCGTTTCACGCCATCATCAACCTGTTTTTGATTCCGCTGTGGCTGCTCTCGGGCGCGCTTTTTCCTTTGTCCGGCGCCTCGGGATGGATTCGCGCGGTGATGTATGTCAATCCGCTGACCTACGGAGTGGAGGCTTTGCGGATTTTGATGTATCCGGCGGCGCCCAGTTCTTTTTCGTTAACCGCGTCGATTCTGACGCTAGTGTTGTTCACCCTCTTCATGTTCGGGCTGGCGTTTGTGATGGTGAATCGGCGAACGACTAAACCGGCAGCGTAGCGTGGGATTGTCGTCAGTCGTCGGGCGTCCGGAAGCTGCTGCCCGACAAGCTATCCTGTAATCTGTTAGCCGCGAACTCATGCCTGACGACCGACGACTGACGCCCGACGACCCTCTCGACATTCTCGCCCTGGCCGCGCACCGCGACGACGTGGAGCAGACCTGCGGCGGCACGCTGCTCAAGATGGCGGAGCGCGGATACCGCACCGGCATCCTCGACCTGACGCAGGGAGAAATGGGCACGCGCGGCACGGCCGAAGATCGGGCGTGCGAGGCGGCGGAAGCGGCGCGGATTCTGAAAGTTTCGTGGCGGCAGGCGCTCGACATCCCTGACGGACGCGTCGAGAACACCTGGGAGAACCGGCTTAAGGTCGCGCGGGTGATCCGCGAGCAGCGCCCACGGGTGGTGATTCTTCCCTACTGGCAAGGCCGCCATCCCGACCACTACACCGCGTCGGTGCTGGGATATGAGGCCTGTTTTCTGGCGGGACTCGGGAAACTGGCGATTGGCTTACAGCCAACGGCTGACAGTTCACAGCAACCAGTTTTCATCGCTACCCATGCGGCGAGTGACGACCAGCCTGCCGTGGGCCGCGGGCCGTTAGCTGTGGGCAAACTCTCGCCCCATCGTCCCTTCAAGATCATCTACGCCAGCCTGTACCACGACGTGCGGCCGACGTTCGTCGTGGACATCACCGATCAATTCGAACCGCGCTTTCAGTCCCTTATGGCCTACAAGTCGCAATACAGCGACCAGCAGGCCGGTCGTGGACTCTTCCCTCCCCAGGCCGAGATTCGCGCCCGCGTCGAAGCCATGGCGCGCTTCTACGGCATGATGGGCGGCGTCACCTACGCCGAACCGTTTGTGCAGAAAGAAGTCGGGCTGGTGGAGGATCTGCTGGCGATCCCTGTGAAGTCGATCTAAGGTCACACGTCACTGATTTCGCCGTGCTCTTGTGCTAATCCGATGGCATGAAGCCTGCCATGATCCTATGTTTGAAGCTGGCTGGTCTTGCCGTAGTATTCGGCTGTCTGCGGCTGGCATTCCGTTTTAGATTCTCCGCCTTTTGGGACATAGCCCTGATCTGGGGATTTGTGGCGCTGGTCCCGCTGCTCGCCGTGGCCGGGCGGTGGCTCCTGAATCGCCGGCCGACACCCGAGCGAGCGCAACTCCTGACGATTCCCGTTCACTACCTGGAAATGATTCTGCTGGGTTGTGCGCTCATCGTCGCGTTCCGGGTCACGCAAGCGTACCCCATCGTTCGGGTTCCCTTTCCGCGCGCCATCACTTGGCCTGCCATGCGGGTTTTATCTATCGTGGCGACAATCACGGTCTTGAACCTGGCGATCAGCGGGCTCGGTCTGCCGTTCGCCACTGTTTTGAGCAGGAAGCTCGCCACCAGCTGGCTCTACCGGCGCAGCCGCAATCCGATGGTGCTGTCCTGCATGCTGTTCTTTATCGTGGCGGCAGTGTGGCTGCAGTCGCTCCACGCGATCTTGTGGACGATCCTGTGGCTCACGCCCGCGTGGATTCTCTTGGTCCGGATCTACGAAGAGCGTGAACTGGAAGTGCGCTTCGGGGATTCGTATGTGCAGTACAAGGCCAAGACGCCGTTCTTCCTGTGACTGCTGAAACCCACTCACGCAAAAAACGCGATGAGTGGGGCACCCTCCCGTCCCCGGTCTAGGCCCTCCATCCCTCCTTGCGGAACATTGTCAGAACGTTGATACAGGGTATTCTTAGAACTGAGCAGACATCCGGGATATTTGGTCTCGCGATTACCCCAGATGCGCGTTCACCCGTGACGACTGACATGTTCCTAGATTGCGCAAGTGCAATGACAAAAGGGTCACCGGAAGACCGGTTCCGGCGCGTGTCCACAAGCCTAGGGTGCGACGCGAGTATCGCGGTAACTCGTTTTTGGATCTCAGTATCGATCGCCACAACCATAGAGTAGCGAGCCTTCAACCACTGAAACGCGACGTCGTCCTTCTTCTGGAGTTCCCTATACACTTCGTCGATTGCGAAAATGTTACCAGCATTTGCCGCTCCATCCAGTTCTTTCCAAATCGTGGGGAATACGTCTGGCGGGTAGTATCGGAAGAGATCGAGAACGCCACTCGAGTCGATGCTGTAGGCCATCATTCTCCTTGGCCAACCAGCTCCGGTTGCGAATAATCCCGCTGGATTTCCGGTAGGTGCTTGATTCGCACCCTGAGGTAGTCTGCTACATCGCTAGCTGTTATGTGTTCCCGGTTAAAATTCTCCATAACGAGGGTTGTGAAGAGAGGACCTGCGCTCGATAGTGAGACCACATGGGGCGGAGCAAATCCTTCTTTTCGTTCGTCTCGCCACTTTGCATACTCAGCCCTGTAAAGATCGCGCTTCCTGTAATAGAACTTCTGCGTTGTGCGACCGAGTGACAACAGTCGAACTAGCAGCGCTTCCCTACTGCCTCCAAACTTCCGCGACAGAGATACGATATCCGCGTCGGACCAGTTTGGGTCGCCTGCGCGATGATTAACAACTTCGCTTGTTTTCAGAAGGTCATCTTTTGGGAACAGCACCGCTCCTGCGATGCGGTTGCAAAGGGACTCTACCTGCGCACTCGCGTTGTGTCGCTGATCGTCGTCGAGGTTGCATATGCCTCCGTCATTGAGGGCAATATGTGCCACCTCGTGGAGAAGCGTGAAGATGCGGCCTCGGTACGCATCCTTGATGTTGACTGTAACCGCGGGGAGAGGCTTCAGGGAAATGGAGAACCCACGCGCTTCATCCAGTCCGAGATCAGTAGCTTGAAAGGTGAGGATTCCGGCGCGTTCCAACAAAGCGCGCCATTCTCTAAACGCTTCGTTGTCGATTCGCCACTGACCCTGCCACTCCGTCTGAACGCCAAGGGCAGCACGAATCCTCCCCGCAGCGACTTCCACATCCTCATCGCCTGTTAAGTGGACATCGAATTCGACTGGCGTTAGCTGAAGATCGCTCGCAAGCTCAAGCGCCCACTCCCTTCTGTCGTATGCTTTTCTTATTTCGAACGCCAGTGCTGGAGTCATCTGAGGAAGGGCAGTCGCCCCAATTCCAGCGCGGAAATCGTGGAGCGCATCGAACTTGCGTGGCGGCTCCGGAAGATAGAAGACTGCCAAAGGCCTTTTCGTAGCTGCAGCGTAATTGCGCAACTGCGCAATGGAAGGCCGCTCCTGTCCCGCTTCCCATGCTCGAATCCTCTCGACCTTAACGCCGATTTTCTTGGCGATCGCCTCCTGTGTCAGGCTGGCCGATTCTCTTGCCCAGACCAGCAACGCGGGATTTGCTAATGCTTCCACGTGTGTCACCGATCAAAAGCGTGGCAGTTTGGAAGACAGTAGTCAAGCCCCTCGCGTGGTGCTGTCATACCACAATAGAAATGTCCCCGTCTTGGCCACAATAGAAATGTCCCTT
>Ga0335070_10004605_pt1 | contig 16148 bp, 16 predicted proteins | sample Lox_Sample_13_FD_206722 | JGI IMG/M metagenome (GOLD analysis project Ga0335070, IMG submission 206722) | Soil microbial communities from Loxahatchee National Wildlife Refuge, Florida, United States - Lox_Sample_1.3 | ecosystem: Environmental > Terrestrial > Soil > Wetlands | place: USA... | reverse complement strand
CAACGGCGCCGCCGAGAAGGTCGTCCGCCATGATGCCGAATCCGCCGGGCAGCCGTTCGAGCCAGCCGATCGGGCCCGGCTTCCAGACGTCGAGGATCCGGAAGAGGAAGAACGCGGCGAGGATCGACGAGATGCGGAGGACCACCGCGTCTCCCGGGACGAGCGCGTAGACCGGGAGGAGCGCAATCGCCTGCCCCGCCACCTCGTCCACGACGACCTCACCCGGGTCCTTGACGCCGCGCAGGCGCGCCGTCTCGTTCGAGGCGTGCGTTCCGATGACGGCGACGGCGAGCGCGAAGCCGGCCAGTCCCCAGACCCCCCAGAAGAGGACGATGACGTGCGCGATCGGGATCGCGGCGAGGCTTCCCCACGTCCCGGGGGCGATCGGAAGGAAGCCGGCGCCGAACCACGTCGAGACGAGCGTCGTCACCCGCGCCTCGGCGAACACTTCGCGCCACGGGCGCACGAAAGCGGCGCGAGGTTCTTGCTTTTCGGTGGATCGGGGACTACGTTCCATGCGTTCCTTCCGCGCGGCGACGCCATCCTAGGCCGTTTCGCCCGTATTGAAGATCCCGGAGAAGATTCTCCTAGAAGGTGAATGCGGGCCGGGCCGGGTGCGTCCGGCTCGCCCTGTCCGCGGCCGGCCTCCCTCACCCACCCTTCGAAGAAATCCGAATCCGAATCTCCCTTCTTCCGTCCCTATAATCCGCCACGCTTTAAGGAGACCCCATGGTCGAAGTGAACAAGGAAAAACTCAAGGCGCTCGAGCAGGCGATGCAGCAGATCGACCGCCAGTTCGGAAAGGGCGCGCTCGTCCGCCTCGGCGACAAGCCGCAGGAGACGATCCAGGCGATCTCCACGGGCTCGATCGGAGTCGATTTCGCCCTCGGCATCGGCGGCGTGCCCCGCGGGCGCGTCCTCGAGATCTTCGGGCCCGAGTCCTCGGGCAAGACGACGCTCACGCTCCACATCATCGCGGAGGCCCAGAAGCGGGGCGGGCTCGCGGCGTTCATCGACGCCGAGCACGCCCTCGACCCCGAGTACGCCAAGAAGCTCGGTGTCGACGTCGAGAACCTGATGGTTTCGCAGCCCGACTCCGGCGAGCAGGCCCTCGAGATCGCCGAGGCGCTCGTGCGCTCGGCGGCCGTGGACGTCGTCGTCGTCGACTCCGTCGCCGCGCTCGTCCCCAAGGCCGAGCTCGAGGGCGAGATGGGCGACGCGATGGTGGGCCTGCAGGCTCGCCTCATGTCGCAGGCGCTCCGCAAGCTGACGGCCGTCGTCTCCAAGTCCAAGACGACGCTCATCTTCATCAACCAGATCCGCGAAAAGATCGGCGTCATGTTCGGGAACCCCGAGACGACGACGGGCGGCCGCGCCCTCAAGTTCTACTCCTCGGTGCGCATCGACATCCGGCGGATCAACGCGATCAAGGACGGCGAGAACGTCGTCGGCAGCCGGACGAAGGTCAAGGTCGTCAAGAACAAGGTCGCGCCGCCGTTCAAGGTCGCGGAGTTCGACATCGGCTACGGCGAGGGAATCTCGAAGACCGGTGAGCTCGTGGACCTCGGGATCGAGATGAAGATCGTCGACAAGTCGGGCGCGTGGTTCAGCTACGGCGATCTCCGGATCGGGCAGGGTCGCGAGAACACGAAGCAGTTCTTCAGGGACAACCCCGACGTCGCGACCGAGATCGAGAAGAAGATCCGCACGAATCTCGGTCTTCCCGCGACCGACGTTTTCGCGGCCGGCCCGGTGACGGTCGCCACGCCCCACCCGGCCGCCGAACCCAAGTCCGGACGGGGGATCGGGAAAAAATAACTGAACCGGTAAACCTCACGGCGGGGGCTGCGTCCCAAGGACTGTGATGCAGCTCCCCCGCCGCCCGAAGACCGGCACTCCGAGCGGACGATTGCCCCGGACCCGGCACGCGGCGCTGGAGTTCTGGAGCCGGTGTGTTGCCTCGCTTTCCCTGCTCGCGACGGCCGCGATCGCCCTCGGGGCGGCGTTTCAGGGAATCGGGGGGCTGTGGCGATACACGCTTGTCGGCCTCGGCCTCGTCGTCGCGCTCCCGTTCCTGTCGATCGCGCTCGCGCGCCTCGCGGAACGACGGTACCTCGCGCGCCCGCCGCGGAGGTTCCTCGCGGCCGCTCTCGGCCTGGACGTCGGCGGGATCGCCCTCGTCGCCGCGGCGGTCGTCCTGCTCCAGTCCCAGACGTCCGACGCGGCCCCCATGTTCACCGCCGGCGGCGTCCTCGAGGGCTGCGGCACGCTTCTCGTGCTCCTGTGGTTCGTCGCCGCGATGGCCGTCGCGCCGACGTCCGACCACATGCACTCGCTCTGAGCCCGACGGGGCGCGCACCGCGCCCGTAGAATCCTCGAGTGTCGCTGCGCCGGGCCGCACCCGCCCTGATCGGGTTCCTGCTCGCCTCGGCCGCGCGCGCTGCGACGCCGCACCCGTACGTCGCGCCGTGGCTTTCGATCGAGACCGGCGATTCCCGGATCGCCCGAATCGAGGGGCTGCCGCTCGCGAGCCACTCCCCGAACGCGCCCGGTCTGCTCCTGAGGCTCGGGACTCCGGACTGGTCGGCGGGCCGTTCGGCGTCACTCACCGCGGAGCGCGAGCTCGCGGAGCACGCGCACGGCGCGGGCTGGAAGTGGGGACTGAGGCTGGACCTCCCCGAGGCCGCCGTCCCTGCGGACGTTCGCGCGGCCGAGGCCGCGACGGTGGAAGACCTCTGGCCGGGACTCGGAGAGATCCTGGGCGAGGCCAGGACCGCGGACCTCGTGGTGATTGCCCTCTCGCAGCATGCAGCAGGCAACGCGAAGGAAAGGGCGTATTTTCTTAGAAAGGGCGCCTCCGGCGCGCGCGCGGCTGCTCCTCACGCGAAGGTCGTGTTCGAGGCGTCTCCCGGAACCGCGGGCGACTTCGTGAGAGCCGAGGACCATCTCCTCCTTTCGGAAGAAAACACAGCCTATCTCGACATGGTGGGCGTCGCCGGAAACGCGCAGACCGTCGCGGCGGACGTCCGAAAGGCCGTCGACGACGTCGCCTTCGGAAAACCCGCGCTCGCCGACCTCGGTGGCTCCATCCGCTCTCCCGGCGCGCTCCTCGCCACCGCCGCGCGCCTCGCGCCCGGGAACATTCCGTTCGTGGTCGCCACGCCCGCTTGGCCCGCAGCCGAGGATGCTGCTCTCGAGCGTTTCGCCGGTCTCCTCCCGGGCGACTTCGGGCCGGACGCCCGGGCGGCCGCGGTGACGGCCGCGGACGGCTCGCCGCGCGACGCGTTCCGGGTCGTCTCGGGAGTCGATCTCGGGGGCGTCGTCCTCGTGCCCGGCACGCGGAACGGCGCGCCGGCCGAGCCGGGCCCCGTCACGCTCACGCTCGACGCGACGCCCTACGCGTCCGCCGAGATCCACGAGCTCGCGACGGGAGCCTCGAAGCGGCTCGAGATCCCGGCTTCTGCCGTCCCGGCGCGCCTGATGCTCTCGCTCGCGAAAGGCCCACTCGCCGTCCGCCTCGCCGCGCGCGAAATGGCGCCCGCCGAGGCGCCGAAGGCGGCCGTCGGCGTCGCCGCGGCCCGCGGGATCACGGCCGACGAGATCCTCGCCCGGCACCAGGCGTGGCGGGCAGCCCGCGACGCGCGCTGGAAGACGCTCTCGGCGCGGAACACGCTCTCGATGCGGTTCCGCTTCGCGGACCTCAACAACACGCTCGACCTCACCCTCGCGGGGCCGTTCTTCTACGAGAAGGGCGGCGGGTTCGACTGGGCATGGCACGACGCGTATTTCAACGGCGTGCGCTGGAAGGCGAAGAAGCTCCCCGAGCTGCCGCTCCTGCAGCCCGAGAAGGTCTCGGACATGCCGCTCGCGCTCACGCTCGACGACGCCTACCGGTACGAGCTCGCCGGCGAGGACTCCGTGAACGGGATCCCCTGCTGGACCCTGGACTTCACGCCGAGGACCGCCACGGCGGACAAGCCCGCCTATGCCGGCCGCGTCTGGATCGCGCGCGACGGATATGCCGCCGTGCGCGTGCGCGTCAGGCAGCTGAACCTGACGGCCGAAATCCAGGCCGTGGACGAGACGTCGGACTTCACGGACGTGCCGGCGCCCGACGGCGGGCCCCCCCTGCGCCTGCCGACGCGCACGACCGGGCAGTGGATCCTCAAGACGTTCTCGCGCACGACCGTCATCGAACGCGAGAGCGTCCTCTCCGACATTCGTGTGGACGACCCCTCCTTCCGCGCGGAGCGCGAGGAGGCGTTCGCCTCGAAGGACACGATGGTGCGCGACACCGAGAAGGGCGTCCGCTACCTCGAGAAGACGAAGGACGGCGGCCGCGTCGTCACGGACAACGTCAAGCGCGGGCACCTCTTCGGGCTCGCCGGGCTCTTCTACGACGGGTCGTACGACTACCCGCTGCCGCTCCTCGGCGCCTACTGGCTCGACCTCGACGCGAGCCGGCGGCACGACCAGCTCCAGGTCCTCTTCGGCGGCGTGCTTCTCGCGGCCTCGTGGAACCAGCCGCGGCTCTTCGGCTCGCCCGTCGACGTCGGCGTCGACGTCTTCGGCATCGCGATCCGGGGCGCGGACGCGCTCTACGTGAACGGCGAGGAGGACACGAGCCAGCGCGTCAAGAGCCGGTCCTTCGCCGCCGCGTTCAAGGCCGGCGTCCCCCTCGCGCGCCACCTCAAGCTCACGGGCACCGTCAGCGAGGCTCACCGGGACTTCGCGGCCGACACGGAAACGTCGCCGGACTTCGTGGTCCCGTCGAACCACTGGCTCACGCGCCTCGAGGGCCAGCTCGCGTGGGACTGGCGCGGCTGGTCCCTCACGGGCCGGGCCGCCTGGAACAAGCGCTCGCGCTGGGACCCGTGGGGCTTCGCGGGCAACCCGGACTACGACCCAGGCAAGGACGTCTTCACGACCTGGGGCGCCGAGCTGCAGAAGGACTTCTACCTCCCGCGGTTCCAGCGCGTGCGCGCCTCCCTCGGGTACCTCGGATCGGACAACACGGACCGCTTCTCGAAGTACACGTTCGGGTTCTACGGGGGAACGTCGCTCATCGGATACCGTTCCGGCGCGCTCCGCGCCGAGGAAGCCGTCACGTCGAAGTTCGCGTACGGTTACGTGATCGGGAGCGTCTTCCGGATCGAGGCTCTCTACGAGGACGCTCGCGTCAAAGACCGGTCCGCGGGGCTCGACTGGGCCTACTTCAGCGGCGCCGGGATCTCGGGCGAGTTCGCGGGGCCGTGGGCGACGCTCGTGCGCGTCGACAGCGGCACGCCGGTCTCGGGACGCAACCGCGGGATGAAGGGCTTCGTTCTGAGCCTCAACGTCCTGAAGATCTTCTGATTCCCTCGGCCTCGTACAATCCGCGCGCCATGGGACGCCGCGCTCTCTCCGTCCTCCTCGCCGCCGCACTCCTGGCTCCCGCGGCCCGGGGCGCCGAGCCCGTGCGCTGGAGCGTCGCGGACGAGGCCCGGATGGTCGCCGAGGCAGCGTCCTGGGCGCCGCCGGACCTCAAGCGGCAGCTCGCGAAGCACTCGCGCCGCCTGATGCAGGGCGTCGCGGACGCCGCCGCCGCCGAAGGCCTCGCTCCCGGCGCGTCCGCCCACCGCGACGCGGCCGCGAAGACGGCCCGCGCGCTCGCGGCGGCGATCCGCCGCCACGAGTCGTTCGACTCCGCCGCCTATCAGGCCGGCGCCCTGTTCCACAGCGCTGCGATGGCCTACGCACCGGACGCTCCGGGAATCCCGGGGCCGTCCGCGTTCCTCGGGTTTCCCGCCGACCCGTTCGCCGCGCCCGAGACGCTCGCCTCAGCCAAGCTCCCCGCCGCGACCGGCGCCGAGCGCCGCGCGGCCGCGATCACGCTCACCGCGCGGCTTCTCGCGTGGACGTGGAAGGCGGCCGGCGGCGACGCGTCGATCGTGAATCAGTACCCCGACTCGAAAGGACCGTACCAGCCGTGACCCCGCGCCTCGCCCTCCTCTCGACCTCCGACCGCACCGGCCTCGTCGAGTTCGCCCGCGCGCTCGTCGCGCAGGGCTTCTCCCTCCTCTCGACGGGAGGCACCGCCCAGCACCTCGCGGCGGCCGGCCTCGCCGTCACGAACGTCTCGGACCTCACCGGATTCCCGGAGGTCTTCGGCGGCCGCGTCAAGACGCTTCACCCGAAGCTCTTCGGCGGCATCCTCTTCAACCGCTCCGAGGAGACCCACCTCTCGGAGGCTAAGGAGCATGGCGTCGGGCCGATCGATCTCGTCGTCGTGAACCTCTACCCGTTCGAAGAGACCGTCGCGAAGTCGGGAGCGACGTTCGAGCAGGCGATCGAGAAGATCGACGTCGGCGGCCCGTCCCTCCTGCGCGCGGCCGCGAAGAACCATGCGCATGTCGGAGTCGTCTGCGACCCCGCGGACTACACCGCCGTTGCCGCGGAGCTCGCGTCGCACGGCGGCGCGCTGACGGACGAGACCCGCCGGAGGCTGGCCGCGAAGGTCTTCCGCCGCACGGCGGCGTACGACGCCGCGATCGCGCGCTGGATCTCCGGCGAGACGGGCGAGCGCTTCCCCGAGCGTCTCTCGCTGTCGTTCGCGCTCGCGACGAACCTGCGCTACGGCGAGAACCCGCACCAGAAGGCGTCTCTCTACGCCGACCACGCCGCGCATCCGGCCGCGCTCTCGCGCTACGTCTTCGTCCAGGGCAAGGAACTCTCGTACAACAACTTCCTCGATGCGGACGCGGCGCTCTACACGTCGCGCGTCGTCGGCGCGAACGCCCTCACGATCGTCAAGCACCGGATCCCGTCCGGCGCGGCGACCGGCGCGACGATGGCCGGCGCGTTCGAGGCGGCGTGGGCGTCCGACCCGATCGCGGGCTTCGGCGGCGTCGTCGCGTACACGGGCGTGCTGGACGCGGTCGCCGCCTCCGCGCTGACGTCGCGCTTCCTCGAGGTTGTCGTCGTCCACGCGGTGACGGAGGACGCGAAGCCGGTCCTCGCGAAGAAGCCGAACCTGCGCGTCCTCACCGTGACGCCCGAGGCCGGCCCGCGGCCGCGCCTCGAGGCGCGCGGCATCGACGGCGGCCTCCTCGTGCAGGAAGGCGACCTCCTGCCGGACGAGGAGAGCGCCTGGAAGGTCGTCACGAAACGCGCGCCGTCCGAGGCCGAGAGGCGCGCGATGCGCTTCTCGAACCTCGTCCTGCGCGGCGTCGTTTCCAACGGCATCGTCGTGGCGGGCGAGACCGCGACCTACGGAATCGGCGGCGGGCGCACGAGCCGCGTGGACGCCTGCCGCGACGCGGCCGGGAAGGCCGGCGAGAGGGCGAAGGGCGCCGTCGCGGCCTCGGACGCGTTCTTCCCGTTCCCGGACGGCCTCGAGGTCCTGGCCGCCGCGGGCGTCACGGCCGTCATCCAGCCGGGCGGCTCCGTGAAGGACCCCGACGTCATCGCCGCGGCGGACGCCGCGGGCATCGCGATGGTGTTCACGGGGAAGAGACATTTCAGGCATTGAGAAAGAGGAAGAGGGGATTTCTCAGAAGGTGAATTCACCCGCTCACACCCACGGCCGTTGCAGCGCGGCACCGGCGGCGCTCGCCGCGCTGGCCCTCTTCACTTTCGAAGCAGAATCTTCGTCTTCTTCCTCGGTCATCCTCGCGAAGATCCGCGCCGCCTACGCGACGCCGGGCTCCGTCTCCTGCACGTTCGTCCAGACGTACGCCCCAGCGGGCTTCGCCGAGACCGCGCCGGAGACCGGAAAGCTCGTCCTGCAGGCGCCCGACAAGGTCCGGTTCGACTACGACGGACCCGAGGGCAAGGTCTTCACGTTCGACGGCGCCGCGGGACGGCAGTACGTCGCCGCCGACCGGCAGCTCGTCGTCAAGCGGCTCGCGCCGGGCGACCGCGAGCGGCTTCCGATCGTCTTCCTCGAGTCCACCGAGGCGCTCCTCGCGCGTTACGACGCGACGGAAACGCCCGGGGAGAACGGCCTCGTCGAGGTCGTCCTCGCGCCGAAGAGGCCCGGCGCCCTGAAGTCGCTTTCCCTCGTCGCTCTCGCCGCGACGGGCGAGGTGAAGCGGCTCGTCCTCGTCGACGGCGCGGGCAACCGCACGACCTTCACGCTCACCCAGAAGATTTCCGGGGCGAAGCGCCCCGACTCGGACTTCGCGCTCTCGCCGCCCGGCGGCACGAAAGTCCTCACGGAGTGACCCATGGCAGACCCAACGTTCGACGTCGTCTCCGAAGTGAACCTCCCCGAGGCCCAGAACGCGGTCGCGCAGGCCCAGAAGGAGGTCGCGCAGCGCTACGACCTCAAGGGCTCCTCGGCCGGCATCGAGCACAAGGAGCGCGAGCTCACGCTGACCGCCGACACGGATTTCGCCCTCAAGGCCGTCAACGACATCCTCCAGACGAAGCTCGTCAAGCGGGGGGTGTCCCTGAAGTCGCTCGACTACGGCAAGGTCGAGCCCGCGGCAAAGGGCACCGTGCGCCAGGTCGTCACGATCCAGCAGGGCATCGCGACCGAAAAGGCGAAGGAGATCGTCAAGGCGATCAAGGACAGCAAGCTGAAGGTCCAGGTCTCCATGCAGGGCGAGCAGCTTCGCGTCTCGGGCAAGAAGAAAGACGACCTGCAGGCCGTGATCGCCCTCCTCCGGGGCGCCGATTTCGGCATTCCGCTTCAATTCACGAACTTCCGCGGGTAGAGCATCCTGATCAGCCGGCCGCGCGTAAACCGGCGCAGAGCGGCGCGGTAAGATGCGCCCCACGCGGATGAGCCAGACCTCCCTCAAGGACCGCCTTCTCGTCGCCACCCTCCCCGACGGGGAGCGGGAGAACGGGCGCCGCCTCCTCACGGCCCTCCGGCCGATCGAGGCGAAGCTCAAGGCCGTCGAGACGGTCCTCATCGAGCGGACCCGGTCGGGGATCCCGACGATCTCCCTGATCGGGGACTACCTCGTCGAGGGCGGCGGCAAGCGCATCCGGCCGGCGCTCCTCCTCCTCGGCGCCCACATGCTCGGGTACGAAGGCGACCGCGACGTGCGCTACGGCGCCATGATCGAGTTCATCCACACGGCGACGCTCGTCCATGACGACATCATCGACGACGCCGAGCTCCGCCGCGGGCGCGCGAGCGTGAATCGCCGCTGGGGCAACGAGCTGACGGTCCTGTTCGGCGACTTTCTCTACATGAAGTCCATGGAGATCGCGCTGGAAGAGGGCGACCTGCGCGTCCTGCGCGTGCTCTCCGACGTCACGCTCCGGATGACGGAGGGAGAGATCATCGGCGCCGAGAGGCGCGGCCTCCTCGACCTGACGCTCGAGGGCTACCTCGACATCGTCCGGCGCAAGACGGCCCTCCTCTTCGCGGGCGCCTGCAAGATCCCCTCATGTCTCGTCACGTCCGCGTTCGGAGAGAGCGGTGAGACGTGGGGCGAGCGGCTCTGGGAGTACGGCCTTTCGCTCGGGATCGCGTTCCAGCTCCAGGACGACCTCCTCGACTACACGGCCAAGGAAGCCGACCTCGGCAAGCCCGTCCTCTCGGACCTCAAGGAAGGGAAGCTCACGCTGCCCCTCATCCTTTGCCTGCCCCAGGCGACGCGCGCCGAGCGCAAGCTCGTCGAGACGGTCGTCAAGGAGGGGGGCTTCGACTCCGTCCGGCCCGAGCAGATCCTCGAGATCGTGCATCGCCTCGACGCGCTCGAGCGCGCGCACCGGGTGGCCGAGACCCACGCCGAGACGGCGCGCGAGATCGCGGCCTCGTTCCCCGAGACCGCCTCGCGCGAGGGCTTCCTCCTCGCCGCCGAATACGCCGCAAATCGGCGTAAGTAATTCAAAATAAATAGTTTAATATTCTTCGAATGATAATAGGGCGAGCGCCTCGCCTGCCTAATGCGAGTGCCACCATCGCAATTTCTAATCATCGCAGCCGAAATAAATAAGGCACCTTCTAAGAAATTCCTTCTTTCTTACGGCTTCTCTCTTGATTTCGGTTCTCGACAGTCGTACCTTAACCACAACCTATCGTGGGTACGAACAGAGCCCCCCACAGCTTCGGGAACGATCAGGAGAACGAATGATCGAAAAGCTGTTCCGTTCGTTCCGTACGCCGTTCGGCGCCTCGGGACGCGAGGACTTCACTCTCGAAGAGGAAGTGGCGCTTTACCGCCACCGGGCGGACGTCGCCCTCGAGGAGGAGCGCTGGTCGGACGCGCTCGTCTTCCTCGCGAAGATCCTCCGCCTGAACCCGTACGACCTGCAGGCGCGGATGACCGTGGCCCACACGTACCACTACGCGCTGAAGGAGCCTACGAAGGCCCTTCTCACGTATGAAAAGGTCGTCGCGGCCTCGGGCTACGACGAGTCGAACTCCTACTCCGTCGCGGCCCGCGAAGGCATCCGCGAGCTGGCCGGCGCCGTCGACACGTCGGCGCTGCCGCTCGACGACCTCGTCGACGAGGAATCCGAGAACACCGACAACGGCGGCCGCGCCCACAACGTGGCCGGGTAACGCAGTCCCCCGAATCCCGTTTTCATCCGTTTCACGTCGTCATCGACCCGCCAGCCCGGGCCGGTGACGACCTCCCGTTTCTCGGGCCCGCCGACGAGGAGCGCGAGACGGAGGGCCGACGCCCCCTCCCGGTGCGAAACGAGGACGAGGATCTCGTGCTCGCCGGCGGCGAGCGGCCCGCTGATCGGCCATTCCGCGAGGCCCGTCGTCTCGCCGCTCCCGACCTCGGCGCCGTCCAGCGACGCGGCGTAGCGCCCGCCGGCCCGGAGACGGAGCGTCGCCTTGGCGGCGGCGGCCGCGAGCGGAAACCGGGCCGCGAACGCGACGGTCGCGGGCGCGCCGAGGCGCGCGGCCTCGTAATCGCCGATCCACCAGGCGCCGCAGAGGTCGTCGCCCACGCGCGCCCGCACCGCCACGGCCGCGGCGGACAGCGAGAGCGCGAGAACCGCGAGGAGAAAGGCGCGCCACGGCCGGCCGGTCTCCCTCGTTGACGCGCTCACGGGGGCCGATGTTAGTATCGAACGTGCACCGGACGGCGAGTTCATCCCCCCTCGGAGCCGCCGCCGTCATCCCCTCCCGCTACGGCGCGGAGCGTTTCCCGGGCAAGCCGCTTCACGCGATCGCCGGCATCCCCATGGTCGTCCGCGTCCTCGAGCAGGCGCAGAAGGCCCGCCGCGTCGACCTCGTCCTCGTCGCGACGGACGACGAGCGGATCGCGCGGGCGGTGGAGGCGGCGGGAGGCCGCGCCGTGATGACCGATCCCGCGCTGCCTTCGGGCACGGACCGGGTGTGGGCCGCGGTGGAGGATCTCGACGTCCAGGTCGTCCTGAACGTCCAGGGCGACGAGCCGATGATGGATCCGGCGAACGTGGACCGCGTGGCGGGCTTCCTCCTCGACCACCCCGAGTTTCCCCTCGCGACGGTCGCGCTCCCGATCGACGACGCCGCCGAGATCGCGAACCCGAACAACGTGAAGGTCGTCCGGGCCGACGACGGGCGGGCACTCTACTTCTCGAGGTCTGCGATCCCTTACCCCCGCCGGGCCGTGCCCGGGTTGCGCACGCTCAAGCACCTCGGCCTCTACGGCTACCGCAAGGACGCCCTGAGGCGCTGGACGTCGCTCCCGCCGCACGCGCTCGAGCGCGCCGAAAGCCTGGAGCAGCTCCGCGCCCTCGCGGCGGGGATGGCAATGGCGGTCCTGGACGCGGCGTCGGATTCAATCGGCGTGGACACGATCGAGGATGCCCGAAAAGTCGAAGATCTTCTGATGACGAGGAGGTGACGCGATGGGAACCAAGTACATTTTCATCACGGGCGGCGTGGTTTCCGGCCTCGGCAAGGGCATCGCGGCGGCGTCGATGGGCGCGCTCCTCGAGGCCCGCGGCTTCAAGGTCACCCTGCAGAAGTTCGATCCTTATCTCAACGTGGATCCCGGCACGATGTCGCCGTTCCAGCACGGCGAGGTCTACGTCACGGACGACGGCGCCGAAACGGACCTCGACCTCGGCCACTACGAGCGCTTCACCTCGGCGGTCACGGGCAAGGCGAACAGCGTCACGACGGGAAAGGTCTACCAGTCCGTCATCGAGAAAGAGCGGCGCGGCGACTATCTCGGCAAGACGGTGCAGGTCATTCCGCACGTCACGGACGAGATCAAGGACTGCATCCGCCGCGTCGCGGGCGACAACGACGTCGTCCTCGTCGAGATCGGCGGCACGGTCGGCGACATCGAGTCGCTCCCGTTCCTCGAGGCGATCCGGCAGTTCCGGCAGGACGTCGGCCGCGGGAACGCGATCAACGTCCACGTGACGCTCGTCCCTCACATCGCGGGGTCTGACGAGCTCAAGACGAAGCCGACCCAGCACTCCGTCAAGGAGCTCCTTTCGATCGGGATCCAGCCCGACATCCTTCTCTGCCGGGCCGACCGTTCGATCCCCGAGGAGATGAAGAAGAAGATCGCCCTCTTCTGCAACGTGGACGAACGCGCCGTCGTGACCGCGCGCGACGTCCCCACGATCTACGAGGTCCCGCTCGCGTTCGCGCGCGAGGGGCTCGACGAGATCCTCCTCGACTACCTCTCGCTCCCGCACTACGACCGGGACCTCTCGAAGTGGGACACGATCGTCAATCGGGTCAAGAACCCGCAGGACGAGGTCAACATCGCATTCGTCGGCAAGTACGTCCAGCTCGGCGACAGCTACAAATCGCTCAACGAGGCGCTCCACCACGGCGGGATCGCGAACAACGTCAAAGTGAAGATCTCGTTCGTGGATTCCGAGGAGCTCGAGAGCGTCGGCTACCCGGAGACGCTGGCCCGCGCGGACGCGATCCTCGTCGGGCCGGGGTTCGGCCGCCGCGGGGTCGAGGGCAAGCTCAAGGCGATCCGCTTCGCACGCGAGATGAAAGTCCCGTTCTTCGGAATCTGCCTCGGCATGCAGTGCGCCGTCATCGAGTACGCGCGCAATGTCTGCGGCCTGAAGGACGCAAACTCGACCGAGTTCGAGACGACCACGCCGCACAAGGTCATCTACATGCTGCGCGATCTTCTCGGGGTCGAGGCGCTCGGCGGCACGATGCGCCTCGGCAAGTACCCGTGCGACCTCGGGGAGGGGACGCTCGCGCGGCGCGCGTACGGCGAGCCGCAGATCTGGGAGCGACACCGGCACCGCTACGAGGTGAATCAGGAGTACCTCCCGATGCTCCGCGACGCCGGATTGACGTTCTGCGGGTTGTCGCCGGACCGGAAGTTCGTCGAGATGATCGAGCTGTCGGATCACCCGTGGTTCCTCGGGTGCCAGTTCCACCCCGAGTTCAAGAGCAAGCCGGCGCAGCCGCACCCCCTCTTCAAGGACTTCGTCCGGGCTGCGCGCGCCCACCGGGCGGCGACGCGCGAGGGCTTCGAGAAGAAGGCGGCGGAGCTCGAGTCGCCCGTCGTCGCTCCGGCGAACCTGCCCGCCCCGAACGGCCAGTCGGCCTGATTCCGCCCGCGCTCCGGCCCTGATTCAAATGCCTCATGGCCGGGGTCTGCCCGCCGCCCTAACGCGTTCCTGAGGGCATGGGAGGTGGCGCATGGAAACGCCGCAGATCACTCCGACCCAGGCCCCGCCCGCGAAGGCGGTGACCCTCCAGCCGATCGTTTTCGCGACGGACTTTTCGCCGGCGTCCAAAGGCGCGCTCGCCAAGGCGATCGAGGCCGCCCGGAAGGAAGGCGCCGAGCTGATCGTCGCGCACGTCTACGGGCCGCCCGCGAGCCTGAGTCATTCCGGCCTCGCGGACGACCTCATCGAGGCCGAGCTCGAGACGACGATCCGCCGGGACGTCGAGAAGCAGATGGAGCCCGTCCTCGAGACCGCGCGCGCCGCGGGCGTGAGGGTGCGCGGCGAGATCCTCGCCGGCCACGTGGCGAAGCAGCTCGCCGACCTCGCGGTCCGGAGCGGCGCGGCGATGGTCGTGATCGGGACGCACGGCCGGACGGGCATCAAGAGGCTCGTGATGGGGAGCGTCGCGGGCCAGGTCGTCGCGACCGCGCCCTGCCCGGTGCTGACGGTCCACTGAGCCCGCGCGGCGGACAGGGGGCGTCGCCAGGGTCAGCGCACGTTCTCGAACGTGCCCGTCGTGCGGTCCTTCCTCACGTCGTCCCACTTGAAGCAGCGCCCGTTCATCGCGACGTAGACGCCCGCCGACGGGAGCGTCTGGGCGAACGAGATCGCGCTTCCGAGGTTGAAGAGCCCGTCCGAGCTCCCGAACGCCCAGGGGACCATCGCGCCCGTCAGGACGATCGTCTTGGCCGTCCGCTCGTGCGCGAGGACGGCCGCCGTCTCGACCATCGTGTCCGTGCCGTGCGTGATCACGATGCGGTCCTCCGGAGACTGCCGACAGACCTCGGCGATCCGGATCCGGTCGGCTTCCGTCATGTCGAGGCTGTCCATCATCATGACCGTCTCGACGGTCACGGGGACGCGACAGCGGCCCAGCCGCAGCATCTCGTGGATGTGCGTCTCCTTGAAGAAGAGACGGCCGTGAAGCTCGTCGTACTCCTTGTCGAACGTCCCGCCCGTGACGAGGACGCGAATGGACATCCGGGTGGCCCTCCCCGGGCGGGATTGTGCGGCCTGGGGCCTCAGGGTGATAGAGTCTCGTTTGCGACGCCCGAAGGCGCCTGCAGGGAGGCGGAGATGAGCGCACGCGACGTGTTGTCCCCTGACACCCTCAAGCTGATCGAGTCGAAGGCGGCGGCGGACGCGGCCTTTCGCGGTCGGCTCCTCGACGCGCCACACGAGGCCCTCGCATCCCTCGGGATACGCCTGCCGGAGGGCCTTACGGTCCGGTTCGTCCAGGACACCGTCGGGACCCGGCACTTCGTGCTTCCGCCTCTCGCGGGCAACGAGCTGTCGGACGAGGACCTGGACAAGGCGGCCGGCGGCTTCAACTTCAATTCCATCGGGCAGCAGCTCGGAGGCGGCACGTCGCATCTCGGCGGTGCGACGTCGCAGCTGAGCGGCGGCACCTCGCACCTCGGCGGCGCCAGCCAGCAACTCGGGATCGGCATAAACGACCTGAACAAGCAGCTCGGCTGAGCCGGTTCGAGCGAGGGCGTGGACGAGCTGGACGTCCTCCAGACGCGCGCGAGCTTCGACTACCAGTGGTCCCGCCTGCCCCAGAACCGCTGGTCGCTCGCGAGCGCCGAGTACCGGAAGGAGCTGCCCGATCTCGTCGCCGGCCTGCTGGACGTCCCACCGGCCTGGTTTGAGGGGCGCGAGGCCCTCGACGCCGGCTGCGGCTGCGGGCGCCACGCGTTCGCACTCTGCAGCCTTGGAGCGCGCGTGCTCGCGGTGGACCGGTCTTTGCCCGCCTTGCGCGCCACACGCGAGGCCTGCGCGCCGTTCGCCGGCTTTCGGGGCGCGCTCGCCGCGGATCTCCTCCATCCGTTGCCCGCCGCAGCCATGTTCGACCTCGTCTGGAGCTTCGGCGTTCTTCACCACACGGGGGACCTGCCGCGAGCGTTGCACAACCTGGGCGAGCGCCTGCGCCCGGGAGGGATTCTGTTTCTCATGCTCTACGGCATCCCGCGGCCCGGCCACGCGAGCGACGCCGCGGAAATCGCGTCCCTCGAGGCGTGGCGCGCGCGCCTCGCGCCCCTCCCGTTCGCCGCGAAAGTCGAGGCCCTGCACGCGGTCGCCCCGGCCGGCGAGATCATCGGGTACTTCGACGCCGTGTCCCCGCGGGTGAACGAGCGCTACGCGCTCCCCGAGATCGAGGCATGGCTCGCGCGCGAGGGCTTCGTGGAAGTCCGGCGGCGCCTCGACCGGACGGATCACTTCCTCGTCGCGCGCCGGTCCTGAGCGGGCGTCCGGTCCCTTTCAGGCCTTGTCGCGGTCGCGCCGCACGACGACCTTCTGCCCGCGGATCGTCGCATTCCGGAGCGCCTTGATGACGGACTCGGCGATGGCCTCGGGAACCTCGACGAGCGAGAAGCGGTCGGCGATCTGGATCGCGCCGATGTCGCGCGGGCTTGCCTTCGCCTCGTTCGCGATGGCGCCGACGAGGTCCGCCGGGCGCATCCCGGCCGAACGGCCCGCGCCGACGAAGATCCGGGCGGACGTCGCGGAGTCCCGCCCTCCGAACCTGTAGCGCGCGGGGCCCG
>Ga0335070_10004604_pt1 | contig 16149 bp, 12 predicted proteins | sample Lox_Sample_13_FD_206722 | JGI IMG/M metagenome (GOLD analysis project Ga0335070, IMG submission 206722) | Soil microbial communities from Loxahatchee National Wildlife Refuge, Florida, United States - Lox_Sample_1.3 | ecosystem: Environmental > Terrestrial > Soil > Wetlands | place: USA... | reverse complement strand
AGGGATTCCGTCTGAATTGCAAAGAATTGTCGCGCGCTGCGTCCGCAAAGACCCTGAGCGCCGTTTTCAGCACATGGCCGACTTGAAGGTCGCGCTGGAAGAGTTGAAAGAAGAATCAGAGTCTGGCGCTCTGAATGTCGCAGGAGTCGGCGGCAAGCGGCAGCGTTGGTGGGTGTGGGCTGCAGGCTTAGCAGCTACCGTAGGTGTGCTGTTATGGGCCAGCTTGATCTACTGGCCGCGCGAAAAAGCACCGCCCGAGGACCTCAGGCCCGTCCCATTGATCACCACCGGTAATTCATGTTGCCCGAGTTTTTCGCCGGACGGAACCAAGGTGGCTTTCAGTTGGACTGGGGAACAGGATGCCACCGCGGAAGCGGTGGCTGGAAGTGCACACTGGGAAATTTACGTTAAGCAGATCGGTGCCCCTGGCAATCCTACCAAAATCACTTCGAATCCAGCGGGCGGGTACTGGGCGGCCATCGAGCCCGCATGGTCTCCTGACGACCGTTGGATCGCATACCGCCGCACTCGGGGTGAAAAGAGTGAACTTGTGGTGGTACCACCTCTGGGAGGGCCGGAGCGCACGATCGCCGATTTGACCGGGACCGCCGATGTCACTGCGTGGACACCCGACGGCAAATGGATCGCGTTTCCCCGGATGGACTCGCCTTTTTCATCCAGCATTTGGGCGATAGAAATTGATACCGGCGAGTTGCGGAGAGTCACATCATTCACAACCAAGGCTGGCGGAGCCGGGTACGATATTGGAGGATGGGACCGTAGCCTCGGCGATAGCGCGCCTTCGTTTTCTCCGGACGGGCGGAGCATGACCTTCTGGCGTCAGGCGACTGACTCCGTATTCCAGCTTTGGCTTCAACCGCTGACCGTGGATCTGCGAAATGCAGGAGATGCGAAGCTCATCGTGGATCGAGTACCCGGACTCCCAGATGGTGGTGCTGCCTGGAGTTCCGGAGGCCGAGAACTCGTGTATTCGGCTGGGTTCCCGCAGTTTCTCTGGCGGGTGGGGGTTTCCGGGCTGCAAACGCCGCGAAGGTTGAGCTATCCCGCCGCCGCGCTTGAGGTCCACATCGCACGGAGTTTGCCTCGGATGGTTTACCCGTGGTCTGTCGTTAATGCCAATTTGTGGCGCACGGACGTCCACACGGGAGAGCGAAAGCCACTCATTAGCTCTTTCTCTTCCGTGTGGGGAAGGAACATCCATCCGCAGTACTCCCCTGACGGTCACAAGATAGCTTTTGACTCCGACCGCACCGGGGACAGAGAGGTTTGGACCTGTGATGCGGACGGTGCGAACTGCCAACAGCTCACAAACTTTGCAGGAACCATCGGCGGTAACCCTCGGTGGTCGCCGGACAGCCGCTGGATTGTTTTGGATTCACGGGCTTCGGGAAATCCTGAGATCTATGTGATGCCGGCAGATGGTGGTGCGCTGCGCCGCCTGACCAATAGCGGCTCTAACAACATGGTTCCAAGCTGGTCGAGCGACGGTCATTGGATTTACTTCGCTTCCGACCGCAGCGGGCGGTACGAAGTCTGGAAAATGGCAATACAGGGCGGCGAAGCAGTTCAAGTGACTTTCACCGGCGGGTATGAGGCACAGGAGGCTCCCGATGGCAAGTATCTCTATTACACAACCTTGAACGTCAAGGGCCCAAGGGCCTTATTGAGAATGCCTGCCGGTGGAGGAGAACCGGTTCAGGTGTTGCCACGCGTTGAAGACTTTTGCTTGACATCCAAGGGCGTCTATTTCGTGTCGTCCGAACCGCGTCAGAAACCCATTCAATTTCTCGATGCCGCGAGTGGCAGGATTAAGACGCTGATTTCTGCAGACAAGCGACCTGAGCCAGGGCTGGCAGTTTCGCCGGATGATAACTACGTGATCTGGCCACAAGTAGACCGGGAGACCATTAACCTGATGCTCGTTGAGGGCTTCCGTTGAGTAGAGATACGCGATCTCCGAGACGAAGTAGGTAAACACAAGATGGCGCGAGAGGCTGCGGCGGCTGTATCGCAGCCGTAGCAAACCCTTTTTCAAGTCACCGCTCGCGGCGGCGTTATGAACTCCCTGCGCCTCCGAGCCTCGCACCTGCTTGGACGCCTCGGGCATGGCGCTCTTTTTGACCTGCTGAGGAAGGAATTCCGCCAAACCCTCCTTCCCGTTGTTCTCTGCTAAGTCTGCGGCCGTGTTGCCATTATTGGTCTGCATTAATGTCTGCGCCATGACTCAGCAGCAGTTGAACGAACTCCTTATTTTATTGCCATCGAAAGCCGCACGATGTAAGGGCGTGGCACCTCGATCATCTTTAGCCTTGCATCAGCGTTATGAGCTACCCCTAAATTCCAGATCGATTTTCCGCTCATTCGGACCCTAACTCTTCGTAGTGCTAGTCCACCATCTCTTCCTGTCGAGTCCTTTTTATTCACGGCGTTAAGGGTTGTTACGCGGGCGGGCGGTTATTTGTTTGCCTTCTGCGCCTTTTCAATGCTGTCCCCTGCCTTCGTGAGCCCATAGTCGTTCTCTCCCAGCAGGAGTTCCGAGTGTTCACGAGCGGTCAATCCGACCGGGTCGCGGAGATTGGGATCGGCTCCTCTGGCAAGCAAGAGCTTGATGAGTTCGGATTTCTTTCCTCCGGTCGCAGCTTCGGCGGCAAGCATCAGTGCAGTGTCTCCGTACTCATCGGTCGCATTGATGTTGGCGCCCGCATCGAGCGCCTTCTTGGCTGCCTGGACGTTATCCTGATAGGCGGCCTCCAAGAGTTGCTCATCCAAAGTATTCTTGGCAGGCTCGACTTGAAGATGATCGGTGTTGGAAGCGGGCTCGAACCGAAGGGAAGCAATGTCAAACGTGAGAATTGAAGGGTAACTCACCTTGGGCCGCTTGGTTACAATTCTGAGCTTTGGGGTCCAGGAATGACCTTTCTTTTCCTCCGGAATCTCAGGATTGGAGCCGAGCCCCTTGGTTACAATCCGGGCTCCGTCGGTGGAAAAGGCGGCCAGGTTCGGAGTCATAGCATCGGGCTGAAGATCCTCGTCGGAGGATAGAAGGACATTTGCGTGCTCCCCGGTTTCCAGATTCACGACATGAAGCGACCATCCTTGATTCTGTCGATAGCTCGGCCTCAGATAGAACTTGCCTTGTAAGGAGTTCGCGTGCGTGTCGAAGGTGTGCCGCACGCGTTCCTGATAAGAGCTTACCGTCCGCTCGAACGATTTTTCACCAAGCATGGTAAGCACCGTCAAACCCCCCGTTACGGCTAATTGCGCCTGCAGTTCATGGTTGGCAGCAGCCCGTGCCTGCTGAGGTGTGCGCTGGACCGGTTGTCCAGTAAAGGAGTTTGTCCGTGGTTGAAAGGTCTGATGGATCTGGGCAGAAACGTTTTGCATCGCGAACGCTTGGCGACTCAATACTTCCCTGTAAACCGACCGCTGCTGGGCCATGGCGACGTGAAAGTTGAGATCGGGAGTGGCAGATTGGGGGTTGAGTTCGACTGGATGCTTCTTATTGCGGCGCACGGAATTCAAAGAGGCGTGCCGAAACCGCGCCGTCTCAAAATCATAGGTAAAGCCTTGGCCGCCTTCTACGGCATCGGCGTACAGGAGCTTGCCATCCGACTTGCGCACCGCCAGAACGCCGTTCTCCCTGGCAACGATTACTCGACCATCGGTGAAATCGAGGTTGTCTGGCAGCAGCCGGTTCGACTCCAGGCCGGAGGGAATTGGCGTGTTGAACAGGATGGATCCATCCAGCGCCTTCATCGCGATCAGATTGCGCGGAGTCGTAATGTAAAGCGTATCTCCTTCCGCATGAATGGGGCTGGCGGCGCGATCAACGAGGTCCGATTGCCAGATTTGTTTGCCGGTGGCGCCGTCCAATGCCGCAATTGAATCCGTGGCATCGACCCCGCCTCCTTTGACCAGGACCAAAATCTTTCGTTCAATTGCAGTGAGAGTCTCAAATTCCCCATTCATGATCGGTGCACGCCAGATTACCTTGCCAGAGGCAGCGTCGGCCTTGCAGACCTCAGAACCATCCGAAAAATAAATATCACTTCCGAGCGGCACTGCTGCCGCTTTTGGTCCAAAGGTCGCGGCTAGTTGTTCTCGCCAAAGCAACTTGCCGTCGAGCGCGGAAAACGCGACCGCCTCGGGTCCATTCAGGAGCAAGTTATCACCCATGCTGATGAGTTCGATGGGTTTGCCTTTCTCGACGGGATAGTTTTCGACCGAGGCGCTCCAGATTTCCTTACCAGTCTTCACGTCGAGTGCGGAAAGGGACAGGGGCGAACTCTTCTGTTTGAGAAAGACTATGAGATCCAGATCGGCCAGCAACAGTGAACTTGCTCCGGCTTGTTCTCGGCTCCAGATTTGAGCTCCCGTCTGCGAATTGAGGGCGGCAGTTTGCTTACTCCCTTGCAGAAGAATCACTGGGGAATAAGCCAATAACGTCTGCGAAGGCCCATACTCCTGGCGCGGAGCGGTCCACAGCGCCTCGCCAGTCGTCGAGTTCAGCATGATGAGTTCGTGCGGTTTCAATCCGCCGCCCATGTCGTGGATATCGATTGTGCCAATCAGGACGTGATCCTTTGACACGAACTCGATGAAATCGGTTTCCTGCACGCTCAGTCTGGCCTGCCATGCGGGTTTGGGCGGCTTCCCTGCCGACTCTACAGACTTTTCGATGGTGTCAGGTGCTCGAAGGAGAACAAGATGTGAGTTGGAGGTAACATCCTGGGCGCTAAGAACTGTTATCAATGCAAGGCGGAATATTACGCGTCTCATAATAATCTCCATCGCGGTGATGAACGATATCTTTCAGTCCACCGTCAATTCAGATTGACGGTGCAGGTGCGGCTATCCTTGTTCCCGCACAGGCAGCGCGTCAGTCGAAACCCTTCCGTAATACAAGAAAGGCCGCAGGATTTTGGATGCGGCTAGGGATCGATGCTTACAAACGACGTCCCCTGGGTGGAATTGGAGAGGGTTGAGGTGACATTGATGATCTCCAGCGTGGACTGGACCATGCCAGGCGGATAGAAGTCCACGGTGTAAGATCCGCTATGCGGAGTCCCGTGAATGGCGCCAAAGGAGCCGCAGTCCATACCGCAGTTCGAGGAAGTACTCACGCTGGCAGTCAGAACATCGCTTGCATCGTCCTCAGTTACCGAGATGTTCAGAGTGACTGGGGTGCCTGCCGACACGGAGACGTGCGGCTGAGTTGGGGAGATGCTGACGACCGGCCCCGCAGCAGGAGTAATCGTAAAGGTGTCGGAATCCGAGGCTGAACCTCCGCCCCCGGTCAACGTGACGGTCACAGAGTTCGGCGTCGGTGGGGTGGGCGGCGCCAGGTAGATCGCCGTCTGCCCGTTCAGCACGAGTGTCCCCGCTCCAGTCAAAGATACCGAGACTCCCTGCTTGTGGTTATGTTCGACACTGCCATTGAACACATAAGTTTGCCCAGCCGGCAGGCTGGTAATTTTGTTGGTGATTTGTACAATCGTGGATTTCCCGCTGCCACAGTTTGTCGAAATGACCACGAGCATAATGGAGAGGACGAGAGTGCTAAGCAGCTCGACCTCCAGTAACCGTTTCCATAACGCAAGCATGTGTTTCATATAGCCTCCCTGCTCGAAGGTCCTCTCTCGAAAGCGTAAGAAGCGTCGCCACTTTATCTGACCGGGTTGGTCGGCACGCGCGAACTTCGTGTTTCGATACCTGTGCGCCGACCGGCCCAGCACTTAGCCCTCCCTCGAGCTTTCGGATTTGTGCCGTGCTTTCTTTGTTTGTGCGGCGAGCGCCGGACTCGATACTGCCGTTGTTGCGCACCGGCGGACAAAGGTGTACGGAACCGCCTTTTTCTTCTTGCTCTGAATTCTTGAATTGCTCCGGGCTCAGCGGCCGCCGCAATTCGGGCAGCGAAGAGGAAGCAGCCGCAGCAAGCTAGGCGAACGGACCTCATTTCCACAGGAAGCCGTGCCAGACGTAATCTCCATCTTCATAAAAACCAGCAGTGGTGTCCCCGAGAATGAACATGGGCACGGTACCCTGATGGAACTCGCCGCCTCCGTTCGGATCATCGAAGTACGTGTACCGGCCGTCAGCAGAACGTAAGAAGCCGTGATGCACACCGTCAGCATCGTTGTAGAACCCGACCGTCGCACCGGCGTCGTTAATAGCCTCGGATACGGTATGGGCACCGCTCGCGGCACGCGGCACATCAAAAATGGTGATTTTGCCATTAGCGGTTCGCACCAGGCCGTGGTAGATGTTATTGGCATCGATGAAACCACCAACGGCTGTCCCTGCCGCATTGATGCCCCAGATGTTAGTGCCCTGCCCAGACCAGGGCGTCAGGTCCTGGTTCTGGTCCGGATCCATATATTCGAAAGTCGTAAAAGATTTGCCACCTGGATGGCGCACAAATCCGTGAGCCAGACCGGCACTGTCGAAATAGGTTCCAGCAATTGCTCCCGTCACGCTGATGCATTGAGACCAGCCGAGCGAGATAGTACCAATCCCGTCCGGAACGTCGAACTTGGTGATCGCGCCGTTGCGAGCGCGAATAAAGCCATGGGATCCATAATTCGCGTCCACGTAGTAACCCAGAATCGTTCCTTCCAAATTCATGTTCGTCGCGAACGTGCCCTGACCTGCCTGCGTGCCCGCGTCCGGAACAATGATGAAGGTGAAGTCACCTCGGTGTTGGTCGTGAATCCAGGGTGAGCCGGAGGGGCGGCGCAAAAAACCGTAGGCCACACCATTGGCGTCTACGTAATAGCCGGTGACGCCTCCCATCCCGTCAACAGCTGCGGCGTAGGTGCCAGGAGCATTCAGGTTGATCCACGTGACGGGTGGAGTGAACGGATCATTCGAGTCGGGAAGGCTGGATGGGACACACTGTGAAGTTTGGCCATCGACGCAGCGTGGCCCATCGATTTTGATGAAGGCACCGTCAGGCGTTCGCGCGTAGCCGTGCACGATGTTGTCATACCCGACGTAGTACCCGACAGCTTCACCAAGCGGGCTGATGGCGATGACCTCTGTGCCATAGCCGTAGCTGCGGCCCGCGTCCGGAGCATCGATTGTCGTGAAGCTGGGCCGATGTTGTGCAACGGCAGCGATGCTCAAGATCAGCAGGCATATGAGTGGGACAATCCTTCTCGAACCATTGCAGTGGCTTGTCATCATATTGCTCCTTTCGGGAGGCCGGCAGTCACCAGAAGCACCTCGACCTTTGCTGCGTGCTTGTTCCAGCCCTGCAGAATGGCGTGAGCGCCGCATTTTTAAGAACTCGCGGTGCTCACTCTGGCCCCCTACATAGGGCTAACCGGAAAATCGAGACGAAAAGGATAACGAGGTCGAAAACTTTGGTTCGGCCCCGGCGAACCCCTCATTTTGGACTAACGCAAAGTCGCAGAGCGCTCGCTGTGCCCAATCGCCAACCCCGGCGGGAAGCACGTCGAGTATGTCGCGGCATTTGAGCTCGACTGCGCGGTGCAGCAGGGCTGCGGGTGCTGGGTGAATCGTGCTCTCAAGCAGACGGTTTTAGAATGGGCTGACGTATATAAGAGGTCTGGTGCTGAACCGCATCGGATCGAGATGATTCCGTTGCTAGCGACTCTCCTCGCTTTGGACGTGATCCTACAGCTTCTGTCTGTTTCATCTTTTCGGCAACCAGTGTTGGGCAGTTCGAGTCGTCAGCAGTATTCGTTTGCCCGAGGGTCGGCCATCTTCTGTAGTCGTGACGAGAACCCGCTTGTGATCGCTGCGGTATCGACCTGGGGGGATTCCGAACTGACGCTTGAAGGCCCGGTTGAAAGCTGCTTCTGATTCATACCCGACGTCGCCGGCAATTTCCGCGACGCCGCGCGAGGTCTTTTCCAGAGATCGCGCAGCCAACTGAAGCCTCCAGCGCGTCAAGTACGCCATGGGTGGTTCCGAGAGATATCGGGTAAAGCGTTCGACCAAAGCTGAGCGTGAAATGCCCACTTCGTCCGCGAGAGTTGCAATCGTCCACGGGTGGGCGACGCGGCGATGCATCAAGCCGAGGCTTTTCCCGACGACGGGATCGCGCGCACCCGTCAGCCAACCGCTTTGCTGTTCGGGCAATCCGGCGACATAGCGCCGTAGGGTGTCTACAAACAAAACCTCTGAGAGCTTCGCCAGCATGGCTTCACTGCCCACGCGACCTGAAATGGCCTCATCGACCAAGTGCAGGATGGAGCTTTCCAACCATTGTCCGGATCGATCTGTACGGATGTTGACCTTAAAGACGGGTGGCAAGCCGTTCAAGATTGGGCGGCTGATGTGGGGATCACACGTCATGTATCCGCAGACGAAGCGCGAAGTCTGGCCGCCGCCACCGGCGTGCAGGGGGCTCAAATCGCGCGCCTTGATCTTGTCATTGATCCCGTAGTTGGGAAATGGCCGCTTCGCTCCCTTGCTGCACATGTGATGTGCGTCGCCGTTCGGGAAAATGACGACATCGCCGGAGTTGAGCTCGAGAGTTTCACCATCGGCCATTTCGACAACGGCATGGCCGTCGACCACCAGATGGTAAAGCAAGAAATGTGCAGCTTCGGGCGCGAGGGTATCGGCCATGTGTTTTTGCGCGGAGAATCCCCAGGGCGCCGAGAATTCAGCCGTGAAGAAGACGGCGCCGTGCAGCTTGACCCCACTCAAGATTTCGGAGAACGCATCCATTCTGTTTTGTTTCGTGGACTCTCTGCAAACCCACCAGGCGTTTGCGCAAAGTAATCTGCGACCGCAAGCCGTTCGAGCAAATCAAAGCGACTCTCGGGCATGGTCGTTCTCCTGGAGTCGCCGCATGATTGTAGCCGTGATGGTGATCAATGCCAATCAGGAGATTACGAAATGATCGTCAAAACAATGGAAATGAATGCGGCCCCAGATGCAGCGGCTACGAATCCGAATCAAGCGTTATGGGAAAAGGGGGACTTCACCGAGATCGCCGCTTTCATGCGGCAGTCCGGAGAAGCAGTTGTCCAGTCGCTTGGCGTGACGCCGCCGTTGCGGGCGCTAGACCTGGGCTGCGGAGATGGCACGACGGCGCTCCCGCTTGCCTGTCTGGGGGCCGAAGTCACAGGGGTCGATATTGCCAGGAACCTGGTGCAGGCGGGCAAGAAGCGCGCAGCGGAGGCGGGGCTGAATCGGCTGAAGTTTCGCGAAGGCGATGCCTGCAATCTGGAGGGAGTAGACGACGCTTCGTTTGAATTGACTCTCTCCGTGTTTGGCGCGATGTTCGCGCCTAAACCCTACGATGTGGCCAAAGAGATGGTGCGGGTCACGAGACCGGGCGGTCAAATCGTAATGGGGAACTGGATACCGAACGATCCGACGTTCGTATCGCAGTTGCTCAGAATCAGTTCGGCGTTCACGCCGCCACCTCCGGAGGGGTTCGTGAGTCCGATGACCTGGGGTGTGGAGAATCACATAGTCGAGCGCTTTGGCCGGGCTGGAGTGCCCAAAGAGAAGATCTCGGTGGAGACAGACACGTACTACTTCGCGCATGCCGAGAAAAGCCCGACGGAGTTCATCGAGCTGTTCGAAAAGTTCTATGGACCGACCATGAATGCGGTGGAGGCTGCGCGAAGGAACGGAAAAGAAGAAGAACTGCACAAACAACTTGTCGAACTAGCGAACGCGCAGAACAAGAGCAATGCCGGCACGTTCATCCCTGCCACTTTCATGCGGGTCACGGTAAACGTCTAGAGAAAAGAGGAGACTTCCAAAATGTCAATGTTGCGTCCCGATACTACTTTCTATGCTTCACCCAAGGCGGCCATGCAAGCTCCGCCAGAACGCCATGCTTACGTAGCGCTGCTCAACGACGGCAAGAATGGACATCACGACAGTATGGGCGTTATTGATCTGAATCCCAGCTCGTCCGCGTACGGCCGGATGGTTGGCCAGGTAGATTTTGGCCGCGGCGATAATGAGCTGCATCACTTCGGGTGGAATGCGTGCAGCGCGTGTTTGTGCCCGCAGGCTCCGCATGCGCACATGGAACGCCGGTACCTGATTGTTCCGGGCATCGGGTCCTCGCGCATTTACATCCTGGATACGAAGCCGAATCCCAGGCAGCCGAAGATTGTGAAGGTGATCGAGCCGGAAGAGTTCATCAAGAAGACCGGCTACACGGCGCCGCACACATTTCATTGTGGACCCGATGCCATTTACGGGAGCGCGCTGGGATCGGCTACGGGAGAAGGCCCGGGAGGCATCTTCCTGATGGACGCCAACACTTTTGAGCTGAAGGGGCCTTGGGAAAAGGATCGAGGTCCACAGCATCTCGCTTACGATTTCTGGTGGCACCTGGGCCACGACACCATGATTACGTCGGAATGGGGGACGCCGAACATGGTGAAGGACGGGGTGAACCCGGAGTTGCTGCTAGCGGGCAAGTACGGCCACAAGATTCATGTGTGGGACCTGGACAAGCGCCGTCATTTGCAGGAGATTGACCTCGGTGCAGAGCAGCAGTGGGTGCTCGAGCTGCGTCCCTCTCACGATCCGAACAAGAGTTATGGCTTCGTAAGCGTGGGTGTTTCGCTGAAAGACCTTTCCTCGTCAATTTGGATGTGGTATCGCGAGGAAGGTAAGAACGGGAAATGGGCGATTCGCAAAGTCATCGAAATCCCCGCCGAGCCGGCTGACCCTGAACAGCTCCCGCCATTGCTTAAGGGCTTCAAGGCAGTGCCGCCGCTGGTGACGGACATCAACCTGTCGCTCGACGATCGATTCCTGTACGTTTCGTGCTGGGGGAGTGGGGAGTTCATCCAGTACGACGTTTCCGATCCGGCGAACCCGAAGAAGACAGGCTCGGTGCATCTCGGCGGGATCGTGCGCCGCGCAGCTCACCCGAGCAGGCCAACCCAGGCGCTGAACGGCGGCCCGCAGATGGTGGAGATCAGCCGTGACGGCAAGCGAGTCTACTTCACTAACTCGCTTTATTCCCCGTGGGATGAGCAGATCTATCCCGATGGGTTGAAGAGCTGGATGGTGAAGCTCGACGTGGACCCGAACGGTGGAATGAAGCTCGATGAGAAATTCTTCGTGGAGTTTGACGGACTTCGAGCGCACCAGGTGCGGCTGGATGGCGGAGATGCGTCGTCAGATTCCTACTGCTACTCGGAGGAGCAATGACGCACGCTGAGATGAGTTCGACGGCGCTGTGGCTGATGCTGCTGCTGGGTGCCTACCACGGAATCAACCCTGGGATGGGGTGGCTCTTCGCCGTGGCGCTGGGGATGCAGGAGCAGAAAGGAAGCGCCGTCGCAAGATCGCTTGTCCCCATCGCGCTGGGCCATGCGCTGGCCATCGGTAGCGTAGTGATGATTGCTGCGTTTCTCGGGACGATGCTTCCGATCGTGGCCCTTCGCTATTCGGTCGCCGCGGTCCTGGTTGGTCTCGGAATCTTCAGTCTGGTGGGTCACTGGCATCCGCGGTGGGTGCGGATGCGCGTGGGATTCCGAGATCTTACCGCGTGGTCATTTCTGATGGCGTCTGCGCACGGGGCAGGTTTGATGGTGTTGCCGGTATTGCTGGGAAGCAGCACGGTGGAAGCACATGCGCAGATGGCGGGGCACAGTCACATGTCGGGTAGTGCGTCGCCGGTCGCGGCGATGCTGGCAACAGGAGTGCACACGGCCGGCTACCTTGCGGTTACAGGGGTGGTTGCCTGGGCCTTCTATCGTAAGCTCGGCCTCGCGCTTCTGCGCAAGACTTGGTTCAACTTCAATTTGGTGTGGGGGGCTGCGCTGGTGGCCACCGGCGTGTTTACGCTCGTTACCTAGGAAGCTCGTTCACCCAAGGCGGAGATTTCTTTCGCCCCTTCAGGGCTCTGTCGTGTGCCACTTGCACCCACGGCTTGCGCCGTGGGCTGCATTCTTGCGCCGCTTCGCGGCTGGGGACAGGCCCGGCTCACACGTCCGACGATTGGCTGGCCGGCGAACGATCTACTCTTAGTCCGACAGGTTTTACCAGACCAGTTGCCGAATCGTTAGTCCGCCACGCGGAACATTGGAACGGTTGTGGACTCGTTTCGCCCGCTGATATGGAATCGTTTTAATGGATGTTGCAGAGAATATTGGACTTGCGCCTGCTTCTGGAGTACGCTAGCGCGAACTGGGATGTGTGGTCCCAGCTTTCCCCTCTTTGGGCCCCTCAAAAATTGATCGTTCCGTCCGGATTTGAGGTGCGGCGATGCCATACCGTCTTGTCTTTGTCCTGCCGCTACTACTCACCGCGTTCGCTAGCGCGCGAGAACATACTCGCAACTGGATCGAAGTACGGTCCTCGCACTTCACGATTGTGACGAACTCGAGCGAGAAGGCGGGAAGGCGGATCGCGATTCAGTTCGAGCGCATGCGCGCGATTTTCCAGGAGGCTTACCCGCAACTGGAAGGCGGGGCGGGACTACCTGTCGTGGTACTGGCCATCAAGGACAAGGATCAGTTCCGCGCACTCGAACCGCGCGCGTATGTGGCGAAAAATGCGTTGCCGCTTCACGGGTTGTTTGTCGGCGGGTCGGACAAGAACTACATCCTGATGCGGCTTGATTCGGAAGCAGGAAATCCCTATCCAGTCGTCTATCACGAGTACACGCACCTTTTTTTGCGGGAAGCGGACGAGTGGATGCCGTTGTGGCTGAACGAAGGGTTGGCGGAATTCTATGAGAATGCCGAGATCTACGAGCAGGACGTGTTGCTGGGGGAACCGAGTCAGAAACATCTGATGCTGTTGCGGCAGGAGAATCTGCTGCCGCTGCCTACGCTCTTCACCGTCGACGAGAAATCGCCGTATTACCTGGACGAGAAGAAGGGAGGAGTGTTCTACGCAGAATGCTGGGCTCTGACGCACTACTTGACGCTAAAGGATTATGCGGACAAAACCTCAAAGGTCTTTCAGTACATCAGCCTGGTGAATGAGAAAGTGGATCCGGTGACGGCCGCGAACCGCGTCTTTGGGGACCTGCGAAAGCTGCAGAGAAGCCTGGAAATCTATATCGAGCAGAAGAGCTTTGACCACTTCGAGACCAGGATTTCGCACACGGTCGATGTGTCTGGTTTGCAGGTGAAGTCCATGACGGCGGCACAGGCGGAGGGGGTCAAGGCGGATTACCTCGCGGCGAGCGGGAGGTTGGAAGAGGCAAAGGCGCTTCTGGCCGCCGCGGGGCAGGAAGCTCAGTCGGCAGCAGAGAGCACGACTGTTGCGGGGGCGCAGGGGACTCCGGCTGAGAAAAAGGTCCCGAGTGAAGTGGACGAAGAGATTGCGTGTCCTTTGGCGCAGGTCCTTCAGGGTGCGAGCCAACGCGCAACCGAGATGGTCGAGAACCTGCAGCGCTTCACCGCGACGGAGAAGATCGAGCACACAGAATTCAAGAAGAGCGGCAAGCCACGGCAATCAGTTGATCAGTTATTCAGCTATCTAGCCGAGATTGAACAAGCGCCATCCGGTTCATTCTGGGTGGAGGAGTACCGGACCGCCAAGACAGAGGGGGATCGACCACCCTTGTCAGACACGGGCACGGCGGCATTTGCTCTGATCTTTCATCCGCTGAAGATTGGGAACTTCGAATTTCACTGCGATGGGCAGACCTACTTGCATGGGATTTCGGCCTGGCAGCTGCGCTTTGAAGAGAGTGCGGATCCAAGCAAGTCATTTCACCAGATGCGAATTCAGGGCTCGGTGTATCAGCTGAGGTTCAAAGGGCGCGCCTGGATCGCGGCCAAGGACTTTCAGATCGTGCGGCTGGAGACGGATCTGATGATGCCGATTCCGGAGATTCGTTTGCAGCAGGAGCATCTTGATATTTCGTACGCGCCTGTCGAGTTCGACAAGTCCAAGTTCCGTGTGTGGCTGCCGGAAAAGGCGGCGTTGCGCATCAACTATCGCGGGCGTTCCTATGAGCGGGTGCACCGGTTCAGCCATTTCCAGCTGTTCCTGGTGGTGACGGAGGAAACGGTGAAGGCACCGAGTCCGGGACCAGGGGGATGATTTGGTTGCCGCCGCGGGCTATCCTACAGTTGTTTCGCAGACTGCGTTCGGTACCTCAATTAAGCCCCGGCTGATCACCGGGGCTTTGGTGTTTTGTGGGCCAGCTGAAGAATGCAGTCTGGGCTCAATGCCTTTCCCAGAACGTCTTAAAACAACGTGTTCGGCTCTCCTGCTATGCTAGCGGTTTGCGTTTTCTGAACTCCGGGGAGAAGCTTGCCGACTGATCCAGTGCTGGTCGTACATGGTGGCGCTTGGGCCATGCCCGATGACATGGTCGAGGCTCATCTGCGAGGTGTGAACAACGCGATTGCCGCCGGTTGGCGGGTACTGGAGAGAGGCAGATCGGCGCTGGACGCGGTGGAAGAGGCGGTCGTCATCATGGAGGACGACGAGACTTTTGACGCGGGGCGCGGCAGTTTCCTGAACCGCGACGGGCACGTACAGCTTGATGCGCTGATCATGGACGGAAGCACGCTGCGGGCGGGCGGAGTGGGATGCGTGGAGCATCTGCGCAATCCGGTTCGCGCGGCGCGGAAAATTCTGAGCGAGAGTCCGCATGTGTATTTTGTGGCGGAGGGGGCGGAGAAGTTCGCCGCCCAACACGGCATTCCACTTTGCAAAAACGAAGATCTGATTATCCCGCGCGAGGTGGAGCGGTTGCGGGAATATCAGGCTGAGCTGGCGCGCCGGAACGAGAAGCATGACGGGAACGATCTGTTCGCGCCTGAGTCCGACGATGTGACCATTTCTCATGACACGGTTGGGGCGGTTGCGCTTGATGCTCATGGCAACATTGCGGCGGCAACATCGACGGGAGGAACCTTGAACAAGGCTCCGGGACGGTTGGGTGATTCGTCGCTGATCGGGTGCGGCTGCTACGCGGATAACGAAAGCGCGGCGGCCTCGACGACGGGATGGGGCGAGCCGATCATGAAGCTGGTGCTGGCGAAGTGGACGGCCGACAGGATCGCTGCCGGGAATCTGCCGGAATGGTCGGCGAAGGAAGCGATGAACTATCTGAAGCAGCGGGTGAACGGGCACGGAGGGATCATCGTGCTCAATCGCCAAGGGCAGATCGGGATTGCGCATAATGCGCCGCGGATGGCGTGGGCGTTCAAGTCGACGAAACAGCAACAAGCAGGGATTTCGTACGAGCGCTGACAAGTTCTTTACTTCACATAGAAAATCGTCTTTACCTGGAACTCAGTAGGCTTACCGTTCCTGACGTAAGGTCGAAAGCGCCACTGGCTCAATGCCACCTTGACAGCATCGGCGATCCTGGTAAAGTCTGCCGGGTTGAGGGCGGTTCCTCGATCACCTTGGTGCGATGCAATGCGACCAGCCCATAACAGTCGCCGTTCTCTTTAACACCAAGCGTTACGAAAATAGGATTGCCGGCAGGTGCCGCATTGGCCGGCCAGATTGGCTCTACTCGGTGCTCGAGAAGTTTCAATCCTTCGTCTTCCTCCAACACGGGAATCGGATCGGCGGTCGAGGTCTCAAAAGCAAACGTCAGAATGCCCTCGATCTGCACTGGAATGCCTTGTTGGACAGCTGACTTAAACTGCCATGTCATCACTTGATCGCGCGCGAAGTCACTAAGCCCGGCATTGCTGGAGTTAAGCTGGTAGATCTCGCGAACGTGACCGGAGCGGTCGATGCAAATATACAGGCTGAGCGTCCCCTTCTCGGCTCCGCTGCGTACTGTTGGCCAGCGGATTTCCTGACTTCCCTGCACGAGAGTTCGGAGCGTCTGTTCGCTAAGTCTTATGGTCTGCAGAGGAGGTTTCGGGGGGCCGGCCACAAAAAAGGAGTCGTCTATGGATTTTAAGTCGCTAAGTTTTGTGATCGAAGCCTCAAGCTCTGTGCCGGACTCGATGTACTCTAGAATTTTGTGAGCTACCTTTCTGCCGCCGAAGTTGCGGTACTCCTCGTAATCGACACTGTAACCCGGCATCGAGACGGAGTTGAGCAGAGCATCCCGAAAACAGAAGCTGGAGAACACTTTGTTGCTCACCGGTGGAACGCCGGCCATGAACGTAAAGCGGCGGCACAACTGATTGCCTCTGATCATCGGGTTATCTGAGGAACTCGAAAGATCTACTCCTTGCA
>Ga0335070_10004602_pt1 | contig 16155 bp, 12 predicted proteins | sample Lox_Sample_13_FD_206722 | JGI IMG/M metagenome (GOLD analysis project Ga0335070, IMG submission 206722) | Soil microbial communities from Loxahatchee National Wildlife Refuge, Florida, United States - Lox_Sample_1.3 | ecosystem: Environmental > Terrestrial > Soil > Wetlands | place: USA... | reverse complement strand
GAACGGCAGAACCTTCAACGAGAGCGAAATGGCGCTCTTCTTCGAGTGCACGGAGAAGCACGCTCCAAACTAACTTGACACCGCCGACATTGTCAGAGAGGGGATTTTTCACCAATTGACTGGCGAACCGGAGGCGCGAGGCCGGTTCACCACTTGGCGATTTCCGCGATCGCTGCCTTTGTCCGGGGATCACTCTGCTTTGCCTGCTCGTCGTCGCGGAGGTTTTGACGCAAGTGCGCGAGCATCCAAGACTGTGAAATGTGAGGCGGCATTCGTAACCCGTCGATCTTCCATGACTTGTCGAGAAGTGTGAGATGGAAGGTCACAGTTTCCGTGTGGGCACCCCTCTCAGTAGCCAACTCACTGCCAACGGTTCCCAAAGAGATATAGATCACTTCAACTTCGGCTTTCTTGTCGCCAACTCTTGATTTCCCGATTCTGTAAGACTTGATGATTACTGATTCGTCGTAGCCTCCTTCATCCTCATTGACCAACAATCCGAGAAGGGGTTTAGCGTTGGGGTTCGACGCGCTGAAGTTTGCACCCTGCGCATCAAGTGAACAGTACCGTCTCACAACCTCTCGCGGCGTCTGAGAGACAACGCGGCCAGCACCAGCGGCCAAATCAGCGATCAGGAGGAAACAAGCTGTAACGAAGAAGCGATGTAGAGACAATTCTGATCCCCGGCGCAACTTCTGTAAACAGGCCATTTCACTCACTGAACTATTCACTTGGGACCTGCTGCTCGCGGAGCCCGGTAGCAGGTGGCGAGAAGCCAAACCCCGACTGCAATCAACACGAGGTCCACAATCAACATTCCAGTTGCTTCGCCAGCGTTTGCAGGTTGAAGCGTGCGAGTTTGCGGAAACAGCAAGAACTTCCCGTTTATATAGAGAAATAGTAGGCCCAGCAACAATCGCCACCAAGACAGCTCTCGTTTCATGCGGTACATTTCACCGCACGATGATGGTTTTGTCTACATCGGTTCGGATGATTGATGAAATCAGGCGATCTCGCAAGTGTGCGCTTTTCCTTCGCTTTTTTTGAAGTGCAATAAGTGAAATTGATGCGATTTCTAGCCAGCTATCGGGACGGCGCAGCGGGTGGTGGCAGCAATGGCGCGGTGGAACGGAGTTGGTCAAGCCAAAACTCAAATCGTCGCACGTTTCTGATCTCGCCGCTGAACATACCCATATGACCGTGCCATTTCGCTGTAAACACTACGTGGGCAGCTATCTGGGGCTGCAGCCGGGACGCGGGAACTCGGGACAGAGCGAGCCGCAGATTGGTGCAGCTAGTACGCCCAGCGTAGCAGCGTTGTCCCGATCGTGAAGCCTGCGCCGACTGCGGCCAGCAACACGAGGTTTCCTTTTTTCAGGCGGCCGTCTTCAATCGCAGTCTGCATCGCCAGCGGGATCGTCGCGCCGGTTGTGTTGCCATAGCGCTCGATGTTGACCACTACCTTTTCCGGCGGAAGCTTCAGGCGGTCCGCAGTCGCGCTGATGATACGCAGGTTCGCCTGGTGCGGAATCATCAGGTCGATGTCGTTGCCCGTAAGCTTGTTGCGCTCCAGGATGTTGACGCAGGACTCGGACATCTTACGCACCGCGAATTTGAACACTGCGGTTCCGTCCTGGTGAACGTAATGCATCTTTTTGTCGACCGTTTCGTGCGAGGGGGGATTCAAGCTTCCACCTCCCGGCATGAAGAGCGAAACGCCTCCAGCACCGTCTACTTCATGCATAAAGTCGATGAGGCCGACCCCATCATCGGCTTCAGTGGCGGCTTCGAGGATGACCGCGCCCGCGCCATCGCCGAACAAAACGCAGGTCGCGCGGTCCGTGTAGTCGATGATCGAAGACATCACGTCGGCACCGATGACCATGACTTTCTTGTGCGCGCCCGTGCGAATGAATTGCGCGCCGACCTGCAGCGCATAGACAAATTGCGAGCATCCGGCGGACAGATCGAAGCCCCAGCAGTTCTTCGCGCCAATCTTATCCTGCACAAGACAAGCGGTGGCGGGAAACATCATGTCGGGTGTGACGGTCGCCACGATGATCGCCTCGATATCGTTCGGGCCGATGCCGCGCTTCGCGAGCGCGACTTTGGCGGCTTCGGCAGCCAGGTCGCTGGTCGCTACACCCTTGTCGACAAGATGGCGTTCCTTGATGCCGACGCGGGTCATGATCCAGTCGTTGGTCGTGTCGACCATTTTTTCGAGGTCGGCATTGGTAAGAAGGCGAGGCGGAACGTAGGTTCCGAGAGCGCTGATCTTAACGCGCTGTAGTTGGGACAATGAAGTCTCCTGATACGAAAGCTGAGATGATTTGAAACTTATTATTTTGAACGATGCGGGCGGGAAAGTCTAACAACTTTGATTCATTTGGTCATTGAACCATTGAACCATTGAAATTCAACAGCGAGCAGAATCAGGGAAGAAGGAGCGCGAGCGTGAACGCACCGAGCGTCGTGCCCAAGGGAATATCGGAGACGGAGAGGACCGCGGCGACGATGGCGAGACGTCGCGCTGATGATTGGCCGCCGACGAGCATGAGTCCGGCGATGAGCGATACCACTCCTGCAATGGCGCCTAGAACAATGGCGGAGGTATAGAAGAAATGGAAGGCGAACATCAGCGGAAAGGGATCGGGAACGCGATTCAGCAGCGCGCCGAACATGACGGTCGCGGTCGGCGTGAAGAAGATGAGCCAGATTCCGCCGCCGATGCGGACAACGCCATAGAGAATCCAGCAGAGTCCGAGCGTCGGGCGGCGCGCGCCGGGATGGGAAACCGCAATTGAGGCTGTGGACATTCCGTCCTCCTCACATTGGAGAGAAGAAGGACGGAATAAGTTGCTTGCAGATAAGTCAGACCCCAGATTCGCGCTCAAAAAGGCGCGAACCTGGGGCAAAATTATTTGTCGCTACTTCTGTTTTTTGTCCCAGTCCTCGCGCGACATGGCTTTGATCGGTTGCTGATTCTTGCCTTGCAATGCGGTGTTCAGAGATGTTACGTCTATGGACTTCAGCTTTGCCCCCGCATCACCGAGCTGCTTTTCGAGGATGACTGCGCGCTCGATCTCCGACTGAGTTGGGCGGCCGGAATAACCGTTGACAGCGCCATAAAGATCGCCGAGATGCTCACGCAGCTTCTCCTCGCCCGTGATTGCTCCGCCTTCCTTTACCGAAACGAGCGTCTCGCGGAAGTCGTTGAGCTCGGTGAGCAGCTTGTTGAGCTGATCTTTCAGCTGGGCATCTGTCACCGAACCGATGCGAGCCTTCGTCTGGTCGCGCAGGTCATTGGTGGCATCGACCACGTAAGTCAATTGCGCGAGGTCGTCGTAGAGCCTGGTCACGAGCCTGTGCTGCTCGGCGCGATCGGCAGGGGTGCTCTTGCTGCGCGGATCGGGCGCGAGCTTGACGGTGGACGTGTAAGTTTCTTTACCCTTGATCAGCTTGACCGTGTAAGTGCCTTCCTGCACTTGCGGGCCGTAAAAGAGAAACTCGTTTTCGACGAGGCCCGCAGCAGGTGGAACCTTTGGTGGCTTGGCGCGTTCTGGCCATTCCAGACGATTCAGGCCGCGGCGCTTCTCGCCCTGAAGAGATGTCAGCAACGCGCCTTTCTCGTCGTAAATCTCCGCCTTAAGGTCGCCAAAGATGTGGCGCTTCTTCTGGTAGTAGAAGATCGACGCAGTCGGAGGCAAGGTGCGGCCCATGAATTCGGAGTCGCCGTCGAAGCGCTGCTCGCCCGCGGGAAGTTCGAGCACGGAAGGTCGCCCCGGAAGCATGACGAAATCCTTGGCAAGGATCTCGGGCGTCAGCGCGCGTAGCGGGGTTAAGTCGTCAAGGATGTAAATGCCGCGGCCATGTGTTGCGAGAACCAGGTCCGACTCACGGGGCTGGATGAAGATGTCGCGCACTGCGACGTTCGGGAGATCGCCCTTGAATTGCGCCCAATGCGAACCGCCGTCGATAGAGATGAACAGGCCGAATTCGGTCCCCACAAAGAGCAGATTCGAATTGACCAAGTCTTCTCGGACAACGTGCGCGTAGCCGTGCAGCTCCGGCGTTGAGAGCGAAGTCCAGGTCTTGCCGTAATCTTTCGTACGGTAGACATAGGTCTTCATGTCGCCCATGGCGTGGCCATCGAATGTCACATAAGCAATCCCGGGATCGAAGTGGCTCGCTTCGATAGTCGAAACCCATATATTCGCGGGCAGCCCGGAAATGTTGGACACAACATTCGTCCAGTGCTTACCGCCATCGCGCGTCACTTGCACATTGCCGTCGTCGGTACCGGCCCAGATCACCAAGCCGTTCTTCGGAGACTCGGAGATCGTGTAGATAGTCTCGTACTTCTCCGCGTCAGAGTTGTCGATGGTCAGACCGCCGGAAAGCTCCTGATGCTGGCGCTCGGGATAATTGGTGGTGAGATCGGGAGAAATGCGTTCCCACGATTCGCCGTGATCGCGCGAGCGGAATAGAAACTGTCCGCCAAGATAGATAGTTCCCTTCTGATTCGGGCTCACCGCAATCGGAGCATTCCAGTTGAAACGGAAGTCAGGTTCATTCGCGCGCGGAAGCGGTTTGATGTCGCGCGACTCACCAGTCGACTTGCGGAAGCGCGAGATCTTTCCGCCCTGATATTCGACATAAGCAAAGTCAGGATCAGCGGGATCGGGAAACGCCCAGAAACCATCTCCCATCCCAATCACGCGCCAGGCGCGGTTGGGTATTCCACCCAGCCCGCGCGATGGACCCATCCAGGTACCGTTGTCCTGCAAGCCGCCGTAGACGTTGTAAGGATCGGCGTTGTCCGCGCTCACGTGGTAGAACTGCGAAACCGGAAGGTTGTTGAGGAAGCGCCAGTGATTGGCGAGATCGAGGGATTGATAGATTCCGCCATCGGTGCCGCATAACATCTGGCTGGGATTAACGGGATCGATCCAAAGCGCGTGGAAGTCACCATGAACGCCGCTGTCGGGGCCTTCCGTGTTGATCGCCGCACTGAAGCTCTTCCCCCCGTCTTCGCTGACGGTGAAGAAGAAACCAGGTTTGTAGATGCGATCGGCATTCTTGGGATCGATGATAATGCGGGCGAAGTAAAACGGACGTCCGCTAATGTTATAGGAGTTGTTGATCTCGGCCCAACTGTCGCCCGCGTCGTCAGAGCGGAATAGCGCGGTGTGATTGCGCGCTTCGACAACAGCGTAGACGCGCTTCGGATTGCTGGGAGCAACGGCCATGCCGATTCGTCCGAGATCGCCTTCAGGCAGGCCTTTGCGCAGTTCGTGCCAGGTCGCGCCCGCATCGGTCGACTTGAAGAAGCCACCGCCCGGACCGCCGGAGCGGAAGTTCCACGGCTCGCGGCGAACATCCCACATCGACGCATAGATCACGCCTGGATCTTGCGGATCCATCGCCATTTCGGCGCAGCCAGTGCTGTCATTGCGGCCCTTAAGAACGTTGGTCCAAGTCTTGCCGCCGTCGGCGGTTTTGTAGACGCCGCGCTCGGTGTTGGAATTCCAAAGATGGCCGAGAGCGCAGGCGTAAACCGTCTTGCTGTCTTTCGGGTCGATGAGGATGCGGCTGACATGTTCGGAGTCAGGAAGGCCCATGAAGTCCCAGTTGTCGCCGCCGTCGCGCGAGCGATAGACGCCGGTTCCAACGGAGACGCTGTTGCGCGCCCACGATTCGCCGGTGCCGACCCAGACTGTCTTCGGGTCGTTCGGATCGATGGCGACAGAGCCGATCGACTGCGTGGGTTGCTTGTCGAAGACGGGCTTGAACGTAATACCCCCGTCGCGCGATTTCCACACACCTCCGCTGGCCGAACCAACATAGATGGTGAGTTTTTCGCCCTCATGCACGGCGGCGATGTCGGCAATGCGTCCGCCCGTGGCGGCTGGACCGATGGCGCGAATGGGAAGACCGCTGATCACGTCGGAGTCAAAGGTGACGTCTTGTGCCAAGGCTGGAATGGCGAGAAATGAGACGAGAGTGGCAAGGCAGAACAAACGCAAGCGAGCGAGCATGATCACCTCGAATGAAGTTGGGCGACAGCGTAAAACACCCGCCACGGAGTCACGGAGTAACCTCCTAGCTTTTCTCCGTGCCTCCTTACGTCGCCGGTGAATTTTATTGCGCCTCATTCCCGGAGTCGGGGGTAACTTCTAGTTATTTGGCGGATTGGCGGCCGGTGGAGGAGTTTTTGGCGCCTCCGGCTTGTCTGTCTTCGGCGGCTCTTCCGCTTTGGCGGGAGCGGCCGGTGCTGGTGGCGGCATCTTGAACAACGAGTCGTCAGCCGGCACGTTCAATTCGACCTTGGAGATCGTGATCTTCTGCTTCTGGTCGCTGCCTTTCATGCCACTCTCAATCGCAAAGGGGAAGATAATGCCGTCCACATCTTTGTAGTCGCCAATGGAAGACTCGATGTCCTGTTCACTGCCGCGCACCATGCGCGTGGTGGCTTCCTTAATGACGAGAAAGGAGTCGGCGTCTACATAGTCTGTCTGCACATCGCCATTCTTGAGCGTGATCTTTAACTTGTAGGCGTCAGTGCCCTCGATCTTCTCCTTGCCGAGCAATTCCACCTTGTGGCCCTTGGCTTTGTAGTCGACGAGCGGCCCATCCAGGTCGGCAGTCTCTTCGATCTCCTTGGTTTCGTCGGCCGACATAAGTTCTGGGTCCTTCTTACCCATGAAAGGCATAACCTGCCAGGCCTTGGAGCCATCGTAGGCCTGGATGCCGGTCAATCCCTGGACGACGAACTCGATGCGCGCCATCTCCGGGCGCTTCTGGGTCAACGTGAAGGGCGCTTCCATTCCTGGGCCCATCGTCATCGTGGCCGTGGCCTTGACCGACTTCACGCTCTTGAGCTTGTCCATGCCGCCGCGGGCCTGAATGTTCTTGGCAATGATGTCATCGACGGTCTGGGCGTATAGGCCCGGCACGAGAATCGCCAGAGCAACGATCGACAGACAGACTTTTTTCAACATGATGATCTCCTTGGGTTTTGACCCTACTAATCCTGGTAGTTGTGGCGAAGGGCTATTGTACGCTGAATCATGGAATTCGACGGAAGACGTCTGCTTCAGCCGCGCTTCTGAGACCTACCTGTCTAACTCAATTCATGAATATTCCTTGCTCCTGTTGTCAGCGAGGGCGGGACGGCGGCGTTACAAAAGCAAGGTGATGGCGCTCACAGACCGATTCCATCACCCCCGTTTACTGTACTTAGTTGTTTACGAAGCTTGGGAAAGGTTTGTTCCAATGACGACTACGCTTCAGCCTCCGACCACAACCCGCGTTTTGAACGCCAGCCTGGCACAGAGAATCATGAGCCCGGAGGAAGCTGCGGCTCTGATCCAGTCGGGCGATCAGATTGGCATGAGCGGATTTACCGGCTCGGGTTATCCGAAGGCGGTGCCTGTGCAACTGGCACGCCGGATCGCGGAAGCCAATTTTCGCGGGCAGAAATTTCGCGTGAGCGTATTTACCGGAGCGTCAACTGGCCCTGAGCTTGATGGCGCATTGGCCATGGCTGGCGGCATCAATCTGCGCCTGCCGTATCAGTCGGACCCCGAAACGCGCAAGCGCATCAACGCTGGCGAGATGGAGTACATGGACATCCACCTGAGCCATGTGGCCCAGTTTGTGGAATATGGGTTCCTGGGCAAGCTGGACGTGGCGCTGATCGAGGTGACGGCAGTTCTCGAAGACGGGCGCCTGATTCCGAGTTCATCGATTGGCAACAATAAGACATGGATCGATCAAGCCGAGCGCGTGATTCTCGAAGTCAACTCGTGGCAGCCAGCGGCGCTCGAAGGCATGCATGACATTTATTACGGACTGGAGCCGCCTCCGAACCGCAAGCCCATCCCCCTGACCAAGACTGGGCAGCGAATTGGATCGCCGTATCTCGAAGTTCCACCGGAAAAAGTCGTGGCGATCGTGCTGACCGATTCGCCCGACCGCAACAGTCCATTCAAGGCGCCGGATGCGGCGTCGAAGCAGATTGCCGGACACATCCTCGAGTTCCTGAGCTGGGAGGTGCAGAAAGGCCGCATGCCAGCCAATCTTCTGCCTCTGCAATCGGGCGTTGGCAACATCGCAAACGCGGTGCTTTTTGGGCTCGAGGAAGGCAAGTTCGAGGGACTGACTTCGTACACCGAGGTGATTCAGGACGGAATGATCCGGCTGCTGAAGTCGGGCAAGTTGACCTCGGCATCGGCGACAGCCTTCTCTCTCAGCCCCGACATGCTGAACGAGGTTAACGCCGACATGGCGAAATATCGCGAGCGCATCGTGATGCGGCCGCAGGAAATCTCGAACAATCCGGGAATCATTCGCCGGCTCGGCGTGATCGCCATGAACGGGATGATCGAGGCCGATATCTACGGCAACGTCAATTCGACGCATGTCATGGGATCACGCATCCAGAACGGCATCGGCGGGTCAGGCGACTTCGCGCGGAACGGATACCTCTCGATTTTCATGGCGCCATCGATCGCGCAGAAAGGCACGATCTCCACGATCGTGCCGATGGTCTCGCACGTCGACCACACTGAACACGATGTGCAGGTGGTCGTGACCGAGCAGGGACTGGCCGACCTGCGCGGGCTCTCGCCACGGCAGCGCGCTCATCTGATCATCGAGAAGTGCGCCAGCCCCGATTACAAGAACTTACTGGTGGATTATCTCAACCGGGCGGAGCGGCTTTCGTATGGGAAGCACACGCCGCACCTGCTGACCGAGTCGCTCGGATGGCACAATCGCTACCTGCGCAGCGGAGACATGCGGGTGCAGGAACGGAACTAAGAACGGCAGACCGCACATCGCTCCGGACGAGATGTGCGTTGCAGTCATCGCTCTCGCTCATTTCGTCTTCTATGTTTTGACCGCAAGATGCGGATAGCGCGTTCGCCTGCATGAGCGATATTTTCCGTCCATGCACAAGACGATTGAACCCACCATCCTCTACTTCGGAACTCCTGTCGCACTCATCAGCACGCTTAACCCGGACGGGTCGCCCAACCTCGCGCCCATGTCTTCGGCGTGGTGGCTTGGATGGAGTTGCATGCTCGGCCTCGGACAGATGGGTCAGACCTCTGACAACCTCATTCGCACGCGCGAATGCGTGATCAACTTGCCTTCCGCTGACCAGGTAACGCAGGTTGACCGCCTCGCGCTCACGACGGGCAAGGACCCGGTTCCCGAAACGAAATGCTCCTGGGGATACCGGTTCGAGTCTGACAAATTCGGTGTTTCGGGATTCAGCGCGGTGAAATCGGAAGCGGTTGCGCCTCCGCGCGTGCGCGAATGCCCGGTACAGATGGAAGGAATCGTGCACGACTTCCGCCCGTTCGGAAAGAACGTGAGCGCCAATGTGTTTGAAGTGCACATTCTGAAGCTGCATGTGGAGGAAAGCCTGCTGAGCGGCGACGGACCACGGCCGCACATCGATCCGGTACGCTGGCGTCCGCTGATCATGAGCTTCTGCAGGTTCTTCGGGCTCGGCGGCGAGGTGCATTCATCCCGGTTGGCCGAATCGGACTTCATGAAATTTGTAATGCGAGGGACATCCGCGGCGCCGTCTGCGACGAGCGCGGCTGAGTAGGCGAGCGAAAAGGAGGCGGCGCAAGCCTCGTCTCTACACAAAAACAAGTTAGCGCATTTTGCCGGCCAGGTCGCCAAAGCCTGGGAGTTCGAAGCGCTCTCCCTGCCACGCTTTGATGGTAAGAACAAGCCAGACAAAGAGCATCGCTAACGCAGCCAGAATTCCGAAGAGCAGGAAGAACATTGCCGCGGCAACATTCGAAAGAAGAAGGGCGAAAAGGGTCAGGATCAGGAAGGTCGCCCAGATAAAGATGCTCTGCCAGGAATGAAAGCGCAGGAAACGGTGGCCGCGGAAGGCGGGCAGGAGAAGCAGCACCATAGGCGGAATTGGAGTGAAATAAGCGAGAGCAGCCAGAACTCGATCCTCTTGCGGCAGCGGCCGCATCGACCAGCCGCAGGCTGGGCAGAACGCAGCCGTCGACGGCATTTCCGCTTCGCAGTGGGGACAGACCACCATGTCACCCGCCGCGCTCGGCGCCTTCGCCGACAAATCGGAAGAGCTAAACGATTCGCCGCTCATGGGCTTTCTTTCGGGAATCCTCTTTGGGAGCACCTTCCCGGCAATCGGCGCAGATACCATAGATCTGGAAGGTGTGGCGCGTGGTCAGGTAATGATGCTGGCGCCCGATCTCGCGCTCAATCTCTCCCACCTCAGGCGAGAAAAATTCTACCGATGCACCACATTCGGTGCACACCATGTGATGGTGGCTGCGGCGGTTGTACTGGTGCTCATAGCGCGCGATGCCGTCGTGGAAAGCGACCTCGCTGGCGAGACCGCATCCGGCGAGCAGTTTCAACGTGCGATAAACGGTTGTGAAGCCAATTCCGGAATCTTTTTTCTTGACCAAGCGGTGGAGTTCGTCGGTGGAGAGGTGCTCGCGGGTTTCGAGAAAAGTGCGCAGGATGGTGTTGCGCTGCTCGGTCTGCTTAAGGCCAACGCGCCGCAGATGCTGCAGAAAAATAGATTCGGCCTCGCGGATGCTCTCGCGCGAGATACTGGGCTGGTCGTCGATGCGCTTCTGTAGCATGAGCCGTTAATTTAGCTTAGGACGAAGCTGCGTTTCCCAAAGGAACATGATACTGGGGAGGTTGAGCTTACGCCAACAGGCTTGCTTTAGACCTAATTCAATTGTTCGCAGTTTCGGGAATTGCTTCTCGCCGACGGCTGGAAAAGCCCCAAACCGCAGAGATAACCGCGAAATGCCGCAGAGAACGGAGAGAAAAGCCACTCTCTCCTACGCTACAATCTTGAACAATGTCCGCAACTGCTTCCTTGCCTGAGGTCCACACCAGGAGTGCTGCGCGACGCCTCTTTTTCTCTCTCCTCGCGATCTTGCTTCTCGCTTTGGCTTGCCTGGCCGCATGCGTCTGGTGGATGGTCCACGGGAATGTGCCGCAAGTCGATGGCCCGGTCGCTGTGCAGGGACTTTCGTCGAGGGTGCGGATTGTTCGTGATGAGCAGGGAGTTCCAACAATAGAAGCGGGATCGCTGGAAGATCTGTTCTTCGCTCAGGGCTATGTCACCGCGCAGGACCGCATCTGGCAGATGGAGATGATGCGGCGTGCAGCGTCGGGCGAACTTTCGGAACTCATCGGGCCGGCGACGTTAAAGCTGGACCGCCAGCAGCGAATTCTCGGACTCCGCATAGTGGCGGAGACCGCGGCTAAGAACATCTCCGGCCGTGATCGCACTTATCTCGAAGCCTACGCGCGCGGCGTGAATACATTCATTGAGTCTCATCGCGAGCAGGTGCCGCTCGAGTTCCGCCTGATGTGCGGGCAGGCGAATCCTCTATATCTGTTCCACTGCCCAGCCGCAGAGTTGGCGCGCTATCGCATCCGACCCTGGACGGTTGCCGATTCCCTGCTGATGGGCGCGAACATGGTTCAGTACTTGAACCACTATGGATACGCGCGGGCACTAACGCGGGAGAAGATTCTGGCGAAGCTTGGGCCGGACCTGACCGCGGACCTGTATGTGAATTCGTCGTGGCGAGACCGTCCTCCGGGTGAGGTGCGCGGGATGGACGAGGAGCCGGCGGCGTCTCAGGACGGCGACGACGATGATGACGACGATGTGGATCCGGAAAGCGCGCCGACACATATAACGTCGATTCAGCCGAGCATGCGTGAACTGATTGAAAGCGATGATTTTCGTCCCGGCTCAAACGACTGGGTCGTGTCAGGACAGCACACCGTCACCGGCAAGCCGCTGCTTTCGAACGATATGCACCTCGAGCATCAAATGCCCAACCTGTGGTTCGAGGCGCACTTGAAAACTACCGATGGAAAATTCGATGTCGCCGGAGTTACATTGCCCGGTGTCCCATTCGTCATCGTCGGACACAATCACCGCATCGGCTGGGGATTCACCAACGTCGGGCCATCTGTCGAAGACGACTACATCGAAGAGTTCAACCCGCAGGGTCAGTACAAAACTCCCAGGGGTTGGGAGACGCCGCAGCATCGGCAGGAGATCATTCACGTCAAAGGCAAGCCGGACGTGACGCTCGATGTCGTCACGACGCGCCACGGGCCGATCATCACCGATCTCATTCCCGGAGAAACGCGCCAGATCGCGCTGCGCTGGACGCTCTATGACGGAATCGGCTTGGCGTTTTTCGACGTCAATACCGCCGATAACTGGGACAGTTTTCGCGCTGCGTTCTCGAAGCTGGATGCTCCGGGGCAGAACGTCGTCTACGCCGATGTCGATGGCAACATCGGCTACCAGGCCACTGGCCACGTGCCCATTCGCGCGGCGGGCGATGGCAGTTTGCCAGTGAGCGGCAGCGACGACGCTCACGAGTGGAAAGGCTACATTCCGTTCGACGACATGCCGCACGTCTACGATCCGCCGAACGGCATCATCGGAACGGCGAATGGCCGCATCGCTCCCGACAACTACAAATATTCGATCAGCACGGAGTGGGACGCGCCGTGGCGCACGGATCGCATCTACCGAGTGCTGGAGTCGGGAAAGAAATTTGCGCCGGCGGACATGCTGGCGTTGCAGATGGATATCTCGTCGACGTTTGACCGGTTGATCGCCGACAAGCTTGTTTACGCGCTCGATCACGCGCCCAAGCTCTCAGACCGTGCAAAGCGCGCAGCCGACCTCTTGCGCGATTGGGACGGCCGTATGTCTCCCGACTCGGCGGCGCCCACAATCGAGGTGAAGGCTCGGCTGGAACTCATGCGTATGCTGCTTGAGCCCAAGTTGGGTGTGGCTCCGGATGACTCCTCAAAGAGCGCGACGGCTGCGGCCGCGTCCAATGCAAACACTGTGCGTGAGACCGGCGCCCTGACGTGGAAAAGCTATCGCTGGGAAATGTCGACGGTGTGGCTCGAAAATGTGCTCAACAAGCAACCGGCACGCTGGCTGCCCACGGATTATCCGGACTATGGCGCGTTGCTGACCGCAGCCGTCGAGAACGCGTTAAAACAGCCCGGAGTTCCCGCAGACCCCGCAAAATGGAAGTGGGGCGAGAATTATCCGATCGAGATCGAGCACCCAGTGCTCAGCCAATTACCTTTATTTGGCCGCTGGACAGGACCCGGGCGGCATCCACTGAGCGGAAACAACTATACGGTGAAGGCGGGCGGGCGGCAGTTTGGAGCGTCAGAAAGAGCGACCTGGAATTTTGCCGACTTTGACCAGAGCACACTCAATCTAGTCAATGGTGAGAGCGGCGTGTTTGGAAGCCCGCATTATATGGACCAGTGGAGCGCGTGGTATGGCGGATCGACGTTTACATTGCCGTTCTCGGATGCTGCAGTAAACAAGCACCGGGCGCACGAGATGACGCTCGTGACGAAGTAGTTCTCAGTTGCCAGCCTTCGGTTACTTCGCTAAACGGTGCGCATAGATCATCAGGGCGCTCACATCCATGAAGAGGTGTGCCACGACGACGGGCAGGATGCGGCGCGTCTTCACGAAATAAAGCGAGAACAGCAGAAAAGTCGATGCGTGCAGGATCGCAGGCGCCAACCCCTGATACAGGTGATAGGAACTCTGCAGGAAGACGCTGACAAAAACGGCTAAACCGGTGTTCTTGTAGAAGTGCTCCATCTCAGTAATCAGGAAGCCGCGGACTATCAGTTCCTCGTGAAACGGATTGAGATACACGAAGAGCACAGTCCAGATGGTGATGCGAGTTCCGAAGAGAGCGGTGTCATTGAAGGTTCGATGGAACGGATGTCCGGCCGCGTAATAGATTACGAACAAGACGATGCCGACTGCGATCGCCAAAGGAAGCGCTCCAAAGAACAATGCGAAGGCATGACCAATTTCCTGGATCGGGATGGGAAGCTTTACGCCAATGTCCCTTAAGCTCCTTTTCTGATATCTCAGAACAAGGTAAAGGCACGACAGTCCAACCACCTGGAAGATCACGACGAGTAAGGTGCGACCCGGGGTAGCAGCGTGCGGTGTCCGATGGCCGAAGAAGACCATCAGAGAACTGAGAAGAGGTAAACCAAACGCGATCGCAATAACAAGAAAGAACTGGAGCTTTCTGAACGGCCGACCGGGCGCCGATAATTGCGCGGATGCAGGTAAAGAAGAGGGCGCGGCAGAATCGGAGGCCATCCGCTTACTTTAGAAGTCCACCGTTTTCACGTCTACAAAATTTCCGACAAGGCCGAAAATCTCACCGGGGTTGTCGGGGTTGTTGTTGATGTGCGCCAGCGCGTCGATGGTGACGTCATAGACCCAAAGTGAGCCTCCTTGCACCAGGTAGACGATTGTGCGCTGGGCAATTGGCTGAATGCCGGTCGCGTCGCCGTTTTGCGGAGGAATCAGGACGCCGCCGGGGACAACGGCCCCCACTTGTGTGGTAAGCGAGTTGTAGATGGAGAGGCAGCCTCGGATTTCGTTGGGTTGGTTGATCTCGGTACAAGTGCGGGCGCCGATAAATAACTGCCCGTTCGACGCCATTGAAATCCGGTTGTGATAACCATCAGTGATCACGGTGGGCGGCGGATAGGTCATGGTGTTGAGATCGAGGATGGTCAGCAGCCCGCAAGTCGGCGCCTGCGTTTGCTGGCCGGTGCAAGGCTGCGATGGCGCACCATCGGCGTATGGCGTTCCCGCAAGGTACATAGTCGAGCCCTGAACCAGGGCCACAGTCGCGGCAGGCACAGGGACCGCGGTCCCGGGGGCACCGCAGGTCAGTGCATCCGGATCGCACGATGACAGGTCAAGTGTCTGTATGCTCGCGCTCGCCTGCACTCCGCCGCACTCCGGGCCACAATTCAAAATGTAGGCCGTCGTGTCATCGCTGCTGAAATAGGCTTGCACCGGACGATCAAAGCCGGGCACCGGGATTACTGGGCACGGCTTGATGCCAACGTCACTGGGTATGACTACAAAAACATAGGCTGCCGAAAGATTGCTGCAGCCCTGTCCATAGAGGGTGGTCTGGACATCGCTAAAGGCCAGCAGCCGGTTGCCACCGTTACTCATCGCCAGGAAGTGCACAGATGGTACGTTGATCTGGCCTGAAGTAGTCCCAGCTTGCAGATTGACGAGTTGAATGTAGCCTGGGTTCTGTCCAACAACCGGTGCGTTCGGAATGGCGATGTACGCCGTTGCCGAATCCGGCGAAACCACGAAGCTCTCGGTATAGGACGGCAGAGCAAAGTGCACAGCGTTGGCTTCGGTCTGGTTATTAATGATGCTGAATTGATTGTCGGAGGATTGCGTTTTCGTGCTGCTAAAGACGAGCGTCTGCGAGCGGTTGGGGGTGACCACCATCATCCCTGGAGCATTGCCGGCAGCAATCGGAGCTAAGCCAAGAGGACGAACGTCCTGCTGCGCATCGACGATATAAATGCCGGCCGAAGTTGTCCCCGAGACGTCATCTGAGACGAAAGCCCGGTTATGCAAGCCGCTGATATGCGTGGCAGGATTTCCGGTGCTCCCGCAACCAAGCAGCACAAGACTCGGGGACAGCAGAAGGAGCAGCGAAATTAGGACTTTTCTCAAACGGAGACTTTCCAAACCGGTTTTGGTCAAACCTAAAGCTCCAACTTCATAGGGGATAATGTCTTGGATGCAAGAACAGGGATTATAACAAACGGCCAAAGTCGCTGGGGGACAAACCCCCTGCCCGCTCGACTGCAGGAGCACCCAGCCTTCCTGTATTCTCAATAGGATGCCGCAAGACTTCAAGGAACGACTGCAACGCGCGCCTGTGCTCTGCGATGGGGCCATGGGCACGCTCTTGTATGCCAAAGGTATCTTCATCAACCGATGCTATGACGAACTCAACGTCTCCCAGCCCGACCTGATCCGCGGCATTCATCACGAATACCTCCAGGCGGGCGCCGAGATCATCGAGACCAACACATTCGGGGGAAACAGCTTTCGCCTCGGCCGTCACAGCCTTGCGGACCGCGTGCACGTTATCAATTACGCCGGCGCGCGACTGGCTCGCGAGGCAGCAAAGAGTTTCGATGTCTGGGTGGCGGGCTCGGTCGGGCCCCTGGGGATCCGCATCGAACCGCTCGGCAAGACCTCGTTTGAAGAAG
>Ga0335070_10004601_pt1 | contig 16157 bp, 14 predicted proteins | sample Lox_Sample_13_FD_206722 | JGI IMG/M metagenome (GOLD analysis project Ga0335070, IMG submission 206722) | Soil microbial communities from Loxahatchee National Wildlife Refuge, Florida, United States - Lox_Sample_1.3 | ecosystem: Environmental > Terrestrial > Soil > Wetlands | place: USA... | reverse complement strand
GGCTCGGTTCATACTGGGGGCTGGTCGTGCCGGCGGCGATGATGCCCTTCCTGGTGTGGCGGCTGTTTGACGAGGAGCGCTTCCTCTCGAAGAACCTGCCGGGGTACACGGAGTACTGCACGAAGGTGCGTTGGCGGCTGATGCCCGGCGTCTTTTGAGGGTTTCGTGAAGAGCAGGGAATCGCCTCGACGTCCCCATCGCCGCCTTTGATACGCAAAGCAAGAAGAGGTGCTCGCCCCTTTTCATGGTTCGGACACCAGCACGCCCCCCGTCGAGTTGGGACATCTCCCTGGAAGGCGCGCCGGCACGCACGATCGGAGGATTCTCGGAACGTACTCTTGCTTTGGGATCGTGATTCGGCTATATTGCATCCTTGATCCGGTCGAGCAGGGTCGCCGGTGAGGCGACCTCAGCCCATGGGCGTCGATTTTCTCGCAGCCAATCGGCTGGACGTCGTGGGCCAAGCCTTGTGCAGTCTTTGGTGCCGCGGAGGCACGTGTACCCCGTTTCTCGGGTGCATAGCGCTGCGTTCGATGGCGTGTGCGCCCATCGGGTGCGGTTATGTCGAAGCGCGATCGTCCACAGGTCAGGGACCGACACGCCTCGAGCAGCGCGAATAGTGGGTCGCAGGCGCATCGCCACCGGGCTCCCGGGTCGCGGCGATGGCAGTGGATCCACTCCCGGCGCCTTCACGTCGTCCTGTACAGCTTCCTGCTGGTCGCCACGCCGTTTATCCTCCTCCGCAACTTCCTGGTCCTATTCGTCGCCCAGATAACGGAATTTGGGGCCACAGTGGCGGGCGTGCGCGTTCCCATTGTGCCGACCGCAGCAGGGGTCGTCTTTCTTGTCCTGCTGATTGTCCTGCGCAGGCGAATCCGGCGCCGGCACGTCATTGCGTTGCTCATCGCCCTGCTGATGGATGCAACCGCCCAGCAGATCGCCGACTACTACTTTGGCCAGAAATTCTACGATCTGCAGAATAACTGGCACTACATGGCTTACGGCCTTTTTGGTTACATGCTCTACCGCGATCTGGCGCTGCGGGGCTACCGGCTCTCGCGGATCATGCTGCTGACCAGCGGCTGCGCCCTGGCTTTTTCCTCCTTTGACGAATTCTTCCAGATGAACATGAGCAACCGCGTCTTCGACGTGGGAGACATCGCCAAGGACCAGTGGGGCACGCTCATGGGCATGGTTCTCCTCTACGGCGGCGGCTCGCGGGCCGGCGAGCTATGGAGCGGGGCGCGTCGCATCCGCATGCCCCGTCTGCGGGATTATGTGAACGAACCCCTCCCCATGCTGTTCTGGCTGATCATCTTCGGCTTCCTGTTCGTCTGCATCAGCGCGTGGTTCACGGAGGTGGAGTACCTGTGGATCGCGGTCACGGCAACCGTCGGCGCGTGCGTCGTGCTGTTACTGCTCGTACACCTCACACAGTTTCGCGCGCCCCGATGGGCGCTGACGATTCTGCTGGTTGCGGCGATCGGCGTGCAGGCCGTCTCCGTCTACCGGTCCGGCCACACCGGCGTCTCGTACGTGAGCCCCAACATGATCTCTTACAACGGCGTGCCGCTACCGTTGTTCGACTACCTCTTTTTCGCCGATGGCACTTTCCGGCCGGTGGATAAGAAGCACCTGTTCAACCGCCGCGACCAGCGCAGGCTGCTCAGTTTCTGTCCGGACATCCTTATCATGGGGGCCGGATACCAGGGGCGCGGCGGGAACGGCTTCCCGGACAAGACCCCGTGCCAGTTCATCTTCAACCGGTTTACTCATCGCGGGACGCAAGTGTTAATTCTGCCCACTCCACAGGCGTGCGCGGTCTACAATCGGCTACGACAGGAGCACCGCAATGTACTGTTCGTCCTTCACAGCGGATGTTGACCGACGGCCGGCGGCCGCGCCGCTCCGAACCGACCAGGGGCCGGGCCGATGGACGACCGCAGTCACCTTCATACTCCTGGGCACGTGGTTGGCGATCATATCCTTCGGTGCCATCTCGCTCTGTCAGCCGGTCTGGCTGAAACGCGCCGGCCAGACTGGTGTGGACGAGGAGTTTCGCGCGGCTACCAAGTACGGCGACGCCTCGATGCGGCAAAGGCAATATAACCTGGCCCTTGGGTCGTATGCGAAGGCCTTGCAGTTGAAGCCGAAGGAGCCGCGCGTCATGACCAACATGGCGGTGGCTTACGTTAAACTCGGCGAACTGCAGAACGCGGCCGGCGTTCTCAACGAATTGACGCAGATGGACCTCCGCCCGGGTCTGCGCAGCACGGTCTTCGCCAACCTGAGCCTGGTGGCCGAGCAGCAGAAGAAGATCGACGAGGCGATAATCTACTGCCAGAAAGCGCGAGAGGGCGCCGTCGAACCCGAGAAACTCCACCGCCGGCTGGGCGGTCTTTATCTGGCGACCGGGCGATTCGCGGAGGCCCGGACCATCCTGGAGCAGGCTGCGGCTGAGCAACAGGATCCCACTTGCCTCTATCGAAAGATGCTGGTCGGCGTGGTGGATGTATGCACTGGACCTTTTCCGCGAGATCCTGGATCACGATCCAGAGGTTTCGCGGACATGCACGTTGCTCGGGGCCGTGTGCGGGCAACTCGGGGACTACCCCGCGGCACGACAGCACCTGGAGACGGCGCTGAGAATCTGGCCGCAGAATCCCGATGCTCTCAAGAATCTGGAACAGTTGCGGCGTGTCGCGCCGCAGTGAGGCGGTGGGCACGACAGAAGGCGTTTGGGCGGCCCAAGTAGGTCCACACAATAGGGAAAATGTAGGGCGGGCTTTGCCCGCCGTCGCTCCAAGTGTTGCACGTTTGCTCCGTCGGCGGGCTGAGCCCGCCCTACACTTTCCCTGCATGTTGACCTTATGTAGATAGTTCATGGGGGGCGCCTGGGAGCAGGGGCGGCCCCGGCGACCTGAAAAGCAAAATGTCCACCTTGTCTCGCGAGCCACGGATGGGCGCAAGCGTGCGCGGATAAGGTAGGCAGATGCGTTAAATCCGCAGAGAAGTAGATGTGTTCCCGTTCAACGCGATCAGCGTTCCGAGTGATCGCGCGGATCGATGCCGTGGCGGATCATCTCCAGACGCTCACGGTGCTTCTGTGACATGCACATCGCCTGCCGAATCAAGCCGGCAATGATGGCTACGACGGGGATCCATACCCACCAGGGGATGCTCATCAGGAACGTCCACACGTTGTCGCCTTCAGCCAGCACGCACATGGTCAAACCCTCGTTGCTGCCGCGCCATCCAGAACCTGAGCACGTATTGTACGAGGCCGGGTTTTTATTTTCGATCCCCGCGTGATCAGCGGACCATTACAGGCCGTAGATGGGCGCGAACTTTCCATGTATGTAGCGCATGAACGGCTCAGTCGACAGCGGATTGCCGGTCACGCGCTGGACCAAGTCGCCGGCGCGGTAGCGGCTGCCCAGGACGTGGATGTTGGTCCGCAGCCATTCGCGGAGCGGCGACAACTCACCGCGGCGGATGCGGTCGGTCAGGTCCGGGATGGCGCGGTGGGCGGCTTCGAAGAACTGGGCGGCGTAGAGGTTGCCGAGGGCGTAGGTGGGGAAGTAGCCGAACGTGCCCATGGACCAGTGGATATCCTGGAGGCAGCCTTCGCGGTCGTTGGGGGGCGTCACGCCCAATAGCTCTCGCATCTTCGCGTTCCAAGCCTCGGGAACCTCCTTGACGGCGAGCTTGCCGTCGATCATGGCGCGTTCCAGCTCAAACCGCACGATGATGTGCAGGTTGTAGGTCACTTCGTCGGCTTCGACGCGGATGAGCGAGGGGCCGACGCGGTTGATTGCGCCGTAGAAGGCGTCGAGGGAAACACTCCCGAGGGCCTGCGGAAAGGCCTTCTGACACTCCGGGTAGAACGCCTCCCAGAACGGCCGGCTCCGTCCGACCAGGTTCTCCCACATTCTTGACTGCGACTCATGCACGCCGAGGCTGACCGACTGCCCTGCGGGCGTGAAAACGTGTTTGGGATCGAGTCCCTGTTCATAGAGCCCGTGACCGGCCTCGTGCAGCACGCCGAAGACCGAGGCATTGAAGAAGTCCTCGTAGTACCGCGTGGTCAGGCGGACGTCGCCCGGGCCCATGCCGGTGCAGAAGGGATGCTTGGAGACGTCGATGCGGCCGGCGTTGAAGTTGAAGCCAATGGCCTCCGCCATTCGCCGGCTGAATCGCTCCTGGGCCTCGCGAGGGAAATGTCGATGGAGGATCGACGTGTCGGGCTGACGTTTGGACTCGGTCAGTTGTCGGACGAATGCGGCGAGGGGGCCGCGCAGGGAGGCGAAGATGGCCGCTACTTCAGCCGTGGTGATGCCCGGCTCGAAATCATCCATCAGGGCGTCGTACCGCTCGGTCCGGTAGCCGATCAGGTCGGCCACCTGGCGTTTCAAGGTCAGGAGTTCCTCCAAGTGGGGCGCGAACGTGGGGAAGCTCGAAGCCTCGCGGGCCTTGCCCCAGGCATCCTTCGCCAAGGTCATGGCGTGAGCGATCCGCCGGACCAGTTCAGCGGGCACCTTGACGGCGCGGTCGTGGAGACGGCGTATCTCGCGCACATTGGCCGCCTGCACGGGGTCCAGGTTGGACTGTTCCAGTTGCGACAGCAGATCACCCAGTCGGCTGCTGGACCGTCGCTCGTGAGCCATGGCGGCCGTCAAAGCGAGCTGGTCGGCGCGCACGTGGAGGCCGTTGCCGGGCATGTAGGTTTCCGAATCCCAGTCGAGCAATTGGGCGATACTATCGAGCTGGCCGATCTCGCAGACCAGGTTGATGAACTTGTCATAGGTATCCGACATTGCTGGTAATCCTTGTGGCGCCGATTCGTCAGGCTCACCAGCCGGGAGGTGGCAGGAGTCCGGCCTGCCCGACCGCCGGCGCAGCAATCTCCAGCTTAGCATTTCGATCGTCCTGAAGGGAAGGCGCGAAAGTCGGGGGATTTCAATGCTTTCGTGAAGGTGCCTCCCGGGCCATAGAATAGCCGGAGATTCTGATATGATGGGACGGCGAACCGCCCGGGCTGACCTGACCTGCCGGGCAGGCCGCCGCAACGGCAAGACCGATTATGCGGGCTCTTGGCGAGCAGGGCCCGTTTTACTGAAGGAGGCATGAGGCGATGGGGCAGAGTCTGGAATGGAGGCCGATCATGATTCGGAGGGGCTTTTGCTGGTTGGCATCAGTCTGTGCGGTGGCGGCCTTCGTGGCGGTCCCGGCGGCGCGAGGGCAGTCGGAGGACTCGGGGGCCAGGGCGGCCGAGAAACCGAAGGGGGACGCTGCCTCCAAGAAGAACGGCGACGAGAGCAAGAGCGACAAGAAAGAGCACCTCAAGCCGTTTCCAAGCGGGCCGAGGGAGGATGAATTCAAGGCGGTCCTGGGCGATAAGTACAAGGTTCGCCGCACCGATCACTTCTGCGTGCTCTACGATACGGAAGAGGATGTGGTCAAGGAATTCATCTCCCGCCTGGAGAAGACGTACGGGGCTGTGCATCGCTTCGCGTCGCAGTTGGACATCAAGATTCGGTATCCGAAGGAGAAGCTGCCGGTCGTGTTTTGCCACAACTTCGAGGAATACAAACGGCGGTGCAAGCAGATCGTGGGTCGCGAGGTTCCGCAGGAAGCAGCCGGCCTGTACTGGCGGGAGCCGTTCGACTTTTCCATATTCTACGACATGTCGGAGGCGCAGTTCATCAAGGAGCACGCCGAGCGGGCGAGGCAATTGAAGGAGGAAGCCAAGAACAGCAAGGACCCCAACGACCGAAAGGAGAAGACGCGCCAGGCTCAGTTCATCCTGAACAAGATCGACGCATTCCAGCAGGACCAGAATCGTTCAGTCGTGCAGCACGAAGTGGCCCATCAGCTCCTGTTCAATTTCCGGGTGCACTCGCCGGGCAAGGCCAATCCGCAGTGGTTCGTGGAGGGGCTGGCCACGCAGTTCGAGCCTCCGCCCGGGAAGATGGGCGCCGGTTTCAACGTCATCAATCAGCGGCGGCTGCGGGTGGTCCGGGAGAAGTACAAGAAAGAGCTGCCGGACTTGCGGGAGTTCGTGGGCGACCCCGGCAAGGGCCAGCCGATGCTGACGGACGAAGGATATGCCCTCTCCTGGGCTATTGTGAACTACCTCATCAAGCAGAAGGGCAAGGACCTGCCGAAGTACGTGGAGACGCTCAAACACCGGAAGGTGGGAGCGGATGCCAGCGCGGAGCAGGACATCGCCGATTTCGAAGAGTGCTTCGGGAAGATCGACGAGAAGTTCAAGAAGAAATGGCAGGCGTTCATCAAGGAGCTGCCGTATCGGGCGCAAGGGTAAGAGGAACCCCGGGACGCCTGCTATTCGACATTCACATCAGATGAGAAATCGTCTTCATGGCCGGAAAGGGTGATGCGGATGGTGTCGCCGCAGTCAAAGTCACTGTCGCGACGGAGACTGGCGTTGGCGTTGGTGGAGCCGACCTGGTCGTCGTGGTTGTCGCGAAAGTCGACGTCACCGATGGCGATGTGCTGGAGGCTGTCGTCACAGGTGATGTAGAACGTGACGGTCGTATTCGCGGGGACGGCGCCGTGGTCGCCGAAGTCGGTGACATTGTCGCCTTCGGTAAAGATGTCATCAAAGAAGTTGGTGCTGTCGCTGGTGTTGATGTCCGGAAGGGCCTCAAAGGCCGTATTGTTCTCGATGATCACCCTGACATTGCCCCCCAGCGAAGTCGCGATGCTGTCACAAGACGGGGTCAGGCATGGCAGGGCAACGATCAGTCCGAGAGTCGCATGGGGAATGGATCGCGTCATGTTCCGCCTCCCAAAGAAGATTGCCACCATGCCCTGCCAGCGGGCCGCGAGCGGTTGACCATGGCGGCTCAACGGCCGGCACGTAGTCTATCGACCATCTTTCCAATCGCCATCGTCCGCTGCCTGCGGGGCCGCGGGCCGCTGCTTTTTTGCTCGCCGCGGGCGGGGGAGATGGCGGTGCGGGGCGTGATGCGGAACCGGCACATTTTGCACAATGTGGCCACGGCCCCGGGGGAACAGGGTATAATCCGGTAGCGATAACAATCGGCAGGAGCCGGAAGGGTCGCATAGCGTAGAGACCGCCCGTTGCGGTTTGAAAACGCCGATACAGTTGCTAGGATATGCTTCGGCACGGAGAACAGACCGGAGACGTCTGAAATTTCCTCCTCTCGCACGTCAAAGAGGTGCTTCGGATGAGGATGTCTGCAAAGCTGCGGGGGGTAGTCACATCGGGCCTGATCCTGGTCTTGGCGCAACTGGCGACCGCCCGGGCTGAGGTGAGAGCCATCACAGGCTCCGCCGCCGCAAGGGTGGTTCAATACAACGGCATCGTTGAGGTCCAACGGGACTCCAGCCAGGAAACCGTGCCGGGAACCAACCCGACTCCGCCGGCCACGGCCCGAGCACGGCTGGATCACCTGTTGCCGGATGGGACGATTTCGGCGGCCGGCCAGATCGTCGCCTTGCTGGCCCAGCCGAATACGACGGGGTTTGGCACGCCGAATGACGCGGGTCTGGACCTTGGGGCGTATTCGGATGATGCCTCGACGAGTTGGCTGGTCCAAGGGACGGTGACGGAGAGGCGGACGCTGGTGCTGGGGGTCGGCGATCTGGGGGGTGACGTTCGGTTTACCAATCGCGGACGGGCCAAGAGCCATATGGTGTTGTCCGGCGCGATGTTGATCATGTCGGCCGACGCCGCGAAGGACCTGTCGGAGGTGGAGGCGCGACTGCGAGTCCGGGTGACCCAGTACTCGCCGGACCGAGATCCTCTGGATTTGCTGGCCGGTTCCATAGCGCTGGTCGGCGGCCCGAACGGGTCTATCGAGCTCTCGCGCGGACCGGGCGCCTTGTCGACCGTGTCGCCACCGGTGATCGATTTTCCGGAAGTCATTCCGGGGATACCGCTGGTTCGGGCGGTATTGTTCACGGGCGTGGACCTATGGTACGAGTACGAGGCCGTCGCGGGCGAGGCGTTTGACCTGGAGATGACGGTTGAGACGCTGATTCAAACGAATCCGAATGGGACGGGCGCGGCGGCGACTTTTGGCACACCGCAGGAAGGCCTGCCGTCTCTGTTCCAACGAGTCAAGCAGTCTGACGGAGGACAGAGGCTGGCGGATGCGCTGTCCGAGAGGGTCGACATGACGGGCGCGGCCTACGCACAAAGCGGCGGCGATCCGGCCGCTGCTGCGGCGCCGTTGCCGTTGTGCGGGATCTTGGGCGTAGAGGCGATGGCACTTGTGCCAGTCTGGGCGGGCTTTCGGTGGGGGCGCGCGGCGGCGATACGTCGGCGGGGCCGGCATGGGAGGCGAGAAGAACCATAGTGTCCGGGGCGAATTTCACAGCGGCCGGCGCCATCTTCTGGGGGGTGATTCTGTTGGCCGCAATCCTCGCCATGGGCGTGGTGCTCTGGCTGGTGCGGCGATGGCTGTTTTCCGCCCCGGCCCAAAGCGGTGACACATGGTTGTCGCTGCAACATTTGCGCGAGATGAAGGCGCAAGGACGGATAACAGAGCAGGAGTTTGAGGCGCTGAAGTCCAGAGCACTGGCAGAGTCTCGGGGCTCGGCGGCAGAGAAAGATCGTGGGGCATCAGCAGGCAGCCGATAGCTGTGCTAGGATGGGAGCGAATCAATCAAGGGAGCGGCGGACCAAGGTCGATAAGTGGCGTACGGTAATTCGGGCGCGAACTGACATCGAGCGCGGTCCGGCGAGAGTGCTCCGAACGGGCAAGGAATCATACCATTGACTAATGGCAATAAGACTGGCGGCGGGACAGGCGGCGGAGGTTCACGGGGCGGCAGGGCCGGCCCGGGCGGGCCGGGCGGGATGAGAAATCGCCGGGCCAACGTGTGCAGCTTTTGCGGCAAGACCCACCGCGAGGTTGGCCCGATGGTCGAGGGCCCCAACGACGCCTACATCTGTTCGAGCTGCGTCGATCTGTGTCACAACATCATCCGGCAGGAGCGCCGGAAGGCCACCGGCCTGCGGCCGTTGTTCCAGAAGATTCCCACCCCGCGGGATATCATGGAATTCCTGAACCGCTATGTCGTGGGCCAGGACCACGCCAAGAAGGCGCTCTCCGTCGCGGTTCATAACCATTATCAGCGCCTGACCTACATGGACCGCGTCGAGGCCGACGAGGTCGAGATCGACAAGAGCAACATTTTGCTGATCGGCCCGACAGGCTGCGGGAAGACCCTGCTGGCCCGTTGTCTGGCCCGGGTGCTGGACGTGCCGTTCGCGATCGGCGATGCGACCACGCTGACGGAAGCGGGCTACGTGGGCGAGGACGTCGAGAACATCCTGTTGCGGCTGTTGCAGTGTGCGGATTTCGATCTGGAGGCGGCCCAGCGGGGCATCGTCTACATCGACGAGATTGACAAGATCGCCAGGAGCGCCGGCAACGTCAGCATCACGCGGGACGTGTCCGGCGAGGGCGTCCAGCAGGCTCTGCTGAAGATGCTCGAAGGGACGGTTTCGAACATCCCGCCGCAGGGCGGTCGCAAGCATCCCGAGCAGCAGTACATCCAGATGGACACCAGCCAGATCCTGTTCATCTGCGCGGGCACGTTCTCCAACCTGGAAGAGATCATCAAGCGGCGGACCGGCGGCAAGAACATCGGCTTTGCCAGCGAGGAAACCGGTGACGCTGATTCCGCGGCGGCGCGGACCGAAATCCTGCAGCGGGTAGCGCCGGAGGACCTGATCGAGTACGGCATGATTCCGGAATTCGTCGGACGCCTGCCCATCGTCGCCTCGCTGGGCCCGCTGGACAAGCAGACTCTGGTGAAGGTGCTGACCGAGCCGCGGAACGCTCTGTGTCGCCAGTATGCCAAGATGTTCGAACTGGCCGGCAGCCAACTGGAATTCACACGCGAAGCCCTGGAAGAGATCGCCGTAAGGGCGATGCAGCGAGATACCGGCGCCAGGGCCCTGCGCGGGGTGGTCGAGGATCTGATGCTGGACGTCATGTTCCACCTGCCCGAACCGGGCATGCAGGGCCGCTACGTCATCACCGACGCCGTTGTTCGCGGTGAAGAGCGTGCTCGACCGGTGCGGGAACAGTTGCGCAAGGAGTCGGCGTAGACTTCTCTGGCGAGCCTCCCAGCACCCGGGTCCGGCGACTGCCGGGTTCACCCCACCGAACAAAAGATCAAAAGCAGGGGCGTGGCGCTTCGCGGGCGGAGTGCGCCGCCGCATGGGCGAGCCGGGAGCCCGCCTGTGCCACCCGGGACGTTTCCTCAGTTTTGCAACCGATAATATCCGGCTCGGCCGCCAGGCTTGCGCGGGGGTGATGGAAACATGTGAAAGGGCATCGCCCGGCAGACGATGTTTCGTATGGTTAGGGCAGACCCAGCCCTTGAGGTCTGCCACTCAGCCTCGGCGGAAGGAGAGGATTCGGTGGATTCTGGCGCATCGTGCGGTTCAGTCGTGATGATCTGCCCGAACCTCAAATGCCGTCGGGTCCTGCAGGTCCCAAGCAAGTACCGCGGTCAACACGTCAAGTGCCGCTACTGCAGCCTGACCTTTGCGGTTCCTCTGCTCAAACTCGAGGCGCGGTCCGCCGGCACCATTGTGGATGAGGCCAAGGGCAAGAAAGAGCAGGGGAGCAAGAAGGAAGAATCGGGCAAGAAGAAGTAGGGCTGTCACCGCTTCCACGTCAGCAAGAATCGACAGGGCCACCGGCGATCAACTATCGCCTCCGAAAGGCCGGCCTGGCGAGCCAGGGCGCGGATTTCGTCCAGCGTGAAGCCTGCGTGAACCGATCGCACCGCGTCCGCGCGGACAACCGGCGACACGGTCAGGAACCTGCTGCCGAAGTAGGCGAGCAACAGGCCCGGTCGACAACGGCGCAGATCGTTGGCAACGACGAGGCGACGCGCTGCTCTCGCCATCCGGCCCAGGAGCAGTGTGACTTCCTCGTCGGCCAAGTGGTGCAGGAAAAGCGAGCTGACCAGCACGTCATATTGCGCCGGAAGCTCGTCGCGCAACGCATCGAGCTGGAAGAACCGCACATCGGCCTTGGCGGCGTCGGCCCGCCGCCGGGCGTGTTCCAAGGCGGTCGGGCTGACGTCGCAGGCATCGACGCGCAGCCTCAGTCCGGCGCGGTGGGCTCGCCGCGCAAGACCGGTGGGCACATCTCCAGCCCCGGTGGCGATATCGAGCAGGCGCAGGCCGGCCTCGCCGGATTCGTGGGCCAGTCGGTGGATTGCCGCCCAGACGATGTCGACGCTCCGGCTCCATCGATTGATGCGTTCCAGACCGCGCAGAGCGGCGACATGGTGGTCGCGGGCCAAGGCCGGATCATCCATCGTTTCCGGTTCGCGGCAGCGTCTGATGGGCTTCAGCCACTGAATCATATCCCGGGATCATACCGCCGCCGGCGGGATTGGGCGTGACAAAGGCGGCCGTGTCCGCTATAGTCCGGCGCGCCGGAGTCATCCGGAGCATGCGATCCAGCCGGGCGGGAAGACATACCTGCCGTTGCTTGGCAGTTGATTACCGTCCTGGCAACTGAGGTTGATCGTGGGTAATGCCGGGCCATGCCGGGAATGGGCAGTGAATTCGACGTAGCGACAATCGGCGCGGGGCCGGCGGGCAGCGCGGCGGCCGTCGAACTGGCCCGGGCCGGCCGGCGGGTCGTCGTGTTCGAGAAGCGATTGTTTCCCCGGGAGAAGGTGTGCGGCGGATGCCTGTCGGGGTCGGCGGTCGCGCGGCTGCGGGCATTGGCGGGCCCGGATCAGCACTTGCCCGGAGTGGAAGCGAGATCGATCACGTTTGTGATCGGCGTGCACCGGTTAGCGTGCGATCCTCAGGGCGCGACGCGAATCGTGTTCCGCGCCGAGTTGGACGAGTGGCTGGCGAATCTCGCGGCCGCCGCGGGCGCCGAGGTGCGCTACGGCCGGGCGGCCGGCCTGGAGCGAGGAGACGACGGCTGGGAGGTGGTTGTTGACGGCGTGAACGTTCACGCGGGCACGATTCTGGCCGCCTGTGGTTTGAGCACCATGCCCAGGAGACTCGGTATCGTGGGGAAAACGGTGAAGCGGCGGATGATCGCACAGCAATGGGTTCAGCCGTCGACGCAAGGCCTGCCCGCTCTGGGCTGTGTGGAGATGCACTGGCTTCGGGGTGGCTATGTGGGGCTGGCTTCGCCCGCCGCGGATCGATCTGTTGTGGCCATCGCGGCTGATGCGCCCATGGATCCCAGGGAGGGGGCCTGGGCAAGGCTCCGTCGGCTGAACCCCGGCGCGGCGCTGTGGTCGAGCCTGCCGCTCGACGCCCCACGTCTTTACGGGGCCAGGGGCGCGGCGGGTTTTCCCTGGTTGCCCCGGCGTTTGGGAGCCGACAATGTGCTGCTTATCGGAGATGCGGCGGGGTACGTGGAACCGTTCACCGGAGAGGGGATGGCGCAGGCGATGTGCAGTGCTTCGTGCGCGGCACGGGCCGTTCTCGGCGGCGGTGAGGTTCTTCGCGATTACACGGCGCTGATGAGGAGCAGCCATCGACCCGCGGAGGCGCGTGTGAGGCTGTTGGGTCGGGTGCTTCGCAGTCCTCTGGTGCATTTTCTTGCTTCACGGCAGGCGGTATACCCGCGCCGGACGTTTGCACGATTGGTCGAATGGATCCATGTGGGAGCTATGGCATGAACGAGCAGCCGGCTACGGCTTGTTATGTGCAGGAGATCGGTACGGCGGTTCCGGAGTTCTCGATGGCCCCGAAGGAGTCGGTCGAGCTGTTCCAGCAGACCTGCGGCGATCCGCGGACTGCTCGACTTTTGCCGCGGATTGTGAAACTCACCGGTATCGAGAAGCGGCATCTGTCGGTGCTGGACCCGCGGTTTCGTCCGTTTGGCACGGAGCCGTTGTATCGCGCGCTTGACGAGCAGCCGCGCGGGCCGGGGATGGGGGCTCGCACGGCGGTGTTTGAGCAGGTCTCCGGGCCGCTGATCCTTCGGGCTCTGAGCGACATCCCGAGCGCGAGGCTGGCGGAAGTGGACGCGTTGATTACCGCCAGTTGCACGCATGCCTCGGCCCCGGGACTGGAGCGATCGATCCTGGCCCAGACGCCGGTTCGACCGTCGGTTCATCGATGGAACCTTGGTTTCATGGGCTGCTCGGCGGGGCTGGCGGCGGTGCGGATGGTGCATCAGATGGCCGAGCGAGGGGCCAACGCGTTGGTGGTGACATGTGAGCTTTCATCGCTCCATTTCCAGTACACGAACGATCTTGATCAGCTTACGGCGAACGTTCTCTTTGCGGACGGGGCGGCGGCGGTGACGATCTCGCCGCGACGGGCCGCGGCGAGGATCATCGCCTGTCGGTGCGCGTCCCTGCCGCAGTACGCGGAGCAGATGGTCTGGTTCGCGGACGATCACGGCCTGCGGTTGCGGTTGTCCCAGGATCTGCCGGATACGCTGGCGGCCAACGTGCCCGCGACGGTGGAGGGATTTCTCCGCGCTCAGGGCACGTCGGTCCAACAGATCCATCATTGGTTGGTGCATCCCGGCGGGCCGCAAATTCTGGAGGCAGTGCAGGAATCGCTCGGTCTGCCGGAGGATTCCCTGGCCTTGTCCCGCTCCGTGCTGCGCCGGTACGGGAACATGTCGTCGCCTACAATCTTCTTCATACTGAAGGATCTATTGGAGACCAAGGTAGACGGGCGCTGCGTGGCGATGGCGTTCGGGCCCGGGCTGACTGTCGAGATGGTCCTGCTCGACATCTACCACGGCAAGTTGTGACACTGAGTCATCTAGTCTGGCGGAATCTCTGGCGGAACAAGGTCCGCGCGCTGCTGACCATCGCTTCCGTGGCGGTCTCGCTCTTTCTGTTTACGTTGCTGCACGCGGTGGTGACTTCGATGAAGGCCGTGGCGGCGAGCTCGGCCAACCAGCTCCGACTGGTGGTCCGGCAGAAGACCACCATGACCAAGCTGCTGCCGCTGGGACACGGTCCCAAGATCGCGGCGCTGCCCGGCGTGCAGGCGGTGTGCGCGATGCGGTGGTTCGGAGGGCGGGTGGAGAACAGCCCGGAGCAATTTCCTTCGGTGGCGGTGGAGCGCGAGACCATGCCGAAGGTGTACTCCGATTTCGAGTTGCGGGATGAGGAGATCAAGGCCTGGGACACCGATCGCACGGCGGCCATCGTGGGGGCGGGACTGGCGAAGCGGCTGGACTGGTCGCCAGGGCAGAGGGTCACGTTGCGAGGGGGTATTCCGCCTTACCCGACGCTGGAGTTTCACATCGTCGCGGTGACGGCGGCTCAGGCGTATCCGAACCTCTTCGTGTTGCGCCTGGACTATCTGCTCGACGCGCTGAAGGCCATCGGGACGATGCAGTCGGAATACTACGACGCGGCCAATTTTTTCTGGGTGAAGGTGGCGCCGGGGGCCATGGACTCAGTGCGGAACGAGATCGACGCGACCTTCGCCAACTCCCTGAACGCGACGCGGACGGAGTTGGAGGAATCGTTCGTTGCCAGTTTTACGAAGATGTTCGGTGACCTGCCGGAGCTGGTGAATTCGGTCGGCGTGGTGGTGCTGGCGACAATCCTGCTGGTGGTGGCGAACACGGTCACGATCTCGATGCGCGAGCGGGAGAGTGAGCTGGCGGTGCTCAAGGCCATCGGCTACCCGCCGAGGAGGATCTTTGCGACAGTCCTGGGCGAGTCGGCGCTGCTGGGCTTTATCGGCGGCGCGATTGGTTGCGTGCCGGCTTTGGCCAGCATGGGAAGTGCGGGCGAGGGGCTGAGCATGCCCTATTTTCCGGTGATCTATGTCACGCCGGCAACGGTGCTGCTGGGCGTGGCGGTGGGGGCGTTGATCGGGCTGGTTGGCGGAGTGGCCCCGGCATGGAAAGTGGCCAGACTGCCGGTGTCGGTCACGCTTCGGGATGAGAGCTAGGCGGCGAGGCTTGCGATGCTGCCGTTGAGATACGTCATCGGAAACCTTCGGACCCACAGGATTCGCAGCGCGCTCACCATGCTGGGCGTGGGCCTGGTGGTGGGGGTGTTCTGCTATCTGCTGTGCTTCGCGGACGGCCTGCGACGGGCATTGGCACGCAGCGGAGACGAACGGAATCTGATCGTGCTGGCCGAGCCGGCGACGGCGGAAAGCAACAGCGAGGTCCGGCAGGATGAGTTTCAGCGGCTGAAAGGTCTGCCGCAGGCCGCCCAGGATTCTCAGGGTCGGCCGCTGGTGTCCGCCGAGATCGTCGTCCAGACGGACGTGACTCGGCGGGGCGACCCGTCGCGTACCAGCGCCAGCATCGCCGTCCGCGGAGTCGATCTGGAGATTGCCGGACTGGTGCATTCGGCCGTCCGGCTGGTTGATGGGCGCTGGTTCCAGGCCGGAGCCAATGAGCTGGTCGTGGGCGAGGCAGCGGCCCGGCAATTCAACGAGGGCGCCATCGGGACCACCGTGGCGTGCGGCGACCGGAGTTTCACGGTGGTAGGCGTGTTTGCAGCCGCCGGAGGCGTCCACGAGAGTGAGTTCTGGGGGCACTCTTCCAACGTGGCCGCCGCTTATCGCCGGCCCTTTTACTCGTCGGCGACGGTGCGCTTAAGGGCCGCCGATGCCGCGACAGTCGCCGCGGCGGGCGAGCGTGTCGCGGCGGCGGGGATTGCCCTGCGAGCCATTGCCGAGCCGGAATACTTCGCCGGGCAGACGCAGAATGCCCGTGTGCTGGAAGAAATGGCGCTGGTGCTGGTCTTCGTAATGGGAATCGGGACGATCTTCGCGGCGATGAGCACGATGTATGCCGCCGTGGCCGGGCGGACGCAGGAGATCGGCGTGCTGCGGGCGATCGGTTTTTCAGGGCGATCGGTGCTGAGCGGCGTGCTGCTGGAGTCGCTTCTGCTGGCGGCCGGCGGGGGCGTGGTGGGCTGTCTGGGTTGCGCGGCGGTCGTGCTGCTGGATCGGGGGATGAAAGACCTGGTGGGGACGGTCACATTCACGTCAGTGGCGTTCAGCGTTCAGATGTCGATGAGCAATGTGGCGCTGTCAATGATGGTCACGGCGGTGATTGGACTGGTGGGCGGGTTCTGGCCGGCGCGGGCGGCGGGACGGCTGTCGGTGGTGCAGGCGCTGCGGACGGTATAGGTGGCGACGTTGTACTCTTACCCCTCGTCTCCGAATC